>WNGA01006914.1_pt1 | contig 17616 bp, 17 predicted proteins | sample 5400061 | NCBI WGS metagenome assembly WNGA01 (sample SAMN13153366, study PRJNA577476) | soil metagenome | isolation source: 100 cm soil or saprolite under grassland replicate 2 | place: USA:California | collected 2016-06-15 | reverse complement strand
ACTCGTGCCGGAGCCGGCGCAGCGGGTCGGCGGCCTCGGCCATCTACAAGAGGGAGCGGTACAGGTCGCGCAGGTGATGATCCCGCAGATCGCGAACCGACTGCCACAGGTCTTGCTCCGAGGTCGCGCAGAAGATCTCCGCGGTCGAGCGCTCCCCCTCGGTGTCGGCCTCGCCGTACAGGATCCGGCCGCGCCAGATCCCGTCCTCGGCGTGGCGCACCAGAAGACGAATGGCAATCAGTTGTCCGTCGAATCGGATGGGGGGAAGGTCGTGGACGACGGCTTCGCTGCTGTCGGGTGCGCTATACCGTGCCGGTTGTCCGGGCATGCGGGACCGCTAGGGCTGGTTTTGGTAAAGATATAACGGCCGCCCACTTACGCAATACTTGAGGGGCTAGGGGCCAGGGGCTCGGGGCTAGGGGTGACCCCGATGGCTCGCGCCTAACCCCGAGCCCCGAATCCCGAGCCCCTAGTCCCCAGTTACAAGACCCGCGACGGCACGGGTGTGAACGTGATCAGGAACAGCACTACCCCCGTCCAGGCCAGGGGGCGGCGCGAGGGCGGCAGCGGGCGGTACGCGTCGAGCACGGGAGGGTGTCCCAGATGCCCTCGCGAAAGCATCAACACCAGGATGCCCCAAAACAGCCAGAACGACCAGAGGTAGCCGAGGGCCGTGATGAGTACCCACACCACCTGGGCCACCCGGTAGTGCCAGCGCGGCAGGACCGCGTAGAGGACGTGCCCGCCATCGAGCTGCGAGATGGGGAGGAGGTTGAGCATGGTGACGAAGATCCCCACCCAGCCCGCAAACGCGAGGGGATGCGCCCGCACGGCCGACGCGTCCCCCAAGATCAGATGGCGCAGCGCCCAGGTGAGGAGGGAGTCCCCCAGCGTGAGCTTGACCTCGGCGAAATCGACGAACATCCCGCTCAACCCCTGCATCGGCGGGGCGGTGTGACTCAGCGCGAGACCGACCGCCAGCACCGGGAGCGCCACCACGAACCCCCCGATTGGCCCGGCGATGCCGACGTCGAACAGCTGACGCCGGTCCGACACGATGGTGCGCAGCCGGATGAACGCGCCCATCGTGCCGATGAACGACGGCATCAGCGGCACCGGGATGAAGTAGGGGGGGGATACGTCAAGCTGGTAGCGTCGCGCCGTGAGGTAGTGGCCCAGCTCGTGGCACAGCAGGATTCCCAGCACCGCCAACCCGAACCCGATCCCCGACGACCAGGCCTTGAGGAAGCCGTGGGAGCCGGGAAACCCGCTCGTGAAGAAGGTGAGCCACCCCGTGTAGCGGATGGGTCCCGCGAGCACCGCGCCGGCGAAGGTGACCGAGTAGAGCGTGGCGGCGAACAACAGGCCGTGGAGCAGCCAGCGCTCCCGCCGGGTCGGCCGCGTCACCCGCGTCAGGACCAGGTGGCGGCCGTCGGGCTCGTCGGACCAGTAGTAAGTGCCCGGCCAGCGCGCGAGCGTGGCGGCGAGCGCAGGGGAGGGCCCGGCATGGGCCGGATGTACAAGCGCGTCAATTACTTCCCGGTCCCGGAGGGGGGTGGTTCGCCACGCCAGCAGGAACTCGCTCAGATGCATGGGCGCTCTTGACTCTGGGCACCGGCGGACCTACTATAGGCTCGCACCCCTTCGAACTCCCAACAATCCAGTTTCGACGCGTTCACTCTCCCATCCCCGGGGTTAGCCCGCCGTAGAGCAACGGAGCTGAGCACACGTGGATATCGCTGAACTGAAGAAAAAGTCCGTCGCGGAACTGCATGAGATGGCCGAAACTCTGAACATCACCAACTACTCAGGGCTTCGCAAGCAGGACCTTATCTTCCGCATCGAACAGTCACTCCTCGACTCGGACACGGTGCTCCGCGGCGAGGGCGTGCTGGAGATCCTGCCCGAGGGCTACGGCTTCCTGCGCAGCCCCGACTGGAACTACCTGTACGGCCCCGACGACATCTACGTCTCGCCCAGCCAGATCAAGCGGTTCGATCTGCGCACGGGCGATACGATCATGGGCCAGGTCCGGCCGCCGAAGGAGGGCGAGCGCTACCTCGCCCTCCTCAAGGTCGAGTCGGTCAACGGGGAAGAGCCGGAGAAGGCAAAGCACCGGGTCGCGTTCGACAATCTGCGGCCGCGCTATCCCGAAGAGCGCATCCGCCTCGAGCGTAAGGACACCGACCTCTCGATGCGGGTGATGGACATCTTGAGCCCGATCGGGAAGGGACAGCGCGGCTTGATCGTGTCGCCGCCCAAGGCCGGGAAGACGATCCTCCTGCAAAAGATCGCGAACTCCGTCATCGAGAACCATCCCGAGGTCTACCTCATCGTGCTGCTGATCGACGAGCGGCCCGAAGAGGTGACGGACATGGAGGAGAACGTCAAGGGGCCGACCGTCGAGGTCATCTCCTCCACCTTCGACGAGCCGGCGGATCGGCACGTGCAGGTCGCGGACATGGTGCTCGAGAAGGCCAAGCGACTGGTGGAGCACGGCAAGGACGTGGTGATCCTGCTCGACTCGATCACCCGCCTCGGCCGCGCGCACAACGTCGTGGTACCGCACTCGGGCAAGATCCTCTCGGGCGGCGTGGACGCGAACGCGCTTCAGAAGCCGAAGCGCTTCTTCGGCGCGGCGCGCAACATCGAGGGCGGCGGATCGCTCACCATCCTCGCCACGGCGCTCATCGACACCGGCTCGCGTATGGACGAGGTGATTTTCGAGGAGTTCAAGGGGACCGGCAACTCGGAGGTCATTCTCGACCGCCGGATCGCCGAGCGGCGCACCTTCCCCGCGATCGACGTGCAGCGCTCCAGCACCCGTAAGGAGGAGCTGCTGTTGTCCAAGGAGGAGCTGAACAAGGTCTACCTGCTCCGCAACTTCCTCGCCGACATGCCGCCCGTCGAAGCCATCGAGTTCCTGCTCGAGCGGCTCAAGCGGACGAAAACGAACCAGGAGTTCTTCGCCACGATGGCGCAGGGATGACGGGCGGTCGGGCGGACGGGCGGTCAGGCGGTCGGTAGCTCGGTGGCGAGCCGACCCCACGGTCCGCCTGTCCGCCCGACCGCCTGTCCGCCCGTGGGGAGGTTGTTGGGGCTAGATCCGGGCGAGAAGCGCATCGGCCTCGCCCTCTCCGACGAGTCGCAATTCCTCGCTCAGCCGCTCACCACGTTGACGCGCCGCGCCGGCAAACGCTTCCCCATGCACCGGCTGCTCGCCCAGGTGGAGCAACACGCCGTGACCGGCGTGGTCGTGGGCCTTCCGCTCGACCCCGACGGCTCCGAGGGCACCGCGGCCGCGGCAGCGCGGGCGCTCGCCTCCGACATCGCGCGACACGCGGGACAGCCGGTCGAGCTGTGGGACGAGCGGTTCACGACCGCGCGGGCGCTCCAGGCGGTGCGCGAAATGGCGGGGACCACGAAGGGGCGCAAGGCGGACGTCGACGCCCTGGCGGCGACGGTGCTGCTGCAGACGTACCTCGACGCGAGGCGAGGGACGGCCACGTGAGAGCGATTGCGGATTGTGGATCGTGGATTGCGGATTGGAAGGAGGTCCATCTAGTCCGCAATCCGCAATCCGCAATCCGCATTCTGCTTGTCCTGGCGGCCTGCGGCCGGCAGGATTCCCCCAGCACCCAAGTGACGATTCCTCCCGGCTCCACCCTCGAGGCTGCCGTCGACTCGCTCGCCGCGAAGCGGGTGATCGACCACCCCCGGCCGTTCCGGCTCTACGCGCGGCTGCGCGGCCTGGGCGGGTCGCTGAAGAGCGGCGTCTACCTGCTGCGCCAGCACCAGAGCTGGAGCGACGTCGTCGCCGCCCTGTCCCGGGGGCGCGGGGTGGAGGCCCGCTGGACCGTGCGCGAGTCCCTGATGCTCGTCGAGGTCGCCGGCCTGGCGGAGAGCCAACTCGGCATTCCGGGCGACTCGGTCATCGCCGCGGCGCAGGACCCCGAGCTCCTCGCGGGGCTGGGGCTGCCGCCCGATGCAACCAGCGCGGAGGGGTACCTGTTCCCGACGACGTACGTCCTGCCGCTCAAGATCGGCGCGCGCGAGCTGGTCCGCGTGATGACGCGCGAGTTCGCCGAGCAGTGGCGCCCCGAGTGGCAGGGGCGGCTCGGCTCCCTGGGCCTCTCGCGCCACCAGCTCGTCACGCTCGCGTCCATCATCGAGGGTGAGGTGCGCTACGCTCCCGACCGCCCCTACGTCTCGGCGGTGTACCACAACCGGCTGCGGCGCGGGATGAAGCTCGACGCGGACCCGACAGTCATTTACGCTCACGGCCGGCGCTTGCGGCGCGTGTGGGAGAAGAACCTGGCGGTCCGCTCCCCTTACAACACGTACCTGCACCGGGGCCTGCCGCCGGGCCCGATCGGACAGCCCGGTCGCGCGAGTCTCGAGGCCGCCCTGTACCCCGCCGACGTGCCGTTCCTGTACTTCGTGGCGCAGCCCGACGGCAAGCACATCTTCTCGGCCACGTACGGCGAGCACCTGGCGGCGATCCGGACGGTCAAGCAATTGCAGCGCGCAGCGCGCGCGCCGCGAGTGTCGGGTCGGCAGCGCTCCAGACGGCGCCGATCACGGCGACTCCCGCCGCCCCCGCGCGCCGCACGGCGCCGGCGTTCCCCGCGGTGATCCCGCCGATCCCGATCACGGGCACACCCACCGGCGCGAGCCGGACCAGCCCTGCGAACCCCTCGGACCCGAGCGGCCGACCCGCGTCCGGCTTGTGCGCCGTCGCAAAGCAGGGACCGATGCTCCAGTAGTCGGCAGGCCAAGCGCGTGCGCGCTCCGCCTCGGCCGGCGAGCCGACGGAGAGCCCGAGGATGAACCCGGGAGGCACGTGCGGCCGGACCCGGTCCAGCGGCGGGTCTTGCTGACCGAGGTGGGCGCCCGCCGCTTGAGCGGCGAGCGCCACGTCGGCGCGGTCGTTGACGATCACGGGAACGGAGAGGGCGGCGACCAGCGCGCCGGTAAGGGCCAGCAGCTCCCCCGCCGGCGCGTCCTTCAGGCGGACCTCGACCATGGTCGCGCCACCCGCCACAGCCAGACGGCAGGCCGCGACGGGATCCCGCCCCTTGAGAAGGGCCGCATCCGTCACCACCATCAAGCGCAACTGGTCGGCGAGCGCCATGAGCAAGGTCCTGCGAGGATTGCGCGGTGCCACCACCGCGACGGCGAACACCCGCGAGGCCATCCTGGAAGCGACGGAGGAGCTGCTCCGCTCGCTCGAGGAGGCGAACGGGTTCGCGCCCGGTGAGGTGGAGAGCGCGATCTTCACGTCGTCCCCCGATCTCACCGCGGAGTATCCAGCCCGCGCGGCGCGCCGCCTCGGCTGGGTCGACGTCCCGTTGCTGGGTGCCGCGGAGGTGGCAGTGCCGGACGGCCTCCCCCGCTGCATCCGCGTACTGCTCCACTTCTACACCAGCAAGGCCCAGCGCGAGCTGAAACATATGTACCTGCGGGACGCGGCCAAGCTGCGGCCGGACCGGACCACGTGACGGGCGGGCAGGCGGTCCGGCGGTCGGGCGGTCACGCGACTCGCGCGCGCGCCGTCGTCGTCTCGGCCAAGGGCGCGGCCCGCTGGCAGGCCGGGCATCCGTGGATCTACCGCAGCGACGTGTACGCCGAGCCCGACGACGAGCCGGGCATCGTGGCGGTGACCGACCGGCGGGGACGCTTCCTCGGGCAGGCGCTGTACTCGCCCCGCTCGGAAATCCGCGTGCGGCTGCTCACGACGGGCGACGAGCGGATCGACGCCGCGTGGTGGGGCGCGCGCATCGCCGCCGCTGCGGCCCGGCGCGGCGGGATCCCCGCCACGGCGTACCGCGTGGTGCACGCCGAGGGAGACGGCCTGCCGTCGCTGATCGTGGACCGCTACGGGCCCTACGTCGTGGCGCAGCTCCTGTCGGCCGGGATCGAGCGGGCGCGGGAGGACGTGATCGCCGGCATCCGTGCCGCGCTCGCGCCCGAGGGGATCCTGTTTCGCAACGACGCCGCGATCCGGCGGCACGAGGGGTTGCCGCTCGAGGTCGTGCCGGCCTGCGGCGCCGTGCCGGAGACGGTCGAGGTGGAGGAGCACGGCGTGCGCTACCTTGCGGCCCCGCACGCCGGCCAGAAGACGGGGGCGTTCCTCGACCAGCGCGAGAACCGCATGCTGGTCGCCGCGCACGCGGGACGGGGCCGCGCGCTGGATCTCTTCACCTACCACGGCTCGTTCGCGCTGCACCTCGCGCGGCGCGCCGCGGGCGTGATCGCCGTCGATGCGAGCGCGGAGGCGCTCGCGCGTGGCGCGGAGAACGCCGCCCTCAACGGCCTGGCCAACGTGACGTGGCGCGAAGCCAACGCGTTTGATCTGGCGCGCGAGCTCGAGCGGCGGGATGAGACCTTCGACACGGTCGTGCTGGACCCGCCCGCCTTCGCAAAGACGAAGCAGAGCGTCCCGCGCGCGCTCGCGGGCTACAAGGAGATCAACCTGCGGGCGATGCGGCTCCTCGCGCCGGGTGGCGTGCTCTTCACCTGCTCCTGCTCCTACCACGTAGGCCGGGCGGTCTTCGGACAGATGCTGGCGGACGCCGCGCGCGATTCCGGCCGCCGCCTGCTGCTCCTCGCCCTGACGGGCGCCGGGCAGGATCACCCGGAACTCGTGAACGTGCCGGAGACGGGGTACTTGAAGGGGGCGCTGCTGCGGGCGGTTGACTAAACCGGCCTGCCTTACAAGCTTGCATCCCATGCCGCTCTCCCGGCCCGAGGGGCGCGACAAAACCGCCCTCGTTCGCCGCGTCTTCGTCGCCCTCCTGCTCGCCAACGTAACGGTCGTGGCGGCCAAGTTGCTCGTCGGCCTCGCGTCCGGGTCGCTCGCCATCCTCAGCACCGCGCTGGACTCCTCCGTGGACGCGCTCAACAACGTCCTGGCCCTGATCGTCGTGCGGGTCGCGGCGAAGGAGCCCGACGAGGACCATCCCTACGGGCACGGCAAGTTCGAGACGCTGGGAGCCCTCGGCATCGTGGGGTTCCTCTCCATCACCTGCTTCGAGCTGGTGCAGGGAGCCGTGAAGGAGCTCTTGCACGGCGCGCGCCGGGTGGAGGTGACCGATTTCCAGCTCGGGGTCCTGATTCTCATCCTGGGTGTCAACGTCCTCATCGCCTGGTACGAGAACCGCCGCGGCGGCGAGCTGGGGAGCGCGCTCCTCGTGGCCGACGCAGCCCACACGCGCGCGGACGTGTTCATCACGGTCGGTGCGCTCAGCGGGGTTCTGTTCGCGCGCCAGGGGTGGTGGTGGGTGGATCCTGCGGTCGCCATCGTCGTGGCGCTCGCCATCGTGTTTGTGGCCTATCGGATCGTGGTGCGCACCGTGCCCGTGCTCGTGGACCAGCGCGCCCTTCCGACCAGCGATATCCGGGAGAAGGCGCAAGCGGTGCCTGGAGTGAAGAGCGCCTACGGCATCCGGTCGCGCGGACCCTCGGACCTGCGCTACGCCGAAGTCACGATCGCCGTGGACCGTGGCGCCGACATCGCGGCAGCGCACGCCATCGCCGACGAGGTCGAAGCGCGCCTCAAGCGGGACCTCCAACTGCACCAGGTCACGGTGCACGTCGAGCCGTGCTGAGCTCGCTGCACGCGGAGCAGCGCTCCCGCGCGGCCCGCCGGCCGCCCCGCTCGCTGAAGCAGGAGTACCAGGAATTCCTGCTGCAGCGCATCGAAGAGTACAAGAACTCGCTGTCGCGGGAAGAGCTGCTGGAGATCGGCGACGCGGCGGTGCGCGAGCTCGAAGCGAGCGCGGCCGGCCAGTACCTCCTCACCGAGGTCCTGCTACTCGAGCATGTGGACCGAATCATCGCGCGGCGGCTGCGGTTGCCGTCGTTCCCCCGCTGGCGCCAGAAGCACCGTACCCTGCGCGCGGCGCAGCGCGACCCCAGGCACTGGGGCCTCGAGTCGGACGGCCCACTCGTCGCGTGCGCCCGCCGGCTCGAACCGGGCGACCTGGCCGTGGTCGTCGGCGTGGCGGCGCTCCCGGCCGCGCTCTTCATCAGCGCGCATGATACCGAGGTGTTCCTGCTCGACCAGGACCTGGGCGCGATCGAAGCGGCCGAGAGCCGCGCGATCAGCGAGCAGCTCGCCGGCCGCTTCCAGGCGCTCGTCATCCACTTCGGCAGCTGGTTCCCCGACGTCTCGCCGAGTCTCGTCGTGATCGATCCGACCGCCCTCGCGCCGGCGCGCGCCGGCGCGCGGAGCGCCCTCATCGCCGAGCTGCAGGCGCGGACCCGCCCGGGCGGCGTCCACGTCGTGCTCCCCATTCCCACGTCGCGAGAGGTCATTCCGCTCGCCCCGGAAGCACTCCAGGTGCAGTACGGCGGCTGGGAGATCACGCGCCGCCGGCGCGCCACGGCGGGCGCCGGGTTCACCGCCAGCAAGCCGGAGCGTCAGGGGGACACGGCGCTGAACGTGTCGGACTGACCTCAGCCCCTCCCGGCCCCGCTCGTTATACGTTGCAGGACCGCAAGTTGCGCGAGCGCAGCTGTGGCAGGCGTCTTGCTCGGGCGACGTGCGACCGACAACGTGGAGCGCGCCCTTATGACGAGTCTCCCCCTCGTTCTCGACGACGAGCCTCTCGGGATAATCCTGCACGCCGGCCGGCAGGTGCTCCGCCCGGCGAAGATCTGGGCATACTGCTGGTTCACGGATGAGGGAGAGGCGGGCGATCACACGCACCGCCACCTGCCCGAGCACGTGGACTGAGGTGGCACGGGCCCGCTGACGGAGCCGGCCCGTCGTGTCTCGAGTCGCGTCGGACCCCGCAGCACGCCAAGCACTTCGGGTTTGCCGGGCGTGGCACCCCGGTTAATCTTCAGTCGTAATGACCGCGCTCACCGTCAACGGCCGCAGCGTCACCGCCCACCCCGAGCAGACCATCCTCGAAGCCGCCCGAGCTGCCGGGATCATGGACATTCCGACGCTCTGCTGGTATCCCAAGCTGCCGACCGTGGGGAACTGCCGGATCTGCCTCGTCTCGGTGGAGGGGCAGGCAAAGCTGTTGCCGGCGTGCGCGACGCAGGTTGCGGACGGGATGGTGGTCCACGCGGAGTCCCACGCCGCGGTGGAGAATCGCAAGGGCGTGCTCCGCCTGCTGCTCGAGCGCTACCCGGGCGACCACCTGATCAACGGCGGCCGGGGAGAGCCCCGCAACGAGTTCGAGCAATACGTCGTGCGCTACGGGGTGGTGCCGACGCCGGCGGCGCTGCGCGACCTGCCGCTCCGGCACGGCGACGAGCGTCCCGGCGACCCGATGATCCGCCACGACATGAGCACGTGCATCCTGTGCACCCGCTGCGTGCGGGCCTGCGAAGACATTCAGGTGGTGGGGGTGCTGGACGTCGGGCAGCGGGGTGAGCACACGGAGATCATCGTCGGCGCGGATGGCGACCCCGACAAGGCGGGCTGCACCTGGTGCGGCGAGTGCGTCCGGGTGTGCCCGACGGGAGCGATCTTCGAGGTGATGCCGCGGGAACGGTTCGCGCCGGAGACGATCCGGCACCCGGAGCGCGTCGTCCGCTCGGTGTGCCCGTACTGCGGCGTGGGGTGTCAGGTGGATTTGCACGTCGCCGGCGGCACGGTCGTCCGCGTCACGTCCCCCGATATCGAGCTCGACACGCCCAATCAGGGCTCGACCTGCGTCAAAGGCCGGTTCGGCTACGACTTCCCGCAGCACCGCGACCGCCTCACGCAGCCGCTGATTCGTAAGGGCTGGGTGCGGGAGGGTGGGCGCTGGGTGTGGCGCGGGCCCGCCGGCAAGGAGCGCCGCGGCGGCCCGTGGCAGACGATCGAGGGCGAGGGCCGGAGCGCGAAGCCGGCGGGCCCGCCGCGCTCGGTCGGCAAGTCGGTGCGCGAGCTGCCGCTGCTCGAGCGGCTCGACCTGGACATCCGGGACCGCGGTGCCACGCCGCCGTCGTGGTACGAGCCGTTTCGCGAGGCCAGCTGGGACGAAGCCATGGAGCTGGTCGCGCAGGAGCTGCTGCGCATCAAGCGGCAGTGGGGCGGCGACACGCTCGCCTGTTTCTCCTCGGCGAAGTGCTCGAACGAGGAGAACTACCTCCTCATGCGGATGTTCCGGGGGGCGCTGGGCACCAACAACGTGGACCACTGCACGCGCCTCTGTCACTCGACGTCGGTGGCGGCGATGCAGCGGGCGCTCAACACCTCGGCGGCCTCGGGGTCGATGCGCGAGGTGGAGCACGCGGCCGACGTCATCTTCATCGCGGGCGCGAACACGACGGAGTCGCACCCCGTGTTCGGCGCGGCGATCAAGCGGGCGCAGCAGCGCGGCGCCCGGCTGATCGTCGCCGACCCGCGCAAGACCGAGCTCGCCGCGCGCGCCGACCTCCACCTCCAGATGCAGCCCGGCACGGACGTGGCGCTGTTCACCGCCATGCTGAACCACATCCTCGCCAGGGGCCTCGAAGACGAGGCGTTCCTCGCCGAGCGGACCCGGGATTTCGACAAGGTGCGGGAGTCGGTGAAGGCGCTGACCCCCGAGGTCGCCGCGAAGATCACGGGCGTCCCGGCGGAGCGGATCCGTGAAGCGGCGGAGATCTACGCGAAGGGCCCGAACACGAGCACCCTGTGGGCGATGGGGCTCACCCAGCACGCCAACGGCACCGATCTCGTCACGTCCCTCCTCAACCTGATGCTCGCCTGCGGCATGATCGGCCGCTGGGGCGCGGCGATGATGCCGGTGCGCGGCCAGAACAACGTGCAGGGAGCTTCCGACGTCGGGGCGATCCCGTTCGTCTACACCGACTACCGCTCGGTCAAGGACCCGCAGAACCGCGCCGATTACGCCCGCGTGTGGGGCGTGGCGCCCGAGTCCCTCTCGCTCAAGGAGGGTCTCATGGTGACGGAGATCGTGAAGGAGCAGAGCGGGGTCCGCGCCATGTACATCATGGGGGAAAACCCGGTCATCTCCGATCCCGACATCGCGCACGCGGAGCACTGGTTCCGGCAGCTCGAGTTCCTCGCGGTCCACGATCTCTTCCTCACCGAGACGGCCCGCTACGCCGATGTGGTGCTCCCCGGGTCGAGCTTCGCCGAGAAGACCGGCACGTTCGTGAACACGGAGCGGCGCATCCAGATCGCCCGCGCGGCGGTCGACCCGCCCGGCCGGGCGCGCGGCGATCTCGAGATCCTGATCGAGCTGTCCGGCCGGCTGGGTCTCCCGACCCCCTTCCGGGCGGCGGAAGACGTCCTGCGGGAGATCGTGCAGCTGACGCCCAGCTGGGCGGGCGTGACCTACGACCGGCTCGCGGGCGCCGGGCTGCAGTACCCGGTGCCGACGCTGGACTCGGAGGGCGCGGCGTTCCTGTTCGACGACCGGTTCCCCACCGCGGACGGCAAGGCGATCTTCGTGCCGGTCGAGTACGCCCCGCCGGTCGAGCTCCCGGACGACCGGTACCCGTTCGTCTTGAACACCGGCCGGCAGCTGTACCACTGGCACACCGGCACGATGACGCGGCGCGCGTCGGGGCTGGACCAGCGCGAGCCGACGCCGATCATGGAGGTCAACCCGGCCGACGCCGCCGAGCTCGGGCTGGCCGACGGCGACGCGGCGCGGGTCACCTCACGGCGCAACTCGCTCGTCATTTCCTGCCGCATTTCGGAGCGCGTGGCGCGGGGGCAGGTCTTCATCCCCTTCCATTTCCGCGAGGCGGCGGCGAATCTGCTCACGAACCCCGTGCTCGACCCGTACGCGAAGATGGCGGAGCTGAAGTGCAGCGCGGTGCGGATCCAAAGGCTAGAGGCTAAGGGGCTAAGGGGCTAAGGGGCTAAGGGGCTAAATGGATCTCGGTCTCGCCGGCCGTGTGGCCCTCGTGTGCGGCAGCACCCAGGGGCTGGGGCGTGCCGTGGCGAAGGCGCTCGCGCAGGAAGGTGCCCGGGTGGCGGTGAACGGCCGCCACGAGGAGTCGGTCGAGCGCGTCGCCGCGCAGCTGTCCTCGGAGACGGGCCAGGCGGTCACGCCGCTCGCGGCGGACGTCGGCGTTCCGGCCCAGGCCGAAGCGCTCGTGCAGCGCGTGCACCGCGAGCTGGGCCGCCTCGACATTCTGTTCACCAACGCGAGCGGCCCGCCCGCGGCGCCGTTCACCCATCAGACCGGCGAAGCGTTCCATCGGGCGGTCGAGCTGAATCTGCTGTCGGCCGTGCACCTCGCCCGCGCGGCCCTCCCCATCATGCGGAAGCTCCAGTGGGGACGGATCATCTGCCTCGCCTCGGTGGCGGCGAAGCAGCCGCTCCCCGGGCTGATCCTGTCCACGACCGCGCGCGCGGGCGTGCTGGGGTTCGCGAAGGCCCTCGCCGACGAGGTCGCCGCGGACGGCATCACGGTGAACGTCGTGTGCCCCGGGTTCATCGCCACGGAGCGCATCACGGAGCTGACCGAGACCCGCGCCAAACGCGACCAGCGGGCGCCGCAGGACGTGATGCGGGAAATGGTGGCGGACATTCCGATGGGCCGCATGGGCCGCACCGACGAGCTGGCCGCCGCGGTGGCGTTCCTCGCGTCCGAGCGGGCCAGCTATATCACCGGCGCCGTGCTCCAGGTGGACGGCGGCTTCACGCGCTCGATCTTTTGACGTTGCCCGTTGCACGTCACCTGTTGCACGTTTCTCCCTTCACCGATCCCTGAGTCCCCGTGCAAGCGATCGTGAAGGCCCAGTGCGCCCCGGGTCTCCAAGTTACGAGCGTTCCCAAGCCGTCCCCTGGGCCCGGCGAGGTGCTGATCGCCGTGCGGCACGCGGGGGTCTGCGGCACGGACCTGCACATCGCCGAGTGGGACGCGTGGGCCCAGGGCCGCCTCAAGCCGCCGCTCGTGATCGGCCACGAGTTCGCCGGGGAGATCGTGGCCGTGGGCGACGGAGTCGCCCAGCTGAAGGCCGGGCAGCTCGTGACCGCCGAGGGCCACATCGTGTGCGGGCATTGCCTGCAATGCCGCACCGGCAACAGCCACATCTGCAAGAACACTCGGATCATCGGTGTAGACCGCGACGGGGCGTTCGCGGAATACATCGTGATGCCCGCGACCAACGTGCTCTCCCTGGACGGCATCCCGACCACCGTCGGGGCCGTCATGGACCCGATGGGCAACGCGTTCCACACGGTGCTGACCGCGGAAATTCCCGGCAGCACCGTTTTCATCGTGGGGTGCGGTCCCATCGGCTGCTTCGCCGTCGGGATCGCGCGGGCGGGGGGCGCCGCGAAGGTCATGGCCTCGGACGTGAACCCCAAGCGGCTCGCGCTCGCGCGGCGGATGGGCGCCCACGTCACCATCAACGCCGCGACCGACGATGCGGCACGCGTGGTCCTGGAGGAAACGGGGGGCGAAGGAGCGGATGTCGTGTGCGAGATGTCGGGCGTCCCCACGGCGCTGCATCAGGCGTTCGCGGCCGTGCGGCTGGGCGGCCGCGTGCAGCTGCTCGGCATCCCCACGGGCGCGGTGCCGATGGACTTCGCCGGCGAGATCATCTTCAAGGGCATCACCGTCTATGGCGTGATCGGCCGCAAGATGTACCAGACGTGGCACCAGATGCGCCGCTACCTCACCGCGGGCCTGCTCGACCCCCGTCCCGTGATCACGCACCAGTTCCCCCTCGCCCAGATCGACCAGGCGCTCGCGGCGATCCGCTCGGGGGACGCGGGCAAGATCATCCTGGAGATCGCATGACCCTGCAAACCCGGCTGGCCGCCGAGCTCGATCAGTTCAAGCGGGACGGCGTCCACAAGCGGCTGAACTACCTCGCGTCGCCCCAGGGCCCCCGCGTTCAAATGGAAGGCCGGGGCGAAGTGGTCATCCTCTCGTCCAACAACTACCTCGGTCTCTGCAACGAGCCCGAGGTCGTCGCCGCCGGCCAGCGCGCCCTGGGCGAGCTCGGCGCCGGAACGGGCTCGGTGCGGTTCATCTGCGGGACCTTCACGATCCACCGGGAGCTCGAGGCCGCGCTGGCACGGCTCGTCGGGTGTGAAGCCTCACTGACGTACGTCAGCTGCTGGAACGCGAACGAGGGCCTCTGCCCCACCCTGTTGGGCGAGCAGGATGTCGTGATCTCCGACCAGCTGAACCACGCCTCGATCATCGACTCCATCCGTCTCGCGAAGGCGATCACCAGGTGCCAAACCGCCGTCTACCGGCACTCCGACATGGCGGACCTCGAGGAGAAGCTCCAAGCGGCCCAGGCAGGGAACGCCCGGCTCAAGCTGATCTTCACCGACGGCGTGTTCTCGATGGAGGGGGACATCGCGAGGCTCCCCGACATCGTGACGCTGGCGCGGCAGTACGACGCCGTGGTCGCCGTGGACGACTCGCATGGCACCGGCGCCCTGGGGAACACCGGCCGCGGCACCGCCGAGCATTACGACATGCTGGGCGACGTGGACATCATCACCTCGACGCTCGGCAAAGCGCTCGGCGGGGCGGCAGGGGGATTCACCGCGGGTCCGGCGGCCCTGGCGGACTATCTCACCCAGCGCTCCCGGCCGCAGCTCTTCAGCAACGCCCTGCCGCCGACCGTGGCCGGCAGCGCGCTCGCCGCCGTTCGCTACCTCGAGCGACACCCCGAGCGGGTGCGGCAACTCCACGAGAACGCCCGCTACTTCCGGGAGCGACTGACCACCCTGGGCTTCAAGCCCCTGCCCGGCGAGACGCCGATCATTCCCGTCATCCTGGGCGAGACGGCTCAGGCCATCAGGATGAGCGAGCTCCTGCTCGAGCAGGGGGTGTTCGTGACTGGCTTCGGGTATCCTGTTGTCCCGCAAGGACATGCGAGAGTGCGCTGCCAGCTCTCCGCCGCCCACAGTCGGGAGGACCTGGACTTCGCCCTGGAGGCCTTCCAGCGCGTCGGCACCCGGCTGGGGCTGCTTTAGGACCCCCTTCAAGTGCTTTCAAGCTTTGGAGGCTTAAAGCGAAGGGTGGTCGCATTTTCCGATGGAATTCCCTATTTTGGGGGTCGCTCGTTTTACCAGGAGTTCGTGCCATGCGGGTCGTCACTGTGATCGGGGTGTTACTGGTCGGCGGGGCCGCGACCGTGAGCGCCCAGCATGCCCACCAGATCGAGTTCGGCGGGTTCGGCAGCTATACGCGCTACGATCGCTCCTTCGGCCTCGACGACCAGTTCGGGGGTGGCGGCCGGCTCGGCTACTTCTTCAACGAAACCTTCTCGCTCGAAGTCGACGGTAACGTTGCCTACCCCACCCCGACGGTGGGCGGGATGCACGTGCAGACGCGCTACGGCAGCGCCAGCCTCCTGCTCAACTCGGGCGGCCAGAGGAATATCCTGTACCTGCTGGGCGGCTATACGTACCTCGACAACGGCGTGAACCCCCCCTACAACTTCAAGCTCAACGCCGCGCATGCCGGGATCGGCGACCGCATCTTTCTCTTCGGCGACCGGCTGGCGTTGCGGCTCGAGGCCCGCGGCTACTATGGCCTGAAAGACTCGCCCTTCGACGCGAAACCGGTCCTGCACGTGCTGGGGTCCGCGGGCTTGTCCTACTTCTTGCTCGGCGGCGGGCCCAGAGCAGCCACCCCGCCGCCGATTCCCAAGGCGCGGCGCAAGCGGACGGCCGCGTACGTAGCGTACGAACAGTCCGTCTTTCTGACCGATAAGCAGACCACATTCGTTGCGCCGGACGGCACCACGGCCGACGTCTTCTTCAAGGACCTGCGGCGCCTCATGATGGGCGTGCTCGCTTTCCCCGCCCAGCAGCGGGTCGAGCCGTTCGGCGGCGCCGGGTTCGCGCTGATGCAGGCTTTGAACGTCGAGGCGAGCTGCGGCACCTGCACGGCGGCGCAGTTTGCCGCCTTTGGAGACGCCGCCGCTGACGCCGCGAGCAAGGCGTTCGTCTTCGTGATGGGGGGGATCGACATCAAGCAAGGTAGGCTGGCGCTGTACGGGCATTACATCCTCACGTCGTCCGCCAGGGGCTTCATCCTCGACGGCACGACTCACACCATCCAGGGCGGCATCCGCTACAGCGTCGGGAGCGCCAAAGAGGATCTCAACGGGCGGTGAGCAGGCGCAGGAAGTTCTCCCCCAGGATTTTCCCGAGTCCCGAGTCCGTGTAGCCGCGGTCCTCGAGGGCCGCGGTGAGGAGCGGCAGCGATGTCGCGTCTTTCATGGGGCTGGGGAGCACGCTGATCCCGTCGAAGTCGCTCCCCAACCCCACGTGATCGATCCCCATCACCTGGACCGCGTGGTCGATGTGGTCCACGAGCCGCTCGATGGGGGGCACGTCGAGGGTCGCGGCGTGCCGTCCCACCAACCTGTCCTCCTCGAACGCCGATTCGGCGGGCCGCCCCGCGTAGCGGGCGCGAATCAGGTCGGTCTGGGGCTGGAGGCGGCGACGCAGGTCCCCGAACTGTTGGCCGAAAGCGTCGTCGAGGAACACGGGGTAGAAGTTGATCCCGACGACGCCGCCCGAGTCCGCGATCGCGCGCAGCTGGTCGTCCGAGAGGTTGCGGGGGTGGTGTGCGATCGCGCGGCACGACGAATGTGAGGCGAGCACCGGCTCGGCGGCCGTCGCGAGCACGTCCCAGAACGTGGCGTCGGAGACGTGCGACACGTCGATCAGCAGTCCCAGCTCGTTCATACGGCGGACCACGCGTCTCCCGAACTCCCTCAGCCCGCCGTTGTTCCGCGGATCGGTGGAGGACCCCGCCCAGTCGTTGCCGTTGTTCCACGTGAGCGTGAGGTAGCGCGCCCCCCGCTGGTACAGCGCCGCCAGCTTCTCGAGCGAGTTCTCGATGGCGTGTCCCCCTTCCACCCCCATGAGGGCCGCGACGTGCCCTCGGGCCGCGGCCTCCCGCACGTCGTCGGCGTCGGTCGCGAGCTCGACCTCCGGACGGGCATCCACCAGCGCCTGCACCGCGTCGATCAGCGCCATGGCCCGCCGGAAGGCGGTCCCCGGCCCGTAGCGCGCATCCACCCAAATCGAGAAAAACGCCGCGGTCAGGCCGCCCTCCTTCATGCGGGGGATGTCGACGTGGCCGTCCGGCAGCCGGGTCGAGATGTCGGACTTCAAGTCGAGCATCCGCTGCGGGGTATCGATGTGGCCGTCCACGATGATCCGTTGCCGGCGCCCGAGGGGCGGTCCTAGCGGGAGGCCCACGGGGAGTCCTTGATCACGAACCGCAGCGGCCAGTCGGCCGCCCGGGAGATGCCCACGCGCGGTGTCACGACGATGCCCAAGCGCTCGCGGGACGGGCGGCGGACGATCCGCAGGGTGCCGCGCTGGAGCGACGCGCCGTCGAGCCGGCCGGTCACCCCCAAGGCCTGACACAGCTTAGCGGGCCCGGAGCAGAGCGCGCGGTCGGGCACGCGGCCCCGCCGCCGCCGCATCGTCTCGACGCCTTCGAGCGGCTCGAGGGCGCGGATCAGCACGGCGGCCGGGAAGCCCTCCGGTTCGGTGACGGCGTTGAGGCACCAGTGCATGCCGTAGGTGAAGTAGACGTAGGCCGTCCCCGGCGGCCCGAACAGGCTGGCGTTGCGCCGGGTCTGCCGGGCGCGGTATCCGTGGCAGGCGGGGTCGTCCGGGCCGACGTAGGCCTCGGTCTCGACCACGCGGCCGGCCAC
>WNGA01005883.1_pt1 | contig 17623 bp, 12 predicted proteins | sample 5400061 | NCBI WGS metagenome assembly WNGA01 (sample SAMN13153366, study PRJNA577476) | soil metagenome | isolation source: 100 cm soil or saprolite under grassland replicate 2 | place: USA:California | collected 2016-06-15 | reverse complement strand
CTACCCGTTCCTCTTCCCCGGGATCGGCTACGGCGGGTCCTGCTTCCCGAAGGACGTGAAGGCGCTCCTCGCTGCCGGGCGCCGCCACGGGATCGACCTCGACCTCCTGCGCGCCGTCGAGAAGACGAACGAGCGGCAGAAGCGGCGGCTCCTGCGGCTCGCGCTCAGCCACTTCGGGCAGCACCTCGCCGGACGGACGTTCGCCGTGTGGGGACTCGCGTTCAAGCCGAAGACCGACGACATGCGCGAGGCGCCGTCGATCGAGGTCATCGAGGGGCTTCTCGGGAAGGGCGCGCGCGTCCAGGCGTACGACCCGGTCGCGACGGAGCGCGCGCGGCGCCACTTCGGGGATCGCGTGCACCTCGCCCCCGGCCCGTACGAGGCGCTCGAGGGCGCCGACGGGCTCTTCGTCGTCACCGAGTGGAGCGAGTTCCGCAACCCGGACTTCGAGCGGATGCGCGCGCTCATGAAGGAGCGCGTCGTCTTCGACGGCCGCAACGTCTTCGACCCGGACGAGATGCGCGAGCTCGGCTTCACGTGGCACGGCATCGGGCGCCCGCCGAGGTGAAAATTCCGATCGCGCCGCCGCGCGAGCGACGCGCTGCCGGCCTGACCGCCCGTCCCCATCATTGATCGGGGAAGATCATGGAGGGCGAGATCATCTGGCCAGGGCGTGCGTTCCCGCTCGGCGCGAGCTTCGACGGCGAGGGGACGAACTTCGCCGTGTACGCGCGCCACGCCGACCGGGTCGACCTCTGCCTCTTCGACGCGGCCGACCCGTCGCGCGAGACGCGGCGCACGCCGCTGCGAGAGAAGACGGGCCACGTCTTCCACGCCTACCTGCCCGGCATCCGGCCGGGCACCCTTTACGGCTTCCGGGCCCACGGACCCCATGAGCCGGAGGCCGGGCTGCGCTTCAACCCGGCGAAGCTGCTCGTGGACCCTTACGCGCAGGCGATCTCGGGCGAGGTGGACTTCGACGGCCCGGTCTTCGGGTACCCACGGGGCGCGCCCGAGCAGGACCTCGCCCTCGACGACCGCGACAGCGCCGCGGCGATGCCGAAGGGGGTCGTCGTCGCGAACGACTTCGACTGGGGCGGCGACCTCCGGCCGGACACCCCCTGGCACCGCTCGGTCATCTACGAGCTGCACGTGAAGGGGTTCACGGCGCGTCATCCGGAGGTCCCGCCGGAGCTGCGCGGCACGTACCTCGGGCTCGCCTCGCCGGCCGCGATCGACCACCTCGTGCGGCTCGGCGTGACCGCGGTCGAGCTCCTCCCGGTCCACGAGTTCGTGGACGACCCGTTCCTGCGCTCGCGCGGCCTCACGAACTACTGGGGCTACTCGACGCTCGGCTTCTTCGCGCCCGAGCAGCGGTACGCCCGCGGGAGCCGGGGCGAGCAGGTGACCGAGTTCCGCCAGATGGTGAAGGCGCTCCACGCCGCCGGCCTCGAGGTGATCCTCGACGTCGTCTTCAACCACACGGCGGAGGGGAACCACCTCGGCCCCACGCTCTCGCTGAAGGGGCTCGGCAACCCGAGCTACTACCGGCTCGTCGAGGACGCGCCCCGCTACTACTCGGACACGACGGGCTGCGGGAACTCGCTCGACACGACCGACCCGCAGACGCTGAAGCTCGTCATGGACTCCCTCCGCTACTGGGTGGAGGAGATGCACGTCGACGGCTTCCGCTTCGACCTCGCGGTGACGCTCGCGCGCGACCCCGCGACCTTCGACGTCCGCTCGCGCTTCCTCACCGCCGTCCACCAGGACCCGCTGCTCGACCGCGTGAAGCTCATCGCCGAGCCGTGGGACCTCGGCCCCGACGGCTACCAGGTCGGCGGCTTCCCCGTCCGCTGGTCGGAGTGGAACGGCCGGTACCGCGACGTCGTACGCCGCTTCTGGAAGGGCGACGCGGAGCTCGCGGGGGAGATGGGGTACCGGCTCACCGGCTCCCCCGACCTGTACGAGGTTGCCGGGCGGAAGATCTTCGCGTCGGTGAACTTCGTCACGGCGCACGACGGGTTCACGCTCCACGACCTCGTGTCCTACGACCGCAAGCACAACGAGGCGAACGGCGAGGAGAACCGCGACGGCACCGACGAGAACCACTCCTGGAACTGCGGGGCCGAGGGCGACACCGACGATCCTGCGGTCCTCGCGCTGCGCGACCGTCAGGTGCGCAACCTCCTCGCGACGCTCCTCGTCTCGCAGGGCGTGCCGATGATCGCGGCCGGCGACGAGATGGGCCGCACGCAGCGCGGCAACAACAACGCCTACTGCCAGGACAACGAGCTCTCCTGGCTCGCGTGGGACCTCGACGACCGCCGCCGCGCGCTGCTCGGCTTCACCCGCCGGCTCGTCTGGCTCCGGCTCTCGCAGCCGGTGCTGCAGCGGCGCCGCTTCTTCCGCGGCGCGACGCTCTGGGACTCCTCGCTCAAGGACCTCGCCTGGTTCCGCCCCGACGGCGCGGAGATGACCGAGGACGACTGGAAGAAGCCCTTCGCCCGCTCGGTCGGCTTCCTGCTCGGCGGAGACACGATCTCGACGCCGGACGAGCACGGCGAACGGATCGTGGGGGACACGCTGCTCGTCCTCATGAACGCGTGGGACGAGCCCGTCACCTACCGGCTCCCCGACGTGAGCTGGGGCCGCGAGTGGGAGATCCTGCTCGACACCGCGGGCGCGACCGCCGCGAAGCGCGACCTCGTCGCCGGCGGGGGCTCCGTGGCCGTCGAGGCGCGCTCGCTCGTCCTCCTGTCGCGCAGCGCAGACCGGTAGCCCCGCCGGAGGCGCGCCGGCTATGCTGCCGGCATGGACGGCACGAAGCAGGCGATCCTCCTCGTGGACGACGAGCCGAACATCCGGCGCGCGCTCCGGATGGTGCTCGAGCCCGAGGGGTTCGCGATCCTCGAGGCGGAGAGCGCCGAGAAAGGGCTCGAGATCCTCCAGGCGGAGCCGGTGGACCTCGCCGTGTTCGACATCCGGCTGCCGGGGATGGACGGGCTCACGCTCCTCGGCAAGGCGCGCGAGCTGTGGCGCGACCTCCCGGTCGTCATCATCAGCGGCCACGCCGACACGACCGACATCGTCGACGCGATGAAGCGCGGCGCGACCGACTTCATCCCGAAGCCCGTCGACCGAGAGCGGGTCCTCGTCTCCGTCCAGAACGCCCTCTCCCGCAGGACGCTCGAGGAGAAGGTCCAGTCCCTCGCGTCGCGCGAGCGCCGCTTCGCCGACGAGATGCTCGGCGAGAGCCCGGCGATGGCCCGGCTCCGCGACGACATCGCGAAGGTCGCGCCGACGACGGGCCGGGTCCTCGTCCTCGGCGAGTCCGGCACGGGCAAGGAGCTCATCGCGGCCGAGATCCACCGGCTCTCCCGGCGGGCCGCCGGCCCGTTCGTGAAGGTGAACTGCGCGGCGATCCCCTCCGAGCTCATCGAGTCGGAGCTCTTCGGCCACGAGAAGGGGAGCTTCTCCGGGGCGGCGTCGCGGCGGCGCGGCCAGTTCGAGGTCGCCCACGGCGGGACCCTCTTCCTCGACGAGATCGGCGACATGAGCCTCTCGGCACAGGCGAAGGTGCTGCGCGCGCTGCAGACCGGCGAGATCACCCGCGTCGGCAGCGAGAAGGCCATCCAGGTGGACGTGCGCGTCGTCGCCGCGACGAACAAGGACCTCGAGACCGAGGTGCGCGAGGGGAACTTCCGCGAGGACCTGTACTTCCGGCTCGCGGTCGTCCCGCTGCGCGCCCCCGCGCTGCGCGACCGGCTCGAGGACGTCCCGCTCCTCGCCGAGCGCTTCTTCCAGCTCGCGGTGCGCGAGAACGGGCTGCGGCCGAAGCCGGTCGACCCCTCCGTCCACGAGCGGCTGCGCGCCTACCGCTGGCCGGGCAACGTGCGCGAGCTGCGCAACGTCTGCGAGCGGATGGTGATCATGAGCGGCGACCGGATCGGCCCCGCCGACGTCCCGGAGGGGGTCGCGCCGCGCGCCGCGCCGGCCCCCGCGCCCGGCGCCGCCGACCTGTCGCAGTACGGCGAGGTGCCGCTCAAGGATCTGCGCGATCTCGTCGAGCGCGACTACATCCTGAAGAAGCTCGAGGAGCACGACTGGAACATCACCCAGGCCGCGCAGGCGCTCGGGGTCGAGCGGACGAACCTCCACAAGAAGATCAAGCAGCACGGCCTCTCTCGCGCGGGGCGCGCGGCCGCCGCCGACGCCGAGGGCGCGGAGGACTGACCCGTGCTCGGACGGGACGAGCTCGACCGCGCCGTGGACGACGGCGTCCTCTCCCCCGCGCAGGCGGACGCGCTCTGGGCGCGAGCCGCGCGCGGCACCGCCACGACCGACGCTCCCATCCCGCCGCCCGCGACGGATCTCGGCGGGTGGCGCGGCGCGGCCGCGCTGGTCGGGTCGCTCGCCGCCGCGGGCTGCGTCGCCTGGCTGCTCGTCGCCGGCGACCGGCTCGACGGTCCGGGCTCCCTCGCCGTCCCCGTCGCCTGCGGCGCCCTGGCCGCGGCCGCCGCGCGCGCGCTCGAGCGCCGTGCGCTCGCCGCGAGCGGGGTCCTCGCGGGGCTCGCCGTCGCGATGGTGCCGGCCGCCGCGAGCGCCGCGCAGCGCTTGCTCGGGCTCTCCTCCGAGGGGGAGCCGCCTCAGTCGCTCTCCGCGCTCGTCGCGAGCCCGGCGTTCCTGCGGGCGGTCGTCGCGGTCGTCGCGGCGGTCGTCGCGCTGCGCGCCTTCGCCGCCCCGATCCTCTCCGCCGTGGTCGTGGGCGCCGTCTGGTTCGCCGTCCAGGTCGCGGCGCCGCTCGTCTTCGGCCCGGCGCCGACCTGGAGCCAGCACGCGCTGCTCTCGGCGCTCCTCGGGCTGGGCGCGCTCGGCGCGGGCGTCGCGCTCGACCGCCGCACCCGGCGCGACCACGCAGGCTGGCTCTACTTCGCCGGGCTCGTCGCGTTCTGGGGCGGGCTCACGACGGTTCACACCGACTCGGTGCTCTCGCTCCTCCTCGGCGCGGCGGTGAACCTCGCGCTCGTCGGCGCGGCGGTCGCGCTGCGCCGGCGCCTCTTCGCCGTCTTCGGGGCGATCGGCGTCGCCGCCGTGTTCGGCCACGTCGCCGAGGCGACCCTCGCCGACGCGCTCCTGCCCTACGCCATCGGCGCGATCGGGATCGCGGTCGCCGGCGGCGCGCTCGGGTACGTCCGCCTCGCGCCGCTCGTCGAGCGCGCCGCCCCCGCGCTCCTCCCCGCGCCGCTGCGGCGGCTCCTGCCGCCGCTGCACCCCCGCTGAGCGGCGCGGCCCGCGCCCGCGCGGCCGCGGTTATGATGGCGGCGCCGATGCGCCCCTCCCACGCGATCCCGGGCCTCGCCCCCGCGGAGCCCACCGCCGCCTCGGACGAGCGCCTCGCCCGGCTCGCGAAGCGCTTCCCCGACCGGCTCGAGGCACTCCTCGGCGCGGCGCGCGCGGCGCCCGACCCGGACCTCGCGCTCGCCGGCATCGAGCGCTACGTGGACGGCGCCGGCTTGCCGCCTGCGGAGCAGGACCTCCTCGAGGCGCTCGCGCTCCTCGCCGGCTCTTCGCGCATGATCCCGGCGCTGCTCGCGCGCGATCCGCGGCTCCTGCGCCGGGCCGCGCGCTCGCCGCTCCTCGAGCGATCGCGCGCTGAGCCGGATCTGCGGCGCGTCATCGAGCGCGCCGCCCGCCAAGTCGCCGCCGACGACGTCGAGGGGTTCAACCGGCTGCTCCGCCGCGTGCGGGCGCGCGAGGTGGTGCGGATCTCGCTTCGCGACCTGCGCCGCGCGCGCGTCAAGGAAGTGACGGGCGAGCTGTCGGCGCTCGCCACCGCCTGCCTCGACGCCGCGATCCGGTTCCATGACCGCCGGCTTCGAGCGCGGCACGGCCCGCCCGCGGGGCTCGCCGCGCGCGAGCCGGGCGCCGGGTTCTGCGCCCTCGCGATGGGGAAGCTCGGCGCGCGCGAGCTCAACTTCTCCTCGGACGTGGACCTCATCTACGTCTACGACCGGGACGGCGAGACGGAGGGGGAGCGCCCGGTGACGCACTTCGCCTACTACGCGAAGCTCGCGGAGCTCGTCACCGAGTCGATGGCGAAGCCGACCGAGGACGGGTTCGTATTCCGGGTGGACCTGAACCTCAGGCCCGACGGCCAGAACGGGCCGATCGTGAACAGCCTCCACGCGGCCGAGCTCTACTACCAGACGTTCGGGCGGAGCTGGGAGCGCAACGCCCTCGTGAAGGCCCGCCCAGGCGCCGGCGATCTCGCGGTCGGGGACGAGCTGCTGCGCCAGCTCGACCCGTTCATCTGGCGGCGCAGCTTGGACCTCACCGTCGTGGAGGAGATCCAGGCGATGAAGGCGCGCATCGACGCGCGCGCCGGCGCCGAGGGCAAGGACGACCTGAAGCTCGGGAAGGGGGGCATCCGCGAGGCCGAGTTCTTCGTCGCGGCGCTGCAGCTCCTCCACGGCGGGCGCGAGGAGGAGCGCGCCCTGCGCGAGCGCGCAGTGCTGCCGGCGCTCGATCGGCTCCTGTTCGCGGGCATCGTGCCGGCGAAGGACCGTGACGAGCTCGCCGATGCTTACCTGTTCCTGCGCCGCGCCGAGCACCGCGTCCAGATGCTCGAGGGCGCCCAGACCCACCGGCTCCCGCCCGCGGGCGAGCGGCGCTGGCTCTCGCGCGCGATGGGCTACGCGACCGACGAGGCGTTCGAGGAGGCGCTCGCGGCGCACCGCGAGCGGGTGGCGCGGCTCTTCGCCGGGCTCCTCGGGACGGGCGCCGGGGCGGTGCCGCTCGATCCAGACCTCGCGCTCCTCGCCGACCCGCAGGTCGAGCGCGAGCGCCGCGTCGAGATCGCCTCGCGGCGCGGCCTCCTCGACCCCGACCGCGTGCTCGCGTCCATCGACGTGATGGCGCGCCGCCGCACGCCGTTCTCGACGCTCGGCGATCCGGCCGCCGCCGTCGCGCTCCTCTCGGACGCGCTCGGCACGCCCGATCCGGACCAGGCGATCGCGCACCTCTCCGACTTCGCGGCGGCGCTCACGAACCCCGAGCCGTACTTCCGGATGCTCGCCGAGCACCGGCGCGTGGCGCGCCTCCTCCTGTCGCTCTTCGGCACCTCCGACTTCCTCTCGAAGCGGTTCCTGCGTCACCCCGAGCTCATCGACATGCTGCTCCGGGAGGACCAGTCCCGCCTCGAGAAGGAGCGCGAGGGGTTCCGGCGCGAGCTCGACGACCGCCTCGCCCAGCTCGATCGGTCGCTCGCTCCCGACGACCTCCTCGAGCGGCAGCTCGGGGAGCTGCGCCGGTACAAGAACGAGGAGGTGCTGCGGATCGCGATCCACGACATCGCGGGGACGATCGACCTCGCGAGCATCGCCGGGCAGCTCACCGAGCTCGCGGAGGCGTCGCTCGAGCGCTGCCTCGCGCTCGCCGAGGCGGAGGCCGCCGCGAAGGGGGTCGCGCCGCCGGGGCGGCTCTGCATCATCGGGATGGGCAAGCTCGGGGGCCGCGAGCTCGGCTACCACTCGGACCTCGACCTCATCTTCCTCTACCCGGGCTCCGGCGCGACCTCCGGCCAGGAGCGCTACCCGCGCCTCGCGCAGCGGTTCATGTCCTTCCTGCAGATGCCGCTGCGCGAGGGGCGCCTCTACCAGATCGACACGCGCCTGCGCCCGTCCGGCAACCAGGGCGCGCTCGTCATCGGCGCCGAGGCGTTCACGCGCTACCACACGGGCGGCGGCGCCCCGGGCGCGCCGGGAGGCGGCGTGCGCAGCCAGCTGTGGGAGCGCCAGGCGCTGCTCCGCGCGCGCCACGTCGCAGGCGACGCGGCGATCTTCGCGGAGATCCACGAGAGCGTGCTCGTCCCGGTCGTCTTCGGCCGGCGCGAGGACCGCGCCGCGCTCGCCGCGGAGATCCGGCGGATGCGCGAGCGCATGGAGGCGGAGGTCGGCCGGGAGGCGTCGCGCGGGAAGAACCCGAAGACCGGCCACGGCGGCCTCGTGGACGTCGAGTTCGCGGCGCAGTTCCTCCAGCTCGCGCACGGGCACGAGCACCCGTCCGTCCGCACCGGCTCGACGCCGGTCGCGCTGCGCAAGCTCCGCCAGGCGGGGCTCCTGCGCGAGCTCGAGTTCGAGGCGCTCGCCGAGGGGTACGACTTCCTGCGCCGGGTCGAGCTCCGCCTCCGGATCGTGCATGACTTCGCGATCGACCACCTCCCCAAGGAGGGGTTCGCGCTGCGTCAGCTCGCGCGCCGGCTCGGCTACGCGGGGCCGGATCCGGGGAGCCGGTTCCTCGCGGAGTACGCGCGCGTCACCGCGGCGGTGCGGCAGGCCTTCGACGCCGTCGTGCGGTGACCCGAGCGCGGGCGCCCCCCGGCAGGCGCGCGCGCGACGCGCCGCGCTAGAATCCCGCCGTGCCGCCAGACGAACCCCTCGATGCGCTCCGCGCGCTCGTGCGCCCCTTCGAGGATGCCGAGGCGGCGCTCGTGCGGGCGATCGTCTCCTCGCCGCCGTTCCTGTCCGACGCCGACGAGGCCGGGCTGCGCTACGCGCTCAACCTCGCGAGGACCGGGCGGATCCGGACGGCCGACGGGGCGGACGTGGACCTCGGCGCGTTCCTCGCGCCGTACCGCGACGAGCTGCGGCCCGCCGCCACGAGCCTCGCCGCCCCGCGCGGCTTCGCCCATGCGGACGCCGGGCGGCTCGTCCCGAACGCCGTCGCGCACGCGCGGGCGTGGCGCGCGCGCGTCCTCGCCGGATTCGCGGGGAAGCTGACCGCGAGCGCGCTCGACCGCGAGGTGTGCGAGAAGGCGCTCGTCCTCGTCTGCGGCGGCGGCGGCGGCGTCGCCTGGTCCTACCTCGGCGCGTTCGCGCTGCTCGAGCAGTACGGGCTCGTCCCGCGCTTCCTCGCCGGCACGAGCATGGGCGCGGTGCTGCTCCTCTTCCGTGCGCGGCGGATCCGCTGGCATCCCGACGACGTCTCGGACGCGATGCGCGGCCTCTCCTTCCGGACGCTCTTCCGCTTCCTGCACGGCGAGTCGCGCTACGGCCTTCCGGCGGCGATGCGGCTCTACCTGCGCGCGGGCATCGGCGACTTCCTGAAGGGCCCCGACGGCCACCCGCTCACGCTGGGGCAGCTCGCGGTGCCGCTCGTCGTCGCGGTCACCGGGATCCGCAACGGCGCCCTGCCCCGCGACCCGAGCTACTACGAGCACCTCCTCGATCTCGGCGGCGAGGAGCCGCGCGCGAACGTGCTCTCCCGCATCGTCTCCGAGGTGTTCCAGGCGATCGGCGAGCTCATCGTGCAGCGCGACCGGTTCGCCCGCGTCTACCTCGGCGCGGACGACGAGACGCGCGAGTTCGACGCCATCGACGCGGTGGGCTTCTCCTCGGCGCTCCCGGGCGTCATCCACTACGACGTCGTGCGCGACGACGAGCGGATGCACGCGCTGCTCCGCGCGCTGCTCGACCGGCACGACCTGTTCCGCCTCGTCGACGGGGGGCTCGTGGACAACCTGCCCGCGCGGGCGGCCTGGGGCGCCGTACAGCGCGGCGCCATCGGGACCCGGAACGGGTTCGTCCTCGCGCTCGAGGGGTTCGGGCCGAAGCTGACCCAGCCGCTCTGGTTCGGGCTCGAGCAGCTCGCCGCCCAGAACGTCGCCTGGAACCGGCCCTTCATCCACCACCACCGCTCGTTCCAGCGCGTCCTCTCGCCGCTCGAGGTCGTGCCGGACGAGGCGGAGCTGCAGCGCGCGATCCAGGCTGGCAAGGCGGAGCTCCACCCGGACATGCCGTTCGTCGCGCGGATGTGCCGGCCGTTTGCGCCGATATGACGTCGAACTTGGTCCTGGTCCTGGACCTCGACCTGGTCCTGGACCAAGTCGCCGCAGGTCCAGGTCCAGGTCCAGGTCTCACGGAGGCCCAGCACCCTCGGGCAGCACCGGGATCCCGCTCGCATCGGGGCGCGCGAGCCCGAGGGAGATGAGATACGAGCGCTGCTCGCCGGGCCGGAGCACCTGGTCGAGCCACTCGAGCCCGACGAAGACCGCGTTCGAGTCGAGCGGCTGCCCGAGGCGCTCGAAGCGCGAGCCCGGCTGGTTCGCGAAGTAGACGCGGTCCGGCATGACCTCGCCGACCCACGCGATGAAGTCTGCGATCCCGGATTCCTCGTCCAGGATCCCGGCCCAGCGGTTCGCGCGTGCGTCGATCAGCCCCTCGACCCGGATGATCCCATCGCGGACCCAGCCGACGTTGCCCGCCGACGAGCCGAAGTGGCCGACCCACGGCTCGTCGCCGTAGGCGTACGCGTAACGGACCGGCCGATCCCCGGTGTTCACGACGCGGATGCCGAGCTTGAACCAGGGCTTCCCCGCCGCGAAGTAGGCGAACCGATCCACCCGCAGCGCGCCGCCGAGGACGGGGATCGCGTGCGAGCTCTCGATGACGACGCGGTCGGGATCGCGGATGAGGACCCGCGCGCCGAGGTAGGTCCACGACCCGGGGGACCACCGCCGGCGGGAGTCGAGGTCCATGAGCAGCTCGTTGACGTTGCACCAGACGTGGTGCCAGCCGCGCGCGTCGTGGAAGCTCATCCCGCTCTCGTCCTGCTTGTCGCCCGCCGCGACGTCGGCGAGCGCGCCTCCGACGAAGAGGCCCTGCGGGTTCTTGCCTTCGTCGTCGTCGTAGCGCGAGAAGTCGGTGACGAGCTCGGTCCCCTCGGCGAGGTGGTTCCGGACGAGCCCGCTCCCGTCGGCGTCGTCCCAGTCGAGCTCGAGCCACGCCCGGCCCTGCCTGGGTGTGCCGGAGGCGAGCACCTGCCGGACGCGCGAGAACGAGAAGCCCGCGACGAGCCGGGACCCGTCGCCGAGGAAGACGTCGTCCTGCACGACGAGCGGCAAGCCCTCCTTGCCGCGCAGGAGGAACATGCCCTGCCAGTGTCCCGAGATGCGGATGTCGGTCGCCGCCGCGAGGAGCGCCGCGACGCCGACGGCACCGACGGAGAGCACGAGTCCGAGCCGGCGCGTCGGCGCGGCGCGGGTCGTGTTCGCAGCGGTCGGGTCGACGGACTCCACGGCTTCCTCTCCTGCTGGCGGCATCCGGCCGAGCAGGCGCGGCGCCACGCCGCAGGGCGCAGCCTACCGCGTTCCGGCACGAACGCGCAGCGGGAGTGGCTTTTTACGGTTTAATCGCGAGCGGTTGAGCTACAGCCGGGAACAAGAGGGCCCGCTCGGCCGTTCATCTCCCCAGTCGGCAAATTCATTGACCTTTCGCGTCGCGTTCAGCTAGATTCCCCCCGCTTTTTCGCGCAGTTCTGAAAATCCCAAGAAACCGCGCGGATTTGCACCCCCGGCCGGGTCCAGGAGCGAGGGGACAGGCCGCACGACGTAGAGGAGCAGTGCTGATGAGGACCCGTTTCGTCGACATCGACGACCGCATGGAAGACCTCGCGGACCGGATGCGGGTTGATCCGGAGCTCGGCGAGGAGTTCTACTCGCGGTACGAGCTTTCGTGGCTCTACCACGAGAACGCGCTCGAGGGCGTCGTCTACACCGGCCAGGAGCTCGCGACCGCGCTCGCGAACGCTCCGCTCGCCGACGCGACCTTCGTCGGCGCGCTCCACGAGATCCGCAGCCACAAGATCGCGATCGACCTCGTCCGCGAGGAGGCGAAGGCGAAGAAGCTCCGCGTGAACCTCACGCTCGTGAAGAAGCTGTACGAGACGCTGGGCGCGGGCACCGACAGGAGCGTCTCCGAGTTCCGCAAGGACATGCCGCTCCACCGCGCGTACTTCCACGAGATCGCGCAGCCGGCGAAGATCCCGGTCCTGCTCCAGAAGGTGCTCGAGTCCTGCGACTCCGCGGACTTCCGCAACGCACACCCGGTCCAGCGGGCGGCGAAGCTCCACCACGGCTTCATGCAGGTCTACCCGTTCACCGAGAACTCTGGGCGGGTCGCGCGGCTCCTCGCGAACCTCGTCCTGTTCCAGGCCGGCTACCGGCTGCCCTGCATCATCCACGCGACCGACCGGCAGCGGTACTACGAGTCGCTCCGCCTGCCCGAGGCGACGCTGCGCGACCTCACGATCGAGGCGCTCGACAACGCCCTCAACCAGGGCGAGAAGTTCTTCCGCGAGACGCCCTCGAAGTCGCGCAAGGCGGCGCGCTAGCGCCTTCGGCGGCCGTGGCGGACGTCTCCGCCCGTTTCGCCCGCTCTCCCCCTCCGGGCGCCCCACTCTCCGTCCGCCGGCCCCGCCGGGCGGCAACCGCCCCGTCTGGTGACGCGCAACCGGGCGGAACGACTTCGCATTCACCCCGAGTGTTGCCCCGTTTACCCGGGCGTGGCGGCCCAGGGGCCGGCTATTGTATAGGTCTGCCCCCCCATGTTGCTCGGAGCACACGAAGGCATCGCCGGCGGGGTCTCGAAAGCGTTTGCCCGCGCCGAGGCCGACGGCGCGGACTGCCTGCAGATCTTCACGCGCAACGCCCGCGGCTGGGCGGCGAAGCCGCTCGAGGACGCCGAGGTGGACGCGTTCCGCGACGAGGCACGCCGGACGGGCAAGCCCGTGGCCGCCCACTCCTCTTACTTGATCAACTGCGCCTCCCAGGATCGCGACATCCGGAACAAGAGCTGGCAGGCGCTCGCCGACGAGCTCGACCGGTGCGAGCGGCTCGGCATTCCCGCACTCATCTTCCACCCTGGGAGCCACGAGGTGGAGGCCGAGGGCACCCGCCTCGTGGGGGAGGCGATGACGCGCGCGCTCGCGGAGGTGTCGGGGAGGGTCCGGCTGCTCGTCGAGACCACCGCTGGACAGGGGACGAGCCTCGGCTGGCGGTTCGAGCACCTGCAGGCGCTGCGAGAGGCGGTGCCGGGCGCCGCGCGCCGCCGCGTCGGGATCTGCGTCGATACCTGCCACGTGCACTCCGCCGGGTACGACCTCGGCTCCGGCGACGGATACGAGCGGATGGTGGCGGAGCTCGACCGGACGGTCGGCCTCTCGAACGTCCGCGCGTTCCACCTCAACGACTCGAAGAAGCCGCGCGGCTGCCGCGTGGACCGCCACGAGCACATCGGCGAGGGGACGCTCGGGCTCGAGCCGTTCCGCCGCATCGTGAACGACGCCCGGTTCGCGGAGACCCCGGCGTTCGTGGAGACGGAGTCGCGGTGGAAGGAGAACATCGAGGTCCTCCGCGGGCTCGTGCGCAGATGAAATCTCCCGCCCCCATGCGCCAGCCCGCCGAGGAGCCGCCGAAGTCGCGGGCGCGCCGGCTCGTCCGCGCCGCGCGGATGGCGCTCTACCCTCGCACGAGCGAGGGGGTGCGCTCGAAGCTCGACCGGCTCATCCACTACGCGAAGTCGCACGAGCGCGCCCTCATCCTCACGCACGACAACCCCGACCCCGACTCGATCGCGGCGGGCGTCGCGCTCGCGCACCTGCTCGAGAAGCTCGCCGGGGTCGAGGCGATCGTCGCGTACGGCGGGATCGTCGGCCGCTCCGAGAACCGCGCGCTCGTGAAGGTGCTGAAGCTGCCGGTCGTGCCGGTCGCGCGCGTCGTGTTCGACGACTACGACCTCATCTGCATGGTCGACACGCAGCCGGAGCAGGGAAACCACTCGCTCCCGGCGCGCCACTTCCCGGACGTGGTCATCGACCACCACCCGGAGCGGCCCGACTCGCACCTCGCGCCCATCGCCGATGTCGGCGGGCCGATCGGCGCCACCTCGACGCTCGTCGCCGAGTACTTCAGGGCGAGCGGGCTCAAGGTGCCCCCGCACGTCGCGACCGCGCTGTTCTACGGGATCAAGGCCGACACCCGCGACCTCGGGCGCCAGACCACGAAGCAGGACGTGGACGCGTACCTCTGGCTGTTCCCGCTCGTCGACAAGGACGGGCTCTCGGAGATCGAGCACCCGAAGCTGCCGCAGGAGTACTTCGTCCTCTACCACACGGCCATCGAGCGGGCGCAGGTGTACGACGACGCCGTCGTCTGCGATCTCGGCGAGATCTACTCGCCGGACATGGTCGCCGAGGTGGCGGAGCGGTTCATGTACCTCGAGGGCATGCGCTGGTCCCTCGGGTTCGCCGAGTACGAGGACGCGCTCTTCTTCTCGGTCCGCACGAACGACCGGCGGATGAACGCGGGGCGGCTCATCCGCGACGTCATCGAGGTCAGGGGCGGCTCGGCCGGCGGCCACGGCACGATGGCGGGCGCGCGCCTGCCGATGAAGGGGCTCTCCGCCGCCGCCCGGAAGCGGCTGCGCGAGGACGTCGTGCGCGCGTTCCTCGACGCGTTCGGCATCAAGGCCCGGCGCGCGCGCGCCCTCGTCTGATTTCGCCACGGGACGCGCCCGTGATCTACCTCGACCACAACGCGATCACGCCGGTGCGCCCCGAGGCGAAGGCCGCGGTGCTCCTCGCGCTCGAGGCGTTCGGGAACCCGTCGTCGATCCACCGCGCCGGGCGCGACGCGCGCGACGTGCTCGACCTCGCGCGCGATCGGGTGGCGCACGCGCTCGGCGCGCGGCCCGCGGAGGTGGTGTTCACCTCGGGCGCGACCGAGGGGGCGGCGCTCGCCATCCGGGGCGTGCTCGGCGCAGCGCCGGCCGGGCGGCGCCGGCTCGTCGTGACCGCGGTCGAGCACCCCTGCGTGCTCTCCCTCGCGCGCGCGCTCGCCGCGGCGGGCACCCCGCTCACGATCGTGCCCGTCGACGGGCGCGGCGAGGTCGACCCCGCCGCGTTCCGCGCCGCGCTCGGCCCCGACGTCGCGCTCGCCGCCGCGATGCGCGCGAACAACGAGACGGGCGTCCTCCTCGACGTGCCGGCGCTCGCCGCCGCGGCGCACGAGGCCGGGGCGCCCTTCCTGTGTGACGCGGTGCAGGCGGTCGGGAAGATAGACGTGGACGTCCGCACCCTCGGCGCGGACCTCGTCCTCGCCACCGCGCAGAAGCTCGGCGGACCGCGGGGCGCGGGCGCCCTCTTCGTCGCGTCCGGGCTCCGGCTGGCGCCGCTCCTCGGCGGCGAGCAGGAGCGCGGCCGGCGCGCCGGGACCGAGAACCTGACCGGGATCGCCGGGCTCGGCGCCGCGATCGAGGTCGCCGTCGCGCGCCGCGCCGAGGAGGCGGAGCGCGTGGGCGCGCTTCGCGATCGGCTGGAGGCGGGGCTCCTCGCCACCGTGCCTCACGCGCGCGTCAACGGCGCCGGTGCGCCGCGGCTCCCCGGGACCTCGTCGATCCTGTTCGAGGGCTGCGACGCCGAGGCGCTGCTCATGGCGCTCGATCTCGACGGCCTGTGCGCGAGCGCGGGCTCCGCCTGCCACTCCGGGTCGACGAGGCCCTCGGGCGTGCTCCTCGCGATGGGGCTCACCGACACCGAGGCGCGCGCGACGATCCGCTTCTCGCTCGGCTGGACGTCCACCGGCGCCGACGTGGACGGGGCGCTCCGGCTCGTCCCGCCGCTCGTCGAGCGGGTGCGGCGCGAGGTGCGGATGTAGTCGAGCTCGTCCCCGGAGCTCCCTCGCCCCGCGAAGCGGGGAGAGGGCCGGGGTGAGGGGCCGCGGGATCGACGCTCAGCGCGCGCCGAACAGGCCGCGCACTACTGCCGCGATCGCGAGCGGGGTCCCGATCGAAGGGTCGTAGCGCGTCGCCACCTCCGCGGCGAACGCGGCGGCGGAGGGGTAGCGGTCCTCCGGATCCGGCGACAGGCAGCGGAGCACCATCGCGTCGAGCTCGAACGGCAGCTCCTCTCGCAGCTCGGACGGCGCGCGCAGCTTCCCGCGCAGGATCCGCTGGCCCACCTCGTTCACGTCCTTGCCCGGGAACGCGGGCTCGTTCGTGAGCAGCTCGAAGAAGACCGCGCCGAGCGCGAAGATGTCGGTCCGGGGCGTCGGCGGCTCTCCGCGGATCTGCTCCGGAGCGAGGTAGTGGATCTTCCCGAAGGCGCCCCCGGTGGCCGCGCCCGCGCTCGCGCCCGGGGTCAGGGCGACGCCGAAGTCGCCGAGCTTGATCTCGCCGAGGCGCGAGATGAACACATTCGACGGCGACACGTCGCAGTGGACGATCCCGAGCGGCCTCCCCTCCTCGTCCGTCCCCGCGTGCGCGTGTGCGAGCGCCTCCGAGACGACGTGGGCGACGTAGACCCCGAAGTCCGGCGGCAGCAGGATCTCGCGTTCGGCGCACTGGGCGAGGATCTGGCGCAGGTTCTTCCCGTCCACGTAGTCCATCACGATGTACGGGGTGCCGCCGGCGAACCCGGTCTCGATGACCTCGACGATCGCGGGGTGGCGCAGCCGTCGCGTGATCTCCCCCTCCTGCTCGAACAGGCGCAGGAAGTCGGGGTCGCCGGCGAGCGAGGGGAGCAGGCGCTTCACCGCGACGTGCTGGCCGGCGCGCGGCCCGGCGATCGCGACCGCGCGGTACACCTCGGCCATCCCGCCCTTGCCGACGAGCGCCTCGACCCGGTAGTCCGCGAGGGTCCCCGTCACGGCGCCGCCGTCACATCCTCGCGCGGACGAGCGCGCGGTAGCCGGGCTCTTCGCGGACGCTCTCGAGGTCGGGATCGCCGTCCATCCCACCTGCCGTCGCGTAGCCGTTCAGCGCGGCGATCTGGAGGTAGCGGAGCGCCATCTCCTTCTTCCCCTCGACGGCGTAGAGGCACGCCATGTTGTAGTAGGCGTCGCCAAAGTCCGGGTCCACCGCGAGCGCCTTCTTGTACCACTCGAGCGCGTGCGCGAGGTCGTTCCGCATGCGGAAGGTCACGCCGACGCCGTTGTAGGCCTCGGGGATCGTCGCGTCCACCTCGATCGCCTCGAGGAAGCGACGCCGCGCCGACTCGAAGTTCCCCTCCGAGAGCCACGCCGCGCCGTCGCGCAGGATCTCTCGCGCCTGCTCGCGCGCGCGCGGAGCGGGGGCGCGGCGCGGCGGGCGGGGAGGGACGGCCGCGCTCGGGGTCGGCGCCGCCGCCGGCGCCTCGACCCGCACGAATGCCACGCCGCCGTTCTTCCCGAGCGGCGCCTTGCAGCCCTTCGTCGCGACGTGGACGGCGCCCGACAGCCGCTCGCCCGAGGCGAGGAGGACCGCGCTCGACCACTCCTCCTTCGCGCGGCAGCCCTTGCCCGCGAGGCACACGCGGACCTGCCCGGCGAGCGAGTCGTCGAGCAGCGTCGCGCGCAGGACCTCCTCGCCCTCGCGGAAGCCGCAGAGGTCGGAGGCCACGAGGAGGACGCCGCGGAACGACGCGCCGCTCCCGGCGACGCGGACGCGGCCGAGGGGCGACTCGTACTCACCGTCGACCTGCGGCCCCGACGCGCGGGCCGTCGTGACGGCGGTGGCGAGCAGGGCGGCGAGGAGTTGCAGGGCGCGCATGCGGCGATTGTAACCCTCGCAGGCCGCCCGGTTCGCTTGACAGGGCCGGCGCGGAGTTCTACGATCCCTAGCAGTGAAACTCCGCGAGATTTCGCGGGGTTGACGCTCTTTGACCGTTCTGGCCTGCCCCCTGCCGGGTTCGTGATTGGGCCTTGAGTCGTTTGGGCCGACTTTTCATCCCAAGCGGAGCGCCCGCCCACGTCCATGTGCAAGCTCCCATGCAACGAGGGAGAAGCCTACGGACGCTGGTGTACCGGATG
>WNGA01005878.1_pt1 | contig 17633 bp, 24 predicted proteins | sample 5400061 | NCBI WGS metagenome assembly WNGA01 (sample SAMN13153366, study PRJNA577476) | soil metagenome | isolation source: 100 cm soil or saprolite under grassland replicate 2 | place: USA:California | collected 2016-06-15 | reverse complement strand
CGCCAAGAGCGCGCCGAGCGTGCTGCGGCTCGACTACCGGGGAGATGGAGTCTTCGCGGGGACGTTCCGCGATACCAAGGTGCCAGGGCCGTATCGTCTCGTCGTCACGATCGACGGGCGGGACGCGAAGATCGGCGACTTCCGGCGATCGCAGAGCACGACCGCGGTCGTGCGAGGAGGCCAGGTCTTGAAATCCGACACGCCCGTCCGCGTGCCTAGCGGGAGGCCTTGAGCTTCAGATCCTCGTAGGGCGCGGAGTAGGAAAAGCCCTTGATGCGGTCGACGCACGCTTCCTCGACGCGCGGGTCAACGCCCCACAGGAAGGCCAGCTCGTAGATCGGCACGTGCATAGAAGCGCTCATCGGTGCCCAGCGGCAGGCCGAACGCGACCGCCTTTGGCCACCGGCTTGCCCTTGTGAGCCCGATGAAGCCCAGGTTGACGTCGATGAGCGACACCGGCGCCAGCAGGACCCCGGCGACGGCGGCCACCCCCGCGGAGATCGCCCAGATGAGTGAGAACATCCGCTTGACCGGAATACCCATGTAGTACGCGGCCAGCTGGTTCTGCGAGGTGGCCTGCATCGCCACGCCGACCTTGGTGTACGTGAAGAACGCGTACAGCACGGCGCACAGCAGGACGGTGCCGACGATGATGGCGACGTACGCGTGGCTGACGCTGACCTTGCCGACCATGGACTGCCGGGCGCTGAAGGGCGTGGGGATCGTGTAGATCTCCGAGCCCCACGTGATCGACGCAACGCTCCGGAATGTCGCGCCGAGCCCGATGGTCAGCATGACCACGGCGAATTGCGGCTGGCCGATGACGCGGCGGAGGACGGCCGCGTCCAGCGCGGCGCCGAAGAGCGCCACCGCGCCGACGGCGAGGGCGAAGGCCAGCCAGTAGCCGAGGCCGTACCACACGACGAACATGTAGCAGGTGAAGGCGCCCAGCATCAGGAGATCGCCCTGGGCGAAGTTCACCAGCTCGGTCGTCTTGTAGATCAGCACGAAGCCGAGGGCGACCAGGCCGTAGATGCAGCCGACAGCGAGGCCGTTCAGCACCAGCTGGAGGAGGATATCCATGCGGACGGCGATCAGCCGCGCTGACCCGTCACGTGCGCACGCCGTAGCCTATGAACACCGCGAGCCGGTGCAGCCGCTGCGCGAGCCAGGCGAGCGGGCCCTGCTGGACGTGATACGTGAGCATCAGGGAGTTGCGCTCGCCGTCGGCGTCCACCGTCTGCGGGACGCTGTGCCAGCTTCGGTGGCGCACGACCGGAAAGGCGTAGCCCGTCGCGGGACGGAACGCGAGCTTCCTGGTGCGCTGCGCGGCCTCGCCGTTCCGCCCCTCGTGGAAGACGGTCCCGAGCCGCGCCTGGGACTCGTCCCGCGGCAGGTAGAGCTGCACCGTGATGGCCTTGCGCTGCCCGTCGCCGTGGATGCCGATCCGGTAGCCGCGAAGATCGCGGAGGAGCATGGGGACGGGATAGAACGAGAGCCGGTCGATGCTGCATCCGAACCGCTGTTCGAGGGCGACGCGGAACTTGGACTTGAAGGCCTCCTGGAGGGCCCGCGAGCGCAGGACCCGGGACAATTCCCGCCAGAAAGCGCGCTGCCCGGCCGGCAGCCACATGACGTGCTCCGGGAACAGGTAGAACTTGCGTCGCGCGCTGTGCCCGTCCTTCTGCATCGCTTCCCGGTGGCGGAGCTCGCGGTATCGGCGCGTCTCAGGCAGGTGATCGAGCAACCGGCGGTAGTACGCGGGCGGGAACACGTCCTCGAGGTAGACGTGGTCGAAGGGTGTCAGCTCGAGAGCGCTCGACTCGACACGGCCGACGAGATCCGTGCTCGCGTCCGGCGTGCCGGACGACGCGACGTCGGCCTCAGCCCTCATGGGCCTTCCCCCATCCCTGTTTCCCCGTTCCGCTTCAGTCACGGCCCCTTTCGAGTCAATCATCCTATTACGTTCCTCGTCAGGAGGTACAGGAAAAACCAACGTCGCCTACCGCGAAGGGGAGACTGCTGCGGCCCCGGTCTCGGAGACGAGCGATCCGCATGCGGCGAATCGTACCGAGGGACGACAGCGAGCTCAAGGATGCGGGTGCCGGACTTTTGCGATAGCTCTTGACCGTGCCTCGACCATCTGAGCAGTATGAGGCCGATGGCCACGGTCCGTTACCACTCGCTCGACGCGCTCCGGGGCACCATGATGCTCCTCGGGATCTACCTCCATGCGGCGGTCGCCTACTCCCGCCATGGCAGCTGGCCCTGGAAGGACGGCTCGACGACGGGGGTCTTCGATCTGACCCTGGGACTCATCCACGTCTTCCGGATGCCCGTCTTCTACTGTCTGGCGGGCTTCTTCGCCGCGTTTCTCCTCGAGCATCGCGGCACCGCGGGCTTCCTCAAGAACCGGATGGTGCGCATCCTCGTCCCATTCGCCGCCGGGTGGGCGGTGCTCTTCCCGCTAGTCGCGGCGCTTACGACCACGGCCATGAACCTGGAGGAGCCCGCGGTCATTCCCGTGAAGTACCTGCAGTTCTTCAGCTCGGGAGAAGTCCTGCGCCATCTCGACCCCATGCACCTCTGGTTCCTCGAGTACCTCCTCATCTTCTATGCGGTCGCGGTCGTCGCGAGTCCCCTCGCGCGACGCCTGCCGTCCGTCGTCGCCGGGCTCGAGCGATCCTTTCGGGTGGTCGTGACCTCACCGCTCGGGCCCCTGGTGCTCGCCGCCGTCACCTTTCCCGCCCTCTGCTTCATGCAGGAGGGCGCGCTCGATGATCCGTCGGGCTTTGTCCCCGAGGCGAGGATCCTCGTCACCTACCTCGTCTTCTTCGCTTCCGGCTGGCTCCTCCACCGGAACGCCGACCTCCTGCAGAGCCTTCCTCGCCTTCGGCGGGCGGCCACCTCCCTCGTTCTCGGGCTCGCCGCGGCATTTCTGGGCTTCTATTTCATCTGGCAGAGCTCGCAGTCGGCCGGGAGTCGGGCTTCGGTCTCGTTTCTGGGGAGCGCATGGTTTCTCGGGCTGTCGGTGTGGCTCTTCATCTTCGGCTTCATCGGCATCTTCCTCCGGCTCCTCGAGCGGCCGGTGCCGTGGATCCGCTATCTCTCGGACTCCTCCTACTGGCTCTACCTCGTACACATGCCGGTCATCCTCGTCTTCCAGATCGCGGTGGCCGGGACAGGCTGGCCCCCGGGAGTGAAGGCGCTGGTCGTCCTCGCGGCCTCGGTCCCCACCCTTCTCGCGAGCTATCATCTATTCGTCCGGTTCACGTGGATCGGCGCGATCCTGAATGGCCGGAGGCACCCGATCAAGCGGCGGCCGACGCTGGGCGCCGCCGCCCAGCCCGGCTGGCAGAAATAGCGGAAATAGAAGTCGGCCCAGGAGGCCTGACCAGGGATGAGGGCGGTGCTCGTGCTGCAGCATGTGCCATACGAAGGCCAGGGCTATATTGCCGACTACATGCAGGACCACGCCATCGATTCCGACGTCCTTCGGCTATGGGAGTCCTATGCCTTACCGGACGTCTCGAAGTATTCGGCGCTCATCGTGATGGGCGGTCCAATGGGAGTCTACGAAGACTATCCGGCCAAGAATGACGAGGTGGCGCTCATCAAGAGCGCCATAGGCACCATCCCGGTGCTGGGGGTCTGCCTTGGAAGCCAGCTGATCGCTCATGCGCTCGACGCACGCGTGTATCCAAACGAACGAGACGCGAAGCCCGCGAAGGAGATTGGCTATTCCACCGTGCATCTGACCCCGGAAGGCTCGGCGAATCGCCTCTTCAAAGGCTTTCCTCCGGATGTGCGCGTCCTGCAATGGCATGGCGATACTTTTGACCTGCCGGCTGGCGCCTCCCTACTGGCGACGTCTCCAGTGTGCCGGCATCAGGCCTTTGCATTCCAGAGTGGCTATGGTCTTCTTTTCCACTTGGAGTTCACACCCGACATGGTCCGGGGACTCGCAGAGGCCAATCGCGAATGGGCGCGCGAGGATTTCGATCTCGACGAAGACCAGCTCAATCGGGAAGCCCGGGAGCTCGCGCCACTCCTGAGAGCACAATGCTACAGACTTCTGGACAACTTCTTCAGCTGATACCACGCTGTCCAGCGATCATGACCGACCGGACACGGCGCAAACACTTCTCGATGGTCCGCAGCTTTCACCTGGCCGATCTCTTCACGATCGCCAACGGCTTCTGCGGCGTCGGCGCGATCTTCGAGGCGATGACGTATCTCGGCACGCGCGAGACACGACATCTCTATCTGGCGGCACTGCTGGTGCCGGTGGCGCTGGTCTTCGACGTGCTCGATGGGCGAATCGCGCGGTGGCGGCATGCGGCGTCGCCCATGGGACGCGAGCTGGACTCCCTGGCCGATGTGATCTCGTTCGGCGTGGCGCCGGCGGCGATCGCCTTTGCCGCGGGAGTCAACAGCCGGCTGGATCAGGTGATCCTGCTCTTCTTCACCGGGTGCGGCGTGAGCCGGCTGGCGCGTTACAACGTCACGGCGGAGAGCCTGTCAGGTGAGACGGGCAAGGTGACGTACTTCGAGGGCACTCCGATTCCGACGACGATCGTGCCGCTCGGAGTGTTGATGCTGGCGTTCTACCGCGGCAACCTGTATCGAATGGAGCTGCTCGGCGTCACATTGCACGCGCTCGCGCTGCTCTTCCTCGTGTCCGGCGCGCTCATGATCAGCAAGACGCTCCGGATTCCGAAGCCGTAACGTCACAACAGCTCCGCAAAGCTGATCACGACTCCGTTCGGGTCCAAGATTTCGAAGTAGCGTTCTCCCCATTCGGCGTCCTTGGGTCCGGCCGGCGCCAGTCCTTTCGCGACAAGATCCCGGTGGAGGGCGTCTACGCCGCGCACGCGCAGAATGACGCGATTCCAAGGATGACCCGCGCCGCTCGGCGCCTGGCGAAGGTTGATGAAGCTCTGGCCGGCGCGCATCGTCGTAAACGGAGCATCGGGTCCGCCGTACCGGACCTCGAGCCCCAGCTTTGCATAGAACGCCACCGATTCAGCCATATCGCGCACGGCCAGAGTCACCGCACTGATATGATCGATCGACCACGATGACATGGAGTTACGTGTTCAGGCGCCCACCGCGGGCTTTCCGGTGCGCCGTCTTCACGCGGTGGCGCGCGTCCGCCTCCTCGACGGAATGTGAGTCGGTGAGGCTGCTGTCCCGCTTGGCAATCGTGACCAGCCTCTGGTAGTGGGCGTGCAGCACCCGGATCTCCGCCTCCGTCAGGTCCTCCACGTTGATCAGCCGGTTACTCGCGCCCTCGAGGGCCGCCACGATCTCGTTGAGCTTCAGGTGGAGCGCGCGGGAGTCCTTGTTCTGCGAGCGCTGGAGGAGGAAGACCATCAGGAAGGTGACGATGGTCGTCCCGGTGTTGATGACGAGCTGCCACGTATTCGAGAAGCCGAAGATCGGCCCCGTCAGCCCCCACACGACGATGGTCGCGAGGGCGGCACCGAACGCCCACGAGCCACCTGTCCACTCGGTGACCCGGTGGGCCAGCCACTCCAGCGCGTTGCCGAGCCGGTGCCTATGTCGATGGGTCCCCACGTGTGCGGCCATTTTCGGACCTCCTTCCCGCTTGCGCGCGCCCTGAATCTAACCGACGCCAACCGGCCGGTCTAGTGGCCCGTAGCTTCACCGGGCCGGACGCGACCCTTCCATCGCCGGCGTGTGGACCCTCGTGCGCGTGAATCTCACCGATGACGTCACCGCCGGAGTCGGGGATCCGGATGGAGCTGGGTCCCGTGCGGGCACGCCCAGCGGTCGCGCTACCCTGCGAGCTCCGGCAGCACCTCGGCGGTGAAGCGCTCGAACTGCTGAAACTGATCGTCGCCCACGAAGCGGAGGCAGAGGTCGGTGACACCGGCGTCGGCGTACCGGCGGAGCGCGGCGATCACCGCGTGCGTTGGGCCGAGGCCCATCGTGCCGCGCATGTGCACGCCGCCCCCGTAGTAGGCCGCGAGAAACTCACCGGTTCGGCGCTCGGCCGTGCGGACGTCGTCCTCGAAGCGGACCGTCGTGTAGACACAGAGCGGAAAGCCGGGGAGGCTGCGCCCGCGCCTGGCCAGCGCCTCGTCGGCGCGCTCGCGGACCAGGCGGCAGTCCTCGGCCTCGATGTAGGTCGTGATGATACCGTCGCCCAGCCGGGCGAACCGGTCGAACTGGGCGGGCAGCATCTCGCCGCGATTGGCCGCGGTGATGAGCACGGGCGGGCCCGCCGGATTCCACGGCAGCGGGCCGATCGTGTGCTCGGTGAGCTCGATGTCCTCCCCGCGATGGGTCACGGGCTCGCCGCGCCACAGCATCCGCCAGATCTCGACGTGCTCCTCGAGCCGGCGCACCCGCCGCGTGTGGTCGGCGCCGCACGCCGCCCACTCGCGCTCGGCCGACGGCAGGCTCCAGCCCACGCCGAGCCCGAGCACCACGCGCCCCCGCGAGATGTGATCCACGTTCGCGAGCTCGTTGGCGAGCACGACCGGATGGCGGAGCGCCGGGAGCAGCACGGCCGTGCCCAGCCGCACGCGCTCGGTGATGCCGGCGAGATAGGCGAGCGTCGTCACCACCTCGAGCCGCGGCTTGGCCACGATGCTGTCACCGACCCACACCGCGTCGTAGCCAGCCCGGTCGGCGAGCCGCGCCATGCGCCAGCACAGCTCGACGTCGGGCCGCCGCACCGACTCCATGACCACGCCGCGTGTCGGGATGAGGACGCCAAGACGCATGCGCGTCACCGTTCCGTCCATTCTGAGACTCATGGCGTCATCTCCTTCCTGGGTCGCCGGGACACAGGCGCTCACCTGAGGTAGTGTATGCGACAATCCATCCCGCTACACACGGGAGCGACAATGATGCGATCTCCGATATGCGTGGCCATGCTGTTGGCCTTCGGCTTGGCTCACCCGGTATCGGCGCAGGGCACGGGGGGACCCAAGTTGCGAATCATCGAGACCAACGGGATCAAGATGCGAATCGCGGAGGAGGGCCAGGGCCCCCTCGTCCTCCTTCTGCATGGCTGGCCGGAGTCGTGGTACTCGTGGCGGCACCAGCTCCCCGCCCTCGCGGCGGCCGGCTTCCACGCCGTCGCGCCGGACATGCGCGGTTTCGGCAAGACCGACAAGCCGCCGGCGGTCGGCGACTACGACATCCAGCACCTCACGGCGGACATCGTCGGCATCATCGACGCCCTCGGGGAGAAGACGGCCGTCGTCGTCGGGCACGACTGGGGCGCGATCGTCGCGTGGCACTGCCTGCTGCTACACCCGGGCCGCTTCACCGGGCTCGTGGCGATGAGCGTGCCCTACCGCGGGCGTCCAGCCGAATCGCTCATCGACACCTTGAAGAAGGCCTACGGCGACAATTTCTTCTACATTCTCTACTTCCAGGAACCGGGCGTCGCCGAGAAGGAATTCGACGCCGACCCCCGCGGCATTCTCAGCCGCCTGTATCTCTCGCCGGGTTCCCCGCGGGAGGCGCCGACGGTGACGGATCCGAGGCGCGCGGCCGGCGGCTGGATCCCGCGTCTCGGCGCGCCGAAGGGCCTGCCGGATTGGCTCACGCAGGCCGACCTCGACTATTTCGTGAACGAATTTACCGCGGCCGGCTTTCGCGGCGGCATCAACTACTACCGAAACTTCACGCGCAACTGGGAGACGACGCCGCAGCTCGCCGGCGTGAAGATTTCCCAGCCCGTGCTCTTCCTTGCGGGCGAGAAGGACATCGTCATCCGTGGCGCGAGCGCCGAACAGCTTACGGCCCTGATGAACAATGCCGTGACGGATCTGCGCGGCGTGAAACTCTTCCCGGGCGCGGGCCACTGGATTCAGCAGGAACGCCCGGAAGACACAAACGCGGCCCTGCTCGGGTTCTTGAAAAGTCTAGCCAAACCCTGAGAGCAAGCGCCCGCCCGGCGAGCCGGCCCCGACGCCCGCCGGGGAACTAGCCCGCGGCGGCCATCGCCGCGGGCGCACGCTTCGCCGCCGCGGCTGCCTTTGCGAAGTGGGCCTCCGTGAATCCGTAGAGGCCCGCGCCCCCCAGCAGGATCTTGGCCGCAGTCTCGCGCGAGACCGTCCGCATGAGGTTCTCCGACACGTTGGGGAAGTTCGAGTCGAAGTGCGGGTAGTCCGTGGAGACGCACATCCGGTCCGCGCCGATCAGCCCCGCGGTCGCCTCGATCTCGGGCTCGCTGCCCTCGACGGCGGCCCAGCAGTTGCGCCGGAAGTACTCCTTGGGCACGAGCGAGAGATAGGGCGCGTGCGTGTCGCGGTACTGGGGATAGTCCCATTCGATGCGAGAGAGGAGCCCCGGCACCCAGGAGTTTTGCGCCTCGAGGAAGCCCACGCGGAGCGTGGGGTGGAACTCGAACACGCCGCCCACGATCATCGCGATCAGCGCCTGCTGCATCTCGATCCAGTGGCTGGCCACGTGACGGTAGAAGCGGTTCTCCCCGTAGAGCGTATTCATGTGCGAGTACCACGCGCCCGTGCCCTCGTGGAAGCCCCACGTGACGTCGAGCTCCTCGTGCATGCTGTAGAGCGGATCCCAGTAGTTCGAGTGCCAGTAGTGGCCGTTGACCAGGTTGGGCCGCATGAACGACCCGACCGCGCCCAGGTCCTGGACGCAGCGGAGGAGCTCGGCGCACGCCAGGTGCACCTCGTGCGGGGGCAACATCGCCACGAACTTGAGCTGGTCCGGGCTCGCCTGGCAGAACTCGTGGATCCAGTTGTTGTAGGCCTGGCAGAGGGCAAGGGAGAGCTGCGGGTCCATGCCGTCGCGGGCGAGGAGGCTCAGGCCCGTCGTCGGAAAGAGGACGGCGATGTCCACGCCTTCCATCTCCATGCCCATCAGCTGCGCCTGCGGGTCGTAGTCGCGCTGGATGGCGAAGTCGAGGCGCCCCGTGTCGGCCAGGCGCGAGCCCGAGAGCGGCTGCGTGCTGTTCGTGCCGCCGGGCTTGCTCCGCTTGCGGTATTGCTGGAGCTCGGCGTCCATGGTCGTCGGCAGGCCGTCGATCACGATGGTGCCCCGCTTGGGGCGGCCGTCGGCGCCGAGCGGGAGGCTCACGCGGCTCCTGAAGGTGGGATCGAGATACTTCGCGAAGAGGTCCGGCGGCTCCATGATGTGCATGTCGCAGTCGACGAACCTGAGCCCGTCCTTCATGATGCCCTCCTCCAGTCGCGAGCGGCTGCGCGCTCTAAGGTTCCCATCCAGACGGCCAACCCGGCCACGGTGAAAGAGAGTCTAGTCTCGGTGGACGGCCGTGTCAAAAGCCCAGGAAGCGGAGGTGGGATCCATCGCACCTCCTGCTCACTTTTTATCGATTTTCGATATCGACCCGCAGTATATTCCACTACGAAAGTGTACTCGCCGCTGTCAAGGGAGCGTCGATCGAATGGTTCTGTCGGTGCGCGCTCCGCGCCGCCTGCGATGCCTGTCATGCCGCGGAGGCAGTTGCGTTCGTCAGGGTCGGGATCCCCACGATCAAGCAGACACCGCTCGTGAGCACCTGACGCACAACGATATGCTCCGGGAGTTCTTCCTCGGCTTCATCAAGATCCACATCCTCCATCATGCGGGTGAGGAGCCCGTGTACGGATTGGCCCTCATCGGGGAGCTCCGGCGACACGGCTACGAGCTGAGCCCGGGGACGCTCTATCCCGTGCTCCATCAGCTCGAGAAGGAGGGCTACCTGCGTCGGCTCGACCGTGCCGCCAACGGCAAGGTGCGCAAGTATTACATGCTCACGCGACGCGGCGGGGTCGCGCTAGGCGATGCGCGCGCGAAGGTCGCCGAGCTGGTGGGAGAAGTCCTCGACACCGATGTCGCGAGGAAAGGGATCAAAGCCAGGAAGATCTCGGTGAGGGCGACGCGGACCCGAAGCTAGTGCAAGAGAGGACACGACAACGATGACCCGAGCTCAAGACAACGCGATGAAAGCGCTGAGGGGCGAGCTGAGGCGACTTCGCAAGCGGTTCCAGGTGCTCCATGATCGAACGGGTTATGAGGATCTCGGTCACGGCGTGCTCGCCCTGGAGATCGCCGAACACGCCGTGAATGAAACCCTCGAGCATACGGGTCTGGGCGGAGAGATCCGGAGAACGCCGAACCCGGCGGCCCACCGGCAAGCGCGACGCTGGCACAAGACCGTCAAGGATGTGCGGGCCCAGGGCGGCAGGTTCCTTCGAGCGCATGCGAGCGAGGACCTGGAGACCGCGCTCAAGGCTCTGGACATCGCGGCGGGCTCACTCGAGGAGGTGGCCGAACACTATGAGTGACGGGCCGACGCATGCCACCGCCCTGGTCGGGCAGGCTCGAACAAGAGGCTCCGTGCTCGAAGTCCTCAGGGTCGCGACGAAGCTAGGATTGACCTCGTTCGGCGGGCCGATCGCGCATCTCGGGTACTTCCACGATGAGTACGTGCGCCGGCGGAAGTGGCTGGACGAGGAGAGCTATGCCGATTTGATGGCGCTCTGCCAGTTCGCGCCAGGGCCCACCAGCAGCAAGGTGGGCTTCTCCCTGGGGCTGTTGCGCGCGGGCTACTGGGGTGGACTGGCCGCCTGGGCAGGATTCACGCTGCCGTCGGCACTGGCGCTGCTGCTGTTCGCCTACGGCGCCAGCGCCTTGAGCGGGCCCGTGGGCACGGGGCTGTTGCACGGGCTCAAGCTCGTCGCCGTGGCCATCGTCGCCCAGGCCGTGTGGGGTATGGCGCGAACGCTTTGCCCGGACCGCGAGCGCGCCTCGATCGCTGGCGTGTCGGCCCTGATCGTGCTGCTCAGCACGTCCGCGTTCTCCCAGTTGGCCACCATCCTGTTCGGGGCCGTGGCCGGCGCGTGGCTCTGCCGCCACACCGGTCTGGTCCGTGCGGAACATACGCCCATCAAGGTGTCGCGCCGCGTGGGCGTGGCGGCGCTGGCGGCGTTCTTCGGGCTGCTCTTCGGGCTGCCGCTGCTGCGCGGCCTCACCGAATCCCAGGCAATCGCCACGATGGAGGCATTCTACCGTTCAGGAGCGCTGGTGTTCGGGGGAGGGCATGTGGTCCTGCCGTTGCTGCAGGGGGCGGTGGTGGCGCCCGGGTGGGTGAGTGAAAATGCATTCCTGGCCGGCTACGGGGCGGCGCAGGCCGTACCCGGTCCGCTCTTCACCTTTGCCGCCTACCTGGGCGCGGTGATGGAGCCGGCGCCCAACGGCGTGCTCGGCGGAACCCTGGGTCTGGTGGCGATCTTCCTGCCCGGCCTCTTGCTGCACCTCGGCACGCTGCCGTTCTGGGAGAGCTTCCGCCGGCGCCCAGGGACGCAGGCCATCATGCAGGGGATCAACGCCGCCGTCGTGGGGCTGCTGGGCGCGGCGCTGTACTCGCCCATCTGGACCAGCGCGGTCCAAGGACCGCAAAACTTTGCCGTGGCCCTGGTCGGCTTCATCCTGCTCATGGCGTGGAAGGCGCCACCGGTGGTCGTCGTTGCCGTGAGCGCGCTGGGGGGAGCCGCCTTTGCGCTGCTCTAGACCGACTTACAAATGCTCTTTGGGGTCTTTGCTCTTCATCACCCGTTGCAGCAGTCTCCGAACTCGAGCTTTATCCCAGAGCCTGATGCCGGCATAGACGAGATATAAACACCCCACAACGATGAGAAGAAAGGCCAACACTTCTCCTGCGCCGACGATCAGTTTGATCATGGCTTATTTTCCTTGTTCCAGCCGGATAAAGGGCACACTACCACTCCCAAGATACGCCGGGAGCTTCCCGTCCCATTTCTCAAGCGCCTTCATTTGGAGGACTTCTGGTGAGCTCTTCAGGGAGTCTTGCAACAGTTTATTGGCCTTGGCTTGGCCTTCTGCCAAAGCCAATTGCGTTTGACCTTGCTTCTCCGCTTGCTGGCGAACGAATTCCGCGCGCTGCACATTCTGCTCTTCGACCTGTTTCTGCTCGATGGCACGACTGAAATCGGAAGAGAACGTAATATTGGTGATCGAGACTGCTTGCACGGTGATCGAGTAGGGTGACAAGCGTGCTTTTAATCCGTCTTCGATTTCCTTCTTCAGCTTTGGACGCTCTTGGATCACCTTTTCGACCGGAAAGAGTGCGGTTGAAGCTTTCGTGACTTCTTCGACCGCGGGAAGGATAATCTGTTGCGCAAAATTGACCCCGACGTTCTTGATGAGCTCATGGCATTTGTTGCCGTCAATGGAGAAGTTCACGACAATCGTGGTATGGACGTTCTGCAAGTCTCGACTTGACGCGTCCGCCTTGACTTCAAACTTCTGAACCTTCACATCGACGTGGAAGACCGAGGTCGTGAACGGATTGTACAGATAAAAGCCCGCGGGGTAGCATTTCATGTCAACATCGCCAAATCGCGAGAAGACCACAGCCTCGCCGGGGGACGTGGAGGTAAACCCGCATCCGGTCACGAGGGACGCGATCATGCCGGTGAGAACGAGCAGCCGTTTCATGAGAGCTCCTTTCCCCTGAGGCGGCAGGTGATGGGGTCGTATCGAGCTCAGGTCAGTTGTGTGAGGCGCTCCTGTCGGAATACAGGGTCGCCATCCCCGCCAACGTCAGCCTCCGCCCGCTATCGGCCGCTGCCACTCTGGGGTCGATAGTGGCCCGATCATGGTCCTTATCTTTCCTGCGTGCAAGCCGGACTTGAGCCCGCGGCTCGCGAAGGCAGGAACGCCGCAACTTTGCGTGCGGATTCGCCCGGCCAGGCTCAATGATGCATGAGTCCCGTCGGCGACACGACTCAAACACGGCGCCCTCAAACATCAAGAACCACACCGTGGTGGCCCCAACGGGATTCGAACCCGTGTTTGGTCCCGGCCACGTTTTCGCCAGGTATCCTGGTCAGTTTTGAGACACGGGAAGTCGCAGGACACGACAGCGATGAAACACGCAGCATGCAGGAAGCGCCGCGCACTTCGAGCGCCGGATCCGAAGCGAGTTTAGCGGTCGAGCAGCGCCAGGAACCCTTCCACGTCCAGCTGGGCATCACGGATCAGCCGGCGCAACAAGCCCGGCTTCAGAGTCTGGTGGTCAGGGATGGTCAAGGGTTGGCTCCGCGGGTCTTGGGCATGCCGCAGGCGGAGATGGCTCCCCTTCTGCCGGACAACTTCATAGCCGAGACGCTCGAAGGCGCGTACAGCTTGGCGCCCCGAGATGACGGGCAGCCGCGGACTCACTGGGTTACGACAACGCTCCCGACCAATACCTGCGAGGGGTCCGGAATCGGTTCTCCCTGGGCCTTCATGTCCTCGAGGACGAGCTCGATAGCTTCCTTGATGTTGACGAGCGCCTCCTGGATCGTGTCGCCCTGGCTGTAACAGCCGCGCAGGGAGGGGCAGCTCACCACGTAGCCGCCGTCGGCCTCAGGCTCCAGGATTACCTTGAAGTCGTATGCTTTCATGACGCCTCCGCGCCTGCGAGCCAACTCCCGAAGTCGCCCACCACCAACGAGATCCCTCCGCTGGTGCCCCCAAGGGGATCTGCATGGTAGTGGGCCACAGCCTCACCTTCGACGTCAAGGGCACTGCCCTCCGGCGTTAGCCACGGTCCAGGGGTCGGGGTTTCGTTGCCAGGGCCCGCAACCACTTGCAGGTGAACAGGCTGGTGGAATTCCGCCTCGAGGTCACATTGTCGGCGCCGGGTGCGGCGACTCGCTCGTCATCACCCACTACGAGGGCCGGCGTCCCGGCTCGGCTCTCCGCGGAGGACGCGCACCTTATCGGCCGCTTCACCCAGCCCTGGGTGAGAGACCGGGCCGCCGGCGCCTTGCCCAAGAATGGGCTCCCCGCCCGCAGCGGTGTGGCCGGTATGCTCCCCAACCCTCCGCAGTCGCTCGAACTCGTCTCGGTTGATTTCTCCCCGCGCGTACCGCTCGCGCAGGATGGCCTGGGCGCGGTCTATCTGCCCTTTGTGAGCCAGCGGATTCCTGCAACAAGCCCCACGACGAGCAGGGCCAGCAGCCCGAGTCCGATCAGAAGGCTAATCCCCATTGCCGCGACCATCCAGCCTCCCATCATTCCGTTGGCCCCCACATACCCGAACAATCCTCGCGATCTTCCCGTCCAACCCAGGCAAGGTGCACCAGTCCGGCCACCGCCGAGAGACTTACCCAGAGTCTGATGTTTCGCATCACTGCACGGACCGGTAGTCGCCGCGGCCTTCGGCGGCGCTCACCACGCCGCGCCGCGCCTCGTCGAGCTTGGCGGTGATCATCGGCCAGTCGATTGCGCCGACGTGCTTGTAGGCAATGCGTCCATCACGGTCGATGATGAAGGTCTCGGGCAACCCCCACACGCCGTAGTCGATGGCGATCCGGCTGCCGCCGTCGATGCCGTTGGGGTACGTGATGCCGAACTCCGTGAGGAACGCTCGGGCGTCCGCCTCCTTATCCTGGATATTCGCGCCGACAAGAACGACCCCCTGGCCCTTATACTTCTGCCACGCCGCCTCCAGCGTACTCGCCTCCGCACGGCATGGCGGGCACCACGAGGCCCAGAAGTTCAGGAACACGACCTTCCCGCGAAGATCCTCCAGGCGTAGCACCGAGCCGTCGAACAGCGGCAGGGCGAACCTGGGCGCCGGCTTGCTCAAAAGCGGCGTGGGGATGTACCGAGGCTCTCGAGTGAAGCCGTAGACGAGCAGCCCCAGCACCGCAGCCACCGGCAGGATGATCAGGCCGGCTCTCACCAGCCGCCGGCGCAGAACGACCCGCCCCGGACGGGGCCCGGTATCAACGAGCGGCGCGGCCATGGCATCTCCAGAGCCGTGGATCGCCGGGCGGTCCTTCATCGCCTCGCCGGCGGCTTGCCCGGATCGATCGCGCCGTCGGGCCCGATACCGGCGCGGCTCAACGCCGCGTCCAGCACCCGCTTGAAGGTCTCGAAGGGGTGCGCGCCGATCAGGAGCTGGCCGTTGACCAGGAAGGTCGGCGTTCCGCTCGCGCCCAGATACCGTGCCGCGGCGGACTCCTGCACGATCCGATCGGAATGCCGGCCCGACGCGAGACAGGTGCCGAACCTCGCCGGATCGAGCCCGAGCTCCTTCGCGTACTCCTTGAGCCCGTCGTCGGTGAAGGTGACCGACGGAGCGCGCTCGAACAGCAGGTCGTGGTAGGCCCAGAAGCGGCCCTGCTCCGCGGCGCATTCGGCTGCCTCCGCAGCCCGCATCGATGGCGGCCCCAGGGCGGCCAGGTGTCGGTAGACGAATCGCACCTTCCCCGTCCGGACATACTCGAGCTCGATCCGAGGTAAGGTCTCCTTCCAGAACTTGCGGCAATAGCTACAGCGGAAGTCAGAGAACTCCACGATGGTGACCGGAGCGTCTGCCCGCCCCTTCACCGGCCCGGGACCGCGCTCCACCGCCGCCACCAGCGCCTCGCGCGTCAGCAGCGGCTCCTCTGCCCGTGCCGGTCCGGGGACGAAGAGGATCATGAGGAGCCCGAGCCCCATGCCCCTCGCCAGAAGCCTCGAAACGATTGCGGCCCGCGGCATGGTCACCCACCCCGTGTCGGGATCACCGTTCGCTCCCGCCGCGCTCATCGGTCGCTTCTCACCCGGGAGGCATCGGCGTCGGTGTCGCAGACCCCTTGCGGCCGTACTTGGCATCGATCGCGGCGCGGATCTCCCGCAACGGCTTCCCCGCTTTCTGCATGGCCGTCACGTCACGCGTGACGTCGAGGCAGATGGTTCAGGTGGCGGCGTGGCTCGTGTACGTCACGCTCCCATCCCGATTGAATGCCTTGATGTAGCAATCCCGGTTGCTGCGGTGCCCGAAGCGGCCGCAGCCGCAGAAGCACGGGATGTACTGGAGCTGCTCCGCGTGCTCCACCGCGTACTGGTAGAGCGCCCGGATGCCCGGCGTGTCCGGGCCCGCGAAGTCCGGGAGCTGGCCGCGCGGGAGCGTCTGCACCTGGTCACCGATCTTGTCGATGGTGACGGGGCCGGCCAGCGCACTCCGTCCCATGGCGGCCGCCCCGATCGTGAGCACCAGGCCCTCGACCACGGATCGTCGGCTGAGTGTCATTCCCACCTCCCCGGAGCGTTCACTGCCCGTGCCGTCTCTTCGACTACGGCGCGACGCCTCGAGGGCAGGAATGCGGGCGTCCGAACCGCATGGCTCCTGAATGCCTCCCCGAAGCGCGCCGCCAGCTCGCGGTCCTCCGTCGCGCCAGCCCGGTCGAGGCTCCCCTTCATCAGGCCAGCTCCCGCCGGAGACGGTCGAACTCGTCGCGGCTGATCTCGCCTCTCGCGTAGCGCGTCCTCACGATCTCGAGCGCATCGTCCCTCGGGCGCTCGCGAGCCAACTGCCCTGAGGCCTTTGCCAGCCATCGGCCACCGAAGACCACGCCGACCACCACAAGCGCCAGGAGGCCAAGACCCAGGAGGAAGTCGAACAGCATCGCGCCTCCCATCCATCCAAACCCGCCCAAGCAGCATCCCATTCCCATGTCCATTCCCTCCCGCTCAGCGTCCAGCCAGCAGCGCCCACAGATTCTCGCGCAGCCGGGCGAGCGACTCCGGGTCATCGGTCCGGTGATAGGCGCGGATCCGAGCCTGGCGGTCGACGAGGACGAAGCGCGAACTGTGCATGATCAGCCCGCCCGAGCCGTGCGACGCAAAAGCCAGGCCTGGGCCGATCAGCCAGCCCAGGAGGCTGCGTTGCGCAGCCGGGCCCGCGTCCGAGACGCCCAGCTTGAACCCGTCCCTGGCGAGGGCGAAGATGGCCGATTTCGGCCCGGTCAGGAAGAGCCACCGCTCGGGGTCCGCGCCGTAACGCTCGGCGTAGCGTCGGAGCACCTCGAGCGTATCGTGGCGCGGGTCAACCGTGATGGAGACGAATCGGAGGTCGGGCGCCCCCGTGAACTCCTCCTGGAGACGCTGCACCTGCAGGCTCTGCAGAGGGCAGGTCTCCTTGCACTCCGTGTAGATGAAGTTGGCGAGCCAGACCTTGCCGTGCAGATTGGCGAGGGTCACGGTGCGGCCGCCGCGCTCGGTCAGCCGGAAGTCCGGCACTGGCCCATAGTTAGCGAGGGTCTCGAGGTTGCCCTCGGCAGGCGGGGACTGCTGCTCCCGCCAGAGGGACGCAAGAGCGCCTCCGGTGAGGGCGAGGCCCAAGACGGACGCGCCCACTCCGAGCATGACCCGCCGTCTCATCCCGCGATCTTGACGAGGGCGATCATGCCGCCCTCCATGTGCATGGGCTTGTGGCAGTGGAAGAACCAGTCGCCGGGGTTGTGGGCGGTGAACTCGATATCCACCGTGCTCATATGGGCCTCGACGTCGACGCTGTCCTTGACGAGGGGCTCAGCGAGCCGTTGGCCGTTGACCGCCAGCACCCGGAAGGACTGCCCGTGCAGGTGCATCGGATGCGCCTCCATGCTCATGTTGCCGAGCCGAATGCGGACCCGATCGTCCTTGCGAGCGAGGATGGGATCAGTGCCGGGATACTGACGCCCGTTGATCGTCCAGACATCCGGGCCATCCATCATCCCGCCGCTGAGCGTCTGACTGAACGTCCTGAGCTCTCCGGATGGACGCGGCAGGACGTCGCGCCCATGGCCCATCGTGTAGTGCCAGAGGCGCAGGCCGGTGACGCCTTCCGCCGGCGGCTC
>WNGA01005877.1_pt1 | contig 17635 bp, 9 predicted proteins | sample 5400061 | NCBI WGS metagenome assembly WNGA01 (sample SAMN13153366, study PRJNA577476) | soil metagenome | isolation source: 100 cm soil or saprolite under grassland replicate 2 | place: USA:California | collected 2016-06-15 | reverse complement strand
TCGGCACGACCGGAGATTCGGACATCGTGGCCCGCATCAGCGCGGACCCCCGCGAGAACCTCCTCGAGTCCGTCGTGACGAAGGTCCAGGGCATGCCCGGCGTGCTCTCGACCGAGACGCTCCCGGCGTTCTCGAAGTATTAGAACGATGTTTCATGGACGGGCCTAATCGGTTCGTCCCTCTTTTTGTTTGATTTCTCGGAGGGAGACTGGCGATCTCCTGCGGTGATGATTTGCATGTATCATCACATTTCGGGCCATCCACGCGAGGACAGGACACGATTCGCCCGTGCGGAGATCCTATCTTCGGATGGCCGGGGCCGGCGATGGGGGTTGACGCACCACGGCTCTCGACTCTCGGATGCCACTTCGCGAGTCAGAACGTGTCGAGGACTGGTTCGAGCGCTTTCCACTCTTCACTCTGCCGACCACACCCAGCAATCTTCAACGGTAACACGGTCACCGTTCCGAGAGAACAAGTTATCAATGTGACCACCCATATTTCTCCCGAACTCCAATTTCGCTCAGTCCCTCGACAACGGCCACATCGGTTTCGGCCAAGCCGTAAAGGCGATAAACCACAAGGTCCAGGAGTAAGTCGATCAGCTCGAGGGTATCGAGTATAGGGCGAATTCTAGAGACCGCCCTGTCATGATTCTGTCTGAGCATGTGTAAGTCCTCTGAGCGTCTATGAGGCTGCAGTTCACTCTTTTTCTCATTGACCTTGAAGACCTCAACGAGGCTCTGGAGCGGTTGAGATGCAAAGTCGTGGATCGTGGTTTTCCCTACCCAGTCGTCAAAGTCACTGGAGGCCGCTGCCCGCAGCCAATAGAGGAACTCATTGGCCACTTCCTGGTATCGGGCCCAATGATTCTCGGCCTCATTAACGATGAATACCAGCAGTTCATGAGAAGGGCAAGAAGCTTCGGAAAGGGCGCTGTTAATGAGAGCACAGACTTCACGTTTCTGTCCTCTCTCGATGAGTTCGACGATTGAGTTCTTCCACCGTCTGAGCTCTTCCCGAGAAAAGACTGTTTCGGCTCGCAATTCAGGCACGCACAATTCTTCCAAGGAGTCGATTTCTACTTGCGGGAAAGTCCTACCCTCTTTGGCTGTTACTGCTCGATAATAGTAGGTAAAGAGGCGCGAGTTCAGTATACCGCACAAGTACGCGAGAGTCTGAAGGGCTTCGCCGCGTAACGCGTTTCCATAGATCAGAGCATTAGTGTGATAATAACCGTCCCGATCAAGTGCTGCGATAATCGAATCGCCGGTCCGTCGAAGGAGAATCTTAGGCGTTTCAATCTCCTCAAGGCGCCATCCGCCGCTAAAGAGAAGCGTTGGATCAATCAGAATGTAGTCTCCTCGATAGTCTATCCCGAATCGCGTGACCTGATTGCTTTCGACAAGGCCCCGTTTCCACCGGGGATCTCCTCCGGCCGTGGATTTACGAACAACCCTGGCACGGCCGACCTTGGATCGCACACCGTGGTGCATCGAAAGAAGGTCAGACACAATGGCTTCCACGCTCTCTATTCGATCCACGGTGAGAGCCGTGGCGGCGTCTTTGATTAGTCTAATTCGCTTCCTACGATTACTCAAGGGTAGCATTCTGTCAAGCTTGCGTTCAACACTTTTTCCTGCGACAAAATCCTCAAGTGAGGGAGCAAACACCAACGAGAACTGTGAACTGTCCGTCTGAGGAACCCCCTTCTCACCAATCCATATCACGGGAAACCCTACATCGCCGCTTTCCCAGAAATCTTCCGAAAAATGAACAAGGGCCACAACCGTGTTGTCCAGAAGTAAACCGCGAACCTTGGAGAAGTATCTCCCCACGAGAAAGCTGTCCGGAAGAATCAAACCTTGACGTCCGCGCTCGCAAGAGAGTTGGATGGCAAGTTCCATGAATACGGCATATGTGCTAATCTTATATTCCGCAGAGTAGGCGAATTCGGTTCGAAAGTAATCTGCCTCAGACGCATCAAGCTTTCCGACTCTTCCGAGACCAAAGCTAACGTACGGTGGATTACCAATAACTGCGTCGAAACCGGGCCTGTTTCCCCCGGAAAAAACTTCCGGAAATTCGAGTTCCCAGTGGAAAAATCGCCGGTCCGCCGAAATTAAGTTGGCTCTTTTGAACCAGCTCCGTTCCCGATCCTCCAGCCAGTCATGCTGGGATCCGTAGAAGACGTGATTCACGAAGTCTTGGTAGGGCCTCTCTTCGATGGTGTTACCGAAGGAGATTGAAGTCCGCACATCGCACAGCGCTTTGATCTTTAGATACTCCGGCGTCTCCTTCAATTCCTTGAACATCTGCTCCTTTTCTTTCACTTGTTGCAGTGTCTCATCTGGTGTGAGCTCCAATCGTCTAACTACCTCGAGCAGTTTACCAATGAATGGCTTCGGCCCCTCCAGGTCCACCTTCTGTGTCCGGGATGTCGACCTCCGGGTTTCCGGTTTCGGATACCAAGGTAGATTTACGAGTCGCGCCCCGATTAGGCTGTTCCCGCACTTGAGGTGGTGATCGAGGAAAGATAGCGGCTTGTCCTTCGTCACCGTGTGCAGCCAGAGAGAGACTTTCGCCAGCTCGACAGCGAGAGGATTGAGGTCAACGCCGTAGATGCAACGCCTCGCCACCTCGCGACGCGCCCACAGCACGTCCGCCTCGGCTGCGGGCTCTGCTCCTCCTCCCGTTTCCTCTAGAGACTCCACGATCTTGGCAGCCAGAAACGAGGTCGCCTCGACCAAGAAGTGGCCCGATCCCATCGCCGGATCCAGGACATTCAGTGAAAGCACATCCCGGACGAAGTCTATCCCCTTGAGACCCCTTCCCCTTATCTCATCAAGGAGCGGGGCCAGTGTGGTCTCAACGATGTATTTGACGATGTAATCGGGGGTGTAGTAGGACCCCGTGGCCTTTCGTTCACCTCTGTCTGTTCGAAGGTAGACATCCCCTCCGGAGACACGGTTGAGCTTCCTCAGCTGTTTCGCATTGAGATGGACTTCTGAGACGGTCTTGAAGACCTCCCGACCTTTCTCTTTGACTACGATCATGTCCTCTTCGGCAATCATTGGCTTGTATTCGAGCAAGCCTTCGTAAATTGAGCCGAGGTGACGAACCGAGAGGGTCGTATAGTCAACGAAACCGGCCTGGCGACCGTTTCTGCCGCCTGACCATGAGAGGAGATGAATGGCTTGAGACAGATACTTATCACCGACTTTGGCGGTTTCCAGGAAGGGATGCTTAATCGGGTCAAACAAGCCACCATTATACGGAGGTATGAACAGATGTTCCCGTGGAATCCTTCTCGCTTCGCTCCCTTCGTTTACGAGCCGGAAAAGGTCCGATAACCTGGCCCAGAAAGAGTACCCAGCGGCGGTCAGCGTTGGAACGGGCTTGTCCAGATCCGTTCTGACGTCCTCGCGAAGACGCTCGAGACTCATGTCGCGATAGAGGGCATTCCTGTAAGGCAAGAGTCCCTTTGCTTCAGCATATAGAACAAAAAGCAGTCGGTAAAGCAGGATGAGGGAATTCTCATGAATCGTCTCGAGGTCCGAGGCCTTGAGCTGATTGTCCGGGTGCTCCAGGAACCCCTTGATCAGGAATCGCAGCGCGTCGTAGATATTCTCCTTGACGTCCTCCTCAAGTTCCTTCGCGTAGCGAATGCTGCCTGCGAAAATGTCGTCCAGAAACGAAGGGACTGAGGCCTCGCTGACGAACGCCTCCCGCCGGAAGAAGAGGTAGAAATACTTGAAATCCTCGGAGCTCCCGGCTTCGATGAGCTGGACCAGATCGACCTCGTAGTAGCTGTCGAGGTGTAGACTCGTCTCTTTGTTGTAGAGCCGCCACTTGCGGCCGTTGGTCAAGATTCCCCAAGTGATGTTGGTGTCCCGAAGGTAGTTGTTGATCTGAAGACTCGGGTTTGCATAACGAGCTGGACCGACCTTTGCGGTCTTATCGAGCTCTAGGTCCCAGGCTTTGGCCTCCGCGAGCGCGATTACGGCGGTCAGATACTTGTTGGATTCTCCCTTGGCGGCTCGCCGGACCGCCTCAGAAGGAAAGAGAGTGTAATCGGGCCGCTCGGGCCCTCGATACGTGAAGTGTATGGACTCTTGGACGTCGTAGCAGTGGCCGAGGCTTTCAAGAATCGGACGGATCAAGTCCTTCTCCAGATTGGCCTCGTTCCGTCGATACTGCTCTTTTTCTGCTGGCCGGATCCGCTGGTAGAGATTCTTGACATGGTTGAAGGTCTCTAGATTCCGTGCTTCGTCGCGCCGCCATCGAGGATCCTCGCGCGGTAGGCGTTCCTTTAGAAAATGGTGGGAGAACAAGTTCCGAGCGATGAAGGGCTCCTCGACAACCGGAAGTGAACTTTGAGGCGTACCTTTTGGCACGGGCAGGGGCCGTCCTAATTCGCGCTCGATACTTGCCTCCTAGGACAAAAATGTTCTCGCTCGTCGGCACATTTGGGCGTATAGACTCTTTCGATCCCCAACGAGGAACATGATAAGAGAGCGCCACCGTCACGGGGATTCGACGCCGGCTCCAACGGGGGGTGCCAATGGATTGGCTGCCAGGTTTCGACCGTCAACGCGGCGATTGGCCGCATGAGTCGGGCGCGCGTAACGGCATCAACAGATTGTCACCCAAAAGTTCAGACAATGCCGCAAGCCGGCTCCCTCCAGCTCCGTTCCGATAGCAAGCCATAGATCCACGTTCGGCATTCGAGGGACGTTGCGGCTCTCTCTAGACGGTTCGTTAGCGTCAAGGTTCACAAGTCGATCGCAGGCGGCGCGGGTCGTCACGGAGACGTGGGTCGCCGAGAACCTCTATTGTCCTTCTTGCACGGCCGATACGCTCGAGCCTGCCAAGCCCGGCACAAAAGTCGTGGACTTCAGTTGTCCGAAATGCGACGAGCCTTTTCAGCTGAAGAGCCAGTCTCATCCTTTCCGATCGCGGGTCTCGGACTCCGCCTACGAGCCGATGATGAGGAGCATTGAGACCGCTAGCGCCCCCACTTTCGTTTTCCTCCACTATCATCCTATCGAATGGATGGTACGCGATTTGTGTTTCGTGCCGCGGCACTTCCTGTCGACTTCGCTGATTGAGAAGCGTCCCCCTCTCCGACCAAAGGCGCGGCGGGCCGGTTGGGTGGGCTGCAATATTCTCCTGTCTGCCTTCCCCCAGGATGCCAAGGTCGACGCGGTACGGGACGGGGCTGCTATCCCGCCGACCGACGTTCGCAGGACCTGGCAAGCGTTTTCGTTCCTCCGAGATGCCACTCCCGAATCCCGTGGCTGGACGACGGATGTGCTCTCATGTGTCCGAGAGATCCAGAAACCGGTATTCTCCCTTGATGAACTCTACAGCTTCGAGAAACGCCTCGGAAAGATGCATCGAGAGAACCGGAACGTTCGACCGAAGATCCGCCAGCAGCTCCAGATCCTGCGCGGCCGAGGCGTCATTGAATTCTTGGGACGTGGAGAGTATCGTGTTCTCCTCGTCCCCGGCACGACATAGCCCGGGCCGATTCCCTCGGTCGACGGAGGCGGCATACTCAAGCCGATGTGTATCGACCCGTGGTCCAATCCGGATACGACGGCCAGATCCGTTTCGGAAGAGAGAATCGAGGCAGTGTAGTTGATATAGCATCTTTGCGTATTTGTTCGCTTGTCCCTCGGGTTATTTCGGCTCGTGGGGGGAGCGCGAGAATGGCCGTTCATCTCACGGTCCGAGTTGCTTGGCATGACGATCGATGGAACGGAACGATCTGCCAGAATCCGTCCGGAAATGCATTCTGCATCGCGCTTGATCGCATTCGGGCTGAAAGGGACGACGTGGCCGAAAGCAAGGCAGCAGGAAAGTCATGGAACCAACTAATGCCAGCTGCCCTGCCCCCATGTGTAGACGAGTCGGGCGGTTTCATGTCCCCTCACCCATGGACCAAGATCTTCGAACATCCGTACCAATCGGGCAAGATGACCCGGACCACCCACGGCCACCTTCAACCTACGCCGATCAAGATCCCACCCTATTCCACCCTCGTTGTGCCCTTTTGGTGGATGAACCGGGAGCATCAAGACGTCATTGATGCGATGCTCCCAGACCCGCTTCCGGCGGACGAGGAACCACCCTTTCGTAGCGACTGGGTATTTGGTAGGAAACGCCAGGAAGCGCTTGCTCGGCTGTTTTTCGACCAACTAGAGGAGGGGAAGTCCCTCGTCTTCTTCTACTGCAAGGAAGGGAATCCACTCGGGGACAGCATCCCCAGGCTTGTCGTCGGAGTAGGCACCGTATCAAAAGTGGGGAAACTTCTGCTCTACGAGAGCTCCAGGGGAGTGCCTTACCCCATTTGGGACCGAGTAGTAAGCCACTCAATACGAGCGGACGGGACCGAGGGGTTCTTGATTCCGTACCACGAGTATCTGGAGCCGACCGGTAGCCCAGACGAGGATGCGAGACGAATTAGGTTGCTGGAGGAGATTGCAGTACCTGTCATCGCGGAACAATTCGGGTCCTTCTCGTATGTTGGAGAGCTGACGGGCGCGGACCATGCTCTAGGGGCCCTCGTCCGTTGTCTTGAGGCGGTCCGCGCGATCCGCAGGCATGGAATTGCGAGAGGACCGTGGGAACAACGGGAAGACTGGTTGAACCGACAGATAGCTGCCGTCTGGAAAGACCGAGGGGCATATCCCGGGCTCGGGCCCGCTCTCGAGGCTCTCGGCATAAGGCTCGGCACCGCGATGGTCCAAGAGCTTCTTTCCGCCGGCAAGCTGCACCCGATGGAGGATCCTTGGCCAACGGTCGAAGCGATCATCGAAGGTTCTGCGAAAGCTCCGAAGGATGTGTACTCATCCTCGATCAAAGCCGTCTGGGCCACTTGGCGAACCCTTCCCCCCGAACGAAAGGCTCTCCTCCGGTTGATCTCCCGATTTGATCTTACTTCGTTCCAAGCTGCAAGGTGGTTCCACCCCGAGAATCGATCAAAGGATGTACGTGCCGCGATTGAGGACTCGGATATCATCTCCAATCCATATGCGATCTCCGAACTCGACATCGGGAGTAGAGACGATCCGCCGGTTTCACTTGGAACCATTGACAGGGGCCTTCTGCCCGACGATACTATCGCGTCGCGCCATCCAATACCTCCCCCCTCCGCGATTGACTCTGCGTCGGATCCGCGGCGAATACGAGCGTCGTTCGTCGAGATATTGAGGAAGGCCAGCCTTGCAGGAGATTCACTCCTGAGTGCTGTAGAAGTCGTCGAACGGCTACCGACGTTGGGCCTATTGCGTCCATGCAATGTCAGCCTCGATTGGATCGAGGCAAACGCCGGCTTCCTGGCGAGTCAAATCGAGATCCTTCGTTTGCCAACTGGTTCCGGCTCAGAAAAGCTCACTCCGGCGCTTCAACTGGCGGATCTGAAGTCTCGCGAAGACCTGCTTAGGAAGGTATTCAAGTCGCGCGCGGAGAAAGAGATTCCCGCTCTGAAGGTCAGTTGGCAGGACTTTCTCCTCAAAGCCATTCGTGAAAGCGGGGGCAGTTTTGATCCTCAGGATTCTAGGCACCAACTCGCCCTCAAGGAACAGACCGCCGCACTTGAACGTATTACACGTCGCAGGCTTGCGGTCCTCGTAGGTCGGGCAGGTACTGGCAAGACCTCTGTTCTCGGAGCGTTACTTCAGTGCGAATTGCTAACTCGAGATGGCGTACTCCTCCTCGCGCCAACCGGGAAAGCACGGGTTCGATTAGGACGAGCGACCGGGGCGGAAGCGATGACGGTCGCTCAATTCCTTCACCGGCTAGGAAGATATGATGGCGTTCGCCAGAGACCCCTATTTTCTGGTGACAAGTATCGGAAGGAACGGACCGTGGTTATCGACGAGTCGTCGATGCTGACGATGGACGATTTAGCGGCTGTTCTCGCCGCATTGGACCTCGCCCATGTCCAACGACTTATTTTGGTCGGGGACCCGAACCAACTGCCGCCCATCGGCGCTGGACGGCCTTTCGCCGACTTAGTGGGTTTCTTGGAAACCGCATCTTCCTCGAAGGATGTAGAGCAGACAAAGTTGGCGGATGCCATCTCAAGGCTAACGGTCGAAATGCGCGCTACAGCGGGGGCGCCCTCAGACACACTTCGCTTGGCGTCATGGTTTACTCGTGATCCCCAACCCGTGGACGCGGACAGAGTCTTGAGTGATCTCGAGCTCGGCTCCAGGTTCAACGACTTGGAGGTTGTGTTTTGGACGGAGGTTGATGAGCTTCATCAGCGACTCCTCGAACAGTTCAAGAAGCATCTTGGCGTGGCCGACCGAGCAGATGCCACAGCGTTCAACAGGGCGCTCGGCTTTTCCGAAGAAGGCTGGGTGCCCTTCGAGGCCCCAGATGGGCCTGAAAACTTTCAGATCCTCTCGCCGGTTCGTATGCATCCGCACGGCGTTTATGAACTGAACAGGTGGATCCAGCGGACCTTCCGATCGAGAGAACTGAAGGAGTCTCGTGAGCCTTGGGGACTATCTCTCGGTGACGAGGAGATAGTCATCCGTGACAAAGTGATCCAGATCAGAAACCAGTGGCGAGATTCATGGGACGGTGATAGCAGCTCCAAGGTCTATCTCGCGAACGGCGAAATTGGGACAGCCTCACACAGGCCGCGGCGCAGAGATGGACGACCGCTGAGCACTCTGAACGTACTATTCGCTGGACGTCCCAACCTGACCGTGGGTTACAGACCGAGTGACTTTGCGCCAGGCGAGGTCCCGCTAGAACTCGCATATGCCCTGACGGTGCACAAAGCCCAAGGCAGCGAATTTCGGAAGGTGTTTGTGGTGCTGCCACGCCACTGCGGCATTCTCTCAAGGGAACTACTGTACACCGCCCTTACTCGGTCGCGAGATCGGCTCGTCCTTTTTGTCGAAGGCAGCGACGTCTCTTCGCTATACGATTATTCCAAGCCAGAGAGTTCCGAAACGGCCAGACGGAACACAAACCTCTTCTATTCAGCAATCCGGGAACGGCTTGACGTAATTCCGTATGCCGAGTACCTAATCCACAAGACTGAAAGGGGAGAGATGGTCCGTAGCAAGTCGGAACTGGTGATCGCCAACATGCTGTTTCGAATGGGAGTACCATACGAGTACGAGCGACCCTTAGATGGAGAGAACATTCCGGGCCGGCTACGGCCAGACTTCTCCTTTGTCGATCCGGCCGGGGATCTACTAATCTGGGAGCATCTTGGCTTACTCGTGAGAGACGACTATCGGAAGGCCTGGAATTGGAAGCGGGATTGGTACGAGAAAAACGGCTACAGCGAGGGGAAGAACCTGTTCACAACCGCAGATGACGAGCGAGGCGGACTCGATTCCACCGTTGTAAAGGCCGTCGCCGAAGAGGTGAGGTCGCGCCTGTAGGCTTGGCGGAAAACCTGTACAGGGACGATCCCGATTCAGTCCATCTGAACGCCGCAGGGAAACTGCCGACTGCCCGATATCGACGAAGGTGTGTGACGATTCACACTTACCGCTTCTCTTGGAGGGAGACCGTGGGAGACAGACGTAACTCCTATCGCTCCGTCCCTAGCTTCGAGAGTGCTTCCGGGGAAAGCCCACCCTTTGCCACTTCGACAAACAAGCCTAACATCCTTCCAAGGTCCTTGTCTACCGCACCACGATGCCCTTCCCACTGCTTCCTTGCATCTACCAGCTGCGCCTCGGTGGCATATTGTTGGAAGCTAAACAGCCGACGGAAACGCGCATACCTTCTCTGAACCAACTTCAAGTGCCGCCTTGCTTGGACTTCAGAAAAGCTTTCGGGCGATGAAATTCCGTTGCGCTTTATGTCGACATATAAGCCGGATTCCTTTGCTTGCTCCATATCCAAGAGTCTCTCGAGCTCGCTCTCGAATTTGGTGGCAAACTCTTTCGGATCCGTCTCGCTCCATTTCCTCTTGACCCTCTCGAGGGCGGTGCTTGTCCTCCGGGCGCGGACACTCTCGTCTGGTTCAGCGCTCGCTCGCATCAATTTCTCAAGAAGGTCGAACAGGAGAAGGTCCATTAGGTCGAAGATCAGGACTTTGGCCAGCTGCTTTGCCTGGTGACTCCTAACGATGAACTCCGGGATTTCGATTCCGAAAGTCTGCAAGTCGAAGAAGAATGCCTTCCCAAGCTCCTCCTCGGCCAAAACAAGCAGTGCGATTGCATGACCATGGCTTCCTCGTCGTGTCAGAGCCTTCGCGTCTCCAATCAGACGCTCCGCGTTTGCGAAGCAGGCCAAAGACGCGCTATGGACCAAGGCGATATCAACCGTGGGCGTGGCGCTCCCTATTTCAGACTACCGAGTACCTTCTGTCGAAATCTCTCCCGGAGTTCGGGTGTATGTCGAAGACTCATGAGGTTGTGCTCGATTTGCACGATACGCCACAGAGCATCCGTCATGGGGCGGAAGCCCATCCCACAGGTTTCACAGCGGCGCGGTTGCTTCTCTTTCATCGGAGCGCTCAACCAGGCATTCTGGCTTAAGCTTGATGGGCAGGTGAAGAAACGAGGTCGCGAGTGGCTGGGTGGAGACTGGCACCACCTCCGTCTCTCTACGGATTCATGACGGCAAAAGGGTCGAACTGCAAGAAGGGACAGCAATGCGGGTGGAGAACTCTCAACCCGGACGTTCGGCTAAGCGTCTGTTGGCTCGTCACACTTCACAGCTAGTGTCATCGGCTTGCTGATCCCGGTGACCGCGTTGACATTGGAGGACCAGATAGGAGCAGACCGAGTCTTGGCTTGGCACAGGATTTGCGGCCTATCAATTCGTCCGGGCGTTAGCTCGCCTCGTCGATCGTGCCGGTCGTGGGTCAAAAGAGACGTGACAATCGGACACGAGTGTGCGTTCGTTTTGTCGGACATCGGAATCTATAAATAGGCATCACGCATATGTAATCTCGTTGTGAGATCAATGAACCGAATCCAAGAGTCTAAATCGGGAGCGTCCGGCGCGATGATGCCGGGGTCAGTCAGCAAAGGCAAGGGAAGAATGGTCGTAAAGATTCCGTGCGTTCGCGCGACACAGCATGGGAGAACGATATACGTCGGAGCGCTCTCAGCACACGATCTCGCTGTCCTGTACGGAACGGAGACGGCGAAGGTTGACATCTGGGATCCCAGTCACGAGATTGGTTACCAGCGAGCTCTCTCGCCAACGCGGGCCCGCCGATTCGGTCGGTATGTTAGCGAAGGCAGCGTTTCTCCGACCGGCGTCGTCATGTATCAGCGAAATCCGGACAACGGGATTGAGTACCGGGATAGCGTCTTGAATGTTCCACTACCTGCTGACGGGGAGAAGGCGGCTGAACCACTCCTGTATATCGTTGACGGGCAACACCGAACATTTGGGATTTCGGAAGCTTTCCGAGAAGGCTGGATTGACGACAGCGAGGAGGTCGAGATTCCGGTTACCATAATGGTGAACAGGCCGGAATCGGCGGCTGATCCGCTCCTCGAGGAAGCAACCCAATTCCTGATCATCAACACCGAACAGAAGCGCGTGCGCACCGACCTGGCGCACCAGATTATTCTCCGGCAAACGGCGTCCACTCACGGCAAGATCAAGGATTCGAGCCGCATTCCGAGCGGTCTGACGAGGGACGACCAAGTACCATACGCAACTTCGATCGCGAACCGGCTATCGGAACGGTCGGGATCGCCATGGCACGACAAGATTGTTCGGCCAAACGTCCAGCGCAACACGACCGGGCTTCCGTCCCAAGGTCAGTTCGAGGACTCGCTCCTCGACAACTACCTTGGCCTCGGATCAGTAGTTTCCTGGGCCGCCGGATCGGGACTGACTGTTGGCGAGGCGACGGAGGTATTGGCGAACTACTGGACCGCCGTCTTCGAACTCTGCCCTGGACCGGTGGGGGATCCGGACAGCTACGTGCTGACGAAGACCGCAGGGACCCACGCAGTGAACGGCGTGCTTGCGGCGATCTTTAGCGCCCGCAGAAATCTACCGAAGGTCCCGTCCGTCGTGGAGTTCCGAGAGATCCTGGAGTCGATGGGGAACGTATTCACAGACGACTTCTGGCTCGCGTCAACGGGAGAGGCAGCGTCATACGGGACTGGGAAAAAGTCTTTCAAAGAGTTGGCGAAGGTCATCTTCGACGCCCTTCCGTAGGCCGAATTGGAGTGGGGTGGACACCCACTCACACCCTTTTTCAGGGAATCTAAAATGGACGGATCCCACCACCATCCCGAAATACAGGTCGAGGCGCCGCTTGTCCGTCGTCCATAATTGGAGCGTACCTGTCATAGAAAGACGCATACTCCAGCTCGTCTCTCCCGGCATGATCGTCACAAGGGTCAGTGGACAGGTAACAACCCGAAGGCCTAGGATCAACAAGGGGTCATCCATGGAGAATCGCGACGATCTCGGGTGGGTTTCGTCCTTGTCGTTACCCCGACCGTTCTATCGAACGAGGTACGGAGCGGCGTACCTAGGGGATGCGCTCGCGCTCATGCGAAGGATGCCATCGGACTCGATCGATCTCGTGCTTACTTCCCCCCCGTACGCGTTGCGAAGGAAGAAGGCGTACGGTAACGTTGATGCGGAAGCCTACGTCGAGTGGTTTGTTCCCTTCGCTAGGGAGTTCCTACGGCTCACGAAAACCCGGGGAAGCGTCGTGGTCCACATCGGCGGCAGTTGGAACAAAGGTGAGCCGACACGGTCCGTATATCACTATGAGCTTCTACTGCGCCTGATCCGCGAAGGATTCAAACTCTGCCAAGAATTCTTTTGGTTTAATTCTGCGAGACTGCCAACACCGGCCGAGTGGGTTACCGTCAAACGTATACGCGTGAAGGACGCAGTCGAGCACATTTGGTGGCTGTCGAAGTCGACGCGGCCGAAAGCTGACAATACGAAAGTTCTGAAACGCTACAGCGAATCGATGGTCCAACTCCTGCTCAACGGGTACAAACCTGGTCTAAGGCCATCGGGTCACAACATATCGTCGAAGTTCAACAAGAATCGCGGCGGTGCGATTCCACCAAACATTTTCGTGCTCGCCAACACGGAATCGAATAGTCAGTACCTCAGGTTCTGCCACAAAGCCGGCATTCGCCCGCATCCCGCCCGATTTCCAGCGAAGCTCCCAAAGTTCTTCACGGAGTTCCTCACGAAGAAAGGGGACATCTTGCTCGATCCCTTTGACGGGAGTAATGTGACAGGCGAAGTGGCAGAGTCCCTAGAGCGAAGATGGCTCTGCTTTGAGCGCGTCAAAGAGTATCTCGATGGGTCCCGCTTTCGCTTCTGAAGTCCAGCTGGAGCATACCTGGCCCAGGATCGCGAAAACGTCAATGGCATCCGGGCCGACGACTGAGAGGAAGGATTTAGGACGCTCCACGCTGCTCGACATGACAGCCGAACCGGGCGCGCAAGCTCAATAAGGCCCTTCCGGATCGAGAAGGAGCAGATCCTTCCTGAACCGCTCCTTGAGAGTCTTTTGGAATTCCATACTTCGCTCCAGGTCGATTCTTTCAAACACGGGTTTCCCCTTCTGTTCGGCGATAACGTCCGTTCCGAGTCGATCGAGCTCGCGTAAGGCCTCGATGAGCGTCTTCTCCACATACAGCACCTTTTCCCGCACGGTGGCTGCAGGGGTTCCCGGCGCAATCCCCCAGAAGTGTCCCGCTTCCCTGAAGTGCTTTGGTCGGTTCGGATCGTTAAGCCAGTCTCGAAACACTGGATGGCCGATGATCCTGGTTACGCGCTCCTGAAGAACCCTATGGAGCTTTGTCTGCAGGCTCCCATCCGCCGGACGCAGCCCGGCCGCAGAGGCGAGCCCAACGGGAGTGAGTTTCAAGACCCTCTCTCCCGCCTTCGTGAGAAGCCCACGTGCGACGAGACCGTCTCGACCATCAAGTTTGGTGTAGAGCTTGTTTGAATCCGGGTACTCGTGCTCGAACCCCCGTAGCCCAAACGCCTCCGGATTTTCCTTCCAGGCCGCTACCAGCAGTTCTTCAGCCGTGAACTCTCGTTCGAGATCCCCGCCCGAGATTTCGAGACTCGCAAGTAGGACGTACTCGGTGAGTGTGAGGTTCGACGCTGTCAATCTATGCCCTCCCCCGTCAGCACGTACTGCCCGAGAGTCTGCCACATTGCGCCCACAAGTTGAATCTGGAGCCGATCTAGCGCTGCCTTGTGTACCGCCCAGCTTTCAGGCCGTTCCTGCGATTCCCTCTTGGTAAAGTCACTTTGCATGTGGACTTGGAGAACAGTTTGCGTTAGAGCCGTTGCATGGAACTGCCTCCACACGTGTGGATCCTCTTCTCGTTGGGAGAATGCGAATCGGGCGTCCGGCGCTTCCAGGTTAAGCCACCAAACGTTGTTCAGGTAGTCCGGAACTTCTTGCCACAGCGAAGGCTGTTCCGGATCGCCCTCTCTGACCTGCCCCGTCTCGGGATCGAGGTCGCGGCCAGTAATAAGGAGGCGCGGGAAGCCTTGCCCCGGGCCCTTGAGATCCGGATTCGGTATGACCCGGACATCAACACCGATCCTGGACCACACTCCGCCGGATGTCGGATCGCCCGCGCCCGCAAGTACGACCGTCCGGCCGACCCGATTCCCCGTGATCCATCCCGTTGGACGGATACGAATGACGAGCTGGTCGTCGGCTTCGTGCCTCCAGCTCAACAAAACGTCGGTTGCCCGCTCGGCTCTATCATCGGTGACCTCCGCGGTGATCTGTTTCCTCACGCCCACAGGAATCTCGATTTCTCGCGGGGTAAGTAAGACATGGTCCACGTTCCACACCTCGAAGAGCGCCGGTTGCGAAACGACGTCGGTTTTCGGAATTCGAACCCTGACCTGGACGGCCCCAGCGCGCAAGGCGGTCGCTTCGTCACTCCTCGAATCGGGGAAATCTAAGATCTTTCTGTCCGATGACAACCACTCCAACAGGGCACCGCTGATGGGCCTGCCAAAGTGATCTCTCACAACGGGTTTCAAGATTGTCGAAAGATGCAACGAGACTCCTCGGCCGATCCTAAATGGCTTGCCCATTCCTTCAAGTTCAATCACCTCGGCAATGTCTCCCCAGTTGGTTGGATGTCCCTGTCTGGTCTTGCGGCCAATCGACGAGTCCTCGCCTCCGCCCCCCGCGTCTTGGCCGATCGCCGACTCGAGAAATCGATTCTTCCAACGATCGAGTCGTTCGTTCTCCTTCTGAACTTCATTGAGGGCCTGCTCGTCCAACTCCTGTCGGGTTCGCTCGCTTATCATTTTCGCAATATCGCGGATTTTGCCCGCGACGAACGAATCGATTGCATTCAAGAGGGGGCCTTCGCGCGGTCGAATTCGTCCCTGCGTTACGTACGCTTCGAGTGCATCGATCTCGACAACACCGTAGACATGTTGGTAGCCGGGGGCTGGTGGCAGCAGATCGGAGACGGGTTTAGAACCGATCATCTGCGTCCGCGTTCGGTACGAAACCTTCCAGCGCGGTCTGAGCCGACGCCAGGCATTGGGCATGTTCTCCTTCGAAGTGAACAGAGTGACAAGACCGCCAGGCATCGTCCCACTTGCGGTCGTGGACTGTTGCACCCCATCCTCGTCTGGAAGACTGTCCGGAATGTCGTACTTAAAAGGCCCATCGACGCCCGAAAAAGGTTGGATGGGCTCGGGAACGAGTGGATTCCCATCGTTCAGGGCCCTCCCGTTGTGCAAAGCATAGATCTTCATCTGCTCCAAGGCAAGGACAGTCTGGTCGTGGCGGAGGAATTTCTGGATTAGCTCGTCCGAAGGAATTCGGCCCTGCCAGAGGTCGATCGGGTCGACGCCTTCAACGAATGTGAATGCTCCGCGGACCGCGATCGCCAATCGGACCGCTTCGGGAAGTTTGGTGAAGCTGAGGCCGTAGGAGCCCAGAACCCGGTCGACTTCCGCTTCAACGGATGAGACAGCGCTTTCCCTCCCCAGGTCCGCGTTTGGAATGAAACCCGGGATGCCTCGTTCTAGAGTGCCCGGTGGGCCTTCAAACCCCTTGCAGTTCCTCCGACCATCCCGGATCCCGAGTATGTACGCCGGTCCGCGGAACAGCCGATACATGTAGGCCTTTCCTCCGTTCCCCTGCGTCTGTTCCTCCTCGACGTCTGGTCGCCGCGAGGAAGCCCCTGGATCCTGCCAAACACTCCATGCCGTAACGTCTTCGAGCGTCGCGCCACCGACATCTAGAAACCCGATTCGAGCGGTGGCCTTCGGCTGAGCATCTTGGAGGACGATGACTGCGACGCGTAGTTCCGGCGGAACGTTGGCCCGATCAGGTTGGTAGGCTCTTCTTGAGTTTTTTGCCCATTCGGCCAGACCGTCATCGTGATATGAGATCCATTGAGTCACAGCCTGAAGGGTGCCTTCCGCGTGAAATCGGATTTGCGGGTCGCGTTCAATCGGCAATCGAGCCCTCTGTTGTCTGTATTGTGCCCCGGTGAGTAAATCTTTGCCTGGGCGCGGACCATTTGGGTCGTTCACGACCAGTCCAAGGCACGTCGAAGTCGTGCGTCGCCACGCTGACTTGCATGACGCCCCGATCAGGTCTGCATGCGAGGGAGACGATGTGCCGCAAATGGTCCCCCATCTCCGGCAGCAGGGCCTGGCCTTTCGGTACTTAGACCGGGAAGCTTATTTCATGGGCCAGTGGTTCCAGTCACACCTTCGGCTTGGAGGGAGCATGGGAGATGTGATCGGACCCCAGAAAGGCATAGTTCCGACTGCCGTAGTGATCGTGGATGGGAGCAATGCCTGCTACTCGAGTGGCGCCAAGGGCACTCCGTCGCTCAGGCGGCTCCTCGCAATCAGAGGGGAACTACGAAAGCACAATATCGATGCAGTCACAATCGTCGATGCGAGTCTCCGGCATCTGATCGATGATGTGGAGGGATTTGCTGGATTGCTAAACGCAGGTGAGCTCATTCAGGTCCCCGCGGGTCGGCGCGCAGACGACTTCATTATGCAGCTCGCTCTGCGTAGACAGAGCAAGGGTGACAATGTCTATGTCCTAACGAACGACCTGTTCCCGTTGAAGGAGGGACGGGGTGTCGTTCCGAGGCTCACCTTTCTGGTCGTTCCCTGGGGCGAAGGCGAGGAGCCGATTTTCTCGCCGCCACTCGAAACGATTGCGGAAACCGAGCCTTCACTGGATGAGGCTCAGACACCGCTGACTCACCCTGTCATTCCGCCCGGTTCAATCGAGGAACCTGTGCCCCAAACGGAGATTTCGGAGGACTTGCTCAACGCGTTCCTGAAATTCCTAATTTCACTCGACCCTCCACGACAGAAAGGTGACACAGTTCCCTTTACCCAGGTGGCGGGATACCTGCACAACATGTTCGAAGGCGACTTCTGCAAGAGATTTGGATACCGAAAACCCAAGGAGTTCGCTTTGGCCCTCGAGGCGCAGGGCTATGTCAAGCTTGAGACTCGTGGCCTCCCATTGTACCTCATTCTCAACGAGAAGGCAATCGAGGGTAGCGAAAAGCTAGAGCTTGAGGTAGGCGAGCCAGAGGTCGCAGCGCCTTCGGGCGGCCGGTCGGAACGAACGGGCCGGGATCTCCTGAATCGAGCTCTGGAGTTGTTGAGGCAAGAG
>WNGA01017073.1_pt1 | contig 17636 bp, 17 predicted proteins | sample 5400061 | NCBI WGS metagenome assembly WNGA01 (sample SAMN13153366, study PRJNA577476) | soil metagenome | isolation source: 100 cm soil or saprolite under grassland replicate 2 | place: USA:California | collected 2016-06-15 | reverse complement strand
CTCTGCCAGAGCCTGCGGGTACCAGACGCCGTGGCTGCCGGGGAGGTGGATCGGCTTCGTGACCGGTTGTCCGTCGACCCACACACGCCACCACGAGTTGTGCTTCTGCATCTCGAGCACTGCGATCTTGTGCTTCTCACCGGGCTGGACGTCGGCCTCGAGCTCGTAGTAGTGCGGATCCTTGCCGGCGATCGTCACCTCGTAGTAGAGGCGAATGGAAGAGTCGGGAGCGAAGGAGGCGAATCCGGCCTGGAGCCACTCGGCCGTGCCGCCGGGGCCCTCGTCGACGCCACCCACGCCGATCCAGCCGCCGACGTGGCCGTCCGCGACGTTCGGGGCTGCGAGCGGCGTGATCGTGGCCGACACGCCGTGTGCCTTGTTCTCGCTCTGGAGGCCCGCGTAGGAGAACTCCTTGGCGCCGCAGGCGCCGGATCTGTCGCGCCCACCCTCGGCCGGGGAGACGGCGAGGAAGAGAGCGCAAAGCAAGGAGAGAATCGTGAGCGTGCGAGCCAACAGGAACCTCCGCAGAGAACGTGGGACGTTTGTTCTTGCGGTATGGATCGGCCGGGCGCGACCGCGCGTTCATCCCTCGAATGAGGCCTCAAGTCCCTCGTTTGGGGTACCGACCGGGGGCCGGTCAAGCCCAGCCGAGGTCGCGCCCGAGGAGCTCGTACAACCGCCGGTTCGGTTCCGCGTAGGAGTCGCGGAGCATGGCCCGCGTGTTCGCCGCCATCGCTGGATAATCCCGCTCGAAGACGCGCGGATAGGAATCGAGCTCGTGCCAGGGCGCTTCGAGGAACTCGAGCACCTGCGAGTACGTGCGGCTGGGCTCCGCGAGGAGATCTTCGCTCGGCACGATGAGCACTCGCTCGCGGGAGACGAACTCGAGCCAACGCTCGAGCTGCTCGGCGTACAGACCGCGCGCTCCGTACGTGAAGTTCCACCACGCGTGGCTGAAGTACCGCGGATCGCGCATCCGCTCTAGTTCGCCTTCCATCCGCTGCGCTTCCCGCTCGAGTGCCTCCTCGAACGACAGCGACTCGCGGCCGAGCGCGACCTCGTGGTCCTCGAACGACAGCGACTCGCGGCCGAGCGCGACCTCGTGGTGGTAATGCGACAGCGCCCGGTCGATCGGATTCCGCACGAGCGCGATCACGCGCAGCCCGGGCAGGAGTCGCGCCGCACGCTCCGGCGCCTGCGGATGGAAGAGGTAGCTCGGGCTTGCCTCGCCGACGAGCGGGTCGGTACCCGTGCGCCCCCTCGCGCGCCGGACGTGCAGTTTCGTCGGGAAGTTCCCGCGGTACCACGCTTCGCCACGCCAGTAGTGCCGGTCGAAGAAGCTGACCTCCTTCCACGGCGGCCCGACGATTGCCGGGTGCTGCCGCAGGTAGGCGTAGAGCGCCGTCGTTCCCGCCTTCTGGGCGCCGACGATCAGGAAGTTGGGAAGCGGGCGGACCGGCGACGTCGCCTTTCCGTACGTCCAGACCGCGTTCCGCACGACGACTCGCACCGGAGCCGGAACCGTCGGGATCAACTCGGCCCGCAACCTCACCCGCAGGCGACGTTACATCAGGAGGCCTTCGGCGACGGACGCTGAACGCGCCGCGCGACCGCGACGCCGGCGAGGCAGAGCGCTCCGCCGAGCAGCGCGAGAGCCGGCGGCGTCTCGTCGAGCAAGAGCCAGCCGAGCAGGATCGCGATCGGCGTGACGAGGTATGTCGTCGATCCCATCCGCCCGGCGGTCGTGCGCGAGAGCGCGTAGGCCCACGCGATGAAGCCGATCGCCGTCGGGACGATGCCGAGGTAGACGGTCCAGCCGATTGCCGATGCGCGCGCGCTGGACGCATCGCTCCAGAGGGACGTCGCGAACGGAAGGCAAACCACTGCCCCCGAGGTGGCAGCGAGCCACGTGATCTGGAGCGGGGACACCCGCGCGAGCAGCGGCTTCTGCGTCACGACTCCGCCCGCGTAGGCGAGGGCGGCGACGAGGCAGAGGATCGCGCCCCAGCTCGGGACAAGGCGGCCGTTCGACGTGGCGATCCCGATCACCACTGCGCCCGCCAACGCAATCGCGCAACCGGCAACGAGCGCGCGCGGGAACCCTTCACGGAGGAGGATGCCGGCGAGGACGGCGATGAGGAGTGGGCCGATGTTCACGAGCATCGCCGCCGTTCCCGCATCGACCGTTCGTTCGGCTTCATTCAATGCCACGCTGTAGAGCGCGAACCACAGGACGCCGCAGAGGGCGATCCCGCCAAGGTCCCTCCTCGAAGGCAATCCTTCCCGCCGCGCGAGCGCAAGCGCACCGAGCGCGATGCTCGCGACGAGCAATCTTCCGAGGGCGAGCGCGCCCGGCGAAAGATCGCGCCCGGCGGATCGGATACCGACGAAGGCCGACGCCCACAGCGTCACCGTCAGCAGCGCGGCTCCCAGCGCGAGCAGCCGCTCGCGCCCGACCGGAGCGTCTTGCGTCGCCTCGAGCGTCGCCATTCGTGAGTGAAACGAGCTGCCGCCTGTTTCTGTGAGAACGGATCAGCAATGCGTGGCAATCCCGAGCGAACCGCCCGAGGAAGCGCTTCTCTGAAGGGTTTAACGTGCGGGCGGCAAACCGGTGTCGGGCGGTTTTTTGCTGTCTCCAACCGGCAGTACGAGCCGGAATCTGGCGCCGTTCGGGAGGGCCGGCTCGTACGTCAGCGCCCCTCCGTGCGCTCGGGCGAACGACTGCGCGATCGAGAGGCCGAGGCCGGCGCCCTCGCTCGACTCCGTCGCCCCGCGCGTGAAACGTTCGAAAAGGCTGCCGACGAAGTCCTGGGCGATGCCGGGGCCGCGATCCTCGATCGTGACCAGGAGCTCGTCGCCGGTACGGGCGGCCGACACGATCACCGGCGGCGCTCCGTGCAAAAGGGCATTCGCGAGCAGATTCGAGACGATCCGGTCGAATGCCACGGCATCGACGACGGCTTCGAGATCGCGGGGCGCGTCGAGCGTCACGCCTTCGCCGACGGCGGCGTCGATGATCGCGGCGAGCCGCTCACCGACGTCGATGCGCGTCGGAGAGATCCGGATCGAATCAGCCTCCAGGCGCGAGAGGTCGAGCAAGTTCTCGACGAGCTCGAGTAGCCGTTGCGCCTGTTGCGTGAGCATCCGGCGGATCTCGGCCCGCTGCTCCGGCGCCAGCTCTTCCTCGCGCTCGTCGAGCGTGCGCACGGCCCCGTAGATCGCGGCCGCGGGCGTGCGCAGCTCGTGCGAGGCCAGCGCCGCGAACTGGCTCTTCAGCTCGTTCAGGCGCCGAAGCTCCCCGTGCTCGATCGCCTTTTCGAGAAACGCGGCGATGAGCGTGCCGAACGTCGTCAGCAGATCGATTTCAGGCGCCTCGAGCGTAAAGCGGCTACCCCGTACGTCGCAGGTCAGAAAGCCCAGACACCGGCCGTCGCTGACGAGCGGCACGATCACGAATGAGCCGAGGCCGAATCCGCGCGCGAGCCCTTCGGGCAGCGCATCCTCCTCGTTCGGGTCCTCGACGAACACGGCGCGGCTCGTGGCAAGCGCACGCCGGAAGGCGCCGAAGTGTGCCAGCGGCAGCACCGGCGGAAGGACGCGCGTCTCGGACGACGTCAAGCCGTAGCCGGCGAACGGCACGAGCGTCGACGTCTCCGGGAAGTAGCGGATGATGCCGACACGCTCGAATCCGAAGCCGTCGGCGACAGCGGCGCAGGCACGCTCGAGCACGGCGCGCGCGCGGAACTCGCCACCGGCGAGCGCGCGGGCGAGTGCGTGAAGCGCCTCGAGTTGGATGTGCGGCTTGGTGGCTACGGCAATTCCGTTCGCGTCCTACCGCAGGGCCTTCGAGTCTAGCGGCCTGCCCGGTCGACCACGTCGTGGCCCCCGGCGCCGTAGCGGACGCGCCAGCCGTCCGCGACGAAGTCGCGGATCGCGCGCGGGTTCCGGGTGATGACGCGGGTGATGTCCCAGCGTGCGACCGAGGATCGCCAGCCGCCGCGGTGATCGACGATGTCGTAGACGCCTTCGAGCTCGGCGTCGGTGTAGTTCTCGAAGCGGCCGTCGATCGCGACGCGGAGCGACGACGCGTGCCAGAGGAGGTAGCTGCCCGTGCCCGCCGGTGCCGCAACGCGGCCGGGCACCGGATGCGCTGCCGCAAAGTCGGCTGCGCCCGTCAGCAGCTTCGGCTCGTTCGGCACGGGCGCGATCCAGACCGTCCACGCAAGAAGAGCCGCCGCGGCCGCAGCCGAGACGGGCAGGCTGGCGCGACGTGACACAGCGATGCTTCCCGGGCGTCCGAGCTGGCGCAGCAAGTAGAAGCACAAAGGCCCGAGCCAGACGAGCTGCCGAGTCGCTGTTGTCGCGAAGATGGCGAAGCCGGTGAGCACGAGCAGCGGCTCGACCGGCCGCGGCCTCGGCGCGTGCGCGTAGAGCCAGGCACCGTAAGCGAGCACGAGCGCCGGATAGAGAAGCGTGTACGGGTGCTCCCACGTGGGATCCCACTCGTACGTCAGCCGCGGCAGCACCTTGTTGGCCGACAGCACGCGCAGGTAGTCGACGATGCGAATGCCGAGCGGCGTCGCGAGTGTCGCGGGGAGGGCCAGCCCCACGGCGACGAAACGCCAGCTGAACGTGCGCTGGGCGAAGCCTCGCCGCCGGTCGATCTCGGCGCCGACGACGACGAGCGCCAGGAAGAGCAGCCCGACGAGGAACGCGGCGTGCAGATTCGCCCACAGCGCGAAGATGAACGGGATCCACCACACGCGGCGGCGCCTGCGGTCGACGTCCGTGAGCACGAGCAGGACGGAAAACGCGAGCAGCGAGAATCCCTCGGCGCGGGGGTCGAGCAGCGCGAACAGCATCGGCAACGAGAGCAGCCAGGCGCCGAGCACCTGCCGCGGCTGCTTGTGGCGGCAGCCGATGACGAGCGGCAGCAGGGCGAAACCGATGAGCAGCGCATAGAGGATCGACAACAGCGTCAGGCCGCCGGCCACCACGGCGGCGTAGAAGAGGAGCCCTGCGAGCCACTGCTGGTCGAACCATTCGCGCCCGTGCGAAAGGGTCAGGAACGGATCATGGGTTTCCACGCCGTGGTGGGCCGTGTAGCGGCCGGCGGCGAGCAGCCAGTAGACGTCGCCGTTGTAATGCAGGTTCAGGTAGACGGCGAGCGTCGCCGTGGTCAAGACGAACGCGGCGGCGATCGAACCGCGCCGCCAGTGCAAGCGGCGCCTATCGACCAGACGGCGGCCGCCACGGGTGCGCGAACAACCGGAGCACGACGAGAATGCCTTCGCGACTGACGGCCGGTGTCAGCTTCGATTCACCCTGCTCACGCGAAGCGAACGTGAACGGCACCTCGCGGATCCGCAAGCCCGCCCTCTTCGCCCGGTACGTCGCCTCGATCTGGAAGACGTAGCCGCGCGAGACAGTCGTCTCGACGTCGATCGCCCTCAGCGCGCTCGCGCGCCACAGCTTGAAACCGCCGGAAGGATCCTTCACCGGCAGCCGCAGCAGCAGGTTCGTCGGGATACCGGCCAGTCGGGATCCGAAGCGGCGCATGCGCGACCAGTCGCTCGTCTCGCTTCCCGCGACGTAGCGCGACCCGACGACGAGGTCCGCCTCCGCGAGCGCGTGGAGCATCCGTTCGAGGGTTTCCGGCGGATGCTGCAGGTCGGAGTCCATCTGGCCGACGACGTCGTACCCGCGCGCGAGTGCCCACGCGAAGCCGGAGCGGTATGCGCCGGCGAGCCCGTCCTTGACCGGTCGGACGACGAGGTGAAGCCAGGGCTTCGTCGGCATCTCCTCGCGCACGAGGTCGGCCGTTCCGTCCGGCGACGAGTCATCGACGATGAGCAGATCGAAGCGCTCCTTTGGGAACCGCGCGAGGAACGCGGGCAGGCCCGCGCGCTCGTTGTAGGTCGGAACGACGACGACGTTCACGAGCCGACCTCCGGCAGCGGACGCACCACGCCCGCGCGGCGAAGCAGCCAGTACGTCCCCTCTGTCAGCCCGATCGCCAGCAGCTCGCCGAGCGTGTTGGCAAGGCGCATAGCGATTGCGACGGCCGTTCCCGGCCCCGTGCCGATCCGCGTCGCCAGAAACGTGGCGAGGGTCGCATCGCGAAGGCCGAGCCCGCCCGGCAGGAGCGGCATGACGAACCCGAGGAGCCACGCGAATGCGTAGACGCCGGTTAGCCACGCGGCGGAGACGTCCGCACCCGTGGCGATCGCGTCGACCAGCACGTATGCCGCGGTCCCGATCGCCAGCCAGCCCAGGCTGTTGACGGCGATCACGAGGGCGAGGAGCCGCCCGCGCAAGAGGGTCGGGAGCGCCAGCCCGCGCTTCGCGACGAGCCGCGCGCTGAGTCGGCGGAAGAACGCCGGGCGGGCGGCTACCGCCAGCGCGAGCGCAACTGCGGCGATCGCGATCGCGGCGACCGGCGGCCACGCGCCGTCGGCGGCAAAGGCTGCGACTGCGACGAACGCTCCTGCGCAGAGGGCTGCGAGATTCTCGTATCCGGTGACGGCCCAGATCTCTTCAGTCGACGCTTCGAGTCGTGCTCGCTCGCGGATGCGGATGACGATTGCGAGCGCACCCGACGGCGCATAGCGCAGGAGAAACGAGCGCATCCAGAGGAGCAGCGCTTCGTCGACGCGTGCGGGGACGCCGATGAACCGCAGTGCCAGCCAGAACGAAAACGCCTGGACGAACGGCGCGAGCGCGAACAAGCCGATCGCTCCGAGAAAGGAGCCGGGTGCGAGGCGCCAGTCGAAATCCGCAAGTGCGTCTCTCTGTCCCCACAGCGCGATCGCGACGCCGACGATCGTCGCAACGCCGGCGATCCACCGAAAGTGCCTGCCGAAGAGGCGCCAGGCTCTGGCGACGAGCGACCGCCACACGGTGTGCACTTTCGCTTACGCAGACCCTGCGTGCCGGATGTCAGTGCTGCCGGATAGTCGCGCGTGTGCCGATCACAATCAGCGGAGAGCTCGACGGCCTGAGCCAGCGAAGCACGGTGACGAGCTGAGGCACGGCAAGGCTCACGCAGCCGCGGGTCGGCCTGCCGGTGCTCGCGTGGAGGAAGATCCCCGAGCCGCGGCCGGGGACGATCGGGTCGCTGTTGTAGCGGATGAAGGCGAAGTGCCGGTACGCGGTGGGCGAGCGCGACAGGTCTTCGTCGGTGACGCGGAAGGGCGGGCGCGTTCCGCAGGGCACATGGTGAAACCGGTTGTAGTAGGGCGAGCGTCGATCCTCCACCCACCAGTCGCCGCAGACGATGCGGTGGTAGCGGAAGTGCACGCCCGGATCCGGCGCGACGCCGTACATCACCGAGCCGAAGCCGAAGACGCCTGCCGGCGTCGTCCGATCGCCCTCGCGACGGTGCTCGGACACCCCGCGCTCCCCGAGCCACGCAGGCCAGGGGCCGCCGGCGGCGAGCCAGCAGTCCCCCGACTTTCGCCAGAGCCTCAGCGTGCCGGTGGTGGAGAAATCCGTCGGTGACACGACGGTAACGAGCTGTTTCGCGGTCCCGGTAAAGGAAAGCCGGTTGGCGAGCGTCGGAGGACAGAGCGACATGCCGCCGCCGTCCGCGGGGGCGGCGACCCACACTGCAAGGCAGGCCATGACGCCGAACAAGCGCACCATCGGCTGGACAGATTACGCGTGCAAGGCAACTAGGCTGGTTGCGTGTTCGAGGAGCTGATCGGCGCGTGGGACGGTGAGCGAGTCGTCATCGCCCACGACGCTCCTTCCGGTGCGTGGATGTTCATCTGCATGCACTCCACCCGGCTCGGTCCGGCGGGCGGGGGCACACGTCTGCGGGTGTACGCGTCGCCGCAGGACGGCCTTGCCGACGCGATGCGGCTTTCCAAGGCGATGACGTCGAAGCTGGCCGTCGCCGGCATGCCGTTCGGTGGCGGCAAGGCGGTGCTCGCAGTGCGCGAGATCCCGAGCGGCGAGGAACGCCGCGAGCTGCTTCGGCGCTACGGCGACACCGTCGCGTCGCTGCGCGGCGGCTTCGTGACTGCGCCGGACATGAACACGACGGAGCTCGACATGGACGTCGTTTCTGAGCGCACCCCCCGGCTTCGTGTTTTGCCGCAGCATCGCGAACGGCGGCTCCGGAAGTTCCGCTCCGGCCACGGCGCTCGGCGTCTTCCACGGCGTTCGTGCGACGGTGAAGCATGCGCTCGGGCGCGACGTGGAGGGCGTGACGGTGCTCGTGCAGGGAGCCGGCGGCGTCGGCGGCAAGCTCGTCGAGCTGCTCGCCGGCGCGGGCGCGCACGTCCTCGTGTCGGACATCGACGCGGAGCGCGCGCAGGCGGCGGCTGCGAACGCGAACGGCAGCGTCGTTCCTGCCGAGCGTGCGCTCAACACGGAGTGCGACGTCTATGCACCGTGTGCGCTCGGGGGCACGCTGAACGAGGAGACAGTTCCAAGCCTTCGCTGCAAGGTCGTTGCGGGGGCTGCGAACAACCAGCTTGCGACGCGTGCCGACGCCGATCGGCTTGCGAAACGGGGAATCGTCTATGCGCCGGATTTCGTCATCAACTCAGGCGGCGTCTTTCACGGCATCGGCATCGAGCTGCTGGGCTGGGACGCCGAGCGCCTCGGCAGGCGGCTCGAGGGGATCGGCGACACATTGCTCGAGGTCTACGACCGAGCCGCACGCGCCGGCACGAGCAGCGATGCCGCGGCGCACGAGCTCGCGCAGGAGCGGCTCGCCGAGCCGCTACGGGGTTAGGTCTTCCTTGTTCAGTGAAACGTGGAAGAGCCGGCCCCGCGCGCTCGCGCGATGATCTCCTCGACCAATGCGGATTTCGCGTCGGCGTAGTCCTGCACGTAGTTCCACTCCTTTTGCGCGAGCTCGCGCTTCGCCCGCTCGTAGAGCTCCCGGTCGGACTCGTTCCGGCGCAGCCAGTCCCTGAAGAGAAGCATCCGCTCGACTTCGGCGCAGCCGGGCGAGAAGACGTGCACGTTGACGTTCGTGTCCGGCCCTTTGAGCAGGCGGTGTTCGAACCAGTCCGGCTCGCGAATGCGGAGGACGTAGCCGGCTGCTTCGAGCTGCGGGACGTACGCGGCCTCGTTCGCCGAGTCGGGCACGACAAGGACGATGTCGATGACGGGTTTCGCGGCCAGACCGGGCACGGACGTCGAGCCGGCGTGCTCGATCTCCAGAGCCCGCTCGCCGAGCGCTGCACGAATGCGCTTCTCCTCCCGCGCGAACAGCTCGGGCCACGCAGGGTTGTAGTCGACGAGCAGGATCGGTCCCGAGGACGGCTCGGCTCCGCCGACCAGCAAGGCGCGCAGTTCTTCCTCTGTTCTCACCGGGCGATAGCGTAGCCCTGCATGCCGCGCGGATTCGCGGCGGCGATCATTTGCCCATCCTCACGCTTCACCGCGCACACGCGTCCGAGCGACCACGGCGGCGTCACGGTGACGTCGTGTCCACGCTCGCGCAGCCCGCGCAAGACGCTGTCGCCGGCGCGTTCTTCGATCAGCAGGGAACGCGGCTTGAACTCGCGGGGGAAGAACGACGAGATCAGGTGCTCGGTGTGGAAGTCGGGCGCGTCGATCGCCTCCTGCAGGTTCAGTCCCTGATCGACGTGCCGCAGAAAGACGTGCAGCGCCCACTGCTCCTGCTGGTCTCCTCCGGGCGTCCCGTACGCGAGCCAGGGCTCGCCGTCGCGGAGGACGAGCCCCGGCGAGAGCGTCGTCCGCGGCCGCGTGCGTGGTTTCAGCGACAACGGGTGGCCCTCCTCCAGCCAGAACATCTGAGCGCGCGTACCCAGCGGCCAGCCGAGCGCGGGAATCACGGGCGAGCTCTGCAGCCAACCGCCCGACGGCGTCGCGGAGAAGAGGTTGCCGAAGCGGTCGGCGACGTCGAGGTGGACCGTGTCGCCGCGCGTCGGCTCCCCGACGCCAAGTGACAAAGTGTCACTTGGCCTGTGCAGCTCGGGCAGACGGCCGAGCCCCGGCCGAAGCTCGCCCGACGCCTCGTCCGAGACGAGCTTCCGACGCTCGTCGTTGTACTCGGCCGACAGGAGTCGGTCGAGCGGGACCGGCAGCGCGTCGCCGTACAGTGCGTCGCGGTCGGCGAACGCGAGCTTGGCGCACTCGGTGACGACGTGGACGAGCTCCTGCTCGCCCATGTCGGCGACGTCGTAGCCCGAGAGGAGCGCGAGCTGCTGCAGCGCGACGGGACCCTGGCCCCAGGGCCCCGTTTTGCAGACGGTCACGCCCCGATAGTCGTAGGTCACCGGCGGCTCGAGTGTCGCGCGCCACACGCACAGGTCGTCACCGTCGAGCAGCCCGCCGTTCTCGCGGGAGAAGCGGGCGATCTCCTCCGCGATGAAGCCTTCGTAGAACACGCCGCGGGCGCGTTCGATCTCGTCCTCGCGCGAGCCGCCGCGCGCCTCGTCGAGGAGTCGCGTCCACGTCGCGGCGAGCTGCGGGTTCCGGAAAGTGGTCCCAGGTCGCGGCGCAGGAAGGTACAGCTCGGCCGAGGCCGGCCATTCGCGGAGCAGCGGCTCGACGCGCTCGATCGTCATCGTGACTCCGGCGACGACGGGATAACCCCCGTCGGCATAGCCGATCGCGAACGCAAGCACGTCCTCGAGCCGCCACGTCCCGAACTGCTCCAGCAGCAGCAGCCAGCCGCCGACCGCGCCGGGCACACACGCTGCGAGAGGTCCCGTGCCCGGCATCAGCTCGTGCCCCAGCGCGCGCACCCGGTCGATCGTCGCGGCGGCAGGTGCGACTCCCTGGGCGCACAAGACGACCGGCTCGCCTCGCGACGCGGGCCAGAAGACCGCGGGCAAGTCGCCGCCCGGGCCGTTCAGGTGCGGCTCGACGACCTGCAGCGTGAAGCCGGCCGCGGCGGCGGCGTCGAATGCATTGCCGCCGCGCTCGAGCACCGCCATGCCGACGCTCGAAGCGAGCCAGTGCGTCGAGGCGACGGCGCCGAAGCTGCCGCGCAGCTCCGGGCGCGTCGTGAACGGCATCACGAGGTGAGCTCCGCCGCGTCGATCAGCTGCGCGTCGTCGCGCGCACGCGTCACGAGGTGGCACGCGACGAAGTGGCCGCCGCCGATGTCGAGCAGCGTCGGCTCCTCGTCGTGCGACCGCGGTGCGGACTCCGGCTCGAGCGGGCAACGAGTGCGAAAGCGGCAGCCCGACGGCGGCGCGATCGGGGAGGGAATGTCGCCCTCCAGGACGAGACGAGTCCGCGTTCGCTGCACGACGGGATCCGGCACGACGGCCGCGGAGAGGAGTGCCTGCGTGTACGGATGCTTCGGCGCCGCGAAGAGCTGGGCGGTCCGCGCCGTCTCGACGATCTGGCCGAGGTACATCACGGCGACACGGTCGCAGAGGTACTCCACGGTCGCGAGGTCGTGCGTGATGAAGAGACACGAGAAGCCCATGTCCTGCTGAAGGTCGCGGAGCAGGTTGAGGATCGCCGCCTGCACCGACACGTCGAGCGCGGACACCGGCTCGTCGGCGACGAGCAGCGACGGCTCGACGGAGAGGCCGCGGGCGAGACCGACGCGCTGGCGCTGCCCTCCCGACAGCTCGTGCGGGTAGCGGTGGCGCAGCTCCGGCCGCAGGCCGACCTTGTCGAAGAGGTCCTTGACGTGCTCGTCGAACGCACGGCCGCGCGCGATGCCCTGGATGCGCAGCGGCTCGCCGACTATCTCACCACACGTCATCCGCGGGTTGAGCGACGAGTACGGATCCTGGAAGACGATGTGCATCTCGCGCCGGAGCGGTCGCAGCGCGCGGCGCGACAGATGGGTGATGTCGCGGCCCTTCAAGCGGATCGTGCCCGACGTCGGCGCCAGCAGCCGCACGACGCAGTTGCCGACCGTCGACTTGCCGCTGCCCGACTCGCCGACGAGCCCGAGCATCTCGCCGGGCGCGATCGAAAAGGAGACACCGTCGACGGCGTGAACGACCGCGCCCGCGCCGAGCAGCTGGGGCCCGACGTGGAAGTGCTTGACGAGGTTTTGTACCTCGAGGGTCGGCGTGGGATCGGTCACTCAGGGCCTGGATGGAAGCACGCCACGAGGTGACGGCGCTCGACCTCGTGCAGCGGCGGCACTTCCGAGCGCGTCCGTTCGTCGGCGCGCGGGCAGCGGTCGGCGAACGCGCAGGCCTGCCACGGCGCGGTCAGCGACGGGACACGGCCGGGAATCTCGCGAAGGCGACCGTTGTGGTCGGCTGACCCGGCGCGGGGAATCGCGCCCAGGAGCCCGATCGTGTACGGGTGCTGCGGCCGGGCGAAGAGGTCGTCGACGGGGGCTTCCTCGACCTTGCGTCCCGCGTACATCACGAGCACGCGATCCGCGATGTCCGCGACGACGCCGAGGTTGTGCGTGATCAGGACGATCGCCGTGCCGAGCCGTTCACGGATATCGCGCATCAGGTCGAGGATCCCGGCCTGAATCGTCACGTCGAGCGCGGTCGTCGGCTCGTCCGCGACGAGCACCTTCGGATCGCACGCGAGCGCCATGGCGATCATGCTGGTGCGGGTACTCGCGGACGCGCCGGTCGGGAGCGGGAATGCGGACGAGGTCGAGCAGCTCGACGGCGCGCCGGTCGGCGGCGCGGCGGCTGAGGTCGAGGTGACGTTCGAGCACCTCTGCGATCTGCCGCCCGACGCGAAACGACGGGTTGAGCGACGTCATCGGCTCCTGGAACACGAAGGCGATCTCGCGGCCGCGAATCCTGCGGATCTGTTTCGTCGGTGCGCTCAGCAGATCAACGCCGTCGAAGCGGGCTGTGCCGGTTACCTTCGCGCTCGGCGGCAGCAGCCGGAGCAGGCTCATCAGGCTGACGCTCTTGCCGCAGCCCGACTCGCCGACGATGCCCAGCACTTCGCGCTCAGCGAGCTCGAAAGAGAGTTCGTCGACGGCCTGGACGACGCCGTCGTCGGTCTCGAAGCGCACGCTGAGTGCGTCGACGTCCAGAAGCGGCGACATCAGCGCGTCGTGCGCGGATCGAGAATGTCGCGCAGCCCATCCCCGAGCAGGTTGAACGAAAGGGAGCAGAAGAAGATCGCCAACCCCGGGTACAGAGCGAGGCGAGCGGCCGTCCCGAGGTAGTCCTTCGCATCGGCGAGCATCACGCCCCACGAGGTCGCCGGCGACTGGACGCCGAGGCCGAGGAACGACAGGACAGCCTCGCCGATGATCGCGGCCGGGATTGTCACGGTCGCCTGCACGATCAGCGTCGAAAGCATGTTCGGGAAGATGTGCTTCGCAAGGATCCTCGCGTCGCTGGCGCCGTTCGCGATCGCAGCGCGCACGTAATCCTCCTCGGAGAGCGAGAGCGCTTCGCCTCGCGAGACGCGGATCAGCAGCGGGACCGCGCCGACCCCGAGCGCGATCGTTGCGTTGCGCAGCGACGGGCCCAGGATCGCCGCGAGCCCGACGGCGAGGATCAGGAACGGGAAGGCGAGCAACACGTCGGTCAGCCGCGCGATCACGGGATCGATCCAGCCGCGGTAGTAACCGGCGACAAGCCCGATCGGTACCGCGACCACCATGGCCAGGAGCGTGGCGAGCACACCCGCTTCGATCGACGCCCGCGAGCCCCAGATGATGCGCGAGAAGACGTCACGGCCGAGCTCGTCGGTGCCGAGCAGGTGCTTGCCGGAGCTGTGGGCGAGCACGGCGTTGTAATCGAAAGTGTCGGCGTCGTAGGGCGCAATCCACGGCGCGAGGATCGCGCCGATGATGAACGCCAGCGCGACGAGGAGCCCGAGCACCGCCGCCGGCCTTCGCAGGAAGCGCTTGCGCAGCAACCGCCTTCGGCGCGCACGGCCGGTCAGCTCGATCGCGACGGAGGGCTCGACGTAGCTCAAGTGCGCGCCCCTGCAATGCGGATCCGCGGATTGAGGACGGAGTAGAGCAGGTCGACGGTGAGGTTCACGAGCACGTAGCCCGTCGCCGCGACGAGAACGCCTGGAATGACGAAGATCGACTCCGTGATCACCACGCCGGAGATGAGCGCGCCAAGCTGTACCCCGACAATCGTCGTCACCGTGATCAACGAATTGCGCAGCGCGTGCTTCAGGATCACCGACCATTCCGGGAGGCCCTTCGCACGCGCGGTGCGCACGTAGTCGGCGCCGAGCGAGTTCAGCATCGACGAGCGCATCTGGCGCATCAGTACCGCCGAGAGGCCGGTGCCGAGGACGATCGCCGGCATCACGAGATGCCGGAGGTTCGCTATCGGATGCTCCGAGAACGGGACGTATCCGCTCGCCGGCAGCCAGTGCAGTTGCACCGCGAAGTAGCTGATCATCATCAGCCCGAGCCAGAAGTGCGGCACGCTCAGGCCGACGAGCGCCGCGGTCGTCGCGACGTAGTCCGCGGGCTTGCGCTGGCGCACGGCGGCGATGATCCCCGCAGGGATCCCGATCAGGATCCCGACGAGGATCGACAGCCCCGCCAACTCGAGCGTCGTCGGCAGCCGGTCGACGATCGTCCGCGCCACGGAGAGCTCACGCTGATCGCGGCCGAGATCGCCCCTCACCGCCAGCCCGAGCCACTTCACGTATTGCACGGGGAGCGGCCGGTCGAGCCCGTAGTGATGCCGGACGGCCGTCATCACGGCCTCATCCTTGTTCTCGGCTCCGAGCGCCGTCGCCGGATCGCCCGGCAGCGCGCGGATGCCGAGGAAGACGAGGATGCTGGCGAGCAGCAGGACGACGAGGGCGGCTCCGAGCCTGCGAAGCAGGAAGCCGCCCATCGTCTCAGTCAGTCCCTATTTTTTGAATCCCGCGAACTGGGCGCGGATCAGGCCGTCGCCGAAGATTTGGATCCCGCCCACCTTCTTTTCGACGCCGAAGCGGTTGATCGGGTTGTACAGGTAGATCAGCGGCAGGTCTTTCAGCACCTGCACGAGCGCGGCGTGGTAGTTGCTGACCCGCCTGTCCTGCTTGAGGATCGCGCGTGCCTGGTTCGTCGCGCGATCGACGGCCGCGTTCACGTAGCCGCTGGTGTTCTGGGAGCCTTTCGAATTGACGAATTGGTAGAAGTTCCCGTCCGGGTCGACTCGGCCCGACCAACCCACCGCGAACGCCTCGTACTTGCCGGCGTCCTGACGGTTGAGCGCAGTTGTGAACTCCGTCGGCTCGAGGATGACGTTGAAGCCTACGGCTTTCTCCTGCGACTGGATGACCTGCCCGAGACGCTGTGCGACGGCGTCCGTCCCAATCGTCAGGTGCACGTCGACTGTGCCCGATACCCCGGACTTCTTGAACGCAGCCTTGGCCGCGGCGACCTGGGCGGTGAGGTGGCACGAAATGCCCTTGTTCGCGCCGGAGTAGGGACTCGCGGCGGGGAACGGGAAGCAGCCCGGCGCCTGCGTTCCGCCGAAGACGAGCTTGTTGATCATCTTCCTGTCGAGAGCTAGCTCGAAGGCACGGCGCAGGTCGGCCGACTTCGCGAACTGCGTGCCGATGTTCTCGTAGCCCTTGTTCAGCCCGTTCTTGTTCCCGATGTTGATCGTGATCCCCTGGTAACCGATTGACGTCGACTTGATCACGCGCAGGGTGGTGTCGTGCATGATTCCCTGTAGCTCCGTCGACGGGATCCGGTCCTCGACGTCGATGTCGTGCGAGCGCAGGTTCTGAGAGCGCGCCGAGGAGTCGACGATGATCCGGAAGACGATCGTGTCGAGGTGAACGTTCTTCTTGTCGTAGAAATATGGCGACTTCACGAGCGTGATGTGGTCGCCCGCGACGCGCTCCTTGTACATGAACGGCCCCACGCAGACGGGGCCGGTTGCGAACTTGTCACCGAGGTCGGTCAGGGCCTTGGGCGACATGATCATCCCGGCGCGATCGGCGAGTTGTGCCGTGATCGGCGCGTAACGGTTGTTGAGGTGCAGGATGACCGTGGAGTCGCCCTGCGCGTCGACCGACGTGACCGGCGCGAGCTCGCTGGCGCGCGTCGAGCGGGGAAGCGTCTTGTGCCGATCGAGCGACTGCTTGACGGCCGCCGCGTTGAACGGCGTGCCGTCGTTGAACTTGACGCCGGTGCGCAGCTTGATCGTGATCGTCTTCTTGTTCGTCGAGAACTTCGGCATCGCCGCCGCGAGTTGCGGGACGATGTTCAGGTTCGCGTCGATGTCGTAGAGCTTCTGGCACATGTGCATGAAGATCATGCGGCCGACGAAGGTGCGCGCCAGCGTTGGGTCGAGCGCATCGGGATCCTCGGCGAGGCCGATCGTGAGGGTGCCGCCGTTCTTCAATGCGGGCGGCGGGCTGGCTGAGGTGGCGGCGGCAACGGCCACGAGCGACACGGCGCCGATCGCCAGGACGAGAAGCGCGCTGCGCGCGCGAACAGCTGTCATGGCATTCCCCCTGCTCCGGATTCGATCTTCGTTCCTGCTCCCTCTTCTCCCTGAGGTGGCGGGGCGGTTTGCGAGCCACGTGTGTGGAGGCGCCGGGAGGGTACCAGAATGGATCCAACTCAGAGGCGATTGGATACATGACCTGGTATCGTCGCGCGACGATGGCGAGAACCGAGGAGGACGCAGCACTCGTCGACCGGCTGGCGGCGACGATCCAGGCTCGGGTGCTCTCCGGCGAGTTCGCCTCGGGCTCGCGTCTCCGGCAGGAGTCGCTGGCGACCGAGTTCGGCGTTTCCAGGACGCCGGTCCGGGAGGCTCTGCGGAAGCTCCAGGCCGCCGGCATCGTCCAGCTCGAGCCGCGGCGCGGAGCCCGTGTGCGCGGGCCGAGCGCCCGTGAGGTCCGTGAGGCCTACGAGGTGCGCGCTGAGCTCGAAGGGCTCGCCGCGGCGCTGGCGGCGACGCGCATCCGGGACGACGAGCTGCGGCGCCTCCGTGCAGCGCAGGCGATGTTCGAGGACTCGTCCGAACGCCTGCGTGCCTGGAAGGAGGAGGGCGGCGGCACCTCCGCGCCGCCCGCAAGCGCTCATGCCGAGTGGATCCGGGGCAACGACCTGTTCCACCTCGCGATCCAGGAGGCGGCGGGCAACCAGCGGTTGGCCGCGACGCTCGCAGACCTCCATCAGAGCTTCCCGCGCGACCTCACCTGGATCGTCCTGGGCGAGAGCTCGCACCTGCTCGAGGAGAACGTCTCCCAGCATGCGGCTGTGCTCGATGCGATCGAGGCGCGCGATGCGGAGACGGCGCGGCGGCGGATGGTCGACCACGTGCTCCATGCGGGCGATCTCGTCGTCCGGCGCTTCGAAGAGCGCGCCGCCTAAGCAGATTCACGCAGGTTCGACGCGCGAATGTGCTGCGTTCTCACTCTTGACACCCCTACGAGTGGTGTGTTACCCTCGCGCCGCAATTACCACCACTGGTGGTGTCAGCGACTCGGGAGGCGTTGATGTTCAGGATTTATCGGCTCATCGGGCTGGCCGTCGGCGTTGTGCTCGCCGTCGTTCCGATGACCACAACGGCCACGGCCGGGACGGACGGCACGAAGTCATATCTGGTCGTGTTCAGCGGCGACTACGCGCTCGACGGCTCGTACGCCCTCGGCGGCAACTACGCCCTGAATCACGACTACGCGCTCTCGCTCGTCAAGAGCGCGGGCGGAACCGTCACGAGCGATCTGTCCAAGCAGATCGGTGTGATCATCGCGACGTCGCCGAGCAC
>WNGA01014188.1_pt1 | contig 17637 bp, 17 predicted proteins | sample 5400061 | NCBI WGS metagenome assembly WNGA01 (sample SAMN13153366, study PRJNA577476) | soil metagenome | isolation source: 100 cm soil or saprolite under grassland replicate 2 | place: USA:California | collected 2016-06-15 | reverse complement strand
ACGCGAGGACGAGACGACCGCCGGCCGAGGAGACCGCCCCCGCGCGGATGGAGGCCCGTGTAACCCGGGATCACACTGGCGGTAGCAAGCCATGCCCTCGGCGGCCACCGGTCCATCGACTGGACCACCGGCTATGACACTCTTGTCCTTCAGATAGCGTTTCAGGTCATCATCAGTGACGCTGCCCTTGCTTACGTCCACGAGAGGAAACTGCACGAGGAACGGCCTTCGCCAGCGATCCTGTAGCTTCACGATTCCCTGACCGACCGGGAGCATGCTCAAGTAGTCCTTCTCTCGATCCTCGAGGAGTGACAGACCAGCAGCCCGGGAAATATCCTTCGGGTCCTTGAGGTTCAAACAAATCGTCGTATACGTGTTTCCCAGGGCAGCGCTCGAGATCAAATGGGGATGCTGATCCACGACGACAAACGCGATCCCGAGCTCGCGGCATTGACGGAGGAGCTGCTCCAGGAGGGTCTCCTTCTTTCTTTCGCCATAGAGAACGTGGTGAGCTTCCTCGATGAAAATCACGAGCTTCAGGCGCTCTCGGTCAGTCTCGGCAAGTTTGACATAGAAGATCCAGAGGCAGAGGAGCGGAATTAGGAATTCCTTGCTGGCTTGGTCGAGCGCGTCGAGTTCAACAATTGTGCTCTCCTCCAGCAGGGCTGCGACCATCTCTTCCTGCGAAGCGCCGTCTCCAGTGACCTGAGAATAGATAAGCGTCTCCAGCGCCCTTATCGCCGAGATCCTCCAACCACGCGCTCGTTCCTTCAGATGGATCTTCTCCAGTTCTGTGATCACATCCTCCGGGGTGGGGGCCACGTTTCCGTGACCGTAACAATTCGCGACGGACTTTTGGATCAAGCTTTTCGCCCCATCGCCAAGCGTGTACGCATCAGCCATCACATCCACGACCTGATTGATATAGACATTGCTCTCCAGACCAGGAGGTGTGAGGAAAGGGTTAAACGCGAATGGTGAAAGCGACCTTCCAGGAGTGTAAAGATTCACCCGTCTTCTAAGTAGCGGGATTAGGTGTCGAGCGGTTCTTTTCCAATCAAGAAATACGAACGGAATCCTCTCAGCTTCCAATTGCCTCAACAGAAGAAACGCTACGTTGGTCTTGCCCGCGCCGCTCCTGCCGAAGATCGCGAGGTTCTGGAGCAGCTCCTTCTCCGATATTCCAAACGCCCACTTCTCCTTGTCGTACAAGACGGTGCCGAGGTGAAACTTGCCCTTTGCCTGGGATTCAGGAGGAAGCGAAAGAAGGATCCTTCGTTGGAAATCGCCAAGTTTAGACTGAGCAACAAAGAATACGTGCTTCTCAATAAGAGCCTTTAACTCTGGATCACCCACTTCCCTGACCTTCCTCCAATGAGCTACTTGAGTCGGCAGTAAAGGCTCAAGCTTCCTTAAGAGCCATTCAATATCCATTCTCGAGCCGAAGCTGTTCGATCTTGTGCATTAAGGAAAGCAACTTCTCGTGTAGCTTCTGCAGTTTTTCCTCCTCTTCGACAGACAATCTCCTGCGTTCCTCTTCGATTTTCAGAAGTTTGTCTTTCAACTTATTCCTCTCTGAACGATGGTGATTATCATAATCATGCGGCTTGGGCTTAAGTCCCAGTAGATCTGTCCCAATATAACACTCTAAGCGTACGAGATTCTTCCGTATATTCTCGTGAACGTTCCTGAGGCCCTCTATTTGGTCAAGAGTCAAGGCAATGTCCTTCTTGATGATCGAAGAGACCGGAGAACCGTTGCTAGAGCCATTTAGCCATTTCGTTATTCCGCGAGCTTTTTCCTCAAGAGTATCACCGAATCTGGAAGGCTTCCCCTTTTTACCATTCTCACTCATTAAACGACTTAACCACCAACTCTTAATTGGTTTGAACTGATTTAATAATACTTTCAAAGCGGCGAAAATCAGTGCAAGATTTATTAATAACATATGCCCTCACTTTGAATGGCAATCGCTATTAGAGACATTCCGAATTACTGCAAAGATCTCTTGACCCAGATTGAAGACGTTTCTGGTTCGTCTCTGAGAATCGAAGAGCGAGAAGCACTTGAGTTCGATTCAGAGCTTAAGCTCGCAGGAAAAGATCGAATATACCATGAACTTATGTACAGAAGCACCTACAAGGCACACCTTGAGCATTTCATAGTAAATTCAGCATACAAGATCTTGAGATTTTGGGCAGCAAAAGTCGAAGATAGATACGTGCCGATGTCTGAGGCTAGAATACTTCCTGCAAGGCCTCATAAAGAACTCTGCAGTAATCTTGGGCTTCCAGAGCAGAATGAACACGTTTCCATGATATCGAAATTCATCTATACAGGCATAACTCGTCAGCTAACCTCGTTTCCAACTGATATTAGAGTAGAAAATGATATATTCTCCTTGCCTGAGCATCGAAGCAGACAGCTGCATTATCTTAATACTCAGGTCAGAGACTTCCTGCCAACTCTTGATGAATCTCTCCTTGAAATGCTACCTCTAGAACAGTACCGTGCCAGCACTGCCATGAACATTGCATTCGCAGAAGAGGCTGCACGGCTTTCAGGTGTCGTACCTGATCCTTTAGTCCGCAATCACAACTCTCGAGGTCTTGCAGAACGCCTCTTACACCAACTCTACTTGATCAGCGAACCTGGTCATCTTGGCGATAGACTGCTAACTGACGCTTGGGCCAAAGAACTCGATATGGCAAACTGGTACATGTGGGAAAGATATGAAACTTTGCCATCAACGTAGTCTTCTCAGAAGTTCTCGCATCTTGTCGCCTTCTTCAGTTAGCTCGTACGTAGGATGTGCTTTCCTTCGCTCCCACACTTTGCGGACAATTCCACTGGCCTCAAAGTACCGAATAACATCTCTCACGTTATTTGCGCTCATTCGAAGATTAGGGAACTGAGCCTTTGCTTTCCTTTTAATATCCGCTGGCTGCAAAGGACATTGCCCAAGAGTCTTAATCACAGCTTCCCTGTGACTAAAGCAGACAGAACCGTAAAGATCCCAGTCCACAGTCGGAAAATCGTACTTTGGCGAAGTCAAACTCTTCGCTTGAAAAAGCCATTCCTGGCATCTCTTCCCAATTTCCGAGCACCAGTACAACCTGCTTCTTCTCGCCCTTGGATTCAAGCACTTGACCAATTCATAAACAGACAACTCCCACAGTATATAACTGCAAGTATCCAGACTTAGTCCTGTCCTGTATGATAACTGCTTCGCAGTCATAGGTTGTGTAAGTGCTAGTAAGATTCTCTGGCGTCTTTCGCTCTTGACTATCCAGTCATACGCTTCGCTAAATCGCATTCAGTTTTCATTGCATGCTAATTCCTCCCTTAGTCAGATTTGTTACCAATCGGTAAGAAAAGATGGGCATTCACCTATATATAATTTGAACTAATTTGCTAGGGGTCGACAGCTACACATCCGCTACTTTTATAAAGATCGCAAGCCTCCTCCTAAGATGAGAAAGGGGTTTTTCGTCTGGACATTGGTACTGACAATGGTAGTGGTTGGCTTGCTTGTGCGTACACAGGCGGAAGATTCTGTTTACATATCAGTGGAACCTGATATACCAGAGTATGTTCTGGACGGACAAACGTTCACTGAGCAGCAGTTTTTCTCAGGAGAGCCTTTAGTAATTCGAGGTGAATTTCCACCATATGAGCTGGCTAAAGTCCAGGTTGTTGCAAAAGCGACTGGCGCCGTTACCCAACTTGATATAAAGAGTCAATCAGGAAAAGAATTAAGAGTCGCACTGCCGTTTGAAATTCCAACAGACGTCTATTTACTTACCGTCGCTCTCGATAACAATATTTTTCAGAAGGAGGTATATTTCAGTGGCTTTGACAAAGAGGAACTAATCCGTCCCGGTGGAGGAGGAATTGAGGAAAACCATCTTTCTGGAGCAGTTCTGTATTATACAAATCTTGGTTGCCGCGAATGCTACTGGGAATCTGTCCTTGCTGGCCACCCGACGGATCCAAACCAGTTGATATTAGTAGGTGCCACGTTATCGTTGGAATTTGCAGCGCGTGCCACTCAGAATGGTGGAAGAACATGGTCTAGAGTCGATTTACAAGGAGTTGAATATGCGGGAGATCCTAAGGCGATGATTACTCCAGGCGGAACTGTGCTACTGGCTGCTAATGGGTATCAAGACTCGCCCGAAGGCGAGTGTGCCACGATTGGAGCATTCTATCAAGGCGCTTTAACGACAAGCTTCCTCACTGGAACAATATTCAAGCAGCCTCCGACGGGATTGCGTTATCCCTGCCTTGCTTCCGATTATCCCAAAATAGCTTACGATCCCAACCAGAACACGATATACATAATTTCTTTCGTAGAATTTGATGATGGAGAGGATGATTCAGCCCTCTTTATATCACGAGACAATGGAAATACTTTCGTTGAACGCAGAATCCAGTACACCTTTACACAAGGCGGCCCTGAAGTTTTTGGATCAACGATCGCGACATCTATGGATCTTACTCTACAGGGTTCTCCGAGAGCTGCCACACACTTTGGTAGACATCTTCGACTCATTCGCTTTTCGAACGACGCCAATTCATTCGATATCGTCGCGGGTCCTGAAATAACTGGAACCACAGTTGCTAGAGTCTCCGCGACAAGTACCAGACCATGGCTGGTCGGCGCAGGCAATCCAAAGATAGCAATTGATAAATCGCCTGTGCATCCCGGAAGAATTTACGCTATATGGTCGAAGCCTGAAGTCTCAATCAATGATAAAACTTTCTGGGGGCAATGGTACGGCAAAAATTTTGATATCTTCCTTGCACATTCTGACGATGATGGAAACAGCTGGAGTCAAGCTGAGAAGATCAACGATGATTCTGCTCAAGCAGATCAGGTTTTTCCAAGTATGGCTATCGATAGCGGAGGCACAGTCCACATAGCATTCTTAGATAAAAGAGAGAATCCTGATCTGCCGCAGTACGATGTATACTATACAAAGATTGCTGAAGGGCGCGTTTCACCAAATATCCGCGTAAATCCGGAGCACGTTGCCAATAGCGCCGGCTTTCGAGAACCCGGAGACTATCTTGATATGGTTGTTGCATATCCGGACAAAGTCTATGTATCCTACCCCTGTGGAAGCAGAGAATTAGTTTATTATTACGCCACTGACGCATGCATAAGCGCGATAGACCCGCACCGCGTTCCGTTTCCAGGACAATTTGTAAGAGGGGACTCAAACCAAGATCTTATTCTTGATATTTCCGATGCCATCAATACGCTCGGATATCTGTTTACCTCCTTAGGTAAAATACCGTGCGAAGATGCTGCTGACACCAATGACGATGGTAAAATCGACGTCAGCGACGTCATTCAGCTTCTAGAATATTTGTTTAGGAACGACAATGAAATTCCAGCGCCATTTCCAAAAGTTGGTAACGATCCTACTGCTGACTCGCTCGTTTGTTAGTAAAGTCCCTAAATACCACACTTATTTAAGTCGCATTCAAGGAATGAGTCGCACTCCGGGTAGGGCGGTGGCGGAGGAGCTCCCCCAGCAAATAGAAATACCAAATCGAAGATGGCATCAGAGATGTCCAGGCGTTCTGAACCATCTTGAGTTCTATCACCATTGCAATTGCATGCAGCTGGACAGCCAGGGTTACTCCCTCCGACAAACAACCAAGTCAGAAAGAATATTGCGTCTGAAATGTCACGCGCCCGATCACCGTTACAATCGCATCTCACCCAGTTGGCTGTGGGTTGCCGCACCTCAACTGTGATTGTGCAGATACTATTATTGGCTTGATCCCCACACTCAGAGCGATCATCCACAAAAGCGGTAATAGTCCACGTACCTTCCGTGAGTTCGAATGATGCTCTATTCTCAGCCTGCGGGCCGACGACCTTCGGTACATCCCGATCGCTGTTTGCAGTGAAAGTATAGAGAATCTGGTCCCCCGAATCATCCTGACCTATTGCTATTACTGTGAATAGACCAGGAGACCCGTTGGGAGGATCTACCGACATGCTGACGCAATGGGTATCACCTTCAGAGGGACACACAAACGATACAAGAATCTCTCCACCTAACAATCCGGTTTGAGAAAAACTTAGAATATGCTCTCCTCTGCCCAATTGTGGCAGTTCTATTTGAGAGACTTTCGGCAAAACGCCCTTGATCTCCGCTATGGAATTTCCGCCAGACGAAATGCTGAGATTCTCAACATGCGCAAGCTGGTCAAACTTATCGATATCTATGATCTCCAAGCTGACATCACTATCGATGTTCACTTCTACTTGGCGTGCGGACCAGCGATCGAATAATCGGTATGCTTCGGTCTCGACAATTGCCGCAATCGATCCAACTCTCTGGTTCGGTACCAATGTTTTTCCAGGGCGTGATGGTTCTGCTGGCGTGTCGTCAGATTTCAGAAGCTGGATGATATCTCCCTGTCTTGACCAAACGAAACCGTCTGGGTCGATAAATTCAAACCGACGAGAATCACTAATACTAGTCAGTGGCTTAAACAAACTTCCGTTTGGATTTAATATACAGTAGTAGTAAGAAAACGTCTTATTCAATTCTTCACGAATAGCAACCCAGATCTTCCCCTCGGCACCAATTCCTAGATTGCCCACATAATTCACAACCTGGTCGCTCATGACATTGAGTGCTGCTGGAGGATTCGAGATAACGCTCTCTGGCACTGATATAGCGCCATCGGGCTGGAGAATTGTCAGATAGAGCGCTGATCTTTCCCAATTATTAGGATTCAACCACCGCCGCTGATAGAAAAACCAAATCCTGCCGCCTGGATCTATAACCGGACTCAGGAATGATTCATGTTGATTAGTTACATTTTGTAATGGACTTGCAAGAGTTTCATTGTGAAGTAAGATGGTTCCAGAAGAGTCTACATGAGAATATGCGAGACGGCCCTCTGAGCTGCCGAAGAGCCAAACATCGCCATTGGGCGATCGAGTTGGATAGAAGAAGTCTATCGAAGCTATGGGGCTTGCAACAACGCCAAGAATTGGCTGCAATGTTGCTTTTGAGAATCTCTGAAACTTGTATTGATAATTATAAATATTCTTTTGGCCATCGTATGTATATATTTCTGCATTCCAGAACCCCCAGATCTCAGCCGGAGTCGCGGTAAAATTTTTCCCGGCAGAGTAAAACTGAGCTATGGTGCCTACGTAAATCTGGTTGTTAGGGTCACCAGGACGCGGTATTAACTTGAAATCAGCTGGTACAAAGTCAAGTAAACGCTCATGCATTACAATTCCCTTGGCGCTCCCTACTTGGCCATAAAGGTACGCGTTGTCATCCATGGGAGTTGTGGTTTCTGCATGATCCTTGTTACTCCCCATCCGCCAAAGGCGGAGATCATTGTCCAAAAGCGAGTTATCATGAAGATTCTTCATATTGGGAGATGATAGGGGAACCTTCACCCTCTCCTCCCAGCCCAAGTGCATCAGGATTCCCCACTGAATGCGGTAGTCCTGGATCGCGCCTCCACCTTGGGCGTTCGGAAGGTTCAAAATATAACCTAGGTCTGCTTGCAGGCCTTGATCGTCTACCCTTATCTGAAATTCCCTTCCTACTCGATGGATCTCCCCAATCCTTGGGAATGCGGAAACGGCGAAGGCTTGCGTTGCTTCGACACCTTCGTTTCCTACATCGTCTCGAGCCTTAACAGCAAAAGTGTATACACCGTTTGGTAGATCATAGGTTGCTTGCCGTTCCTTTTGCCAAGGAGACCAACTATCATCGATGGACCCAATAAGTCTAAATTGAAATTCAATATTTGAAGCAATTGTCTTATTATCTTTTCCTGACCAAGCAAAATTAATGACAGAAGTCTTGTCCGTATATCGCGAAGGACCTTCAATTATAACCACTTCAGGAGGCGTAGCATCAGCAGGTGTTGCTTCGAATCTCAGCGCGGTTTCATCTCCTACAAGATTTGGAATGTTTATGAACGGCGGAGAGAATACATAATCAACATGCTCTATTGTGACGGTATACGGAACACCACCGGGCAAGTCTGAGGCCACAAATGTTCCGCTCCCTGCTGTTGTTTGAATCAAATCATTTGCAGGGCCGGAGATATGTATTTGAGCATTCGGAACTCCTTGGTTCCGAAGCAGTACAACACCTCCAATGCTATGAACTGGATTTGGTGCATAGTTCCAAAATGACGCGACGCCCAAATTTCCCGCCTCAAGGGTAATATCAATAGCAGAGTTTGTTGTAGACCCTCCCGGGATAATGGAGCCGTTTTGCCGAATCTGCCACCCCCTGAACTGGTGATTTAAAGTATGGGCATTCGCACGAATGTGTAATGTGTTGGGAGCGTTGACGACAACAGAAACTCCTGGTGCGACGAGGGAGCTGCCTGGGATACACAGTTCATTACCAGTGCTAATCCGGTAACATACCTCAAAGTTATCGGAAATCGGAACAGCTCCACTGCCTGCGAAGTAGAAAGTCACCACACTCGTGCTCTGTGGAAAACCAACCGGTGGACCCGTTAGAGTAGGAGTGATAAGCCTGTCACCGTGCGCGTCAGTGAAATCAAAGAAGTATTCATGATTCCCTGCTGAAAGCGTTGTTGTCATTAAATACGTCCCATTTCCGGATGTTCCTGATTCAAGAAACATTAATCTCGCGAGACCATCAATTACCGCCATCGCCGATCGAGGACCGAGACCATCCATGCTTGAATAATCAACTCTATACGAGAATTGCGTCGTTGTGATTCCTGCTGAAGGCGTCACTCCATGGTTACTTAACGCAGAGGGTCCGCCTGGCAGGATTCGAATTTCTTGGGGGCAGTAATCAAAACGTGTATGCTCCTCATCAGAAATCTTACCATAAAGATAGTATGGATTATCACGTACGGCAATTCCAAGAGTATCCCATGAGAAATCCCAATCAAAGATTTGGTCATTCGTTTGAAACACTTTACTCTCAAAAATCTTGATGTCATTGCCGTTGTAGGGATTGTGGTCGTCATCTAAAAATACTTGAACAATCGGGCGACTATCTCGATCTTGATAAAAGAAATGAATGCGGGCAGTGTCTCCAGATGTAACTTCGGTATTTCCTATTCTTAGCAGCATAATATTCGGCCACTGGTTGGTATCTTCTCGAACCACCCGAGTCCGAAATCCAATACCACCTAAAAAATCTGATGAAATACCGGCTTGTGGCCGGGGCCCGTTGATTATTCGACTGAAATAAAAGCCGATTTTTCCTCGAGGACCCATACCACCATTATGCCAGTCTCCTTCATACCAATTGGTACCAATACTTTTATCTTCTTTGTCCGTGTTCAGGAAATTGTTATCGCGTCCAATGGTTCCATGATACCACAGGTGAACATCAGAATGCTCATATAGATAGCTAGGATCTTCCGGGTCTTCGCCTCCAAGGATGTCCTCCGAGAGCTGTAGATCGGGGCTCGCTCCAGAAACACATTCGCCGTCAAAGTCATCCACATTTGTATCCTCTCTCCAATAGTTATCAGCATAATAGATATTCTCCCAAAGCGTTATTGGAGCATCGTCCCAATCAAAGATATCCCGTATACCATCAACGGGATGCGGATCGAGGGTTGTAAACTCATCGATAATGATGCCAAGTGCCCCCAACCTTTCAGCAATAACTGTGTTAACTGAGGCGCCTCGACTATGTCCAATAAAGTGGATGGGAGTTTCAAACCAAAGATGGCCTGTAAGACTGTTTGTGAGTAAAAAATCCGCAACAATGTGGCCTATCTCAGACGTGCTCCTTCCAGGTGGTCCACCATCGAGATCTGACCAATCAATTTTTATTATTGCTTCACCTGATGAAGTATCATTCAAGGCGGATGATGTTCCATCGTGTACGAACGACTCTACTACAATTTCTCCTCCACCAAAGCCATTATTAACCACTAGGGTATATTGTGGTACGTCTGAAAAGGAACCAGCCTCTTCTGCAATTCGGTCAGCCATTGAGGCCACCCAGCCATCCACACCAGATCCCCATCCATGTGTTATTATCGTCAGTCCCGCTGCAGAAGCATTTGTCACTTCTACCAACGCGGCCGCAACCGTAATCGGGACGATAATGTTGTAAACTCTTCTACTTTTTCGGGATCCACTAAACATTAGAGCTCCAGAGAAAAAAGGCCTCGCTCTTTAGAACCACGTGCCCTGAAGAACCCCACAAGGAAAAGAAAATAGGACATTACCACAACACAAATAAGGACCGTCGGAAGTACAATGTAAAAACCAGGATTCTCAGGAAACAGGGTTTTTTTGAATACTTCTTCGGAAATAAATACTAAGACTCCTCCGGCCACAAGGGACATTGAAGGAATAGCGCCGATCTTAATCGATAAGTCACTCAACCGATTTGTTCTTCCCATCGAGGCGGCTACAAGATGAAGGACTCCGATTAGGAGCGATAGAAATAGAGGCACCGTAAAAAGGCCAAGATCATAATACTTTGAGGGACCCAATGCCAAGCTCAATAGCATTCCAAGCCCCACCACGGAGATTAGTACTATGAATAAACCATAGAAGATATAAGCCGATTTGGGGAAGCCTACAGTATTCATATTGGAGTAGGCACATAGCGCGTTTAAATACTTTTGCAATTTATTAACTTACTTCAACCAATGAGAGCGAAACAGCGAAAACCCTTTTATGGGGTGGTTCATTGAACACGCGGAAGGCTGAGGCAGTTCCCTGCTACCCTTCCCAGTCATCTCCCATCCTTCTCTCCTCCCTTGAAGCGATGCACGGTATCGCGTAACCTATCCCCCTGTCAAGGGTAAAAGTTGGTAAGTTGGTCACAATACAGAGCACACGTAAATCTTTAATCTTTCCGAGCTTAGGGTCTTTCAATCGGAGTTAGTAGCAGTGCTTGCAATCCCACATCCCCCCACATGCTTCCTCGCCGAGGGCAATCCGTCTCCAGCGTTCGATATTCTGTCAACCTGGTATGTACTCGGCCCGTGTCACCGCCACATCGAGTGACGGAGGCGGGTCCCCCACTCGACGCAGGTAGGCCCGTCTACCGAACGGGAACTGCGCGCTCCAGACTCAAGAATTGAAGCGGGTGTGGTTGCGTCGACGGAAAACATCGGCTCGGCAGCTCCTGGTGTGTATCCACTCTCCTTGTGAACTTGTGAAGCCTCACCACGAGCCTGCGAACTTCTCGACCAGATCCGCGAGGGACTTATGCTAGGCCAAGAGTTCTCCACTTCCCGCAAGACGTATCGGCCTGCCGGCACCCAGGATCCCCTACCCGGTCTCTCGCGGCGTGGGAATGGGCCTACTTCTTCCCCTTCTTGCCCCTAGGCGTCGTCAGCCCGAGCTTCTTGAGGCGAAGGTTCACAGTCGCCATCGAGACGCCGTGCTTCTCCGCGATCTCCTTCGCGGTCATGGTCTCCTTCCACTTGCTTAGGTCATCCTTGGACGGATTGAAGGATCCTCGAGGTGCTCTCTGGCCTGCAGGGCGTCCAGGAACTCCGGCCGGAGTTCGCCCACCCGCTGGCCTGCCACGAGCTGGTCTTGGCGCAGGTCCGGGAGAAAGGACTCCCGACTGGGCAAGACTCTGAACAGTTCTGGCAAAACTCGCCATCCTCGAGATCACGTCTTCGTTGAACACGCCGAAGTTCACCAGGACCTCGAGATCGTCTTGAAGAGCCATTAGAAACCTCCCCTTATGTTTTCGAACAGAAGCAGAATATCGATTTCGACATCGAATGCAAGAGGAAAAATGAGTAGTGAAATCCATCGAACTGAAGACTTATCCGATTGGAAGAGGCTTGCCAGTGCGTGTTTACACAGATCTAATCACGATCTGCGCAGTTTGCGATCCCCTCATTCAACCCGGTCACTTGCTCCGTCCCCTCAAAACTGTGCTGGTTTCATTTTACCCACATGAAGATAGCTAATTGTAGAAATAAAAATATCTTATGCATTGATCTTCTACTAAAATTTCGTTACCATGCCAGTGTCTCAGAGGAGTTGAGACGCTTATCATGGAGGAGTAATGATCGAGAAAGTGAAGAGAACCATCAATCTCGGTAAGAAGGAGTGCCTCGTCTGCGGAAAGGAGTTTCAACCGGCATCCGGAGCCCAGAGGACCTGCTCGCCGGTCTGTAAGGAGCGAGCGAAGGCCCAGGGGCTCACCAAAAGAGGCCCCAGGAAGCGCGGGGGAGTCGACCCTGCTCTCCTAGAGCCTCAACCTGAATCCGCCCTTGACCGGGTGCAGGAGACCTACGAGACCGCTGATCAACCACGGCAGGAAGCCTCACCTCGAGCTGCTGCACAGCCTCTGGAGGCCTCGCCGGCGATGGCCACGCTCCGCGAGGTTCCAGGGAACGGTGTGGCGAGGTCTCAGCACGCTCCTGAGCCTGCTCCTACCATGCAGGACGCCGACGAGCTGCCCGACATCGAGGTCGACCTGGAACCCCTGGCGAAGTGGGTCAGGGCAGTCGTGCACCAGGCCCTCGCGAAAGAGGTCAAGAGCATGGTCGACGAGGCGATCAGAGAGAGATTGCGGGCGTTGCTGGGGAAGTAGCCACTTTTCCGAGCAGAGGGAGAACGCAGTGTCCCGCCAAAGTTTTGAGGACCTGATCGGGCGCTGAGCGGAAGCGGCCCGCGCTCCGCGCGGCGGTGCAGATGGCGGCCTGGCCCAGAGCCAGTCCGGGACTTTGACGCCGCCCTGGGGAGAACGAATAGGGGCTTTACAAGATGCCCTTGGACGTGATAGGCTGCTTTCCTGTGTCATGGCCGGTGGTTAGGAGCAGGTTCGGGAATTCAATAACGCCCACAACTGCCCCCCTGGATAAGCCATCACAGGTTATCTGGGGCCCATCTTTCTTTTGGTACTCAATCCCTGAATGACTGGAGAAGCCCTTACTGCCTTGATTTTAAGCAGCGCTTCTGTGACGATTTCTGCCTTCGCCATTGGGTGGAATGTCTACAGAGATGTTATTGCTAAGCCACATCTGAAAGTCCGGATGAACGTTGGGCAGATTGTCGGCCCTGGGATCGAAAGGAAGGAGGTGAAGGTTATTGTTACATGTACCAACTTCGGTCCTGGAGTGATTATCTGCAATGCTCTTCGCACTATCACATACAAGAGTGGATTGTTCAAGCGTCTATTGAGAAGGGTTGAGCACCACGGTTTGGTTATGTACGACTGGCCCAACCCTCAAGCAGGTGCGCTCCCCAAGAAATTGGAAGTAGGAGAAAAGTTTGATTTGCTTCTTCCGTATACGAAGGACGGTTTCATTGGAGCCGGGATCTCAAAGATTGGTATAGCGGACACCTTTGGAAGAACCAAGTGGGCTCCTACAGAGGATCTCAAAAGCGCTGTGGAGCAGTACAGGAAGGATTTTCCCAGCAAGAATCCCACTGTGGAGAATTCTTAAAGAGTCCTTAGGGCTTAGGGGTGTGGTGTTCTTTTTTTTGGGCATTACGAAAATAGCCCAGAGTACTTCACTACTTTCTCAAGCTCGGCAGCTCTTCCATCTTTGTCCCTATCATAGAAAAGTCCTTGCTAAATTCCCTCATCCACTCAACCTGCCTCCCGACGTAGTTTGGGAGTAATGAGCATCAGATTCTCAAGCCTCCTGCAAATCAGGTGAAGCCTTTTATATTGATATCAATTAATTTATTCATGAGTATCGAATCCTTCGAAAACTTTGAAGAAATGATGAAGGCAATGAGAGAGCGCATGGACGCTGCAGATAATAAGATTCAGTCCTGGCAGGCGCTCATTAGACTAGGTGAGTATTTCATCAGGAAGACCAACCTTGGCTTCGATATCTACGGGCAAATCCTGAATGACCCTGAGGAAGTCAAGCGCAGTAAATATACCCAGAACTATCGCTTCGCCAGGTGTTTTTCAACGGCGTGCCCCGCTGGCGAGCTAGGGGACATTCACGTTTCTACAATCGAGCGCATCCTGTCCAAAGAGGAGTTCGATCAAGCGAGGAGAAGTGGGTGGAGATGAGAATGCCAAAGTACAGAATCAGATGCTGGATTCCCGTTGAAGCTGAAGACGACCAACTCTATGAAGGCCTCGAGGAAGCGACAAAAGATCTTCAGCACCTCGAATTCCTTCAGCCAGAGAATATCTACAAGATCGAGCGTGTCAACGACCATGGCACAGAAGAAGGAGGCCTTGAGGGCCTGGCTGAGGAATCGTGACCATGCGCAGAGTAAAGAACTACGAAGCAGAGTATAGCCGGTTTGATTCGCCTATCATAACCTATCGAGACAAAACAGGAAATCACACCGTAGAAATTAATGCTGGCGGACTCTGGAACGTGGATGTTGAAGTCTTCCGTGAGAAGGAATACACCTTCGTTCTATCTTCGAATCAACGCCACCCCTATGTTGGCATCGAGAAGTTTCTCGGGCATGAGCCCAAAGGCAACTTCTCAGTCATCACACTTGCAGCAATAGAAGATGTACTCGGTCCAAAAGGCCTGAAGCTTTCTCCTATGACCATGGCCAAGCGCCTTTCAGAGTACCTCCTCCCACTTCCTGAGAAGCATAAAGAAAATGAAACCCCAAGAGAAACCAAAAACAATTGAAGAGGTCATGCGAAAGTGGCCCCGAGTAACTGCACATGTGATCTGCGAGAGCCTTGGATATGCCACTCCATCGAAAGCTGCCTTAATAATCTTAGATGCAATCAACGACAGAGAGAACTGGTGCGAATGGATATATTCGTGCTACGGGTGCGACCCACGAAAGGCTGTACGCTATGCAATCCAAACCCGTCATTATCACAAGGGCTATATGGCAGACTTCCATCAAGCCTATGCATTGGTGAGGCGTTATCTCGCATCTGGCGACGAGCCGATCTTCGCGAGCTGGTTCTAGTTGCAGTTTGGAGATTCTCAGATATGTGCGCTTCGTTATTCAACCTTTTCGAAAGACCCGTCAATATCGATGCCTGACCTTTCCACTCTTCTCAATGCGGTCAAAAGGTACGTTGAGAGTGCGGGGGCCTTTTCTACCACTGTCCGTATCACGTCCTCACGTGTCGGACTCACCGACGTAAGATGCTCGTGCAAGCTGAAGATATCATCGTCATCCCCTCGCCCAAAATACACTAGGGTTTGAAGCTTGCGTAGCTCTGTCTCCGGCAATGATTCGAGGTATAATTTGATTTTTCGGTCGAGGAATTCGGTTGCCTCAAAATAGCCTTCTGCCTTCCTCTCACCAACAAAGAAACCCTCTGCCGTTCCGTGTTCAGCCTCGTGTATCTTGCGCTTTGACTCGTATTCCTGGCTGAGTTCTATGACGCGTTGTACGATATCTATCATGGACATCGAATCGCCTTTCATTCTTGTTAGTCCCTTCGTACTTGAATGTGTTAACTTGTACCACAATCAACGATTAGACGCAAGAGATTCCTCATTTCTGTAGTGTGAACGAAACCATATTGGCCTTATTACGGTACTCTCTTCTTCACCTTCCACCGATCGTAACCCTTCGAGGCGCTGAAGTACTCCTTCAGACATTCCTCATTGCAAAAGTACGCCGGCTCTTCGAGATCAACGAATCCTGCAGTGCCCGCAACTCCTTCCTCAACTTTGAAGAGATTTGTCCCGTTATCCAGCTTCTTCTGGCATGTTGAGCATTTCATCTCCATCACCTCCCTTGTCGTTTTTGTTTAAAATGTAATCAGCCGCCTTCTGTGCTTGACCTGCAGCGTGAACCACCAAACGCTTATCATCTTGTAGTTTACGGAGCCAGGAACTGATGTAGGCAGCTGAATTATCTACAACTTTATTATCTATTCCAGCATGGCCACAGAGAAAGGCAGCACCCATCTCAGCGATCAGCTCCTCTTTGCTATACCGAGGCGAGCCAAAGATAATAGGCTCTGTGATTCCAGGTCGAGCAAGCCGCGATGAGTGGCCAGTGCTATGGCATACTTCATGAAAAAGGACGCTGTAGTAGGATTCTGAATTATCAAAGGTGTCCTTCTCCGGAATATTAATAATGTCAGAGTGAGGGTTGTAAGCAGCTCGGTTTCCTCCGTAGAGGATGTTTGGCCGGTTGGGCATTCCTTCAACGATCTTCTCGCACGCTGCAGTTACTTCCAAGGGTTCTGGAGATCCTCGCACTCTTGGGTATTCGACACCGGCACACTGAAGGACATTAAAAATTGTATAGTATCTAAGAACGGAAAAGGCCTTTGAGCTTTTCGTTTCAGAGTTTTCTCGCTTCACCCAATTCCAGTAGATGCACGGATAGCCTCGCTCACCTTGCCTGACCCCGCCGCCAGCCTCCTTCGCCTGCCTGTAGGTGAGCCAGAAGGGAGATTCATAGCCAGCAGATGCGAGAACCAACAAGTTCACTCCGCGGTACTGCTTGCCTGAAACCAGATTCTTTGGAACCCGTTCCTCTCCACCCCATGGCTGATGCCAAGGAACTGTTCCTTTCTCGAGAAGCGCGACGAGACGGTTCGTAATGATTGAGTAGACGTCCATAGGAAAGAGTCGCCCTTGGGTTTTAAATACGTTGAACTGGCTTGCCCACCAGAAGACTCAATAGAAGTTTCGTCACTTATATACTTGCTTTCTATGATCGAACTTGAGAAGGATGATTTCGTCACCTCGTACTGCGTAGACCAGGCGGAAGGGCTTTACGTAAAGAACGCGCTCCGCTCTTCGATACTTCAACGGTTTGCCTACACTTGGATTCTCGATGATCTTCCGAATCTGCTTCTCCAGCTTTTCTCTATTAAAGCGGTCAAGGTGTTTAGTGTTTTTGACGAATTCCTTGCTTGGGATGATCGTCACCATTCTTTCATTTTCTTAAAGAACTCATCCACGGTAAGCCGCTCGAAGTTTCCGCTGTCTATTTCTCGCCAAATACCCTCTAACTCCTTAAACTCCCTTTGCTCCCTCATCGTCAGCCCCTTGAGCTTCTTGAGAATAATAAGGTCCTTCTTTCTTGTGATAGCAAAGGAAGTACCAACTCCAAGACCACGTCTAATCGCTTCGGGAATTACTATTTGACCTTTTGTGCTAAGCTTTGTGATTTCCATGAAGTAAGATGTTCTTACTCCTATTTAAATCTATCGCCTATACTTCCGGTAAATCAGTTCAAGCATCATTAAGAAACAGTTCCTTGCTCCTGTACAATGGGAGAGCAGGAGCTCGGCGCAAAGAACCTTTATCGATTAAGAATGGAGAAGGAGCTTGGGGTTCCAGAGGATGAGATCAGAGCACGAATGCGATGGGATATTCCAGTCCTTTCTCAGAACTCAAAGTGCTCAATCTCTCTGGATCTGCCCATCCTGAACTGTAAGCCAACGAAGGCCTGCAGCGAGGTATGCTATGCCTGCCAAGGCAGACAATTCTACCGTAAGGCCGTGGCGAAGAGTCTTGCTGTCAATCAGATGATTGCTGAAGACCCAGAGAGAGTTGCACGCAAGATGGTAGACGAAGCGGCAGGACAGATAATCAGACTTGCTGGAAGCGGTGAGCTTTTACCATCTCACAAGACACTCGTTGAGTATATTGAGAAGTACAAAGGAAAGTGGTGGGGCTTCACCAGGAGAGTGGATACACACCAGGAGCTGCCTCAGCTGATGTTCTCGATTGACGCCA
>WNGA01015914.1_pt1 | contig 17640 bp, 18 predicted proteins | sample 5400061 | NCBI WGS metagenome assembly WNGA01 (sample SAMN13153366, study PRJNA577476) | soil metagenome | isolation source: 100 cm soil or saprolite under grassland replicate 2 | place: USA:California | collected 2016-06-15 | reverse complement strand
ATGAGGAGCCCATTCTCCGATGATGCGGCGCCGATCTCTTCTTCGAATTGATGACTCGAGATCACGTCGACGCCGCGTAGCTCTGCAACAACGCACATCGATCTCGGCCTGCGCTGGCAGTCCTTCCATTGATTTGATCGATATCATCCCGGAGCTAAACGGATCGCCGACATTATGCGGCTCGTCGGTAACGATGATGCAACCCGCCGACTTGAGGGATTGCGATGACCTTGCCCTTCTCCGGCGCTTCGATCTCTCGTGGAGCCGGCGAGTTTCTCTCCAATGCCTCATGCGGTCGAGAGTTGTGATAATAGTCCAGGTAATCCCGCAAGGTTCGGCGCAAGTGATCTTCACCGATGATGATCAGATGATCGAGACACTCTCGGCGAATCGAGCCGATGACGCGTTCGGCGTATGGATTTTGGAAAGGCGATCGCGGCGCGGTGCCATTTGATGACAGTCTCCGGTTTGACAATGATCAAGACCTCCCACCAATTCTTCCAGAGTTGCGAGAGAAGACGAGGACCATAAATGTGAAGCAAACCATCGAAAAAAGGATGAGCCGGACGATGGAGCAGAATGGCTGATGATCTCTCTAACTGCAACTATTTCGTGCGACACGAAGTCGTGCCAATCACTGTGAAGGGCGGTGCGTATTGAGGATTGGTATCGGATCGCTAAACACGCCGGGTGGTCGAACTTGGTCGAGACACGGCTCGATTTCCCACACGCCGAGCCGGTTGGAGAATGTACGTAACTTGCCTCCCCCTTAGCGCTTCGTTTACTTTGCCTCACAAATCCAACTTTGCTTTTCGTCCGTAACAACTTGTGGAACGCGGGTTTAACGTATAAGATTGAATTCAAGAACGACCGACAATCAGGATCACCCCTAATGGATTCAATGTTGAAGTGTGTGTTGGATTCAAAAGACGAGGCGGAGCGCGGACGATTGCTGGATGAACTGTCCATCCTGAAAACCCTATACGCCTTGTAACGCTTTTATTTAGCTCTTGATATCACAAATATGTAAGGCTTCGGTCAGAAATCCCAACGCCGGGCTAAGAGGAGCCCTCCGTGAGCAGCTTTCGGATGTCCGCGCGAATCTTAACAGCTGCAGTTGCGAACCTCTCGCGAGTAGATGTGCCGTTGCGGTCGTGATACCACAATTCAAACAACCGATTGGCTTGTGTCAGCAATCCTTCGCCGAAAAGTCCCGATCAATACGTTGAGGATCTGGGCGCTAAGGTTCAGAGAGAAGCTTCTGGTCTGCGTCGAGGACTGTTTGGAAAAGTGAGGCGCGAGATGACATGAATTTGTTATTTCCGCCGCTTTTTTGTGAGGTGAAGGCGCCTGTGGGTAGTGATACGCAGTAATTATCTTCGATAGCGCAATGTAGGAGCCGCCAGGCGGCTTTTCAGGGGAAATTTATGTCTGTAGCCTCAGGACAACTTAAGCAATTATCATCAGAACAACTTCGGGCTATTTCGAGCCGGGATAAAGAAGCGACTTTATTGTGGATCGAATGCGGTTCCTGCAACGGCGAATCAATGGCGATTCTTGGCGCGGAAGGACCGGGCAAGACAGGCGACAATCTGTCCGACTTTCTGACAGGCGAGCAAGTAAGACTGCTCTGGCATCCGTCGCTCTCCGAGACCACGCCGAAAGAGGCCGCCGAAATCATTGACCGCATCCTGGCTGGCGAAGAGGAACTAACGATCCTCTGTGTCGAGGGCAGTATCATCAACGGCCCGCACGGAACGGGGATGTACGATACATTCGACGGCCGGCCGAAGCGCGACATCATCCGCGAGTTATGCGCCCAAGCCGAATATGTGATCGCGATGGGCGCTTGCGCCGCCTACGGCGGGATTCCTGCTGCGGCGCCGAATCCCACCGAAAGCTGTGGCCTGCAATTCACCAACGAACAGCCTGGCGGCCTGCTCGTCCCAGGGTGGAGATCGAAAGCGGGTCTGCCGGCAATCAATATTTCCGGTTGCCCGGCGGACGCCAAGACGATGATCAAGACCATGAGCATGACCCTTGGCGGAGCGCCGCTCGAACTCGACAAATTCAATCGGCCAGCGACCGTCGGCCCTTGCCTGTCGGACGGCGCCAATAAACGCTGCGGGACAGCCGAGAAAGTCGGTTATTCCTGCGTCGGGTGCATTGGCGCGAAGTTCCCTCTTAACAAGCCGCTGTTCCGCCAGATTGAGCGGCCGAAGAAGGAACCACAGGCGCTCCCGCAATACGAGAATGTTATTTTTGCCAGCCGGCCGACAGTCCGCCGGGGGTGGAGAATCGGGGAATGGCTAGGCAAATTATCAAGATGGATCTGAATCGTGTCGAAGGTGACCTCGAAATCAAGTTGGAGGTCGACGACCACACTGTCACCGACGCCTGGTGCGTGGGCACGATGTACCGCGGCTTTGAGCAGATCCTGGTCGGGCGCGATCCCAAAGACGCGCTCGTCATCACGCCTCGCATCTGCGGCATTTGCAGCACGTCGCAGCTCTACGCCGCCACCTCGGCGCTGGAGGTGGCTTTTCAATCTCCGCTGGCCCCTAACGGCACACGCATTCGCAATCTCTGTCTGATGGCGGAGGCGGTGATGAGCGATGCGCGACATACGTTCCTGATGTTCGCGCCGGACCTCTGCAATGAGGCGTATCGAGGTCAGCCGCTCTATGCCGAGGCGCTCGCCCTCTTTGAGCCTCCGTTCAAAGGTCGCGTCGCCAGAGAGACCGTCCAATATTCAAAACAGATCCTGGGCATTGTCATCGCCTTCGGAGGCCAGTGGCCCCATGCGACTTATATGTCGCCGGGCGGCGTGACCTGCGAGCTGACGTCGGAGTCTCTGGCAGCCTGTCTGACGGCGATTGACGCCTATACGGAATGGTACGAGCAGGTGGTACTGGGCTGTAGCTCGGAGCAATGGCTCGCGCTGCGCACGATGGACGACTTCTTCGCGTGGCTCGATGAGGACGAAGCTCGTCAGCGGAGCGCCGTGGGCGTCTTCACGCGCTTCGGCCGCGCGCTCGGCCTGCATCAGACTGGTTTGGGCACACCGCATTTGCTCAGCGCCGGCTGTTACTACGATCCCGAACAATGGCGCCCGCCATTCGAAGAGCGCCATTGCCTGCTACCCGCCGGTTTCTACAACGGGCAGACGCGCCAGGTCGAACCCTTCGACCCGGGCGAGGTCGCTGAGCATGTGCGCTACTCCTGGTACGTTGATTACGGTGGCGGACGCCATCCGTGGGAGGGCGAAACACAGCCTGATTATCAACCGGAGAGCGATCGTTACACATACGCCAAGGCCCCGCGCTACCGGGATCAGGTCGTGCAACTCGGTCCCCTGTCAGACCTGGTGATTGCCGGAGAATCATTGCTCACTTCCTTCTTCCAGGCGGAGGGCGCGAATACCTGGCTAAGGCAATTCGCGCGACTCCACCGGCCCGTCTGTCTGCTTCAGCAAATGCGCCGCACGGTGATGGAGTTGCAACAACATTTCAGCGAGCCGACCTTCATCAAATCGAACCCGGGGACAGAGGGCGCCGGTTGTGGCTTGATCAACGCCGCGCGCGGTAGCCTTGGGCATTGGGTGAAGATCAAAAACGGCCGGATCGCCAATTATCAGGTAATCACGCCGACCAGTTGGAACGGGGCGCCGCGCGATTCATCGGGCCGCCGCGGGCACTGGGAGGAGAGCTTCATCGGCCTTGAGATCAAAGACCTCGATAATCCGATTGAATTGTGTCACGTCGTCCGCTCTCACGACGCGTGCCTCGTCTGCACAGTGCATTTCACGAAGAGCGGGAAGAAGAGGACTTTTCTCGTTTGATGATTCATGTAATCTGCTTCGGCAATCTCTGGCAAGGCGCCGACGGATTCGGCGTTCGGGTGTTTCAGCGCTTATGTGACCGGAGCGATTGGCCCGCTCACGTCAAGATGTTCGAAGCGGGCACGGCGGGACTCGCCGCCCTCGATTACTTTGAAGGTTGCCGCAAAGTGGTGATTGTGGACGCGCTCAAGACTGGCGGCGCGCCGGGCCGCGTCAGTCGCTTAGCGGGGGACGAGATAGACCTGCCCGATGAAGCGTATAGTTTGCACCAACTTGGAGTTAACCATCTGCTGGCGGCTATGAAGGCCGCCTTCGCCGGGCGCGATACGCCGGAGGTTGTGGTGATCGGCGCGGAGGTCGGCGAGATTGATCCTTTCACTGACCGGCTCAGTCCGGCGCTGGAAGCCGCGCTGGAGCCGGTAGTCGGTTTGATCATACATGAATGCGCGAATTGAGCCTGATTCAATCTCTGTTGGAAACTATCCGCGAAGTGAAAAGTCATGCACGAAGCCTCAATTGTCCGAAGCGTGATTGACATCGCCGAGAACGAGGCCCGAAAACACGGCGGGTCGAACATCCGCAAGATCAAGTTGAAAGTCGGCGAATTCAGAGGCGTAGTGAAAGAGGCGCTGGAATTTTCATTCGCCGTGCTCAAGAAAGACACGCTGGCGGCCGAAGCCGAGCTGGAAGTGGAGACCGTCCGGCTGCGAGTCGAATGCGGCGCCTGCGGGCCGGTTGATTGCCCGATGAATGATTTCAATCTGCTCTGCCCGCGATGCGGCGAGACGCTGACAATCGTCGAGGGCCAGGAGATGCAGGTTGAATACATTGATCTTGAAGATGCGGAGGTAATATGCACCAGGTAATGATTGGCGCCGACATCCTCGAAGCCAATGAACAGATGGCCGGCCACAACAGTGGACATTTCGAAGAGCATGGCGTATACGTGGTCAACTTGATGTCCGCCCCCGGCGCGGGTAAGACTTCGGTGTTGGAACAGACCATCAATCGGATCAAGGATGACCTAAGGCTCGGCGTGATCGAAGGTGACCTGATGACCACAATTGACGCCGATCGGATCAGCGCGCTGGGTGTGCCTTCGTACCAGATCACGACCGGTACGGTCTGCCATTTGGATGCGAAAATGGTTCACAGCGCGCTGCATAGCTTCAAAATTGATGATCTCGACCTGCTCTTTATCGAAAACGTGGGCAATCTGGTCTGCCCGGCTGAGTTTTACCTCGGCGAAGATTTGCGGGTGATGGTTTTCAGCACAGTGGAAGGAGCGGAAAAGCCGAAGAAGTACCCGGTCATGTTTCACGAATCCGAAGCCGTGTTACTCAACAAGGTTGACCTGCTCCCCTATTCCGGCGTCAGCCTGGACGAGTTGCGCCGCAACGTGCTCGAAGTCAGCCCTGAAACAATGATCTTCCCCATCTCTTGCCGCACCGGAGAAGGCGTCGACGAATGGATCGCTTGGCTCAAACAGAAAATAGAGTTCGGAAATGGTGAGCGAAGATGCGTCAGGCTCAACAGTTGACCCCAGAAGCGATTGGCGTGCGCCCGGCGCGTTTGCGCGTGGTCATTCGCGGCGCGACGCAGGGCGTCGGCTTCAGGCCGTTCATCTACCGGTTGGCCACTGAGCTCGGCCTTGCGGGCTGGGTTAACAATTCTTCGCAGGGCGTTTTTATTGAAGTCGAAGGAAGGCAGGGAGAGCTTAGAAGCTTTCTGCTACGAATCGAACGTGAAAAGCCCCCGCGGTCATTCATCCAGAGCCTCGAATCTTCATACCTTGATCCAAAGGGCTTCACCGGATTCGAAATCAGGAAGAGTGATTCTGCGGGCGAAAAGAACGCGGTTGTACTGCCTGACATCGCCGTCTGCTCGGATTGCCTGAGGGACATTTCCGATCCGAATAACCGCCGCTATCGCTACCCATTCACCAACTGCACGAACTGCGGCCCGCGTTTTTCAGTCATCGAATCGCTGCCTTACGACCGCGCCAACACGACGATGAAGAAGTTCGTGATGTGCGCGGAATGCGCTGAGGAGTATGAAAACCCGCTGGATCGCCGCTTTCACGCGCAGCCAAACGCCTGCCCGCAATGCGGCCCGCATCTGGAGGTGTGGGATGGCGAAGGAAAGATTCTCGCTTCACGCGATCAGGCGCTGGTCGCGGCGGCGGACGCGATTCGCGCCGGCGCCATAGTCGCCGTCAAAGGGCTGGGTGGATTTCACCTGGTCATTGACGCGCGTAACGAAGAGGCTGTGTTGAGGCTGCGCCGGCGCAAGCATCGAGAAGAAAAGCCATTCGCGCTGATGTACTCATCGCTCGATGCGATCAAAGCTGATTGCGAGGTTTCGGAGATCGAAGAGCGCTTGCTCCTATCGCCCGAATCTCCCATCGTTCTACTGAAACGAAGAAAGCCGAATCCGCGTTCCGCATTCCGCATTCCGCAATCAATCGCTCCCGGCAATCCACATCTGGGCGTGATGTCGCCTTACACGCCGCTGCATCATCTACTGCTCGAAGAACTGCGATTCCCGATCGTGGCCACGAGCGGCAATCTTTCCGACGAGCCGATCTGCATTGACGAGCGCGAGGCGCTGGAACGATTGAGCGGCGTCGCCGATCTCTTCCTGGTTCACAATCGCCCGATTATCCGGCGCGTGGATGATTCGATTGCGCGCGTGATGATGGGGCGCGAGATGGTGTTGCGCCGCGCGCGCGGCTATGCGCCGCTGCCTGTCCATCTCACCGAAACGGTTCCGACGATGCTGGCTGCCGGAGCGCATCTGAAGAACACGATTGCGGTCTCGGTCGGCCATGACGTTTTCGTCAGCCAGCACATAGGCGATCTGGAGACCGCGCAGGCGTTCGAGGCTTTTGAGCAGGCGATCCGCAGCTTCAAACATCTTTACGAACTCGAGCCTTCATTCATAGCCTGCGACGCGCACCCCGATTACCTTTCGACGCAATTTGCGCAGCGCGGCCAACTGCCGGCGCGCAGCGTTCAACATCATTTCGCACACGCGCTGGCCTGTATGGCCGAGAACGAGATTGCCGCGCCCGCGCTCGGCGTCACGTGGGACGGCGGCGGCTACGGGTCGGACGGGACAATCTGGGGCGGGGAGTTCCTGCGCGTAGCGGACGATTCGTTCGCGCGCGTCGCTCACTTTCGCGCATTCAGCCTGCCCGGCGGCGAAAAGGCGATCAAAGAGCCGCGTCGCGCCGCAATCGGGTTGCTCTATGAAATCTTCGGCGAAGAACTGTTCGCGATGGACGAGCTTGCGCCTGTGAGATCATTTGCGGCGCATGAACTCAAACTGCTGCGCCAGATGCTGCTGAAGAAGATCAACGCGCCGGTCACGTCGAGCGCCGGAAGAATCTTCGACGCCGTGGCGTCCATCGCCGATGTTCGCCAGATCACGAAGTTCGAAGCGCAGGGCGCAATGGAACTGGAATTCGCGCTCGATGGCGCCAATACGGATGAAACCTACGCCGCGCATTTGAGTGAAGGCGCCAAGCAATCCGCCATCATCATTGACTGGCTGCCAATGGCTCTCGGCGCAATCAACGATGTCCGTCGAGGCGTCCCGACCAGAAAAATCTCGGCGAAGTTTCACAACACGATGGTTGAAAGCATCATCGCCGTCGCGCGGCGCATGAGTGAAGAGAAAGTAGCTCTGTCCGGCGGATGTTTTCAAAACAAATACCTCACCGAACGCGCTATCAGGCGGCTGCGAGAAGAAGGCTTCCGCCCTTACTGGCATCAGCGCATTCCGCCGAACGACGGCGGCATCGCTCTGGGACAGATAGTCGCGGCGGCGCGAGCATTGAGAAAGGAGTGAATGGGATGTGTCTGGCCGTTCCCGGAAAGATCGTCAGCATTGAGGGCGACGACCCGATATTGCGCGACGGAAAAGTGAATTTCGGCGGCGTCGTCAAGCGGATCAATTTAAGCCTCGTGCCCGAAGCGAAGATCGGCGATTACGTCCTCGTGCATGTCGGCCTCGCGCTCACCATAGTTGACGAAGAAGAGGCCAAACAAGTCTTCGAATTCCTGAAAACGATCGGCGAGTTGAGCGAGATCGAAGGCGAATCGAATTTGGAGCCCGTATGAAATACATTGACGAATACCGCGACGCAAAAATGGCTGAAGAGTACGCGCGAGCCATCGCCGCAGCCGCGACAAAGCCCTGGACGTTGATGGAGGTCTGTGGCGGCCAGACTCATACCATTGTCAAATACGGCATTGACGAGCTGCTGCCTGACAAGATCACTTTGGTTCACGGCCCCGGCTGCCCGGTCTGCGTCACGCCGATCGAGCTGATTGACAAGGCCATCGAGATCGCATCGCGACCCGATGTCATCTTCTGCTCGTTCGGCGATATGCTCCGTGTGCCCGGAACGCAGAAGGATTTATTTGTCGTGAAGGCCGGAGGCGGAGATGTGCGCGTTGTTTATTCTCCCCTCGATTGCCTGAAGATCGCGCGCGAAAACTCAGGGAAACAGGTCGTCTTCTTCGCGGTCGGGTTTGAAACGACCGCGCCCGCCAACGCCATGGCCGTTTATCAGGCGCATCAGCAGGGCGTCACGAATTTCTCCATCCTGGTTTCACACGTGCTTGTGCCTCCGGCGATGGAAGCGATCCTTTCGTCGCCGTCGAACCGGGTGCAGAGCTTCCTGGCGGCGGGACACGTTTGCACAGTGATGGGTTACACCGAATACGAGCCGATAGCGGCTAAGTACCGTGTCCCGATTGTCGTCACCGGCTTTGAGCCACTGGACATATTGATGGGAGTGTTGATGTGTGTGTGGCAACTCGAAGAAGGCCGCGCAGAGGTGGAAAACCAGTACGCGCGATCAGTCCGACGCGAAGGCAATCGCTACGCCCAACAAATAATCAGTGAAGTCTTTCGCATCGTGCCGCGCAAATGGCGCGGCATCGGCGCCATTGAGCGGAGCGGCCTGGGCTTGAGCGAGAAGTTCGCGAACTATGACGCCGAAGCGCGATTCGGCGTCGCGGATTACACCGCCGAGGAGCCGGCGGAATGCATCAGCGGATTGATTATGCAAGGTGTGAAGAAACCGCATGAATGTTCGGCGTTTGGCAAGCGATGCACACCAGAATATCCGCTGGGCGCGCCGATGGTGTCGAACGAAGGCGCATGTGCGGCCTATTACCGCTACCGCAGGGTCCAGACCACTGTGAACATCGAGCGGAACACGGCGCCGGCGATGGAGGCTTGACCCATGAGCGACCCGAAAGATTTCAACCAAATCTGCCCGATTCCGATTGGGCAATATCCTCAGGTGACGCTTGCCCACGGTGGAGGCGGCAAGCTGATGCATCAGCTCATCGAGCGCATGTTCATGCCGGCGTTTTCGAACCCGTTGCTCAGCGCGCGGCACGACGGGGCGACGTTCAGCGTCAATGGGGCGAGGCTCGCCTTCACGACCGATTCTTACGTGGTCAGCCCGCTCTTCTTTCCTGGCGGGAACATCGGCCTCCTGGCGGTCAACGGCACAGTCAACGACCTGGCGATGTGCGGCGCGCGGCCGCTCTACCTGAGCGCCGGGTTCATCCTCGAAGAGGGATTGCCGATGGAGACGCTCTGGAGTGTCGTGAAGTCAATGCGTTGCGCAGCCGACGAGGCGCGGCTGGCGTTTGAGAGCGCGATTGAGAGCGACTGCGCGCCGCTCGGCGACCTGGTGATGAGGCTGATTGACTCGAAGATTGAGATTCTTTGCATGCGCGACCTGACTCGCGGAGGGTTGGCGAGCGCGTTGGTGGAGATTGCCGAAGCTGCGAAGGTCCAGATCAGGATTGATGAAAACTCAATTCCGGTTCGCGAAGACGTGCGAGGCGCGTGTGAGATCCTGGGCTTCGACCCGCTCTACCTGGCGAACGAAGGAAGGTTCGTGGCATTTATCGCTGCGTCAGACGCTGACCGTGCCCTGGACATTTTGAGATCACATCCGTTGGGCGATGGCTCTTGCCTGATCGGGAAGGTTACGAATGACTCTTCGCCGGCAGTGGTAATGAGAAGCAGGATCGGCGCCACTCGCATTGTTGATATGTTCAGCGGCGAGCAACTGCCGCGCATATGCTGAATTGGTTAGCAGATCAGTCATTCCGGAGCGGCGCCACTGCTCACCGAGTGACGTGTCTGTGGTAGTCCCCTGCGGTAAGACGGCCAGCCGTCGGTGTGGAAGTAGCTCACCTGGCAACGGCTCATTTGCTTCATCAAGCGACGACACTCCTGGTCAGTCCGGCAACCATTGACGTATACAACTACTCTCTTACATTACCGATCGAAGCCATACCAAGTCCAGCGCGGCCGCCGCTTCGAGCCCACGAATGACCAGAATTCATCGATCTCCAGATCCCTCACCTTTGACGGTACAGGCAGCCCAGGGATCGCGGCGGCGGCTGCTCGTAATGTCTTGAGCACGGTGTTCGGGCTCACAAAGAGAACCGTGTCCCTTCGGTGGGCCGGTGTGAGATTGTCGCCCTAATTCAGTATGCTCACCTCCGGTATCGAAATTCTTTCACCGACCCATCGAAGGGACACTATATATTGCTGTCAGCGATGACTGTGTTCATAGTCATTAGACTCTTTCCCAAATCGCCATACTGATTTACACTCGCGACGGCTCATCAATACGTTCTACCCAATACCGGAGCAATGGATGGCGAACTACGATTTCCGATCCTTATCGAGTTTCGAATTCGAGCAACTGACTAGAGACTTGTTGCAGCAGGAACTCGGCATCCGTTTAGAGAGTTTCAAAACCGGTCGGGACGGTGGCATTGATCTGAGATATTCAGCCAGTGAGAAGAATGATCTGATCGTACAATGTAAGCACTTTACTGACACTCCTTATAGGGCATTTCTGCGACTGTTGGAGAGAGAGGAGGCCCCTAAGGTCAAACGTCTCGGCCCGAAGCGATACATTCTTGCAACCTCAAAGGGGCTCACTCCGCAAAATAAAGAGGAGATTGGGAAACTATTCCATCCCTTTTGTCAAAATACAGCGGACATCTACGGTCAGGACGATCTCAACAACCTGCTCGGTCTTTATCCTGAAATCGAAAGGCGTCACTTCAAGCTTTGGCTTACCAGCCAAACCATTTTGGAACGCATTCTGCACAGCGAGGTGTTTGCTCAGACAGCGTCCGATCTCGAAGCCATCCAGCATAAGCTGTGTCGTTACGTACAGAATGACAGCTTTGGCGAAGCGCTCAAACTTCTCAACGAACACCACTACTGCATCATCACTGGCATCCCAGGCATCGGGAAGACAACCTTGGCCGAAGTTCTGTTGGGTTATTTCCTCGGATTCGAATACACGGCTTATTCAATTACTGGTGATATTGCCGAAGCCCACAAGGTGCTCAATCACAATGAGAAGCAAATCTTTTATTACGATGATTTCCTTGGCCAGACGAGCCTTGAAGAGAAGTTCAACAAGAATGAAGATCGCAAACTGCTCAGCTTTATTGAGACGGTCAGGAAATCACCAAATACACGCTTCATCATGACCACTAGAGAGTACATTCTGAATCAGGCGAAGCTCACTTACGAAAAACTGGCACACTCCAACTTCGACGTTCGGCGTTGCATCATTGACTTGGCTTCATACACTGAATTTAACCGCGCGCAAATTCTTTACAATCACGTCTACTTTTCTGATTTGCCACAAGCATACCACGAAGCATTGGTCAAAGATCAGAACTACTGGAAGATCATCAAACATCATAACTTCATCCCGCGCATCATTGAGTGGATGACTGATCAAACGAAGATCCTGGGTATAGACTCCGAAAGCTTTGTACCGCACTGCATAGCCAGTCTTGACGATCCGACAAGGCTGTGGGAACACGCTTTTAATTATCAATTATCGGATGAGGCGAGATATCTACTACTGACTTTGGTGAGTATGCCAATGGAAGTTTTTATAGATGACCTGCAAATTGCGTTCAGAAGTTTTTACCAGCGAATGGCACAACAGTATGGTTTTGCTACTAGCAGCCGTGACTTTGAAAAAGCCTTGAAGGAGTTGGATGGTAATTTCGTCCGAACAGAACAAAGGCGGAGTGTAAAAGGCACTCGTTCGACCGTAAGATTCCATAATCCGTCAATTAAGGACTTCCTACAAAATCACTTGGCGCGAACTCCTGACGAAGCTTTTGCGCTCTGCATGTCGGCTCCTTTTTTTCAACAAGTCGCTATACTTGGTCAAATGGGCAGCCGATCGGGCCATTTAGGTGCTAATACATTGCCTGCTTCATCTGTTCGCTCCGTCTTGGCTGCCAAACCAGATCTGCTTATGCAGCAGTTTATACGAACCGTTTTCTCAGATAGCTGTGGAGTGGTTGCGATCCGATATAAAGCGACACCAAACGAAGTGTATTACCACAGGTCGGATTATCCAGTGGTGGCTCGTCTCCAGAACATACTAAGAACGCTCGATGAGCTTTTTGCAGATCAAGTGGTCACCCGACTCGGCCAAGTTCTTGATGGAATCATGGAGGAGCTACTAAGTTATCTACAAGGTGGGACGGATGACAAAGAGCTTTTGGCTGATTTTCTGGTCAAGTTGAAGAAACGACAGATAAGCCTTGGCGAGAGGGAAGATGAATTTCTTGACGCGGCAAAGGAATGTTTATTGAGCGATATGGATTCGACCAATCATCATGTTGCATTTGCCGAATTTGCCAGTGCTTACGGAGATCGCGTCAGTGAAGCCGATCGCGAACGAGCAAGAGATCTCTTTATTGAGTGCATCGATGAAGAAGTTGATTCGATGATTAACGAATTCGATTCGCCTGAAGAGATTCGCGGGTTCGCCGATTATTTAAAGGACGCTGCCGCATTCTACAAAATAGACGTAACCAGCCAACTCGATTACCTGAGTATGGCGGCATCCGAACTTGAGCAAAGGATCGAAGAAGGAGAGGAGGAGGATATAAATGCCGAATACCCACGATCCACTGGCCGGGATCATATAAATGACATAGACGCCCTATTTTCAACTCTAAATGACCGCTACAAGGGTTAGGTTTCTGAATTCCGTGTCCCTTCAGCGCGCCGGCTTGACAATGTTTTGGGAGAGTCAAGCCGGCGCGCTGAAGGGACACAGAGAACCCGCGAGACGTCCCGGACACCGCAACCATTCAGCGTCATGGGGACAATCAATTCTCGGACAGATTCTACGCTGAGTATGGTAGGAAAAAGGCTGTAGTCGCGTTCTTACATTTCATACTTTTGTCGCGTCTCTTCGGGCGCGGGCAGACAGTGACAGTTTTGAAATTGGGCTGTATCATAAGCCAGCGCCAGATTTGCTCTGCGCAAAAGAACGCCCGACGTTTGATAACCCCGTTTCCCCGGCGCAAGCCCCGCGACTTGCGGCGCCGAAAACTATTAGCCATCGCTGTTGAGTCGCGTTCAACCTAAGGCTTTGCCGAAAAATAACTTGACGATTTGCCGAAAAACGCCCAAAAACAGGCGAAATGTCGATCACTCTCAAACCAAAATCGTCAAGTTATTTTTCGGCAAAACCTAAGACGCACACGCCTTCCGTCCCGCCAGGACTCAAGGCGTGATCCGCTTTACCGCGTTTTGGTAAGAAGACTCAACCCGACTCAGTGATTGATCCAAAGATCATGAACTACGATCTTTGCGAATATAACAATAGGTACTCCGGGATGCTTTCCAGTCCCGGACTCTACGGCTCGCAGTTAAACAGTACGGAGGAACGCTCACGACAGTGCGGCGAGCAAATAAACCGCAATAGATCATTGTCCAGGAAAACTTCACGGGAGCGATCCCAGTCTTAACCCGAAAGGGTTTTTATATGATGAAAGTCGCCGTCATTGACCAGAACAAAAACACTCTCGCTCCGACCTCTCCGGCTCGATCCAGACTCTTACTCAAAAAGGGCAGGGCGGCCGTGTTCCGACGTTTCCCTTTCACAATCATCCTGAAGCGAGAGATCGAGAACCCGGTGTTTCCGGATTTGCGATTGAAAATTGATCCGGGCTCGAAAACTACCGGCGTAGTGATTCTCAACCAATCGAAGGGCGAAATCATCTTCGCCGCCGAAATCAATCACCGAGGCCAATCAATCAAATCCTCCCTGGATTCCCGCCGGTCGATCCGGCGAAACCGGAGAAACCGGAAGACACGGTATCGCCAACCGCGGTTTCTCAACCGAACCCGCCCGAAGGGATGGCTGCCTCCATCTATCAAGAGCCGGGTTGATAATGTTAAGACCTGGACGGATCGCTTGAATCGTTTCTACCCGATTTCAGGGATCGTGATGGAACTGGTTCGGTTCGACACCCAGTTGATGGAAAACGCCGAAATCAAAGGCGTCGAGTACCAACAAGGAGAGTTGGCCGGATATGAGCTCAGGGAGTATCTATTACTCAAATGGAACCACGAGTGCGCTTATCAATCAAAAGGCGGTTGCAACGCCTATCTGGAGATCGAGCACATCGTGCCGAAATCGAGGGGCGGAACGAACCGGGTATCCAATCTGACCATCGCCTGCCAGAAACACAATCAGGAGAAAGGCGAACTGACAGCCGAGGAGTTCGGCTTCCCGGAGATCCAGGCTCTGGCAAAACTCCCGCTCAAAGACGCCGCCGCAGTCAATTCCACCCGATGGGCATTGTTCGAGAGATTGAAATCTCTCGAACTCCCGATTGAAACGGGATCGGGCGGTCTGACGAAGTTCAATCGAACCCGGCGTGAGCTGCCGAAAGAACATTGGATCGATGCCGCCTGTGTAGGTAAATCAACTCCGGAGAAGATCAGGATCGATGGAGTTCAACCCTTGATCGTCAAAGCTGTCGGTTACGGTTCCCGACAAATGTGCTCGACGGACAAATACGGGTTTCCGATTCGGCATCGAACTCACAATAAGACGTTCATGGGTTTCCAAACCGGTGATATGGCGCATGCGAATATTCCGAGGGGGAAATTTGCCGGGAAGCATTTCGGTCGAGTCACGATCCGCCAACGAAAGAGTTTTATCCTGAACGGATTCGACGTGAATCCTGACAACCTTAAACGAGTACACCGGGCCGACGGTTATGAATACAGAACCAAAAACACGTCCAAAACGGCGGGTTGAACCCGAGATATAGTTTTGCGCTCGGGCTACGCTGGCGCGCGTGTTCGCGCGGCAAGGCGCGTCGGTGCTGGCGATTGACGGCGATCCGAATCCGAATCTCGGAATGGCTCTGGGGTTGAAACCGGAAACGCTCGAAGAGGTGAGATCAATTCCGCGCGGCATTGCCGAACGCAAGACCGATGAAGATGGCAAGGTGCGCTTGGAATTGAAATATTCGGTCGAAGAGATCGCGGCGCTGCACGGCATCGCCGCGCCCGACGGCGTGCGCTTGCTGGTCGGGGCGAAAGTCGAGGCGCCCGGCGCGGGCTGACTGTGCTCGGCTCACGCTGCCGTGCGCAGCATTATGGGCGAGATCGTTTCCGAGGCCGAAGATGTGACCGTCATGGACATGGAGGCTTCAATCGAACACCTGAGCCGCGGCACTGTCCGCCACGTTGACGCGTTGCTGGTCGTTACTGAGCCATACTATCGCGCGCTGGAAACCGCGCGCCGCACCGCGCCGCTGGCTCGCGGCCTGGGCGTCAACAACATCTTCGCCGTCGCCAACAAATTGCGCAGCGCCGAAGACGAACGGGCGGTACGGGATTTCTGCCGCCATCACGGCCTGGAGATCATCACCGCGATCCCGTTCGATCAAAACGTCACGCAAGCCGATTTGCGAGGACAGTCGTTGATTGATTTCAAACCAGATGCGCCGCTGGTCGCGGAAGTCACGAGGCTGGCGGCCACGTTGCGCGAGCGCGTGTTGAATCACGGTTCGTCCGCCGATAAGTTTTTGTCCAAACCGAACTGTTGAAGTCGCGGGAGGCCGCCGCTCGAAGGGATGTTGACCGGCGCCTTGCCCGGATTGCCGCAATTGATCCTGCAGCATCCGGTTCTCGCGCAATGGGAGAACCGTCTGTGAAAGTCCTGATCGCTGGCGTCGGCCATCCCAACCTGAAAGACCTGTCGTTCGGGCAGGTGATGCTCGAGCATCTGAAGCAACAGAACTGGCCTGAAGGCGTTGATCTCGAGGACCTGAGCTACGGCGCCATCGCCGTGCTGCACTGGTTTCAGGACGCGCCGGGCAAATACCAGCGAGTGGTCTTTCTTTCGGCGGCGGAGCGCGGGCGCGAGCCGGGTACGCTGGCGACCTACGCCTGGAGATTCCCGCAACTGGTCGAAGGCGAAGTGCAGGATTGCGTGGCCGAATCGGTTACGGGCATCATCAGCCTCGATAATCTGCTGATGGTCCTGCAACGCTTCGACGCGCTGCCGCCCGAAGTCGAAGTCGTCGAGATCGAACCGGTCGAGTCGGAGATAGGTTTTGAATGCAGCCCGGCTATCGCCGCGCGGTTCGAAGAATTCAGCGAAATCATCCGGCGGAAGGCCACGGCTGGACGCGCTGCCCTTGAAGGTCGAGAATGAAGTCGTCAAAGTCGCGATGCAATACAGCGGTTTTCAGATGCATGCGAAGTGGGGCAGGTTTCCAACCTGCCCCGCCTGGCTGGTGATAGGGCAGGTTGGAAACCTGCCCCGCTTGTTGGCGGTCACTCGCATTTGAAAACCGCTGTAAGAAAGAAAACCATGCCGATCAAACAAACTCCCGATCGGAATTACGAGCCTGAAAAGTCGGACATATTCTGGCAGGACGAAATCCTGCAGGTGATGTACTGGATGTTCGGCGAAGGATTCGGCGAGCGGATTACGGTCACCGCGCTGCAAAGATTTCTGGACGCGCCGGAGGCCGTGCTTGAGGGCAATTTGAATCGGTTGGTGGCCAATGGCCTGGTGACGCTCGGGGGGGGCGGAGATTACCTGCTGACCGAGACGGGCGTTCGCGAAGGCGGGCGGCGGTTCGCCGATGAGTTTGAAGGCTTGTTGCAGCAAGGACACTACGAGTGCAACGACCCGGATTGCGATTGCCACAGCCCCGGGTTCACCGGCCAATGTCAGCAGGTCACACCACATCACGCCCATCAATCCACGTAATTTTCCGCTCTTGAAAATTTCTGGCGCTAACGGATTTTGTGGTGGTGGCCATTACCTGGATCGGTTTGCAATTGCGTGTAGGGGAAAGCTCGCGGTACTGATCCGTACACGCATTTGAAAAGCAGTCTAAATCGAGCCAGGCGACATTGGTACAGTACCGGGAGCGGTAGCGACCGGCCGCTTGTTGAGCCGGTCGCTACCGCTCCCGGTACTGTACCGCCGCGTGTTCCAATGTTACTTGGTTCGATTTAGCCCCGGAGAGGCGAAATGTTTGCAGCGGTTTTCAATTGCGTGTGACCGCCAATAAGTGGAGCAGGTTGGAAACCTGCCCCACTTCGCATGCATCTGAAAACCGCTGTAAACATTTCGCCCTTCCGAGGCCGACGCCACAAAATCCGTTAGCGCCAGAAAATTTTGACTGGCATAACGCGGCTCCCTATAATACCTGCGCTTGTAGAGGTTTTATTGTAGCTTCAGCTTCCAAACCGAAGATTGCCCCGAGAGAAGATTTGTATGACTGTCGAAAATCATGGTTCGGCGTCGGCCTATTTGATCTGGCTCGGCGGCGCGAGTTGTGAGGGATGTACGATGGCGGCGCTCGGAGCGGCGGAGCCGGGCATCGAGGATTTGATTCTCGGCAATGTGCCGAACGCGCCGCCGGTGACTGTTATACATCCGG
>WNGA01005875.1_pt1 | contig 17640 bp, 17 predicted proteins | sample 5400061 | NCBI WGS metagenome assembly WNGA01 (sample SAMN13153366, study PRJNA577476) | soil metagenome | isolation source: 100 cm soil or saprolite under grassland replicate 2 | place: USA:California | collected 2016-06-15 | reverse complement strand
CACAAAGGGAATCTCCAGCGTGTCCGAGAGCGCCCAACTGACCACATAGCGCGAAAACCAGTCCAGGATCGCGACCAGGTAGAGCTAGCTTCCGCGCAACCGCACGTATGTAATGGCCACTCCCCAGACGTGATTGGCATGCGCCGCCGTCACATCCCGCAACAGATACGGATAGATCCGATGGTCGGGGTGTCGCCGACTGAGCTGCGGGCCAGGGTAGACCGCAGCGATGCCCATCTCGTGCATATACCGACGGATCGTGTTGCGCGCGATCGAGCCAAACGTCGGTTCCAACCGCACCTTCATCTTGCGCGCCCCTTAAACGGGCAGGCCGTAAACAGTTCGTCGATCCGATGTTTGATCGCCACTTCGCGTGCCGATGGTGGTGCCGCCCTGTAATAGAGATGCGTCCGGCTGATGCTAAGTAAGGCCGCCTGCATGCCAAGCGGCATGCTGTCCGCTGGCGTCTCGATCAGCGCGCGTCGGGTGCGATAAGGGAGGCTGGCAGCTTTTTTTTCAGCCAATTCACCTGTGTCGTCAGCCGGCCGATCTCGGCATACAGTTCGTCCACCTGGTGGGTATGTGCGGCCTTGAGGGTGGCAACATCGTCCCGGCGCTCAAAGATGGTTGCCAGACCCTTCAGCGCCTGGGTGCGCCACTCGCGCAGGACGTTGGCGTGGACAGCGTATTCGGCGCTGATTTGCGCTAGCGACTTTTCCTCTTTCAGCAGATCCAGTGCGACTTGGGCTTTGAAGGCGGCAGTGTAAACCTTTTTCACCGGGAGACCTACCTTTCATCGGCCCGATCGAGTGTCTGAAATTCTGTAGCCATTATACCTCCTTGTGTCGTGTGATGAGTCCATTGTTTACGCTTCGCGTGTGGTGACGCGCGCCGGCGCCGTCATCTGCCATCCCAGGAGCGCCAGCGGCAGCAGCGCCAGCGCCGCACCGGCCAGCCCGAGCGTGGTATAGCCCAGACCTGCGAGGATGAATCCGCTGCTGAGGCTGCTGGCGGCCGATGCGAGGTTCACGATCAGCTCGGTGGTGCCCTGAACCTGGCCGCGCTCGGTGGCCGCCAGGATGTCGGCGAGCAGCGCGGAGCCAGCGATGTAGCACAAGTTCCAGCCCAGCCCGACCAGGAACAGCGCCAGGGCGAGCCACCCGGTCAGCAGCGAAACCGGCGCGAGCAGGCTACCGGCGAACAGCAGCAGCGCCCCGCCGGCGATCGTCAGCGGACGTCCGAGTCGATCAGCCAGTGGGCCTGTCAGCACCGATAGGCCGAACATGCCGAGCGTGTGGGCCATGATCACCGTCCCAGCCTCGTCGAGGCTATGTTGATGGTGGTGCATATGCAGCGAGGTCACCGACATGATCAGCACCATCACCACCTGCCCGGTGACCATGGCGGCCAGCGCCACCTGCGCCGCCGGCAGGCGCATGATCTGGCGCAGCCGGCGCGACGGCCCGCTGGCCTGATGCGTGTCGGGATGCGCTGCGGCGATTGCCCACGCCAGATCGCGCGGGTCGGGCCGCAGCAGCGTAACGATCAGCAGGCCCGCCAAGCCAAACAGCAGCGCCCCGATCCACATTGGCCCGGCGAGTGGGGGCAGGCCCAGCCCGCCCAGCAGATTGCCGCTTGGTCCTACCAACTTTGGCCCGGCGACTGCGCCGATCGCGCCGGCAAAGACGACCGTGCTGATCGCCCGTGCGCGCCGCTCGGGGAGTTGTGCATCAGCGGCGGCGTAGCGGCTCTGATCGACTGCGCCACGCGCCGCGCCAATCAGCAGCAATCCGAGCAGAAAGAGTGGCAGGCTGTGGACGACGATCGACGTGCCGACGATGATCATGCCCAGCGAGCCAATGCAGAAGCCCAGCGCCAGGCCCCAGCGCCGCCCGACGCGCTGCATCAGCCGACCGGCTGGCTGGGCCGCGCTGGCCGCACCCAATAGCAGTAGCGTGCCGGGCAGACCAGCCAGGGCATCGCTACCGCTCAGATCAGCACCGACGATCGGATTGACAATCGTGTTGGCGATGAGCGCCGCCGAGCCGAGGGCCTGGGCCACAAACAAAGTCCCAGTGATCTGGTGCGCGGCGCGCGTCGAATAGTGTTGTGCTTTCATCGTCTCTGTCTCCGTTCTTGCTTCATTTGTCAGCAGCGCGTGCCCGATAGATCGTGTGACTGATGACACTGCGTTGATTCCTCGTGGTGATTGTGTGTATGCTTCGGTCATCCTTCGTGCGACATGGCGCTTTGGTTTGTGGGCGTGGCGGGCCGCGTGGGCTGGCCGTGCCACATCTCGTCATCGCGCGGGCAGCGGCACGAACCCCAAGGTCATATGTTCTGTGACCGTAGTATGCTCGCGCCCGGCCCGTTGCTGGAAGGCGCGACGCGCTGCCGCATCCCCCTGGATAGCCCGCCGCCACAGTTCTACAATGTCGTTGCGTGTGTCGACTGCCACCGATCCGTTGTGCGTAGCACGATTGTTCACGATGGTTCTCCTTCCAGCATGGGGCTGGTGTTGTATGTATTTGATAGTGGCGACAGCGCCGCCGTCGGTCGTTTTTCGCTGTTCGTAGTTGATCGTCACATTAGCTCCTGCCTGGTGCGGTCGTCCGCACCGGCGAACACCAGATCGTTGGAGAAATCAGCTGCTACGACACCAGCAGCGCCGGGATGATGTTCAACGGGCTGCGCCAATCACAATGGATTGCTGTGTCGAGTGGCATACGCGACCCGAGCGATGTGGGGCGCTTCTGCTGCTCATGGCTGTATTCACGAGTCATTGCATTCACTCCTTTGGTGGGGGGCGCGCGGTGTTCCGCCGGTGCCCCCGAGCGATAGCTTACGGAAAGACTGTCTCGCAGCGCTTCAGTACCTCGCCGAAGAAGCACTCGTCGATACCCTTGCCACCGTCAAGCGAGTCGGTGCCAGAGGGCCCGATGTTCTGAATGTCACCCCCGAGAAAGTCATTGCCAGTACCACCATCAATGATGTCATCGTTCCTGCCAGAGAAAGTGTCGAAACCGTCGCCGAAGTCGCCGTGAATATTATCGTCGCCAGCCTGGCCCCTGACGGTGTCGTTCCCATCACCGGCAAGAATGGTGTCGTCGCCCGCACCACCGTTGATCACATCGTCGCCTGAGAAGCTACAGATCCGATCGTTGCCGCCGCCGCCGTCGATTGTGTCGTCCTCCCGCGATCCGACAATCACGTCGTCGCCTGGTGTGCCGTGAATTGTGCCCGAGCCGGTGATAGTGGCCGGAACCCCGTTACACGGCGGCGCATCCACCAGCGTGGCGGCGTGAGTTGCGCGCGGAACCACTGCCAGTAGGGCCAGGGCCACGAGTGCCAGGAGCCCCAGTCCAATAATCGAGTGTCCGAGCCGTCGTGTGGTTGCGTTCATAGTGATGTGTTCCTTTCGATCATTACAAACAAATCGTTCGTCGGCGCCCCTCGCCTGCTTGGTCCGGTCGCGCCGACCGATGGCAACAGTCTAGGGCCAGAGCGTCTACGCACCGTTCCCTCGGGCGTTCCTTCATGTGTTCCCTCAAACATCGTGTCGATATGGCGCCGACGCTCGACATAACCGTGGCGTGCGCTAGGAGGTCCTGACCGGACGTACGCAGTTAATAGCGATTGAACCATGCGGATCAACACGTATCGGGCGCCATGCGCTGATCGATCGCCGAAGTCCTGGCCCTGACAGGTGTATAATGCCCTACATGACATACCATCGGAGCGCATCGAGAGGAGTCGTGATAGCGCAGCTCAAGCTATATGTGTTCGGCCCGCCGCGCCTGGAATACGGCGGCCAGCTGATCGCGCTCAACCTGCGCAAGGCGCTGGCGCTGCTGGTATACCTGGCAGTCAGCGGCCAGCCCCAGAGCCGCGACGCGCTGGCGACCCTGCTCTGGCCGGACTGCGACCAGAGTGAAGGTCGCACGCACCTGCGCCGTGTGCTCCACCGCCTCCAGCAGGCGCTGGGCAATGCGATCCTCGAGGCCAGTCCCGAGACCATCCGCCTGCATCCCGCCGCTGCGCTCTGGCTCGACAGCGCCGCGTTCCGCCAGCATGTGACGGCTGGTCTGCCGGCTGCGCCAGACGCAGCCCTGGTGCCAGACCAACTTACGCACCTCCAAGCGGCGATCGATCTGTACACCGACGACTTTCTGGCCGGCTTCACCCTACCCGACAGCCCGGCCTTCGACGAGTGGCAGTTCTTTGTGCGTGAGAGCCTGCGCCAGCTGTATGGACAGGTGCTAGAGCAGCTGATCGCGGCGCACCGTGCGGCGCAGTCCTGGGAGACGGCAATTGGGTATGCGCGACGCTGGGTGTCGCTCGATGGGCTGCACGAGCCGGCCCAGCGTACGCTGATCCAGCTCTACGCCTGGGCCGGGCAGCTAGCGGCTGCCGCGCGCCAATACCAGGAGTGCGTGCGCCTCCTCGATGCTGAGCTGGGCGCTGCTCCGGAGGAGCAGACCACCGCACTCTACGAGGCCATCCGCACACGACAGTTCACCCCGCCAGAGACAGCGGATCGCCCGCCCACCCCGCCGCTGGTACCCGAACCAGATCCCCACGAGCGATTTGTGCCTCAGGAACTGCTGGCGATGGGTGGCCAGGGCGCGGTGTACCGCGGCCACGATCGCGCCACCGGCCAGCCCGTCGCAATCAAACGACTCAAGCCCGATATGGTCGACCGCCATCCCGACGCTCTGGCCCGCATTGTGCGCGAAGGCGCGATCTTGCGCCAGCTGCAGCATCCCAATATCGTGGGCGTGCTGGCCGCTTTCGAGCACGCCGGCCAGTACAGCATCGTGATGGAGTACATGCCGGGCGGGTCCTTGCGCACGCCGCTGGAACGTGAGCCCCAATTGCCACTGGATCGGGTTTTGACAATTGGCCTGGAGCTGGCCGATGCACTCAGCCGCGCCCATCACCTCGGAATCATCCACCGCGACCTCAAGCCGGAGAATGTGCTGGTGGCGGCCGATGGCACGCCACGGCTGAGCGATTTTGGCATGGCATGCCTGGAAGCGGGCGCGACCAGCTTGACCCAGAGTGGCACACTCTTTGGCAGCCCAACCTACATGAGTCCCGAAGCACTGCGTGGCGAAGAGATGGACGCCCGCACCGACATCTGGTCGCTAGGGGTGCTGCTCTACGAGTTGCTGGCCGGGCAGCGACCGTTCGCGGGAGCGCAGATTACGCCGGTGGTGGCCAGTATTTTGCAAGACCCGGTTCCGGATCTTGAGCAGTTCCGGGCAGATGTCCCAGCGCCGCTGGTCGATCTGCTGCGGCGGATGCTTGTAAAGGAGCGGGCGCAGCGGATGGCCAGCATGCGGCAGGTGGCCGCCGAGCTGGAAGCCATTCGGGCCGGAGGTACAGCGCAAGACCGATCATCTCCCCAACCTGGGCAGGCGCACGCGGTTGGAAGCAGCGCGCCAGGTGTACCGGCACAGCCGCCCACCTCTCCGGGTGAGCCGATGCAGCCCGCCCCCTTCGTCAGCCGCCACCAGGAACAGCAGATCCGCTTCTGCACCGTCCCGGACGGCGTCCAGATCGCCTACGCCACGGTCGGTGCAGGGCCGGTGCTGGTCAAGGCGGCCAACTGGCTCAGCCATCTGGAGTTCGACTGGAACAGCCCAGTCTGGCGGCATTGGCTGACCGGTTTGTCTGCGCACCATACGCTGGTGCGCTACGACGAGCGCGGCTGTGGCCTCTCAGATTGGGAGGTCGACGATTTCTCGCTGGAAGCGTGGGTGCGCGACTTGGAGACGGTGGTGGACATGCTGGGGCTAGAGCGCTTTCCGCTGCTAGGCATCTCGCAGGGTGGGCCGGTGGCAATCGCCTACGCTGTGCGGCACCCCGAGAAGGTCAGCCACCTGATCCTCTACGGCAGCTACGCCTGTGGCTTGCTGAGGAAGCGCAGCCCAACCGCAGCGCAGTTAGAAGAGCTGGAGACACTGCTCCAGTTAATAAAAGTCGGCTGGGGACAGGATAATCCTGCGTTCCGGCAAGTATTTACAACATTTTTCATGCCCGAAGCAACGGCGGAGCAGATGCATTGGTTTAACGATCTCCAGCGGATGTCGACCTCGCCTGGGAATGCAGTGAAGTTCCGAACCGCGTTCTCTCAACTCGATGTGCGGGATCTCGCGACAAGAGTAACAACGCCAACGCTTGTGCTCCATGCACGCGATGATGCCGCTGAACCCTTTGAGGAAGGCCGCAGGCTGGCGGCCCTGATCCCCGGCGCGCGCTTTATTCCCCTTGAAGGCAAGAACCATCTGTTGCTCGAGAGCGAGCCGGCCTGGCAACGATTTCTCGTCGAAGTCGATCGCTTCCTCGGTGGACCGGCGACCGCGGAGTCGGCCAGGGCCGAGCGGCTCCTGGCCCAGGCGAAGCCGATCGCCGACGCCCGCCCCAGCGCTGCAGCACAGGGCGCAGGAGCCGCCAACTCCGCGCAGATCGACCAATCACTGGCAGGCGACCGGCTGCCGCTGAACCTGCTGGCAACCAAGCTCTTCGTGCCGCGCCCGCGGCCGAATGCGGTGCGCCGCGCACGGCTGCTGGTGCGCCTGGACGCCGCACTGCATACCCCGCTGACCCTGGTGGCCGCGCCGGCCGGCTTCGGCAAGACCACAGTGCTGGCCGACTGGCTCGCCGCGCGGAGTTTTGAGTTACGAGTTAAGAGTTCTGAGTTAGCTCAGACTGAAGATACTCAAAACTCAAAGCTCATAACTCATAACTCGACGGTAGCGTGGCTTTCGCTCGACGACGGCGACAACGACCCAGGCACGTTCCTGCGCTACCTGATCGCCGCATTCCAGACGATCGCGCCCACGGTTGGCGGCACCACGTTGGCGCTGCTCTCGGCGCCGCAGCCGCCAGGGCCAGAGACGCTGCTGCGTCTGCTGCTCAACGACCTCGCCGCGCTCGCGCAGGAGAGCCTGCTGGTGTTGGATGACTATCACCTGATCACCACGCCGGCCATCCACACAGCCATGACTGTGCTGCTGGATCATCTGCCGCCGACGCTGCACCTGGTGATCGCCACACGCGCCGACCCACCACTACCCATGGCGCGGCTGCGCGCGCGCGGCCAATTGGTCGAACTGCGCGCGGCGGACTTACGCTTCACCATTGACGAAGCGGCGGCGTTTCTCACCGAGGTGATGGTTCTGCCGTTGACGGCGGTGGACGTGGCGGCGCTCGAAGCGCGCACCGAGGGTTGGATCGCCGGCTTGCAGCTGGCGGCGCTGGCCATGCAGGATCATCGGGATCTTTCGGGCTTTATCCGCGCCTTCACGGGCAGTAACCGCTTCGTGGTTGATTACCTGGCCGCCGAAGTCTTCGCGCGCCAGCCGGCGCATGTCCAGACATTTCTGCTGCACACCGCCATCCTGGATCGGCTGTGCGGCCCGCTCTGCGATGCGGTGATGGGTGTGGCGGAGCAGGTGGTGCGTGATCGGGATCGTCAGGTCGCGTCGGCAACGCCGCATCCGCGCGCCGCCTACACGCAAGCGCTGCTGGAAGCGCTCGAACGGGCCAATCTGTTTCTCGTGCCGCTGGATGACCAGCGCCGCTGGTATCGCTACCATCATCTGTTTGGCGAGGTGCTGCGCGAGCGGTTGCTCAGCGGTGCGGCGGGGGCGGATGTGGAAGCATTGCATCAGCGTGCAAGCGCCTGGTTTGCGCAGCAAGGGTTCGTCGAGGAGGCGATCCAGCACGCCCTTGCCGCAGGCGCGCCGGCTCAGGCCGCGCACCTGGTTGAGCAGCACGCCGAAGCGATGATCATGCGCAGCCAGATCACCACGCTGCAGCGCTGGATTGAGGCATTACCGGAGGAGGTGGTTTACAGCCGCCATCGCCTGGCTATCGCGGCGGCCGGCGTGCAGATGACGGTTGGCAATTTCCCAGCCGTCGAGCCGCTCATCCAAGCGGCCGAGCGCGCACAGAGCGCCCGCGTGATCGTGGGGCCGCAAGAGATGGCAACACCACCAGTGCCGGCTGGTGATCTGGGCTGGCTCGACGATGTAGCCGGTACGGCTGGCACGCTGCGGAGTTTTGTGGCGCGCGCCCAGAACGATCTGCCGCGCGCTATCGCGCTCGCCCGCACAGCACTCGACCAGTTACCCAAACAGTTTCTCTTTCTGCGCTCCTCCGTCGCCTGGCTCCTGGGCGCGGCATATTCGACCAGCGGCGACTTGGCCGCTGCTGGGGAGGCGTTTGTCGAGGTCTGGGCCGACAGTCGCTCCCCCGAGCAGTTGCATAGCCGCATTATGGCGGCGTCCAGCCTCGGGCAGATCCGAATCATCCAGGGCCGGCTGCGGGAGGCCGCGCAGCTCTATCGCCAAAGCCTCCAGGAGAGTATGGCTGCCACTGTGCCGGTTCCATCGGTGGGCATGATCCATGTCGGCCTGGGCGAAGTGCTCCGCGAATGGAACAATCTGGACGGAGCAACACGGCACCTGACCGAAGGGATCGTGCTTGGCAAGCTGTTTGGCAGCGCAGACGTCCTTGTGGCCACCTACACCACGTTAGCGCGGGTCAAGCAGGCGCAAGGCGACCACACGGCCGCGAGTGAATTGCTGGCGCAGGCGCACCAGTTCACGCCGGGTCTTGTACATACCCTGGACTCGTCGCAGCGTATCCGCGCGTTGCTCGCTCATGGCGATAGCTCGGCAGTCGCAGACTGGGTGACGCGCAATGGCATCGATAGTAACACGCCCATCAGCTACCAGCACGAAACCGAGCAGATCATCTTGACACGCGTCCTTGTGAGGCGCGCAGCGTATGCGGAGGCGTTGGGCTTGCTTGAGCGACTGGCCGCGGCCACCGAAGCCGGAGGTCGCATCGGCACGCTGATCGAGGTGCTGGTGCTTCAAGCACTGGCCTACCGCGCCCTCGGCGATCGCCACCGCGCGCTGACGGCACTGGAGCAGGCGCTCACCCTCGCCGAAGGGGAAGGGTATGTGCGCATCTTCGTGGACGAGGGCGCGCCAATAGCTGAGCTGCTAGCGCAGAGCGCAGCGCGCACAACGCCCGACGACATACGTCACAGCTACATCGCGCGCCTGCTTTCCGCGTTTCCCGAACAGCAGCGCGCAGCATGGCACTCTCGGAGCAGTATCGTTCCTGTTCCCGCCTCTGCGCCCGAACGCTCGAACGCTTTGGTGGAACCACTCAACGAGCGCGAACGCGAGGTGTTGCGCTTGTTCGCCGCCGCGCTCTCGAACCAGGCGATCGCCGACCGGCTCGTGGTGGCGCGCAGTACCGTCAAGTGGCATATCAATAACCTCTACAGCAAGCTTGGCGTCAGCAGCCGCGCCGAAGCCCTCGCCCGCGCGAAGGAGTTAGGCTTGCTCTAACGGTTGCTTCAAGGTATCCTACACGGCAGCAGCGCGCATCCGCGCTGCTTTTTTGTTATCCACAAAAAATACCCACCCCCCTGCCCACCCCCCTGGCCAGTGACTACCCACCCCCTGGCTGCTAGAGTTGTCCCAACACACAACTGCGCGGCCGTTCAAGCCGCCGCATGTAAAAGGATCACCGGCAATGCCAGACATCTACCAGATTCGGGTCAAAGGCCACCTCGATAGCCATTGGTCGGCGTGGTTCGACGGCATGACGATCACCAACCAGCCAGATGGAAAAACCGTGCTGACCGGGCCGCTGGTCGATCAAGCGGCGCTGCACGGCCTGCTGATCAAAATCCGCGACCTCGGCTTACCACTGCTGGCTGTCGCGCAGCAGCACGGCGAGGATGAGTAGCAGAACGCATATTTGAAGGAGGGGCTATGAACGTTGGACAAGTCATTGAATCGGTTCGGGAATGGGTCGATCGACATGGGATGCACATCGATGGCTTTCGAGCAGCGCATCTGATGGGCGGGATCCTCACGCTCCCGCACGATGCGCCGTTTCCAGCCTACCGCGATGTCGATCTCAATATTGTGTGCGACGGTGTCGAGGAGACGACGACGCACGATGATACCTACAACGGTCTGATTGTGGAATATAGCCTGATCAGCGTCGACAAATATCGCACGCCGGAGGATGTCCTGGCGAACCCCGAACTGGCCGCGAATCTGGCGCGAGATAGCATCCTGGCCGATCCGCACGGTCTGCTCGGGCCGCTCCAGCAGGTGGTCGCCTCGCAGTATGCCGAACGGCGCTGGGTCGCAGCGCGGGTTGGTTACGAGCAACAGATGGTGCTGCGGATTCTGGCTGGATTACACCATGAAGCCGCGCCAGCGAAAGCCTTCTGGCTGCTGACCAGCGCGACCCTGTTTCTCTCCGGCCTGCTGGCCGAGGCCAACCTGCAGGCGCTAACGCATCGCCGGAGCCTGGTGCTGATGCGTGAAGTACTCCACGCGCAGGGATATGCTCATCTGCATGAGGCGGTACTGCGCCTGCTTGGCTGGGCCCGGTTGGAGCGGCAGGGTGTCGAGCAGTACCTGGACGACTGTGCAGCGGCGTTTGATTGCGCCGCGGTGGTGACACGTACACCGGTGCCGTTCCAGGCCAAGTTGCAGCCGCATGTGCGGCCCTACCTCGTCGACGGCGCGCGCGAAATGATCGACCAAGGGTATCACCACGAAGCCATGTTCTGGATCAGCGGCTTTCTGCTGTTCGCCAACACAGCCATTCAATGCGATGCACCAGCAGCAGACAAGCCGCGTTTTCAGGCCATGTTTGATCGACTCATCGCCGAGATGGGACTCTCCACGCCAGCCGATGTCGCGGCACGGGCGCGAGAAGCGCAGGCCCTTGCCGACGCGCTCTTCGCTGTCGCGGATACGCTCGTTCTGCATGGTGCAGCATAAAAGGATTTTACTATGCGAATCATTTTCTTGAGCAGTGCTTACTCGGGCTACGTGCATATATACGCATTCGAGGCACACACCTGGGATGATGGAGACGGGAGCGTCGCGGCCAGGGAACGGCACCGCGAGCGTGTGCCAACGATGCGTGCTGAGCGGCGGACACTGCGAAAGCGCGCCGTCGCGATCTTGAAGCGACTGGCCGCGCGGTGCGGCGGACGTGGCGAGGAGCGCTCATGCTGATCATGCGTTTATTACATATCCTGAGTAGCATCTGGTTCATCAGCGGTCTGCTGGGGCGGTGGTTGGCCTACGCGCAGGCGCAGCGTGCCAGCGATGTCCACACTGCTGATGCGTTGCTCCGGCTCAGCGATCGCTTCGATCGCTGGATGGTCGTCCCGGGGAGCCAGGCGGTGCTGGCGTTCGGTCTGCTCAGCGCCTGGCTACAGGGCCAACCGCTGCTCGGTACATTCGGGGGCGCACATTCAAATTGGCTGCTTATTTCGCTACTGCTCTTCGCACTCCCGATACCGATCGTCATGGGGGTGCTGATCCCGCGACGGAAGGTCCGGATGGCCGCCCTCGACACCGCGCTAACACTTGGCACGATTACGCCCGAGCTGCGAGGAGCGCTCGCCGACAAGGTGGTGACACGGAGTCGCATGGTTGAGCTGCTGATCGTGGTCGTCATTCTTGTCTTGATGATTCTCAAGCCGTTCTAAATGGAGATAAAGATGAACCAGCCAGAACTTCACCCGGACGTCCGCATCGGCCATGTCCACCTGCGCGTCGCCGATCTTGAGCGAGCGACTGGGTTCTACCGCGACGTGCTCGGCTTCACTGTCACGATCGATGGGCGCACGTTTGGCCTCCAGGCGGTCTTTTTGGCCGTCGGCGACTATCACCACCATATCGCCTTGAATACCTGGCTAAGTGCCGGCGGCACATCCCCACCCGACGGCCATACCGGGCTACACCACCTTGCGCTGCTGTACCCTGACCGGCACGAGCTGGCGCGCGCAGTCCGGCGGCTGGTCGATTGCGACTACCCGATTGATGAAGCCCGCGATCATGGCGGCACGGTCTCGGTGTATCTGCGCGACCCCGAGGGCAACGGGATCGAGCTGTACTACGACCGACCACGTGAGGAGTGGTTCGATGCCCAGGGACACTGGATCCTCAAGGCCGAGCCGTTCGATCTGCAGGACTTGCTCACTGACCTCGCCAGCAGTGCAGATCACGCCGGGTAGCCAGGAGAGCTTTATGACCACATGGCAAACATGCTGACAAAAGGCGCCATTCGAGCGCTGACCCTGCTATGCTCTGCCACAAGTGATACACCACAAAATAGATTATTCGACAAAACCATCAAATACATCGAAAGGAACATATCACCATGAAAACCTTCATACGACGGATCGAACCGTCGATCGTACGATTAGGCATACTAGCGCTCCTGGCGCTCACGGCGCTCTGGCCACCCGGTTCCTACCACACATTGGCCCTGGCGGCGGACGACCCGGGTGCGCCCACCCTGCAGCAAAGCGGCCAGATCTTCCTGCCGCTCGTCCGAGGCAGTGGCGTGGTCCCCGACCTGCGCTTCACGCCGGACAGCGTGAACCTAACCCCCGGCGCGGAAGCCAGGGTGACAGTACGCGTCGAGCCTCAAGCCGACCTAGGCGGCGCGACGTTTGAGTTGCCGGGCGTGCAGGCCGGCGTGAGCAGCCGCTTCGAGGCCGCCGCCGACGGCGCGAGCGGGACGCTGACGCTCGCGGCTAGCACCACACTGGAAGCAGACGACCGCGCGCTGACAGTGCAGGGGCGCAGCGGCGTGGGCACCGGCACCTGGGTTGGTGCGTTGAAGGTCACGACTACCGGCACGCTGACCGCGAAAACCATCTTTGTGGATGCGGTGAACGGCAAGGATAGCAACGATGGCACGCAGACTAAGCCCTTCAAGACGCTCAAAAAGGCGCTCACCAAGGTAGTGGCAGGCGATACGGTGAAGCTGCTGCCGGGCAACTACAGCAAACAGGGCAGCGGCGACACCTTCCCCGTGCTGGTGCCCGCCGGGGTGACGATTGTGGGCACAGTTGCGTCGAACGGCGCGAAGCAGAGCTTCCTCTCGGCGTCATCGAGCACGGCGAGCGAAACCGGCCTGACCTTTGCAGGCGACGCGACCGTGAGAGACCTGGAATTGGACGTGTTCGGCACGGCGCTCTCGGCCAGCACGAGCAAGCTGACCCTCAGCAACCTCAACTTCATCCTGAACCGCGTCAACGTCGATCTGAAAGGCGCGGCGCAGGCCACGCTGACGAAGGGCAACGTGTTCATGGGCAGCGGGAGTATCGGCGCACGACTGATTGAGCAGGCACGGCTCACGATGGACGGCGGGAAGATCAACGGCAGCGGCCCGAACTGCGAGCAGAGCGGGGGCGGCATTGCGGCAAGCAATGCCGCACAGGTGACGCTGAAGAACGGCGCGATCTTGGAGAACATCCCTGGTGTGGCACTGTCGCTGAAAGATACCGCCAAGGCGGCGCTCGAATTGGCGACCATCACGCGGACGAACCCGGCTGGCTGTGCGCCCAAGCCCAGCATTCAAGGTGTTGGCTCAACCACGCTGACTCTAGCAGGGGCGCATCTCTCGATGACGGGTGGCGTGTTCAACACTAGCATCGGCATTGATTGGCAGAGCGATGCGCCGCTTACGGTGAATGGCAGTAGCTTGATCGAAGGTCATACCGCTGCGGGTATCAAGCTGACCGAACGCTCGGCCACCAGCAACACGACCTTTTTTATGACTGGTTCCAGTATCAATTCAAACCAAACCGGTATTGATGCGCGCTTCCTCTCGGATAAGCCGAATGCCTCGATAACCGTCACTACATCGGACTTGGTCGGAAATCAGACGGCTATTACCGCGCGTACACTCAGGCTTCGTTTGGTCAAGGTGGCGAACAACAGCACTGGGATCATCCTTAGCGGTCACAGTGCCGACTTAGGCACGGCTGCCGAACCAGGCCAGAACCTTTTCGATAACGTCAATCAAGGCGTGGTGATTGACAATAGTGGAAATGGAAACCTTGTGAGTGCTGTCGGCAATACCTGGAAAGCGGACACGCAGGGCGCGGACAGCAACGGGCACTATGCGCCGCGCACAACGTTCGATGGCACGAGTCCGCTCCGCAACGGCCTCAACTTCACGCTCGTTCGTGAAAACAGCAAAATCCAGTTCTAACCCACTCGCGCCCCTCAACCCTCACCACGCGAGGGGGCGCTGCACCGGGGGCGTGGCGAAACATGGCGCGCCCCTCACTCGTCAACACTGGCAGCCGCTGGGTTGAACAAGCGGCTCATTGATAAGGAACACTCCAATGGTTCGCACAATCATATTCACCGGTCGCGCCCGGTTCATCCTGTGCGCGATTCTGCTCATGGCCACCCTCGCGGCCTGCGGCGGTGGCTCGGCGGGCAGCGCGGATACCGCAGCGCCGCCCGCCCCGTCGCCCGCCAGCCCCAGCGCAAGCACCGACGCGGGCGGCCCTGGCATCGACCAGACCAAACTCGATGTCTGCGCTCTGCTCCCGCGCGACCAGGTCGAAGCCGCGATCGGTGCGCTGGCCGCTATGGAGGCGTCATGGTACCTTGACAGCGCCGAGAGCACGTCCAAGATCGGTGACAGCGACATCGCAGAAGCACCCGCCATCGGGGCGTGGTAGGGCGGCGATACCGTGACCGGTAGCTGTCGCGTTGTGACGGCGACAGCTGGGCCTTGTCATCGGTCGGCTGCCCAGCCGACAGCAGTTACGCGCGAGGAAGATTCGGCGCTCATTAAAAGGATGCCCCAGGAGACGGAGCGTGGACAGCTCTACTCTAAAGGGAGAACACGATCAACCAGCTGAAAGAACATCTGCAGCAGCACCCTTGCGGCCGGATCATCGACACAATTACACACTGAGGCATGGTTCAAACCAATCAATCTCAGGAGGTCTCCCATGGCACTTCGATTAGGCGATCTCGCGCCTGACTTTACCGCCGACACCACTCACGGTTCGATTGAGTTCTACATCTGGAAAGGCGACTCTTGGGCCGTCCTCTTCTCGCATCCGCGCGACTTTACCCCGGTCTGCACGACCGAGTTGGGCACCGTCGCCGGACTCAAAGCGGCATTCGAGCAGCGCAACACCAAAGTGATCGGTCTCAGCGTCGATCCGCTCGATGCGCATCAGCGCTGGGAAAGCGATATCCAGGATGTGACCGGGAACATAGTCAACTTCCCAATGATCGCCGACCCCGATCGTACCGTCGCGATGCTCTACGACATGATCCACCCCAACGTCAGTGAGACGGCCACGGTGCGCTCGGTGTTCATCATTGGCCCCGACCACAAAGTCAAGCTGACCTTGACCTACCCGGCCAGCACCGGACGCAACTTCCAGGAAGTACTGCGCGTGCTGGACTCACTCCAGCTCACCGCGCAGTACGCGGTCGCCACTCCCGCCAATTGGCAGGACGGGGACGATGTGATTGTGCTTCCGAGCGTGTCCGACGACGAGGCTCGCACGCGGTTTCCGAAGGGCTTCGCGAAGCACAAGCCATATTTACGAGTCACTCCGCAACCTAACAAGTAAAGCGGATCTTATTTGTTCCGCGGCTCACGCATGATAATAATGTGCGCTATAGAGCGTCAGGCTTCAGTAATGCCCCAACGATCGCCTGCTCCAGGGACATGCCTCGCCCAGAATCCCAGGCAGCGTCGAAGTCCGCCGTGCCTAGCTGTGCACGCGCGGCCGCCAGCGCCCGCTCGTAAGTCGTGCGCGCAGCGGGTGCCGGTCGGCAACCGATCGCCTGTCGCAGCCGTTCGGCGGCACCCCACAGACGCGCGGCACGCCCGGGCTTCTCGGCCAATGCCGCCACGCTGCCCAGCCCGGCCAGGCACCAGGCGATGTATGGCTGCTCGTTTAGCGTCTGCCCCCGCCAGCCCTTGCGCCAGCCAGCGCGCGGCCTCCTTCAGACGCCCGAGTCCAAGTGTCGTTTCGCCCATGCTCTGATAGAACAAGAGATTCCCCGCCGAGGGCGCGCATGAAGGTCGCCCGCTGTGCAGCCGCCCGGAAGCTGTTGCAGCCCACCTGGGCTATTGCAACCAAACGCCAGATCTTTAATCTGACCCATGGCCAGGTGCGCCCCAGTCCCTTATGCGCTGGCCGCCACCTCCACGCCCTGCCTACCTGCATCGCGACACGTCAGGGCGACCTATGACCAGCCCATCTGATCAGAGGCTGACACCGGCCGTGACGGCGTCCCGCACCCGGGCAACATCGCGCATCGGCGGGGCGCCGAAGAGCCGCTTATAGTCGCGGGTAAAGTACGAGGCATCGTCATACCCGACGCGGAAGCCGGCGCTCGCCGCATCAAGGTGCTCGCCAAGCAGCAGCCGGCGGGCCTCCTGGAGCCGCAGCTGCTTCTGGAACTGCCCGGGGCTCATCGCCGTGACCGCCTTGAAGTGGTAGTGGAAGCCTGACACGCTCATCCCCACCGCCTGCGCGAGCTCCTCGATGCGCAGCGGCTGGTTGAAGTCGTTCCGAATCCGCTCGATCGCCTCGGCGATGCGCTGCGTGGCGCCCCCCAGGACCGCGATCTGGCGCAGCCGGTCGCCCTGCGCACCCATGAGGAGCCGGTAGATGATCTCCCGCGTGATCAGCGGCGCCAGGAACCGTGCGTCAGCCGGCGTATCCAGCTGTCGGACGAGCCGCACCACATCATCCAGCAGGCTGGCGTCCAGCGGGCTCACGGCGAGCGCGCGCACGGCGGCATGGCTTCGCGGCGCGGGGTGCCTGGCCTCGACCATGACCGAGCCGACCAGGGTCGGGTCGAACTGAAGGCGGAGGCTCAGATAGGGTCGCTCTGGCGACGCGTCGATGATCTCACCGGTGACGGGGATCTCCGCCGTGGCGAGCAGGTAGTGGGCTGGGTCGTACCGGAGGCGTTGGTCGCCCACCAGCATCACCTTGCTGCCCTGGGCAATCACGCAGAAGGCCGGGTCGGACACCCCATACACCGGTTCCGTCGACGCGGAGACACGCTGGAGGTACAGCCCCTTCAGCGGCTCCACCATCCCATCGTGCGGGACGGCCCGCGCGATCCGCTCGACCAGTTCGTCACGGTTCGCCTGCGCCCGCTGCGCCTCGCGTGCTGCTTGCAGGTGGTTCAGCGTCTCCATGGATTCCCTTTCACATGTGCCTGGAGCCCTCGCTCCAGGTTGTGGAGAATTATCCAATAATCCTGGATAATTATTCTACCATGGTCGGCAGCAGATGTCATATACTACTCATTGGAGCGAGGAAGCACACACGATAGGCTTCCCAGCACCGTGGACCATTCTCCAAGAACAAATCCGGCACATGTCCGAGAACAGATCCGGCACATGTCCGCCAACACAACAAACGGCGCCCGGCACCGCGTGTGCAGATGCGTCAAGGAGGTTCCATGAGTAAGAAGAAGGTTTGGTTTATCACTGGCGCTGGGCGGGGCATGGGCGTGGACATCGCTAAGGCTGCCCTCGCCGCCGGCAACGCGGTCGTCGCCACTGGCCGCAACACCGACGCCGTGAGCAAGGCGGTCGGCCAGGCGGACGATCTGCTGGTCGTGAAACTCGACGTCACCAGCCCCGCCAGCGCCCAGGCCGCCGTCGACGCCGCCGTCGAGCGCTTCGGCCGCATCGACGTGCTCGTCAACAACGCGGGCAACTTCTTCGCCGGGTTCTTCGAGGAGATCACCCCGGAGCAGTTCCGGGCGCAGCTCGAGACCA
>WNGA01005874.1_pt1 | contig 17641 bp, 17 predicted proteins | sample 5400061 | NCBI WGS metagenome assembly WNGA01 (sample SAMN13153366, study PRJNA577476) | soil metagenome | isolation source: 100 cm soil or saprolite under grassland replicate 2 | place: USA:California | collected 2016-06-15 | reverse complement strand
TCAACGGCGTCGTCCCGGACTCGAACGCGGTGATCTTCGATGAGACGGGCACGTTCTACTGGCAGGCGATCTATAGCGGCGACGCGAACAACGAGTCCGCCACGAGCTCGTGCAAGAGCGAGATCGTGACTGTCAGCTCGAACATCCCGAGCATCAGCACGACCGCGTCAGCTGGCATCCTGCTCGGTGCCGAGATCCACGACAGCGCGCACCTGACCGGCACGTTCAACGGCACCGGGACGATCACATTCAAGCTCTACGGGCCGGACGACGCGAACTGCACGGGCACTCTCGTCTTCGAGGACACGGTCGACGTCCACGGCAATGGGGACTACGACTCCGATCCGTTCGAGCCTGAGGCAGCCGGCGTCTACCGCTGGATCGCAAGCTACAGCGGCGATTCGAACAACGCCGCCGTCAGCGGCTCGTGCAACGATCCGAACGAGAACGTAACGGTTCGCCAGCCCACGTTGACCATCTTGAAGACGGTCGCGGGCAATAGCCTCGGCACGGATCCGATCCTCGGAGTTCCGGCCGCGAAGGTCGGCGATACCCTCGTCTACACCCTGACCTGGACGCTGACGTCCGGTCCGGTTCACAACGCGGTCATCATCGACGTGCTGCCGACTGGCATGACGGCACCAACCAGCATCTCGAATGGCGGCGCCTACGACGCCTCCACCAACACCATCACGTGGCAGCTCGGAACCCTCGCGGATCCAACGGGGTCCGTCACGTACAACGTCAAGGTCACGGTGGCCGATGCGGCCCTGCCACAGCCTCTGGTCAACGTCGCAACCATCGACAGCGACGAAACGGAACCCGACTCGGACGACGCCTCCGTCGCCGTCCCCGGCCAGGTCGAAGAAGCGTCGCCGACCCCGCGGGTCACGCCGCCCAACACCTCGACCGACGATGCGTCGGGTCGGCCGGCCACCACCGGACTCAACCTGACGCTCGTTCTGCTCGCCCTCGGGGCCGTCACGCTCGTCGTCGGTCTGCTTCTGACCCCGGCGCCCGCGACGGTCCGCCGACGGGGCCGTCGGGGCTGACCCGATGACCCAGCTCTGACCGGTCGGCCCGGCGCCGCCGGACCGACCCAGAGGGGCATGTCGGACCCAAATCAGGGTCCCCGAGACCCGGGCGGGGCGTGCTTGCCTGAGCATGTCCCGCCCGTCACTCTTGCAGCCCGGCGCCCCACCCAGGACCCTTTGGTGCCCTGAGGCACCGGAATCGACCTCAGGTGGGGGATTTGGCACGTTCCTGTGAGGTTAGTACGCGTACTTCCGTACTAGACGCGCATAGGACGATCGGCGAACATCATTCGGCCGTAGCAGGCAGCGGCGCTCGTTTTCGGGGAACGACGCGAGCACTCATACGCACTCAAGGTAGCCCGCAGACAAGGGGACCGATATGAATGTTGTGGCCCACTCTCTACCGCGCCGGACCGGCGCATTGCCCATTCGAATGCTCGGCTGGCTCGCGGTCGCCTCGATGCTGGCGATCGTGGTGCTCGGCGCAGGCGTCAACCGCGTCTGGGCGGCATCGGTGGTGCCGATCCCACTCAGCGGGGCAAATTTCACCTGCTCCGACTTTGCCGCAACGTATGGCGGCGGCCAGACGTGGACGGAGTTCAAGCTACAGGGCGCACAGCTTGCCAACGGTACTTACACGCAAGGCCCGCTCACGGTCACGATCTCGAACTTCACGGATTCCAGTAGCGGCACGCCGGGCAGCTTCGACTGGAGCGCGAACATCGGCATTGACGCGGTCTTCGTGAAGGCCGGCACCGAGAGGCACAACCTCTACGTGTACGACCCGCCGCCCCCCGAGGCGACGAGCGACACGGGCCTCGGGCCTCAGGCTGGAACAGGAAACGGCATCAGCCACATCTCGTTCTGCTATGACGTGGAGACGGCGCCGACTCCTACCCCGACCCCGACCCCGACTCCGACGCCGACGGCCACGGTTCCGGCCCCGACTCCTACCCCGACCGGCGGCGTCGAGGAGGCGACGGGCACTCCTGCCTCGGAAGTGACGCCACCGAACACCGCAACCGACATCGGGTCGGGCGGCAGCAGCTCTGACGGCTGGCGAATCCCGATCCTTGGGATGGCGGTCCTTCTTGCGGGCGTTCTGCTGCTGACCCCGCGCCGTGCGGTCAGGCGCCGCCGCTAGGCGACCGACACCACACCAGTCAGTCCGAAATCGGAGCGGCATCGCCGCTCCGATTTCAGCCGTCACAGGCGGCGGCCCACGTTTCGGGGTTCGTGGACAGCACTCATCGCAGCCCAGGCAACATAGGGGACCCACACATGAGCGATCCTATCGACTCTCCTTCGCGGCGGTCGCGAGCACGCGGCCTCCGCATCTTCGGCTGGCTGGCCGTCGCTTCGCTTCTGGCGCTGGCGCTCCTCGGTCCTGCGGCCGGGGGCGCCGCCGCTGCGGCCGGGGCCATATGGACCACGTCGATCACGTGCGCGGTGCCCGACGCAGATCAAGACCAGAACCACTATGCGATCGGCGAACATGTCCATATCCGCGGCGAAAACTTCGAAGCCAATGCCCAGCTCCATTACACGATTACGGGCGCCCCCGGCAACGCGAGTGCCGACCCCGGGATCGTGGTCGCGTCCGGCGACATCACCGCTGACGCGAACGGCGAATTCTGCGTCGACGCGTATACGGTCGCCGCGGACGATGATGGCGAGTACACCGTCGACGTCCCGCCGGCCAAGAACGACAACTACCGGGTGAACGGCGTCGAGCCGACGCCGACGGCGACCGTGCCGGCCCCGACGCCCACCCCGACCGCCACGGTTGCTGCCCCGACCCCGACCCCGACGGCCAGTGTCGAGGTGTCGACCTCGACCCCGGGCCGCACCCCGCCGAACACCGCAACCGACATCGGGTCGAGTGGCAGCAGCTCTGATGGCTGGCGGATCCCGGTTCTCGGGCTGGCGCTGCTGGTCGGGAGCATCCTGCTCCTGACCCCGAGGCGCACCATCAGGCGCCGCCGCTAGGCGACCGCCTCCCACCAGGCACTCCAAGAGACCGGAGCGGCATCGCCGCTCCGGTCTCTTCATGCCCGGCACGGCCGGTTTCAGACGGTCAGGCGGTCGCCCGGCCAGACGAACCGGACGTCGCCGTCGAAGGCGGCCCGGACCGCGCGCTCGGTCTCGCCGGCGTCGAAGCCCATCTGGAGATGAGTGAGCAGGACGCGTCCGGCGCGGGCGTCCCGGGCGAGCCCTGCTACGGCCGGCGCATCGAGATGCAGGGCACCCTCGGGCACCGGCCCGGGTCCGAACGAGACCTCGCACAGCAGCGTGTCGCCCGGCCGAACGAGGTCGCGCAGATCGTCGGCCCGCCCACAGTCGCCCGAATAGACGAGCCCTGGCCCGTCGCCTGTCGCCACCCGGAAGCCGTAGCTCTCGTCGGTGTGGGTCACGAGCGACGCCTGGAGGGTGAACGGCCCGAACTCCAGCGTGCCACCTCGCAGCGGAAGGATCTCCAGGGCCGACCTGGCGAAGCCGGGCTCGCCCACGAGCGCGTCGAGCCGCGCTTCAAGGGCCGCCGGCGCTCGGACGGTGACTCGCCTGGCCGGACGGCACTCGTAGACCAGATAGTGCCGAAGCGGGACCAGGTCGATGAAGTGATCCGGGTGGAGATGGCTGACGGCGACGGCCAGCAGGTCTTCGGGGTCGAGCTCACCGGCGAGTCGCGGAAAGACGCCGTGGCCCAGGTCCAGCACGATGTTGCGGTCCTCGTGCCGGAGCAGGTACGCCGAGCCGGCCGCTCCGGGCCGGTTGGTGTAGGCCGGGCCGGCGCCGAGCACGACGAGCTCCATCAGGGGCGGTTGGATGTGCGCATGAGCGAAAGGATCGCACGCCCGTGCGACCGAGAGCCCTGCGTCGGGCCCTGGGTCAGGGGCCGCATGTCGCCGCGTCAGTTGCCGCGCTTGGCCCCGTGCGAATCCTGGCCACTCCGTGGCGTGTGCTCGGGCCGCGCCGTCGTGTCCACATGGGCCGGCGTAGTCGGTTGGGCGGCAGGCTTCTGGGTCGAGGGAGCCGCGCCGCCACCGCCGTCTGGCTTGGCGGCCGGCGCTCCCGAACCATTCGAGCCCGGCTGACCGCGCAGCCGGATGGCGTCCAGCGCGTGCTGATCGCGATCGAGGACCTGCTGGATGGCGTCCTGGGCAGTCGATGGGACCATTCCCAGGAGGCTCGCCAGCACCACCCGGTGCCGCATCAGTTCGATCTCGAGCCTGGCGAGGAGGTCGTGGTCCTCGCCGGCCGTTGCGAGTGCCTGTTCGACGCTGGCGCGATACTCGGCAAGGGCCGCGCTGACGGCCGAGCCATCGCCCCGCGCCGCGGCATCGGCGACGTCGCCCAACCGAGACTGCAGGCGGCTCAGCTCGGCGGCCGCCCGAGCGTCCCGATCGGCAGGCAGCGTCGCGGCCTCCAGCCACACGCGGACGCCATACAGGGGTGCGCCGGCGCGGCTGGCCGCGAAGGCGGTGCCTCCCAGGAGCAGGCCGGCGAGGCTTGCCGCCGCCAGAGCCAGGGTCGTCCGGCGCCAGCCGCCGCTGGAGAAACGCCGCCGGCTGGCCGGCCGGGCCCTCAGGGGCAGGGGCTGTGGCAGGGCCACGGGCAGCGCGAGGAGCGATGGCCCGGCGAGCGTCCGGCGCGCCTCGGTCATCACCGCCGTCCGGATACGGGCCATCTGCCTGGGATCGGGCGACAGGCGGGCAGCGGCGTACGTCTCGAGCCTTCGCTCGAGCTCGCCGTGTGCCCTGCGCTGCCTGATCCGATTGTCCATCACGTCTCTCGTTTCGCCGCTCGCGCCGCTCTCCGCTCCGCCGCCCGGGCGGCCGCCGGGATTGGCACCGGCCGGAGGGCCGGGAGACCGCCCATCACCTCGATCCCGAGCTGTCGCCGGAGCGAGGCGATGGCCCGGAACTGGAGGCCGCGAACGGTTCCTTCCTGCTTGCCCATCGCTTCGGCCGCCTCTCGGGCTGAGAGCCCGGCGAAGAAGCGCAGGGCGATGGCGTCCCGCTGCTCGTCGGTGAGGGCCGCCAGGGCGATCCCCACCTCTTCGATCTCATATCGCATCAGGATGACCACGTCCGGTTGCGCCTCGGCGGTGGACCGCTGACCGATCGCGTCGAGCTCGACGTGATCGTGGCGAGTCCGGACGAAATCAATGACCGCGTTCCTGGCCAGCCGGAAGAGCCAGCCCCCGAAGGGGACGCCCCGCGCTTCGTATCGCGGCAACGCCTCCAGGGCCTTGACGAAGACGGTCTGCGTCAGGTCCTCCGCGTCCGTTGGGCGGTGGACGCGGCTGACAACGTAGCGATAGATCGGCTCGTGATAGTGGTCGAAGAGCTGGCCATACGCATCTGCGTCGCCGTTCTTCGCCTGTTGCACGAACCGCTCGATCGCGGCGTCGTCGAGGGACATAACGACCGACCCTCTGCGCTGTTAGGTGCCGAACCGGCTAGGGAGCGGAACCTGGAGCCGCTCTGCACCGCGCCGGAAGGCGAGCCAGCTGAATCCTGCGTCGGCCGCCACCCGGTAGCCTTGCTCGAGCCCGAAGGCGAACGCGTCGGCGCGATGGGCGTCGGAGCCCGCGGTCACCGCCCGACCTCCGAGCTCGCGAAAGCGCTCCACCACTGGCTGCGCCGGGTACGTCTCGCCGGGGGACTGGCGAAGGCCGCTGGTGTTCACCTCGAGACCCGTGCCGCTGTCGATGAGTGCACGAAGGATTGCCTCGTAGAGCTCCGGAGCGGCCGCGAAGTCGGCCGGTGTCCGGTAGGGCATGACGTATCGCTTGACGAAATCCAGGTGGCCCAGCGTGTCGAAGAGCCCACTGCGGGCCGCCGCCTCGACTTCGTCGAAGTATGGCTGGACGATCTCCGCCAGCGTCTTGCCCATGGCGAATGCCGCTACTCGGTCCGTGCCGTATGGCGAGTGCGGACCGATGTGGACGGAGCCGATGGTGAAGTCGTAGCGGTGGCGGGCCAGGTGGTCCCGGATGTCGTCTTCGCGGTGTCGCTCGTAGGTGAGCTCGCACCCGAACCGGATGGCGACCCGAGATCCCCATCGCTCGGCCGCCTCTCGAACCACCCGCTCCCGGGTGGCGAAGTCGGCGAAGTCGTAGGCCGGGTAGCGCGGGTCGAAGTCGACGTGGTCGGTGATCGCGATCTCGGCGATGCCGCGCTCGAAGGCCGCCGCCGCGTAGACGTCGATCGGCACGTCGGCGTCCGGCGAGAGGTCCGTGTGGAGGTGGCTGTCCAACGGCAGGTCACGTGCCTGACCGACCTCGGCCGGGGTCGGATCGTGCGCGACGGCGGCTTTCGTCACCCTGCGATCAGCGCAAGCTCGCGACCGACGCGACCGAACGCTTGCAGGGCGGTGTCGAGCATCTCGTTCGTGTGGGCGGCGGTGACGATCGTCCGAATCCGGGCCTTGTCCAGGGCGACGGTGGGATAGACGACCGGCTGGGCGAAGATGCCCTCCTCGAACAGCCGGGCCGAGAACCGGCCGGCGACGTCCGAGTCGCCCATCATGACCGGTGTGATCGGGGTTTCCGAGGCACCGGTGTCGAACCCGAGTCGTGCGAGCTCGGCCTTGAAGCGCCGGGTATTCGCCCAGAGGCGTTCGATCAGCTCCGGCTCCTCCTCCAGCACCCGGATGGCCTCACGGCATGCGGCGGCGACGGCCGGCGGGTGGGACGTCGAGAAGAGGAACGGTCGCGAGCGCTGGATGAGCATGTCCCGGAGGGCCTGGGAACCAGCCACGTAGCCGCCGAGCACGCCGACCGCCTTCGACAGCGTGCCGACCTGGATGGCGACCCGCCCGTGCAGGCCGAAATGGTCCACGGTGCCGCGGCCATTCCGGCCGAGGACGCCGGATGCGTGGGCGTCGTCGACCATGACCGCCGCCCCGAACTCCTCGGCCGCGGCGACGATCCCCGGCAGCGGCGCGATGTCGCCGTCCATGCTGAACACCCCGTCGGTCACGACGAGGATGAGCCGGTGTGGCAGCCCGGCGAGCCCGCCCTCCTGGCGCGCCTCGGCCAGGACCTGCCGCAGGGCATCCACGTCCCGGTGGGCGAAGACCTTGCGGGGCGCCTTGGACAGCCGCATGCCGTCGATGATCGAGGCATGGTTGAGCGCGTCGGAGACGATCAGGTCCTGCTCTCGCGTGATCGTGGGAATGACGCCGGTATTCGCGCTGAAGCCGGACTGGAAGGTGAGCACCGCCTCCGTCCCCTTGAACGCCGCCAGCTCGGCCTCCAGGTCCTCGTGGAGGGTCATCGTGCCGGCGATCGTCCGCACGGCGCCGCTGCCCGCACCGAACTCGCGGACCGCTGTCAGCGCCGCGTCGCGGAGCCGCGGATGATGCGTCAGGCCCAGGTAATCGTTGGACGAGAGGTTCACGCAACGGTGGCCGTCGACGCTGACGACCGGACCCTGCGCGGAGCTCAGCACGCGGAGCGGGCGATACAGATGCTCCCGGCGCAGCTCTTCGAGCTCGTCGCCGAGGAACGCCAGAGGGTCGGGTCTGGTCTTCATTGGAGCAGGCAACCTCCCCACGGAGTCATCACGCGCCCTCTGAAGACCAAGGCGACGCTCCTGCTAGCCGTTGGTCTGAGGATTCCAGTCGAGGATCACCTTGCCGGAGTCTCCGGACCGGGCGGCAGCGAACGCCGCCTCATGGTCGCGGAACGAGTAGCGGTGGGTGATCGCAGGACGGATGTCGAGCCCCGATTCGAGCATCACCGTCATCTTGTACCACGTCTCGTACATCTCGCGGCCATAGATGCCGCGCAGGGTGAGCATCTTGAACACGATCGCGTTGACGTCGAGCGACACATCCTCGGTCGGGATGCCCAGCAGGGCAACGCCTCCGCCGTGGGCCATGTTGTCGAGCGCCGTACGGAGCGCGGCCGGGTTGCCAGACATCTCGAGGGCCACGTCGAAGCCCTCGACCATGCCCAGCTCTGCCTGCACGTCATGGAGGTCGCGAGCCAGCGGATCCACGACGACTGTCGCCCCCATCCTCGTGGCGAGCTCGCGGCGGTACGCGTTGGGCTCGGAAACGACCACGAAGCGCGCGCCCGCATGGCGAGCCACCGCCGTCGCCATGAGCCCGATCGGGCCGGCGCCCGAGACGAGCACGTCCTCGCCGAGCACCGGGAATGCCAGGGCTGTGTGCACCGCGTTGCCGAAGGGGTCGAAGATCGCGGCGACCTCCTCGTCGATCCCCGGCCAGTGGTGCCAGACGTTCGTCATCGGCAGCGCCACGTACTCGGCGAAGGCGCCGTCGCGGCCCACCCCAAGGCCGATCGCGTTGGCGCACAGGTGCCGCCTGCCGGCCAGGCAATGACGGCAACGCCCGCAGACGACGTGGCCCTCGCCGCTGACAAGGTCGTCAGGGTGGAAGTCGGCGACATTCGAGCCGACCTCCACGATCCGGCCGACGAACTCGTGCCCCACCACGAGCGGCGGCCGGATCGTCTTCGCCGCCCAGGGGTCCCACGACTCGATGTGGAGGTCGGTCCCGCAGATCCCGGTCTTGTGGACCCGGATCAGGACGTCGTTGATCCCGATCGTGGGCCGCGGCACGTCGAGGAGCTCGAGCCCGGGCCCGGATTGGGCCTTGACGAGGGCGAGCATCGCCCGCTCCGGCTAGCTGCTCGGTGAGCCGCTCGGGCCGGCCGGCGATCCGCTCGGGCCGGCGGAACCGCTCGGCTCGGCCGATGGCGGTGAAGAGGGCTCCCCGGACGGCGACGGCGCGGCGCACTGCTTTTCGGGATTCGTCCGTTCGCCCTCGGCCATGAAGAAGGCGAGCATCTGGTCCGTGTCCGCCGAGTCGAGCATGAGCACGCGATCCCACACCAGGGCCGCGAACTTCGTCTTCATGTCGTCGAAGCGGGTGATGACCGGACCGATCCGGCCGGCCGGCAGCTTGCACATGGGGCTGGCGGGAAACGTGGTCGCAAACGTCTTCAGCTTCTGCAGCGTGGCGTCATCCGGGCAGCCGCCGGAACAGTTGTACAGGACGACCAGCGCCCCGTGCTCCAGGTTGTGGACCCAGCCCTGCGGTTCCGTGCCCTCGTCCGGAGGGTAATAGCGGGCCGCGATCGGCCCCCGGCCAGCCGCGGAGTAGTGGTTGCCCGAGGCCGGTGGACAGTACGTATAGCGCACCACGGTGCCGGGCGGGACGTGCGAATTGCCCATGTCCCGCTCCAGCTGGCCAAGCCGCGGGCTGCCGCTGGGGACCGCGGTCGGCGCGGCCGGCTCCATGATCGTGGAGCACGCATACGCCTTCTGGGTGGCGCCGAGGTACAGGACGCCGGTGAGCAGCGCGACGACGACCACTGCTCCACCCATCAGAAGCTGGGTCCGGTACCGCTCGAGGAAGGATTCGTTGCGATACGACGGGCGCGGGCGTTCACGCCGCCCGACCCGGGAACCGCTGCCGCCCGCGCTGGGGGGATTGCTGCCGGCGCGCGTCGGCCGGCGCGTAGGGTCGCTCACTGACCTGCCTCTGGTGTCGTTGGGGAAAACGCGGCCGTGAGGCCGCTGACGTGTTCGGCTGAGGGTACCCTCCCGGAGCGGAATCGTGCCGTGTCGCGGCCCGAGGGCCGCCGCCGTCAGGGCTCGCTCAGCCAGGCTCGGACCCGTTGGCCGGTGAGACCGCGGAACAAGGCGACCGCGAGGATTGTCATCAGCACCGCCAGCACGAGACCGAGGGGGCTGCCGGAGAACGTGAACCAGGCCAGCGGCACGCCCGGGATCGTGAGGCTGGCCAGGCCCAGGGCCAGTCCTCGGCCGGCCTCCTTGCGCTGGATGACCAGGGTCGTCGTGAAGATCGTGTAAGCCAGGAGCGCCATGACCACGACCCCGAGTCCGCTGACGGGCGCCGAGATCGCCTGGTCGACGATAAATCGCAGAGACAATCCGATGACCGCGACGATGGCGAGCGCATACCCCAGGAACAGCCGGACGGCCGCCGGCATGCCGCGCGATGCGGCTGGGCCGGACGGCGGCTGCCGACTCATCTGGCGACGCATCTGGCGATTCTGCCACCCTGCCGTGCCGCCCTGCGACCCGGCCTCGGCGCCCGCGCCGCGCCCACCGGTCACAGGACGCATCTATACTTCGCCCTCTCGTGGCAGATCTCCCGGTCGATCTCGCCGAAGAAGTGACTGCCCGCCTTCTCCGGTCGTTCGATCTCGAGGGCAAGATCCACAGGGCGCTCGAAGCACTGGGCCCGCTCGGGGGGCGAGATGTCGTGCTTGTTGACGGCGCCCAGGGAGTGCGTGCCCGTCAGCTTGCCGCGCTCGGCGCACGGTTGACCGTCCTGGAGCGGCCGGGCCGGCTGGCCAGGCTCAAGGCCGCGCTGGCGGGAACGGCAGGTGTCCAGGTGTCGGCGGGCAGGCCCGCGGCTCTCGGCCTGCCGGACAGCAGTGCCGACGCGATCGTGGCCTACTGGACTGCGTTTCGCGCGCCCAGCCCGGCCGAGGTCGCTGAGGCAGACCGCGTCCTGAGGCCCGGCGGCCGCCTCCTCGTGGTTCACGACTACGGGCGTGACGACGTCTCGCGGATCCGCGGCGACCTGCCCGAGTATTCGACCTGGGGCAGGCGCGACGGCTGGTACCTGCAGAACGGGTTTCGCATGCGCGTGATCCATGCGTTCTGGACGTTCGCGTCACTGGCCGAGGCGCGCAGCCTGCTGACCGATGCCTTCGGCGAGGCCGGCTCGCGCGTCGCCGACACGCTCAAGCGGCCGCGACTCAGCTACAACGTGGCCATCTACCACCGATCACGTCCCGATCGGGCCGACGATCGTGCTGGCGGCACCGGCCCCGTCGCCATCGACTCGATCCAGATCGACGGGCTCGCGGCCGCCCCGGCCGCCGCCGATTCGGTGCGTCCCGGGTCGGTCGACGCCATTGCCGGCCTGTCCTCGTGAGTGGGCCCTCGTTCGACGATCGGCGGTCGATCTCGACCCGAAACCTGGATCGGGAGGACCAGGCCGCCCACGGCCAGGACCGCAGCCAGGCTCGACGCCCGGACTGGGACGAAGGAGCCAGCGACGAAGAGGAACGCGGCCTCCACCTCGGTCCCATCCAGATCACCCCCACCAAGGTCATCCTGGCGATGGCCTTGGCCGGCTCGGTCGGCTTCGGGCTGTACACGCTGACCGTCCGCGATGCCAATCAGATCCCCCTGCTTGCCGCGGGCCTGACGCTGCTGGGGCTCGTCTTCGGCTTGCTGACGATTGCCGGCGTCATCGCCACATACCGGGCCGGATCCGACGAGCAGGCCGTCCGGGCGATGGTCCTCGCGATCGGCGCCGGCGTCGCCTCGATCGTGACTCTCGGCTGTCTGGCCGGCGCTGTCCTGCTCGCCCAGCTGTGGACGTCCGGCGCACGCTGACGGGAGGTCGGCGCGGGCGGCAGACCGGTCACCTGCTAGACTCGGCTGAACCCTGGCGCGACTCGAGCCGGCCGTTCGGTGGCCCCATCGTCTAGAGGCCTAGGACGCCACCCTTTCAAGGTGGAGATCAGGGGTTCGAATCCCCTTGGGGCTACCACCATCCACACTCGCGCCCGTCCACGGCGCGGCCCGCAGTAGCCCGACCTTGCCCTCTGATACGCTGAGGCCATGGAGCTGATGGGGATCTCGATCCGAACGATCGTCAAGGACAACGTCGCCATCCGCTGCGACGGCTGCCGGAATCTCATCGAGGGCACCCCGTGGCGAGTGAATCTCCTGGACATCGTCGCCACCGAGCGGCCGGCCGACTGGTCCGAGGCCGCGGCCATCAATCCGGGTCCGTTCCAGTTCCACTCGGACGAGGCGTGCGTCCACACCTGGATGGCGCGGCGGGGCTACCTGTTCTGCCGCCGCGGCCGTGTCCGCGAGATCATGCGACCGGTCCCCATCCCGGGCGACGACCCGCGCTGGGGGTTGTGCGATGGCATCCATCGCGACGACCACGAGTTCATTCCGGCCTGAGACGAGCCCGTCTCATGACCTCGAATCCACCAGCCTGAGGCACGGCCGAGTGCCATGAGCGCGACCGTCATCCTGCCGGCCTTCTCGTCCCTCCTGGCCGCGCTGTTCAGCGTGGCCCTGTTGGACCAGTGGCGCGAGCGACACCGCGCATACCAGCTGATCTGGGCCATCGGCATGCTCTTCTTCGCCATCGGATCGGCCTGCGAGGCGCTTGCAGGCGCCGGCGGCTGGAACGAGCCGCTGTACCGGACCTGGTATCTGACCGGCGCCGTATGGACGGCCGGCTGGCTCGGGCTGGGGACGGCCTTTCTCCTGGCCCGGACCCGGTTCGGATACACCTTCGCCGTCTGTCTTGGGCTCGCCGGGATCTTCACCCTGCTGACTCAGCGAACGCACAACTACCCGGCCGCCGGCGCGGCTCCCGCGCTGTACCTGCTGGCCGCCCTTGTTCTCGCCGTGGCGATCAGCGTGGAAACCTACTTCCAGAACGAGCACTGGCCGCGGATCGCCGCGCTCGGCGTCATTGGCGCCACCGTAGTGAGCGTCGCGCTCATGGCGACGACGGCGCTGCCGGCCCCGGGCTACGCGCTCGACCCTCGGACCAGCATCCCGACCGGCGACCTGTTCCCCGGCACGATCCGCCTGCTGACGCCATTCCTCAACATCACCGGGGGCCTGGCCCTCACGCTGGGGGCACTCTTCTCCGCCTACGTGTTCATGCCCAAGCGGCGCGTCCTCGGTTATTCCCTGGACCCTGGTCAGAGTGGGGACGTGTTCCTGTTCAACCTGCTCATCGCACCGGTGGCGATCGTCGTGAACTTCGTGGCATCGCTGCCGGGGACCGTGCGGGCGCTCGTCGGCGGACGCCTCCACAGCCGTGTCCCGGCGACGATCCTCATCGCAGTCGGCGCCCTCGTCGCGAGCAGCACCGATTCACTCAACCGGTTTGGCTCGACGGCCCTGTTCCAGACCGGCAAACTGGCCGCCGTGGTGCTCCTCTTCGCCGGCTTCCTGGTCTCTATCGAGGTCTTTCGGGAGGTGCGCATCCCGTTCACGACCATCCGGTTGCTGGCGACACGCCGTGAGCATGGCCGCGCGGGCGACCTGCCGGTGGCGGCCGCCGACGATGGGCAGAACGGTGGCGCCTGAGGGCGGTTTCGGCCGGGCCTGAGGGCGGTCTCGCTCGGGCCGGGGTAGGACCCCAGGCCTCGCGGGTATACTGGCCGGGCCCGGCCGTCCCTGACCGGCCGCGTCCCCCAATACCCCGTCCGGCGCGATGCCGGCCGGTCCGGCACAGGCTTCCGAGGTTCGATGCGCATCCGCAAAGCCGTCTTTCCGGCCGCCGGTTGGGGGACGCGGTTCCTCCCGGCGACGAAGGCCCAGCCCAAGGAGATGCTGCCGCTCGTCGACAAGCCGGTCATCCAGTACGCGGTCGAGGAGGCGGTGGCCGCCGGCATCGAACAGGTGATCATCGTCACCTCCAGCCAGAAGCGAGCCATCGAGGATCACTTCGACCTGTCCTTCGAGCTGGAGCACCTGCTGGAGGAAAAGGGCGACGTCGAGATGCTCAGGCGGATCCGCCACATCAGCGACCTCGCCCAGGTGGCCTATGTCCGCCAGAAGGAGCAGCTCGGCCTGGGGCACGCCGTGCTCGTCGCCAAGGAGCTGGTTGGCCACGAGCCGTTTGCGGTCATCCTGTCTGACGACGTCGTGGTGGGCGATCGTCCATGCATCGGCCAGCTCATCCACGCCTACAACCGGACGCACGCGTCCGTGGTCGCGGTCATGGAGGTGCCGCCGGAGGACACCGGACGATACGGGGTCATCAAGGCGGAGCCGACGGACGACCCGCTCGACCACGGACGGCTGCACCGCGTGGTCGGCCTCGTGGAGAAGCCGGCGCCGGCCGATGCACCGTCCAACCTGGCGATCATCGGGCGCTATGTCCTGACTCCCAAGATCTTCGACAAGCTGGAACAGACACCGCGCGGCGCCGGTGGCGAGATCCAGCTCACGGACGCGATCGAGATGCTCATGCAGGAGCAGCAGGTGTTCGCCTACGAGTTCGAGGGGACCCGCTATGACGCCGGCACCACGATGGGCTGGCTCAAGGCATCGGTGGAGCTGGCGATTGCCCGGCCCGACACCGGTCACGAGTTCCGGGAGTACCTGCGGAACCTCGAGCTGTAGCGGCCTCCGGCTCGATCGACGGCCCGTTTGCCGATGACGCCGGAAGTCCTCGTCATCGGCGCGATCCGGGTGCTGGGCTCCCTGCCGGTCCTGCGCTGGCCGCTGGCCGGTGGCGTGCTGGCCGTCCTGGTCGACCTGGCCGACCTCCTCCTGCGAGACACGCTCGACCTCGGCGGCATCCCCGACTACCAGTCGTTCGACAAATGGATCGACCAGGTCTATCTGGCCACGTTCCTGGTCGTCGCCCTCCGCTGGCAGGGTCCGGAGCGAGCCGTCGCGGTCGCGCTGTACGCCTTCCGGATGGCGGGCTTCCTGGCCTTCGAGGTCACCGGCGAGCGGAACCTTCTCCTGCTCTTCCCGAACGTCTTCGAGTTCTGGTTCCTGCTGGTGGCTGCCATTCACCGCGTCCGGCCGGACATGGCCTGGCGGGCGGCCACGATCGCGCCGGCCCTGGTCGTGCTCCTCGGCCTCAAGGAGCTGCAGGAATGGGCGCTCCACGGCGCCCGGCTGTTCGACGGGATCAGCTCGCTGGAGGCGATCGACATCCTTCGCCGGTGGCTCACCGGCGGCCGGCCCTGAGCGTTCGGCGTCACGCGGCGCGTGCTCCAGGAGTCGTTACCGGGTACCGCGACGGAAGTCGACAGTCGGTGCGGTAGGATGGCGCGCAGGGGCTAACAGGGGAGACCAACGTCTTGGCGGAAATCGGAAGCGTGCTGGGCGGCCGGTACCGGCTCATGGAGCTGCTTGGGCAGGGCGGCATGGCCACCATCTACCGCGCTCATGACGGCCAGCTGAACCGGGATGTCGCCGTCAAGATCCTGCGCCCGGAGTACGGCCGGGACCCCGACTTCGGCAGCCGGTTCCGCCACGAGGCCCAGGCCGCAGCCTCCCTCAATCACCCCAACGTCGTCTCCGTTTTCGACTACGGCCAGGACGAGAACGGGCCGTTCATCGTCATGGAGCTCATCGACGGCGAGGACATCGCGACCATCCTTCGGCGCGGAGGGCCGCTGGCACCGCGCCAGGCCGCGCGCCTCACGGCCGAGGTGGCACGCGCCCTGTCCGCGGCTCACGCACGCGGCTTCGTCCATCGTGACGTGAAGCCGGGCAACATCCTGCTCTCGAGCGAGGGCCGGGTGAAGGTCGGCGACTTCGGCATTGCCAGGGCCGTCGCCGAGGCGCAGATGACGCTGCCCGGAACCACCCTTGGCTCGGTCCATTACTTCAGCCCGGAACAGGCGCGCGGTGAGCAGGCGACCTCGGCATCCGACGTCTATTCGCTCGGGATCGTTCTCTTCGAAGTCCTGACAGGCCGCCGCCCGTTCGAGGGCGACAGCGCGGCTTCGATCGCGATCGCTCGCCTGTCCGGCCCACCGCCCGATCCGTCCGACGTGCGCGCCGGGATTCCGCCGGAGCTCGTCGCCATCGTCAGCCGGGCGATGGCTCCCGAGCCGGCCGATCGCTTCCCATCGGCCGCGGCGATGGCCCACGCCCTCGAGGCCTACCTGGGAGACCGGCCTGCAGCCGCCGCCACCAGCGCCGCCGCCGCCAGCGGCGCCGTGGCCGGCAGTGGCGCCGCGGCCGGGGCAGCCATGGCAGGCGCAGCGGCGGCCGGGGCTCCGGTGCTGGCCGCAACCGCGAGGCCCAATCCGGGCGGCATCCCGTACGGCGACGACGCCTACGCCGGCGCTCGATCGCCGAGCCGTCCGGCCGGCCGCTATGGACCGGCGGGTGGGCGGGCGCTGCCGGCGGACGGACCCGACGAGGACGCAGGCCGGGGCGGGAGCTCGTGGATCTGGATCTCCGGCCTGCTGGGCCTGGCCATCCTGGCCCTGGTCGCCTTCGTCGTCTTCCGGGTCCTCAGCGGCAGCTCGGCGCCCACGTCTGCCGCCACGGTCAGCGTCCCCAATTTCGTCGGTATGTCCTTCGAGGAAGCGTCGAGCGCGGCCGACCAGGCGGGGCTCGTCCTGATCCGCGACAGGTTCGACCAGACCAGCACGCAGCCAGCAAACACCATCATCGGCCAGGACCCCGCATCCGGCGCGGTCGTCGATCGGGGCAGCGAGGTCAAGCTCACGCTGGCCGCCCCCGCTGCGGCCGTGCTCGTGCCCGACCTCAGGAACCAGCCCTGGCAGACCGCGGACACGCTCATCGTCCAGGCAGGCCTGGCCATCGGCGAGCGGACCGATGAGTTCGACCCGGTTGTGCCCGCGGGCTCAATCGTCAGCCAGGATCCGCGCCCGCTGCTGGCCGTGCCACCCCAGACGCCGATCAACTACGTCGTGTCCAAGGGCCCTCAGCCGTCGCCCACGTTCTCGCCGACGACCGGGCCGACGACACCGCCGACCTCAGCGCCGACGGCCACCCCGGTTCCGGCCGACACGACCCCGCCGGCACCTCCCTCGACCCCGAACATGACCGACGAATCCGACACTGGCATCTCGCCAAACGACAACATCACGAGCAACCCCACGCCGACGTTCTTCGGAACTGCCGAGGCCGGCTCCAGGGTCAGGATCCTCGCGGATGGTGGCGAAGTCGGCAGCGGTCTCGCCATCGGCGGATCATGGACGATCACGGTGTCCGCCCTCCCCAACGGCCCGCACTCGATCACCGCGACGGCGACGGACACCTCATTCAACACGAGCGCCGCCAGCGGTGCCCTGCCGATCATGATCGATACTGCGGCCCCGAGCGCGTCGTTCAGCTCTCCGGATACGGGGACGTCCGAGAGTCATGACGGGACCGTCTCGGTCACCTGGAACGAAAGCGGAACGGGCACGATCATCGTGCGCCGCTCGCTGCAGCGCGAGGTCGCCGACACGTGCGACGGCGATACCTGGACAGCCGACGCGAGCCCGGACACGACCGCCTCGCCGTCCAACCAGAACAACCTCCAGGACGGCAATTGCTATCGCTGGGTGCAGACGCTCATGGACCGGGCGGGGAACGTGGCAACCGAGAAGAGCGGCGCGGTTCTCATCAAGATCCCCGGGCCGACTCCGACGTAGCTCGGGCGCCTCCCAGGCGAGCGATCGGCCGGGTCTCCTAGGGCGTCTACCGGTTCGAGCCCTCGGTTTCGGCGAAGAGCCCGAAGCCGACCCCCGTCGGGTCGAGTGGCACCATCACAAGCTCCGTGCGACCGGCCTGTTCTGCCGCGAACGCCTCGAGCCTCGCGTCCCAGCAGGGTCGGATCTCATCGCCGCGGAGCGGGCTTCGAGCACGGTCCAGGCCGCAGTAGCCAAGGTTCACGGCGACGGCGTGCCGGAAGTGGCGGCAGGTGGCGCAGCTGGTGCTGGATCGACGGCAGACCCAGCAGCGCGCCGTCTCTGCCTGGGGTGTCCCGCAATGGGGGCATCGCCACATCGGCATGGACGGATGGTAGCTGCGCGGCGGGCGCGTGTCGAGGCACGCCGGTCG
>WNGA01006915.1_pt1 | contig 17657 bp, 16 predicted proteins | sample 5400061 | NCBI WGS metagenome assembly WNGA01 (sample SAMN13153366, study PRJNA577476) | soil metagenome | isolation source: 100 cm soil or saprolite under grassland replicate 2 | place: USA:California | collected 2016-06-15 | reverse complement strand
AGCCGAAATGCAGCCTACGCCGGGTTTGGCGAACGCTAACAGCGGCGCGCGCGCGAGGGCAGCGGCGGCAACGAGCGCCACGCGGTGGAAGAACAAGTGGCCGGCCGAACGAAGCGAATGACGCGACGCTGCAATGGAGTTGACGCCGACGAGAGCACAAACCGTTCGCATTTGCGAGACGCGCAAGGGAGGCGCCATTGATCGGAGGGCGGAGCCTAACGGAACCAAGTTAACCGGCTGCCCGGCCGGCGCGCAGCGCCGCCGATAGCGGTCCGGTTGAACGCGTGGTTAGGCCGCACGTACGCTAACAGTGCAATGAAGATGGTGAGTAGCACTAGGACAGACCAATGCACGGTGGGGATGGCGGCAAAGATTCCAGTTCCTAGGAGAGAAATGTCTCGAGCGAAATTGGAACCCAAGCCTGGAACGTAAACCAAGATGGAACTCACACGAGTACCGGCAGCCGTTGGCAAGAAAGCGACCGCTACTGTGCAGGAAGCGCCAGGAGCCAAGGGAGCCTGAGCGCAGTCGGTGGAAAGTGAAAAATCAGTGTAGTACCCCGGCGGTGGACATCCCGGTTGGGCAGGAAAGCAAAGCACGACCGGGTGGAGCACTACGCTAAGCGTATGAGCAACGGTGTCGAGATTTGTTACGGTCACGGTAACGGGCGGACTGCTCCCGCCGATGGCCTGAGCAGAAAATGACACGGTTGTCGTCGATACCCCAATTTGATTCTGTGCGTGCACTATTTGCGCACAGCAAAGAAACGCGCCGAGGATGGTCGCGAGCTGTATCAGAAGCCGGAGTGCCGTCTTGACGGTGGTGTAGCGCATGTGTCGATGTGCGGCCTAACGGAACCAAGTTAACCGGCCGCACGGCGCGGGCTGAAAGCCCCGCCGGTGGCGGTCCGAGTTGAACGCGTGGTTAGGCCGCATATGTCGGCAGAAGCGTGCCAGTACAGCGTTCGCTTGCAAAGATACGCAACACCAAACGACAACCATTGAACGCATCGACGACGCGAGCCCGGGAATTGGCTGCCATTTCGACCGGCAATTCGGTTCGATAGAAATAGCCAAAATCGCCAATCTCCGCGCTGGCAAGGTGCGGTGTACCGACGCGCACTCGCGCAGCGAAGGACAACACTAGATCATTTCGATAGAGCTTGGAATAGATGCCAAGGAAATGCGTAGGGTCGACCTCGCACCCGGTCTCCTCGAGCACCTCGCGTCTAAGCGCGACAACCGGAGATTCACCGCTCTCGACGCGACCACCAGGCGTGGTCCAAAACCACCGACATACACGAGAAGGAAACCACGTGCGCGCGGGTCCGGTTGAGCGCGTGGTTAGGCAGCATCTTCTATCTCAACGCGGACGACATCGAAGCAAGCCGGCAAACCTTCGTACGCAAGTGGATAGCGGGCATAGACGTTTTCGAATAAGCGAACCCTTGGGCCATTCATCGTTCGAACGAGATGACCAACTGCACTGAATGAAGAATTGTGCTCCGGCCGCAGCTTGGAATTGCGGCCATGGAATGAGTCAACAGCCTTCCCGGCAACGAGATTGATGGTCATCTCGCCGTACATCGCGGAAATGAAATCGTGTTTGTCGGTTCCGAAAAGCTGCATGTGATCGAGATTGTTGTAAACGAGAAGAACGCCAGGTTTACCTTGCGAGGAAGCGTACTGTATCTGCGTCCGCGCGTCTTCGATCTTCTGGCGAATATGTGCGCCTACCGTTCGCGAGCTGACGCCATCCAGCGTGAACCGCTCGTCTTCGTCGATCTGCTTGATCTCGAAGTATGCGAGGTCGTCGCTTAGCGTGACAACGTAGTCCGGTGTTCGACCGCTGGATACGGGCACCGGCTGAAACGATAAGGCGTTGGTCTGGCAGAACGCTTCGAAGAGCGCTTCGCCTTCAGTCCGTTTGTCCACGGCGCCTCGATTGATGCTGCCTAACAAGACAAGTTGAGGGGCGCCCCGGCGGGCGCGCAGCGCTGCCGGTGGGCGTCCCACTCGAACGCCGGGTTAGGCCACGCTCGGGTGCGGCGAAGCTCGCGAACTCGCGCCCAGCGAGCGCGTTGTGCTTCACATAGCCCACCCCGCGCTCATCCTTGCCCTTGGTGCGCGCTCGATACGGGGCACAGGCGCGCGGCACAAACTCCCAGTGCTTGGCGAAGGCGAGCAGGCGGTCGTTGAACTGCACTTCACGCGTAACCGGATCGTGATGGACCACCAACGCCCGGGCATTGTCCAGCAGCACTTCGGCGGCGACCCCTCCGAAGGCCGCAAAGGCGCTTTCCATCCCGTCGAACCAACTCGCCTGGCGCTCATGCCGAAACACCCGCAAGTGCAGCCGCCGCGAATAACCGAGCGTCGCCACAAACAAGTACACGCGCTCGCGCTCACCGGCGATCATCACCGCGCGCTCGCCGAAGTCGATCTGCAGTTGTGCTCCCGGCGCCGTCTCGAAGCGCACCGTGGCCAGTGCCTGGGCTCGCCATTGCTGGCGCAACGGCTTTACCGCCCGCTCCACCGTGCGCAGCGACACCGCAACGCCGTGCTCGTCCGCGTCGAAATGCGCTTTCGCGGCGAGCCCGTTTCGCTGGTTGCCCCCGGTTTCGAGCGGCACGTAGGTCGGCTTCGGGTCGGACCCGGCCGATCGCCACTGCGCACTGCGGCTAGGCGCTGCCGTGCGCTTGGCCGGGGGATTGCGGACGTGGGCGAGGATTTCGCGTGGCGTTGACGCACCGGTGGCGGGGACTACGTTGTCCTTGAGATGCGAGGCGCGGGCGTGCTGCGCAGTCGTTGCGCGCTTGAATCCACTGCGTCAAGAAGCTTTCTTGCTGCATGCCTCGCGGGGCAGCAACCGCGCGAGTTCGGGGCCGCCTACCAGCTTGATCGCGTGCTTGATGGCAAAGGCGCGTGCGTTGTCGGTGATCTCGCCGGCGGCTACGTAGATGCACTCATGCGCATTGCGCGCTTCTTTCATGGCGTGGAGGTCGTGCAGAGGCTCGACGCCCGTGTGCGCCACCTTCCAGCGCTTGCAGTTGACGAGCGCGGTACGCCCCTCCTTCGTGATCTCGAAATTGGCAGCGGTCCCGCTAACGGCGCTGACTCCGTATCCTTGCCGCCGATATGCCGCCTCGAGGGCGCGGGAAAATTCGACCCACGACATGGCACGAACCGCGGCGAGCGTGTTGTCGATGCGGGCCATCGACGGCGCGTGGAAATGCTTCCAGGCGGCAATACACCCGATCACCAGAAACGGCAAACCGGTAACGGTGCCGAAGATCCGGTACGCCTCGGGTAGCAGCGCGATTGCGACGGCGGCCACCGTGCCGGCGATGGCGAAACTGATCCACCACGACGAGCGCAGCAGGACCGCGAACAGCGAGTTCTCATTCATCGTCCACTTCATGCGCTGCCTCGCGACTTCCCCGGAAGCATGGACTGCTTAGTATAGAGGAGCCAGATCGCGTGACGTCCCCCCGGTTTCGCGTCAGTTCTTAACAGCATCGGTGCACTGCTGAGCATGTTGACTCGCATCGGTAAGCACGTGCGTCTCGCCGTGCAGTGAATCTCTTGCTTGCAGACGACCTAAATAATCGAGCAACTGCCATATCCCAACGACCAGTGCTCGCCGTTCTATCGGTTCACGGAGAAGGGTGGCAACGCTTATCCGAACACCGACAGGATGTGGTGCAAGTACATGCCAAGTGCCTTACTTCGGACCTGTCGCAACGGGAGATGCGCGCTGTCCGACATATTCTTGCGACGATGCGTGAACGGCTGGCCGTCGATGACGAAGGAGTGACCCGATGAAATTCCACGTTCATGCGATTACCGGCCCGATCGCAATGCTGTGCGTGTTCGGCCTCTGGAGCTCAACCGTGATTGCCGAGTTGTTCCTGTTGCATGAAGCGATCACTGTGGTCAAGCGCGGCATCGTGTATGCGAGTGGGTGATGGTTCCAGCAATGGCGGAGATCGCCGAAAGCGGCTTAGCGCTCTGCAGGAACCGAAGCGGATGGGTGCTCGACCACAAGAAGATGTGCATGCCGTTCATCGCGGCGAATCGGCTGCTCATCCTGCTTCCCGCGGCTATTATCCGTATTCCAAGGCGGTGATCGGCGAGTTCGATGATGCGTTCTAAGCGGTCCCAAGCCGTCGAGCTGCTGCTTGGCGCAACCAACTTTGTGCGGATGAGCCTGAACTTGCGTGATGGCCTCAGGCTCGCAGGGCGGTTGCGATAAGCGTCGACGCGAAGCGATGCCGGCACGGAAACGGCAACCGATCCGCGAGGGTTCAGGCGCCGCATTGCGGGTCGATTTCATTGTTTCAGATGTGCAGTGCGTGTCCCAGCGCCCGCCGCGCGCCTTCCTGGACGGCTTCGCCCAGCGTTGGATGGGCATGGATGGTGCCGGCGGCATCTTCGAGGCGTGCGCCCATCTCGAGCGAGTGCGAGAAGGCCGTGCTGAGTTCGGAAACGTTGCCGCCCACCGCCTGCCAGCCCACGATCAGGTGGTTGTCGCGCCGCGCCACGACACGCACGAAGCCATCGGCCGCTTCGAGGGTCATCGCGCGGCCATTGGCGGAAAACGGAAACATCGCACTTATGCACTCGAGTCCCGCGGCCGCCGCTTCTTTGGGCGAGAGGCCCACTACCACGACCTCGGGATCGGTGAAGCACACGGCGGGAATCGCTGCCGGCGCAAAGCGGCGCCGCTTGCCGGCGATGATCTCGGCCACCATGTCGCCCTGCGCCATTGCGCGATGCGCGAGCATCGGCTCGCCCGTCACATCGCCAATCGCCCAGACGTTCTTCATCGACGTGCGGCACTGGTCGTCGATGCGCACGGCACTGCCATTCATGTCGAGCATGAGTCTCTCGAGGTCCCAGCCTTGGGTGCGCGGACGGCGGCCGACTGCGACCAGCACCCGATCGGCGGGCAGCAGCGACTCTTCCGCCTGCGCATTTTTAACGCGCACCGCGTCGCCCTTCGCGTTCAGCCCGTGCACGGTGCAGCCCAGGTGCAGTTGTACGCCCAGCCGCCGCAGCGCCGCGGCGACCGGCTTCACCAGCTCCTCGTCATAGGCGGGCAGCACGCGATCGAGCGCCTCGACCACGGCCACTTCTGCGCCCAGCTTGCGATACGCGATGCCCAGTTCCAGGCCGATGTAGCCGGCACCGACAACCACCAGCCGTCGCGGCAGCGATGGCGGCGATAACGCCTCGGTGGAGGAAACGACGGGTCCGCCGAATGGCATCTCCGTCAGCGCAACCGCCTGGGACCCGGATGCGAGCAGCAGGTGCTCGCAGGTGATGCGCACGGTGTCGCCCTGCACCGATACCTCGACCGTCTTGCCGTCGAGGATGCGCGCCCAACCTTTGATTACCTGCGCACCGTTCTTCTTCAGCAGCGCAGCGACCCCACCCGTGAGCCGGCTGACGATGCCGTCCTTCCAGCGCACGGTGTGCGTCAGATCGATAGTGGGCGACTGTACATGGATGCCCAGCGCCGAGCTTCCGGCATAGCGCCGCGCTTGGTCGAACTCCTCGGCGGCGTGGATCATCGCTTTCGACGGAATGCAGCCGATGTTGAGGCAGGTGCCACCCAGAAACTCGCCTTCGACCATCGTGGTGGCGACACCGAGTTGCGCGGCGCGGATTGCCGCGACGTATCCGCCGGGACCGCCACCGATGACGAGAAGGGTGGTGGAGAGTGTTTGCATCATTACTCGATGAACAGCGACGCCGGGCTTTCCAGATAGCCGCGCAGCGCCTGCACGAACTCGGCCCCATGCAGGCCATCGACGACGCGATGGTCGAACGAGGACGACAGATTCATGATCAGCCGCGGCACAATGGCCCCGGCGCGGATCACCGGTCGCTCGACAATGCGGTTGACGCCAACAATCGCCACTTCCGGGTAGTTGATTACCGGCGTGGTGACGATGCCGCCCAGCGGACCCAGACTGGTGATCGTGATGGTCGAGCCGGATAGTTCTTCGCGCAAGGCTTTGCCGGTGCGCGCCACTTCAGCGAGGCGCGCGACCTCGGCCGCGCACGACCATAGGTCGCGCGCTTCGACATGCCGCACGACCGGCACCATAAGCCCGCCCTCGGTCTGTGTGGCGATGCCGATGTGCACCGCGCCGTAGCGCGTCATCGTACCGCCGTCATCGTCGTAGCGCGCGTTGATCTGCGGGTACGCCGGCACCGCGCACACGATCGCGCGCATCAGGAACGGCAGGATGGTCAGCCGTCCGCGTGCCGCTCCCCAGCTGGCATTCAACCGCGCGCGCAGCGCTTCCAGTTCCGTGACATCGATTTCCTCGACGTAGGTGAAGTGAGGAATGCGTCGCTTCGACTCCTGCATCTTCTGCGCGATCTTGCGGCGCAGGCCGATGACCGGCAACGTTTCCTCCTCGTGCCGCTCGACATAGCGCATGCCGCCGATGCCCGCACGGGACGCGTCGGCGCCGCGCGCCGCATACGCATCGAGATCCTCGTGCATGATCCGCCCGCCGGGCCCGCTGCCCTGCACGAATTGCAGCTCGACACCGAGATCCCACGCACGCCGGCGCACTGCAGGCGAGGCGATCGGCTTTTCTCCCGATGCGCGCCGAGGTGGAGTTGGCGCTGCAGCGTGGGCTGTGGAAGGCGTGGATGAGGGCTTGGACGCAGCAGGTGAAACGGCGGTCACGCGCCCAGGAGGGAAGGGTGGCGCAGGCACCGCTGCGCGCTGCACCTGCGAAACCGGTGCCGGCGCGGCAGCTGCCGCCGCAGGTTGTGCACGCGCCGCAGCCGGAGATGCATCGGCCGCGACGTTGCCCGCGCCCTCGACTTCGATCCGTATCAATTCGGCGCCGACTGCTATCACGTCACCCGGCTTGCCGCCGAGCGCCAGCACCTTGCCCGCCACCGGCGTCGGAATTTCGACGCTCGCCTTGTCGGTCATCACATCGGCCAGGCTCTGGTCCTCGGTCACCCTGTCGTCCGGTTTGACGTGCCACTCAACCAGTTCGACCTCGGCAATGCCTTCGCCGATGTCCGGCATCTTGATTACGTATATGCCCACAACGCCTCCAGCGCCGGCCTATCGCGCATTGCAGAAATCGATGACGCCACGTTTGTCATCCTTCGTCATTCGTTTGCAAGCGGGAATCTCCGCGGCATCCCGAAACGATTCCTGCGCGTGAGGTCGCGCCTTCGAAATGACCGCCGTTTTGGCTCCGGCGCCCTGATGGACGTGTCAGCGCGCTAGGCGTCGTTCATCTACCGCTCCATCACCCGTCTGAACGCCTCGCCAATCCGCTTCGGGTCGGGAAAGTACGCCCACTCCTGGGCGTGCGGATACGGCGTGTCCCAGCCGGTCACCCGTTCGATCGGCGCTTCGAGATGGTAGAAGCAATGCTCCTGCACCAGCGAAGCCAGTTCGGCGCCGAACCCACTGGTGCGCGTGGCCTCATGCACGACCACGCAGCGGCCCGTCTTCTTCACCGAGGTGACGAGGGCGTCGAGATCGAGCGGCCAAATGCTGCGCAGGTCGATGATCTCGGCGTCGAGGCCGGCCTCGAGCGCTGCCGCCTCCGACACGAACAGCATCGTCCCATAGGTGAGGACCGTCAGGTCGTTGCCCGGACGGAACAGCCTTGCCGACTCCAGTGGCACCGTGTAATAGCCTTCGGGCACTTCACCCAGCGGGTGCTTCGACCACGGCACTACGGGCCGATCATGGTGGCCGTCGAAGGGGCCGTTATAGAGGCGCTTGGGTTCGAGAAAAATGACCGGGTCGTCGTTCTCGATCGACGCGATCAACAGGCCCTTGGCGTCGTACGGGTTCGATGGCATTACGGTGCGCACGCCGCATACATGAGTGAACAGTGCTTCCGGACTTTGGCTGTGCGTCTGCCCGCCGTAGATGCCGCCGCCGCAAGGCATTCGTAGGGTGATCGGCGCGCTGAACTCGCCGGCCGAGCGGTAGCGCAGCCGCGCCGCTTCGGACACGATCTGGTCTGACGCGGGGTAGAAATAATCGGCGAACTGGATTTCGGCGACCGGCCGCAACCCGTAGGCGCCCATGCCGACCGCGGCGCCGACGATGCCCCCCTCGGAGATTGGCGTGTCGAACACGCGCGATTTGCCGTACTTTGCCTGCAGTCCCTCGGTGCAGCGGAACACGCCGCCGAAGTAGCCCACGTCCTCGCCGAAGACGACCACGTTAGGATCGCGTTCGAGCATCACGTCCATCGCGGAACGCAACGCTTGAATCATCGTCATTGCCGGCATGATCAGATCCCGAGGTGCTGGCGTTGCCGACGTAGATGCTCCGGCATGTCCTTGTAGACGTCCTCGAACATCGTCGCCGGGCTGGGGATCCGGCCGTCGGCCAAGCTGCCGTAGCTCTCGGCCTCCTTCTGTGCGGCGATCACTTCCGCCTCGACGTCCTTCTGCAATCGGACGTGCTCCTCTTCCGACCAGGCACCGCCGACGATCAGGTGTTTCTTCAGCCGCTCGACCGGGTCCCCCAGCGGGAAGCGCGCCCAGTCGTCGGCCGGCCGGTACTTGGATGGATCATCGGATGTCGAATGCGCGCCGGCGCGGTAAGTGATCCATTCGATTAACGTCGGCCCCAAATTGCGGCGCGCGCGTTCGGCGGCCCAGCGCGATGCCGCATACACGGCAAGGAAGTCGTTACCGTCGACTCGCAACGAGGCGATGCCGCAACCGACACCGCGCGCGGCGAACGTCGTCGCCTCGCCGCCGGCAAGGCCTTGGAACGACGAGATCGCCCACTGGTTGTTCACGACGTTGAGGATCACCGGCGCGCGGTAGACATGGGCGAAGGTGAGGGCGGTGTGAAAATCAGCTTCTGCCGTCGCGCCGTCGCCGATCCACCCCGAGGCGATCCTGGTGTCACCCTTGATTGCCGAGGCCATCCCCCAGCCGACCGCCTGGATGAACTGGGTGGCGAGATTGCCGGAAATGGAGAAAAAGCCGGCGCGGCGCACCGAGTACATCACCGGCAACTGCCGGCCCTTCAACGGATCGCGCTCGTTCGAGAGCAACTGGCAGATCATCTCGACCATCGGCGCGTCGTCGCGCGCGAGGAGCAGGCTCTGCTGGCGATAGGTGGGAAAGCACATATCCCCGTCCCTTAGCGCCATGGCATGGGCGCCGCCGATCGCCTCTTCGCCCAGGCTTTGGATGTAGAACGACATTTTCTTCTGGCGCTGCGCGATCAGCATCCGGGCGTCGAACACGCGCGTCTTGAGCATCGCGCGCAACCCTCTTTTCAGAAAATGTGCGTCCACCTGCGGGACCCACGGACCGACCGCGCGGCCATCGTCGTCGAGCACGCGAACCAGTGTATAGGCGAGATCGCTGGTGTCGGCGGGCGAGGAATCGATTGGCGGCGAGCGCACTTCGCCCGCGCGCGACAGGTGCAGGTAGGAAAAATCGGTGTCGTGGCCGGGGCGCCCGGTCGGCTCGGGCACGTGCAGGCGTAGCGGGGGGTATTGGCTCATCCGAAAATCTCTTGCGGCAATTGTGGCACGCGGGGCGCGGTTGGCACGTGGCGGTAGGAACCGCCGGTGCTCGGTGAAGAATTGTGCCGGACGACGAAGGTCGCACCGCCCCGTGTATGGACCTTGCGTGCCCACCCTGTCTACGCGCGTGGCGCGATGCGGCTCCTTCAACCGCTGACCCGACGCGTGGTCGCCGTCGCGCCGCGACCACCGATGGTTATCGCGCCGGCGGCGAATGGATCATGAACGCGTCTGCGCGACCTGCGTCAGGCCACTGTGACGCGGGGCTGACCTTCGGCCAGCTCGCCGATGACCGCGGCGCGATCGAAGCCCTCGCCGCGGAAAATCGACAACACGTCGTCGGCCGCGTCGGGCGCACAGGCCACCAGCAGCCCGCCGCTGGTCTGCGGATCGGTCAACAGCGCCTTCTGCGCCGCGGTGATCGTCGAGGCCAGCGCGACTTCTTCGCCATACGAGACCCAGTTGCGGCCGCTCGCGCCGGTCACGAGGCCTTCCGCCGCCATGCTTTCCACACGCGGCAGCAATGGGATCCGATCGATCGCAAGTTGAGCGTGGAGCTTCGCACTGCGGCACAGCGGCAACAGATGCCCGAGCAAGCCGAATCCGGTGACGTCGGTCATCGCATGTACGCCGGGTAACTGCGAAAGCCGTTGGCCCGGTGTGTTGAGCTTGGTCGTCGTCGCGATCAGGTCGCGATAGCCGGCCGCGTCGATCCTGTTCTTCTTTACTGCCGCAGACAGCACGCCGATCCCGAGCGGCTTGCCGAGGATCAGCTTGTCGCCCGCTCGCGCGCCGCGGTTCCTCTTCACCTTGTCCGGATGCACGAGTCCCATGACGACCAGCCCGTAGATCGGCTCGACGGAATCGATCGTGTGGCCGCCGGCGATGGGGATGCGGGCCTCGGTGCAGACCGATTCGCCGCCCTCCAGGATCCGGCGGATGACTTCGAGCGGCAGCTTGTCGATCGGCATGCCGACCAGAGCGAGCGCCATGATCGGCGTGCCGCCCATCGCGTAGACATCGGAGATGGCATTGGTCGCGGCAATGCGCCCGAAATCATACGGATCATCGACGATCGGCATGAAGAAATCGGTGGTGGCGACCAGCGCCTGGCTGTCGTTGAGCTTGTAGACCGCTGCGTCGTCGCCGGTCTCGATGCCCACGAGGAGCTGCGGCGGCAGAAATGGCGCGCGCGCGTTCTTGAGAATGTCCGACAATATGCCGGGCGCGATTTTGCAGCCGCATCCGCCGCCGTGCGAGAATGAAGTGAGCCTGATGTCTGTCGCCGTGTCCATCATGGTTTCCTATCGTTCGGGTTGATTGCTGTCAAAGCGATCCGATTCGCCGTGCAAGCGATTGACGTCGATACGCGGTCCTCTGTGCTCGAGCGCGTCGTTCACGAGCCGATTGACCTCCGCGGCCTCGCGCGCGGGTTCGAACAGCGGCGCCCGCACGGCGCACTGCTGCTGCAGGTGCGCGAGGAAAGCGCGGTCGCGGCTGATGCGGTCGAGCAAGCGCGCGAGCTCGCGGTCATCGCCCGGACCGAAGTAGCCGTCGTAGTCGCGGCCGAGCATGCCGATGTTGCCGGAGATCCGGCTCGCGATCACCGGCACGCCGCAGCTGACGGCCTCGACGATGACGTTGGCGCCGCCCTCCATTACGCTCGAGATGACCATCGCGTGGGCATCGCTTATCCGCCGTCGCGTTTCGCCGTGCGGGCGATCCCCGAGCCAGCGATACCGTTGCACCGACGGCCAGGCGCGTGCCTGCAGCGCCTGCGCGGCACGCGCGTACTCATCGCTCAGGGCCTCGCCGATCTGAATAAGCCGCACGCGCGAGTCCGCCGGCAACCATGCCAGCGCGCGCATCGGCGTCAGCGGGTCCTTTTCGGCGCGCATGTGGCCGACGAAGATCACATCGAACGTACGACGGCTCTGCATACCGGCCCTGAGGGGCGGTGCCGACTGGTAGATCACCCGGCATTTGCGCCGATACCGAGACTGCAGCAGGTCGACAGCGGCTTCCTGCAGCACCACGAGGTGCGATGCGAGGTCGAGCGAGCGCCGGGCCTGGGCGTCGCTTGGCACATCGCGGTAGAGATCGGTTCCGGTCAGCACCACGATGAGAGGGCGATCGGGATGCGCTTCGGCGAAGCTTGCCACGGCGGCCGCCGATCGGCGCGCGTGCAGCGCGATCATGCATTGCGCGTTGGGCCTGGCAGCCGGGGTCCATGCGCTGCACACCTCGACGTCGAAGCATGGCCGCAGAAACCGCGACCAGCGATACGCGGTGCGCCAATTGCCATTGTTCGCAGCCCGCAACGCCGGGCTGATCACGATCACGTTCGTTTTGGGAGCACGCATCGATGCAAGCGGAAGGATTTGCCGCCAGGAAAGTGAACAAGGCCGATCTCGAGCGTGCGCTGATCGACGCGCACGCGCGCACCTGGGCCGTCCTCGCCGATCTCGCGCCCGAGCAATGGCAGGTGCCTTACCACCCCGGCATCAATCCGCCGCGCTGGGAGTTCGGCCATGTCGCGTGGTTCACCGAATGGTGGGTGCTGCGCGAGGCGCATTGGAACGAACGCGACGAGCTTGTGACGGGGCGTCCCTCGATCCTGCCCTGCGTGGACGACTGGTTCGATTCGGGCCGCATCGCGCACCGCGACCGCTGGACGCTCGATTATCCGCCGCTTGCGCAGTTGCGCGAGTACGCGCGCGCCGTGCTCGACGGCGTGTGCGCCAAGCTTTCGGCCGGCGACGAGCGCGATCTGTACTTCTTTCGGCTGGCGCTGTTTCACGAGGACATGCACGCCGAGGCGCTCACGTACATGCGCCAGACGCTCGATTATCCGCCGCCGTTTCCGCTTGCCGTTCCCATGTTGCGCGGCGAACGCGGCGACGTCGAGATTCCGGGCGGCGTGTTCCTGCAGGGCTCGCGCGCGGACGGCGGCTTCGTGTTCGACAACGAAAAATGGGCGCACGAAGTCATGCTCGCGCCCGCAAGCATTTCGCGTGAGTGCGTCAGCAACGCCGCGTATGCCGAGTTCGTCGAAGCGGGCGGCTATCGGGAGCGCCGCTGGTGGTCGGACGAAGGCCGCGTCTGGCTCGAGGACGCGCGGCTTGGGCATCCGCAGCGCTGGCGCAAGATGAACGATGGTTGGGAGCATCGCTGGTTCGGGCGCTGGGAGCCGCTGCCGCCGGATCGGCCGGTCTGTCACGTGAATGCCTACGAAGCGCAAGCCTACTGCCGGTGGGCGGCACGCCGCCTGCCGACCGAGGCGGAGTGGGAGCGGGCCGCGACGCTCGGACTGATCGAATGGGGCGGCTCGGTATGGGAGTGGATGGCCGACCCCTTCGCGCCTTATCCTGGGTTCTCGCCCGATCCTTATCGCGACTACTCGCAACCGTGGTTCCACACGCACCGCAGCGTGCGCGGCGGTTCGCTGGTTACGCAACCCCGCATGCATCATCCGCGCTATCGCAATTTCTACCTGCCGCATCGCAACGACATTTTCGTGGGCTTCCGGACCTGTGCGCTGACCTAGGGCCTGTTCACGCTATGGGCGTTTTCGGCAGCAACCCAAAGGGAACGGGTGGCCTGGGGCGCCACTCTGCGTTGCTCTCCTCGCGAAGACGCCCGGTCTTCGCTTCGTCGGGCGCCTTGATTGGCGCCCCATGCCACCCGTTCGCGTTTGCGCCCATGGCGTGAACAGGCCCTAGGCGCTCAAGCGATCGCGAGACGCCGTCGAAGCGTCGCGCTCAACGTATCAACGAACGCCGCCAGCAGCAGCATGGCGATGATGACGGTACAGGCCTGCGCCTGATGCAGCAGCGACAGCTCGAAGTAGAGCATTTGTCCCAGCCCGCCGGCACCGACAAAGCCGAGGATCGCCGCCATGCGAATGTTCATTTCCCAGCGGTACAGTATGTATGCCAAAAGCTGTGGCAGCACGCCGGGGAGCGTGCCATAGAGGAAGGCGAGGGCGGGCGCAGCGCCCGCTTCCGCAAGCGCATCGGCCGGCGCACGGGGCGCATTTTCGAGCGCTTCCGCGAACAGCCGACCCAGCACGCCGGATGTGTGCGCCGCCAGCGCGAGCGTCCCGGCGAAGGGACCAAGTCCCGCGGCGAGCACCATGAGCGCGGCCCACACGAGCTCGGGGATCGAGCGCAGCAGGTTCAGCATGAAACGGGCCGACATGCGCAAGCCCGCGCCGTAGCGGCCCGACGCCGGAAGGGCGAGGAGCAGGCCGCAGAGCACGGCGAGCAAGGTGCCGACCGCCGAGACGGCGAGCGTCTCGATCCCTGCGGTTGTGGTTTTCGCGATAAAGCTGCGCGAGACATCGGGCGGAAAGAAGGAAACGAAGAAACTCGTGAGATCGCGCAACGCATCGAGCGTGAGCAGGCGCTCGAGATGGAGCGAAAGATAGGCGAAGCTCGCGCAGACGAGCGCCGCGATGCCCGCAAGCGTCAGCATGCATCTCGTACATAACTGCAGTGCCTTGCTGCGATCGGGACTCATGCTTCGACGCGCTCGTGCATTACGCGAGCTGCCGGCGAAGCGCAGCGCTGATCGCGTCTGCCATCAGCACGAGCACGAGGAAGACGACCAGAATGGTCGCCGCCTCGCCGCCATTCATCATCTTCATCGACTGGTCCATCAACTGACCGAGCCCTCCGGCACCGACGAAACCCATCACCACCGAAGCGCGGATCGCGCACTCCCAGCGATACACGGTGTACGAAACCAGCTCCTGTGCCGCGTTCGGCAGCAAGCCGTAGAGCAGCGCCAGCGTCCGTCCGCTGCCAGCCTGCAGCAGTGCGTGCGCCGCGTCCGTGTCAGATGACTCGAGAATCTCGGCGTAGACCTTGGCCAGCATGCCGCCGTAGGTGACTGCCAGGGCGAGCACGCCGGCGGCGGGTCCGAGCCCGAGCGCGCGCACGAACAGCAGCGCCCACACGAGCTCCGGAACGCCACGCAGCGACACCATCAGTGCGCGCGTCACCCCATGCAGCACGCGGCTCGCGAACAGGTGAGGACCTGGTCCGACGCGCGCGATCGACAGCGTGCGCGTTGTCGCGAACGCCAGCGGGGCGGCAATCACGAAGGCGAGCACCATGCCGGAGGTCGCGATCGCCAGCGTTTCGAGCGTGGCGCGCGCGACATCGCCGAGAAAGTCCGAGGACGTCTCCGGTGGCACGAAGCCCGCGAGGAAATGCGCCATCGCGGCGAGGTTCCGCGCTTCGAACAGCGACGCCGGGTGAAACTGCGACCACACCAGAAGCGGCCACAGCAACAGGAACGCAATGACCAATGCCGTCGCGCGCTTGAGCGCGTCGGGGTCGAGCCGATGCGTGCGGCCGGCGATCACAGTTGGGGCGATCGTCCGCGCGTGGCGGGGCGTACGCCGCGCGCGGGCAGCGCGAGCGGCTCCGGCGCCTGCGTGGGCGGAACGCTCGATTCGGACGCGTACAGATCGCTCAGCAGCGCGTCGGTAATGCGCACCGGCGGCAGGTCGAAGACGACTTCGCCGGCCTTGAGTCCGACGATGCGCGGAAACCAGTGCAACGCCAGATCGACAGCGTGCAGGCTGGCGACCAGTGTCACCGCGCGGGCCGTTGCGTCCTGCACGAGCTCGCCGAGGGTCACATTGGCCAACGTCGGATCCATCGCGGAAACCGGCTCGTCCGCAAGGACCAGCTCGGGTTGCTGATACAGCACGCGCGCGACACCGACGCGTTGCAGTTGGCCGCCCGAAAGACGGTCGCAGCGCTCGAACAGCCGATCGGCGAGCTCGAGGCGGGCAAGCTGCGCCTCGGCGCCCGTGATGTCGGCGGGATAGAACAACGAAGCGACCGATTTCCACCACGGCCAAACGCCCAGCCGTCCCGCGAGAATCGCCGTGATCGCGCGCTGGCGGCCCGGAATCGGCGGCTTCTGGTGCACCACGCCGATTCGGCAACGCATACGCCGCAGCGCACGCGCCGACAACCGCCACGGCGTTTGCCCCAGCACGTCGATGCTGCCGTCGTCGGGGCGCAGCGAAACCGCAAGCAGGCGCAACAGCGACGTCTTGCCCGCGCCCGATGGTCCGATGATGGCGAGTCGCTCGCCGCGTGCAGCGGCGAGCGTGACCCCGGATAGCGCGCGCTGCCCGTTCGGATACGACAGGCCGACGTTCGCCAGTTGGAAGCTCATGGGAGCAAACCCGCGGCGCTCAGGGCATCAGCTTGGCGGCACGTGCCGCACTCTCGATGGCGTCGTAGTTTTCGGGCCGGGTCGGGACGAATTTCGACGCGCGCTGCAGATCCAGAATGCGTCGGTGCTCCGGGCTGCGCGGATCGAGCTTGAGAAACGCATCGGTGATCTTACTGACCAGCGCCGGATCCAGGCCGGCGCGCACGGTCCAGTTGTAATCATGGTAAGGCGCCGTCACGGCGAACACGCGCACCTTGGCGGGATCGATCTTTCGCTCCTCCACCAGCTTGTCCCAGACCGAAGCATTCAGCACGCCGGCGTCCACCTTCCCGCTCTGCACGAAGGCCGCCGTCGCATCGTGCGCGCCGGAGTACGCGATGTTGCGGAAGTCCCGATCGGGATCGATTCCTGCCTGCAAGAGGAAATAGCGCGGCATCAGGTGTCCCGACGTCGATGCCGGCGACCCGAACGCGAACGTCTTACCTTTGAGATCGGCGAGCGTGCGAATGTTCTCGTTCCCGGTGATGAACTTGCTCGTGAAATGCGTGTCTTCCTCGCGCTGGACGATCGGAGTGGCGGTTCCGCCTGTGCGCTCCTTTGCCTGAACGTAGGTGAAGCCGCCGAGCCAAGCCATGTCGAGCCTTCGGGTGACGAGCGATTCGACGACCGCGGCGTAGTCGGTCACGGGAATGAATTCGACCTTCATCCCGGTCTGTTGTTCGAGATAACGCCCGAGCGGTGCGAACTTCCTCTGCAGCTCGGTCGGCGCTTCGTCGGGAATGGCCGAGACGCGCAGGATCGCCTGCGCGGCAACGGCGTGCGGCAACACCCACAGCAGTGCCATTGCGGCCGCGACGAGCGCCCGCGGAAGCAGCGTGCATATGCTTCGACGGGCCTCGGGAACGCGGCTCAGTAGCGACATCGCGCATCCATGCTTGATTGAAATTCGCAATCCCGTTGTTCCGGAATTAGTGCTCATGCGCGGCATCACGGGCCGAGTTCCCCAAGAGCGCCGAACTCAGCAACGGGATCCGCGCTACGGCAGACATTCGGCATGATGCGTCCGCACGGCGTCCGCGCGACGGTGTAGAGTGCCCTGTCATACGCATCGATTCAGGGAAGGACAAGATAGCATGCAACCGGCATCCGGTTCATCGATTCGGTCGGTGATCGGCGATCGTAGTGCGAATGCGCCGAGCGAGCCTCGCCTGGTGTATCGGTTTCGTAGCGATCAGGGCGCCGAGCGTCGCGCATTGGTCGCGGGCTTGCGCAGCGCGAATGCAGTCATCGCGCCCAAGTATTTCTACGATATCTCACACGGACCGAGCGCGCGATTTTTACGCGACATCGCAACGATATCGCCGCGGCGGTCGGCCGCGGCACGCAGCTCGTCGATCTTGGCGCCGGCGACGGCGCCAAGGCCGCGGCATGGCTGCCGATTCTTGCGCCATCGCGCTATGTCGCCGTGGACATCGCCGCCGGGACGCTGCGCGTCGCACTCGCGCGCCTTGCGCTCGAATTCCCGGACCTCGAGACGATGGGCGTGGTCACCGACTTCACGCACGGCCTCGATCTGCGTGCTGAGCTTAAGGAGGGTGCGATCACGTTCTTCTACCCCGGCTCCTCGATCGGCAACTTCACGCCGGAGGAGGCGAGCGCCTTCCTGGCGGATATCCGGCGACACTGCACCGGTGCCGGCAGCGGTCTCTTGATCGGCGTCGACACACGCAAGGACCGCGCGCGGCTCGAGGCGGCCTATGCTGACCGGCTCGGCGTGACCGCGGCGTTCAACCGCAACGTCCTGCTCCACGTCAATCGCGTGCTCGGGTGCGACTTCGATCCGGACGCGTTCGCGCACCTCGCCTTCTACGATGCCGCGCGAGGACGCATCGAAATGCATCTCACG
>WNGA01005865.1_pt1 | contig 17659 bp, 26 predicted proteins | sample 5400061 | NCBI WGS metagenome assembly WNGA01 (sample SAMN13153366, study PRJNA577476) | soil metagenome | isolation source: 100 cm soil or saprolite under grassland replicate 2 | place: USA:California | collected 2016-06-15 | reverse complement strand
TGATACCCCTCTTGATAGTTGCGGGACAATCCCGCATCACGCTTATCTATGTCAACGGCTAGAAAGCCGGGGATGCCAATCCGAGTTAGTGCTAAGAGTATTGCAGCGCGATCCAGGTGTGGGATAAAAAAGAACGAGCCGGCAATTGCCGACTCGTTCCGCATGGGAATCCGCGACCATTCATAGTAAGTGCGCTGCGCTCCACCTCCTGCCGACGCGGCACCGCTTACAAGCAACCAGCGCAGTAGGCGCGATACAAAACCACCTGAAAGATGCTCAATGACAAAGCATGACCATAGAATCTGAATCAGAGCGGGGAGGGGAGAATATATAGGGCCAGATAGGATATAGGTGAGATCGTTCATCGATATCTGCAACGTTATATATAGATCGTCGGACGGGTCGTCCCAACGTCGTCATACCATACCATACTCGCCCGCACACGTCAAGGGCAGCATACTACACATAACGTTTACTGTATAAACGTTTTGATAATTGACATGCATGCACGTTTATGTGATATTGATGCTATGAATCTCGATGACAAAAAGCTGTATCGCCATATGGGAGCGGCTATTCGAAAACGCCGCGAAGTGGTCGGTATGACCCAGGCGCAGCTCGCCGACAGGGTAGATCTGTTACGCACATCTATCGTAAACGTTGAGGCTGGACGCCAGCGAGTGCCGCTCCATACGCTCTACTCCATCTGCGCAGTGCTGGAGGTTGAGGCAGAAGATATATTGCCTCGGATGCGGCACGTCCTCGCTGAAGAGCAACCTGCTCCGCAAGTAGATGGCTTCAACAAGCCTATCCCCAAGAGCGCCGCAGCATTTGTGAAAGCACAACTAAAGGATGCACAAGCACAGGAGGATGTATGACAGTAGCAGTCAGGCGTGCAACTGAAGCAGCACAGAAGCTTCTTGCAGAAGGACAGTACCAGATTCCAATCAATGTTCACCAGATCGCACTCGATCTCGGCCTTGATGTTGTTGAGCAGGATTTTGAAGACCAGGTCTCAGGAGTGCTTGTTATTAAGGACGGCCGTGGCGTCATAGGGGTAAACAGTAATCACCATCGCAACCGACAGCGCTTTACTATCGCCCATGAAATTGGGCATTATCGTTTGCACCATATCGGTAGAGTCTTCATTGATGCGACACCTGTCTTCTTTCGGGACACGACATCAGCCGAAGGACAGTCCCCTCAGGAAATCGTGGCTAATGCTTTTGCCGCAGAGTTATTGATGCCAGAGAACAAGCTGCGCGAGATTCTTCGCGAGCAGCCGATCGATGCATTTGATGAAAATGCTCTTCGGAGCGTTGCAAATCAGTTTGAAGTGAGTACACAGGCCCTGACCATCCGTCTGACACGGCTTGGATTGATCTCGCTCTAACCAATTATGCGAGACCCATCGTCAGGATCACGCCCATCAGGATAGTACAACAATAGTCGATCCCTATCCTTCACCAGTTAGCGCGCACCCTGTACAAGCTGATACCGCACCATGACCGGCTCCAACACCGTAGGATAGCCCTCAAGCTGATAGCCAACCAAATAGCCTGTGTGGCTCTCCACTCCAAACGGCCAAGGATCGACCCGGATTGTGCCATCCTGGATGCGATAGCCTACCGTAATCTCCTCATCACGGTCATTTCTGGGAAAGATGCGTACCTCGCCCTCGGTAGGCACCTCAAAGCAGAAATCGAAGGCAATGCGGTCGCACAAATTGGTGATGTGGTCGATCCGCTCAAAGGTTGTCGCATCGAGGCCATGTTGCTCGATCTTCGCCTGGGCTGCCTGTGCCATCTCGGCAGCCATCGCCTGGCGAGCGGGCGCCCTGCCATAGCTAGCCAGCCGCTTGAGATGCATTTTGGTAATCAGATCCGCGACTGGATCCGCCCAGGCCATCTCGAACCCGCTGCGCGTGAGCGCCAGCCACACTTCCTCTGGTATTTCCCCAATTGGCAGATTGTCCAGCGGCCCATAGGCACGATCATGCAGGCCAATCCCGGTCAGGAATGACTCGAATGGCGCCGGCGGTCGCTCGAACTCGGCGTTGCCCCAGAGCAGCGCCAGTGTTCCTGCGAGCTTCTGGTGCTCCCACTGCGGGATAGCAACTGGGCGCTGTTTTGATTTGAACATCGTCGCCTCCTGCTTCTCCGCCTGCCTGTGCAGCAGCATGGTCAATCGCAGCATGCTAGAATACTTCCACTCAGCGACCCGCCCGTCTCGTTTTGTACGCACAAGGGTACCACATCAATGCCGGAATTGTCTGCCCAACCCTATCGGCTGGAGCCGTGGATCGATCTCCAGCCACACCTCGACGGCCTTGAGGTTATCTCCCTGAGCCTTGGCCCTGATGCAGCGCTCTATGTGCTCGCCATCGTTCCCCCGGCAGACTACCGTGAGCAGCGCGGGGGTGCGAGCTTCGCCAAAATCACAGCGGGCAAGCCGAACACCTTCGTTGTCCTTCGCTGCGATGCCTACGCCGCGCACCGGGTGGAGATTGCAAACCAGTCCTGGGACTTCCATCATGTCCAGCCGCTGCCCGACGACGAGTTGCTGCTAGTCTGCGCGCAGCCGCTACCGTGGTCGGGACGACTACGACCGCAACGGGCATGTCTTCAGAGCCGACGGCAGCCTGGAGCGCAGCTTTTTGCTGCGCGATGGTATCCAGGACATGCAGACCACGAAGGACGGGCGCATCTGGACGAGCTATTTCGATGAGGGCATCTTTGGCAACTACGGCTGGAACGACCCGGTTGGCGCAAGCGGCCTGATCTGCTGGGATCGTGCTGGGGCGCAGCTCTACAGCTATACACCATCTAGCGGCCTGGACAGCATGTGCGACTGCTACGCGCTGAACGTTGCCACTGACCGCGATGCCTGGTGTTGCTACTATACCGAGTTTCCGCTGGTGCATCTGCGCGATAACCGGGTTATCGCCACCTGGGAGTGTCCAATCAAGGGTTCGGATGGCTTTGCGGTCTTTGACGATCGGGTGCTGATGCGCGGTGGCTACCGTGCGCGCGACACCTACCATCTCCTCCACATGCTGCGTCAGGGCGATGTGCAGGAACAGGCGCGCTATACCTTCGTGGATGAGCAGAATGACGCACTCACGAGCGGCCTGGTCGCCTTACGTACAGACACCCTGGTCATATTGCAGGGGACACGCTGCTACCGTGTATCGCTGCCCGAGCTGCTGAGCAGGGCATAAAAGCGGGTCGCCGACAGCGAGTCGTGTAGCTCTTCGAGAGCAGGATGAACGCTCGGGTTGTTCACATGCGGTCGCCGATCATGTCGATTTCGGTCGCTGCCGAACGACTATGAGATGTCAGCGAGAAAATTGGCTGATGCTCCTGGCAGAGTTGCCGGGCAGCCCGACTTCGAGACATCAAGGAGAAAAGCTATGCTTGCTGCAACCCAGGCCGTTCCCACCACCAAGACGACCATCTGGACTGGACGCACTCTCAGCGCCTTTGCGGTTCTGTTCCTGGCCTTCGACAGCCTGATCAAAGTGCTGAACCTCGCGCCCGCTGTAGAGGCCACCACCCAGCTCGGCTACCCCGCCAACCTGGTGATCACCCTGGGCGTGCTTGAGCTCATCTGCCTTGCCATCTATTCCATCCCGCGCACCTCCGTGCTTGGCGCAATCTTGCTGACCGGCTACCTGGGCGGTGCGATTGCCACCCAGGTACGCGCTGGCTCGTCGCTGTTTTCGGTTGTCTTCCCGGTGATCATCGGTGCGCTGATCTGGGGCGGGCTGTTCCTGCGTGACGAGCGGCTGCGCGCGCTGTTGCTACAGCGGTAATCCAACGCAGCTTCCCAGATCAGCCTGGACGGACGATCCACACCAGGTGGAAGGCAGAGGGACTCGCTGGGCGAACCGGGGCACCCTATCTGCTGGAACCGTATCGGAATAGAAGCTCAACAGGAGCGATGTCATGCGAAAAGTAACCTCGGGACTCTTTATCTCCCTGGACGGCGTCACCGAAGCGCCCTATGAATGGCAGTTCGATATCTTCGACGACGACATGATGGCGGCCATGACCGACCACATCAACGCGGTGGATACCATCCTGCTTGGACGTGTGACCTACCAGGATTGGGCAGCCTACTGGCCCACATCTACCGATGAACCCTACGCCAGCCACATCAATACCACGCCGAAATACGTCGTCTCCACCACGCTCGATACGGTCGAGTGGGGCACATATCAGACGATCAATCTGATCAAGGGCAACCTTGCCGACGCCCTTGGTCGGCTGAAGCAGCAGCCGGGCAAGAATATCGGCACCGCCGGGAGTCCCACCCTGGCGCGCCGCCTGCTTCAGGCCGGTCTGCTCGATGAGCTGACATTGATGATTCACCCCGTGGTCGTCGGCAAGGGCAGGCGCCTGTTCGAGGGCGACGAGGCGCTGCAGCGCATGAAACTGGTTGCGAGCACGATCACGAAATCGGGTGTCGCTATTCTGACCTACCGGCCGGCCTGACGACAGCACAAGAGCGTCGGCAGGCGAGCCTGGTATAGCGCGCAGTATAGGAGATCAACAGATGCGAAATGTGATTTTACTCATGCATATGTCGCTGGATGGCTTCGTGGCAGGGCCAGATGGCGAGATGGACTGGATCCAATTAGATGAGCAGCTTTTTGACGATGTCGCCGCACTGACGAACACAGCAGACACCGCGCTGTTTGGGCGGGTAACCTATCAGATGATGGAAGGATACTGGCCCACCGCTGCGCAAAGCCCAACCGCCAGCAAACACGATATCGAACATGCCCACTGGGTCAACAGCGCGTCCAAGCTGGTTTTTTCGCGCACGCTGGAACAGGCCACATGGGCCAATTCCCGCATTGTGCGTGACAACATCCCCGAGGAGATCGCGCGCCTGAAGCAGCAGCCCGGTAAGCACCTGCTGATGATCGGCAGTACCAGGACGGCCCAGGCGTTTATGCAGCTTGGCTTGATTGATGAGTATCGGCTCAACGTCAATCCGGTGGTTCTGGGGCGCGGCATCCCGCTGTTTGCGGGCATGCAGGATACGCTCAAGCTGCAGCTTGTCCAATCCAAAGCCTATGGCTCCGGCGTGGTTGGGCTGCACTATCGGAAGGGCTGAAGCATCAGCAGGGGCGAGCAGGAGCTTGCGGCCGTGCCTGAGCCCTACGGAGACAGCCCGCATATGAACTGGAGGTATCCTATGACCGATCGCGAACCGATCGAGACCACCAATCTCGACCGCTATGGCAATGCTGAACTGCCCTGGAGCAGGCCGCGCGACCTGCTCCAGGGCGGCTCGCCCACGCCAGATATCGCCTTCTACCTAGGAACGGTACGGCCAGATGGTCGCCCGCACGCCGCCGGGATCGGCGCGCTGTGGCTCGACGGCGATCTGTATTTCACCAGCGGGCCAGCGACTCGCAAGGCGCGCAATCTGGCAAGCAACCCGGCCTGCACCATCTCGTGCAGGCTGGAGGGCATCGACCTGATTCTGGAGGGCGAGGCGGCCAGGGTGATTGATCAGCCGACGCTGCAGGAGGCGGCGCGCCGGTATCGTGAGGGTGGCTGGCCTGCCGAGGTGCAGGGTGATGCCTTCACGGCGCCGTACAGCGCGCCGAGCGCCGGGCCGCCTCCCTGGCAGCTCTACCGCTTCACCTTCCATACGGCCTTCGGCGTCGCCACTGCAGAGCCGTACGGTGCGACACGCTGGCGCTTCGATCGCTGATGACACACGACGCCGAAGAAGTGTAGAGAAGGGAGGTTCGGATGGGAACAGTCCTGGCAGGAATGACGATGTCGCTGGATGGCTTTATTGAGGATCGCAATGGCAGCGTCGCCCGTCTCTATCCCGATTTCGATGCCATGCGTCAGACCGATCTGCTCCAGGAGGAGATCCGGAGAACTGGGGCGGTGGTGATGGGCAGGCGCGCCTACGATATGGCTCAGGACGACTTCAACGGCTATGAGTTCCAAGTGCCGATTTTTGTGTTGACCCATCGCGCCCCCGAAATGGTGGCGAAAGGCGAGAACGACCTGCTGCGCTTTACCTTCATCACGGACGGCATCGATCAGGCGATTGCCCAGGCCAGGGCCGCCGCTGGCGATAAGGATGTCACGGTAATCGGTGGCGCGCAGACCGTGCAGCAGTGTCTCCAGGCTGCTCTCGTCGACGAGCTACAGATTGACCTAGTGCCGCTCCTTCTGGGTAGCGGTCTACGGCTGTTCGAGCAGCCTGGCAGCGAGCCCATTGAACTGGAGCGCATCCGGGTGATGGAGTATCCCTGGTTCACCCACCTGCGCTTCCGCGTGCTCAAGCAGCACTAAGCTGTGTGGTAGACCGGATCTGGACGATGGTTGCGATAGTACGTCGCCATAATGCACTCAACGGTCTCATCTTCAGTCTGCTTGAGTTCGGGCTGATCGCGCTGCTGGTCGGCGCGTTTGCCGTCTACTACCTGATCCATCGCAACACCGTGCTGGCCTTCATCACAGTCGGCAGCGCGCTCAACTGCCTGCCCGTTGTCGTGCTCGCCTGCCAGACGCTGCTGACCACAGCGCCCGCTGAGCGGGTGGGCAGCATCTGGAACAGGCAGGCCAGAGCGCAGCACCTGCGTGAAAACCCGCATATGCTGCGCGATACGCTGGTGCTGACGGGCGCGACACTGCTACCCTTTGTCAGCCTGCTCGCTGTGCTTGTTGAACTCGTTCGTGGGAAACTCACACAGAGTCCACCAGACAATCGGAGGGATGCCGATGACGCATGACCGAGAAGTGCAGCCCACCAGAGCCACTATCCAGGTGATCTATCTCAGCGGCGTCGGGCTGATTCTGCTGAAAGTGGCATCCGACCTGCTGGCCTATCCTACCGCGCTCACTGGGGAAGAGCCGCAGACGCTGATCGCGCTTGCGCTGCTGGGGCTCGCCCTGCTGCTCTACGGCTGGATTGCGTCTGGGCGTCCGCATCTGGATTCTGCCAGCATGCCGATCGCGCTGCGATTGGGAACCATCCTGGGCCTCCTCTGTGGGGCGGCCTGGATACTTGAGCTTGGCATCGCCAATCTCAATCTGCTCGATCCTGCCCATGACCGGCCAGCCCAGGTGCTCTATTTCGGTACGACCGCTGCCGGGATGCTGCTCCCCGTACTCGCCGCCTTGCTGGCCGCTCGACAGACCCGGCAGAGGCGTGCCGGGATTGTGGCGGGTCTGCGCTGCGGTACGCTGGGTGGCCTGCTAATCTTCCTGGCCTACACGGCCATGGCAACACTGCTACTCCAAGCGGGCCAGCAAGAACCTCAGACCCTGCGCGAGTTTCAGCGCAGCGGCCTGGCCAATCTCCCGACATTTATTGTGGGCGACTATCTGGCGGCGATGATCGCGCACCTGTGGATCGGCCTGATCACGGGGTTGGTCGGGGGAGCCATCGGTGGTTTGTTCGGACAGATCATGCCAAGACCTCCAAAGGCGCTACCTAGGCCCCAGCGTTGATAGGAGGCAGCAGTCGGCGCACTTGGCGCATACACCTTGAAAGGAGTCGCAATGGATAATCTTCAGCTCACGCAGGTGCCGGCGATGAAGACCGGCATGCTGATCCGCAGGCCGGCCGCCGAGGTGTTCGAAGCCTTTGTCAACCCGGACATCACGACACAATTCTGGTTCACCAGAAGCAGCGGCAGGCTTACGCCCGGCGCGCAGGTGGAGTGGGCGTGGGAGATGTATGATGTCTCGGCAGCGGTGATGGTAAAGGCGATCCAGCCGAACCGACGCATTGAGATCGAATGGCCGGGCTACAACGGTCTCACAACGGTGGAGTGGCTGTTGACACCCCACACGGATGACACCACGTTCGTAGCTATCACCGAGACTGGCTTCAGTGGCGACGGCGATGCCCTGGTGCGGCAGGTGACAGCCTCGACGCAAGGGTTTACCCTGGTGTTGGCGGGCCTCAAAGCGCTGCTGGAGCATAACATCAAGCTCAACCTGGTGGCGGATCGCTATCCCAAGGGCCTCGAAGACCACTGATAGGAGGGGGTTCGTGAACAAAGATGCCGTGCGAGCCTACTACGCCAGCTTCGGTGAGTGCGAGTGGCAGCGTTTGACCAACCCGGACGATGGCGCGGTCGAGTTTGCGCTGACGAAACAATTGCTGGCGCGCTATCTTCCCCCATCCGGGCGCATCCTGGATCTGGGCGGCGGGCCAGGCCGCTATACGATCTGGCTGGCGGAGCGTGGCTACCGGGTCGTGCTTGCCGATCTCTCGCCGGAGCTCCTGGCGATTGCCCGCACCCAGATCGCAGCCGCAGGCGTCAATCAGCAGGTAGAGGCAGTTGTCGAGGCGGATGCCTGCGATCTGAGCCGCTGGCCCGGCGCCAGCTTTGACGCGGTTGTGTGCCTGGGGCCGTTCTATCATCTGCCCGATCCTGCCGATCGTGCGCGGGCTGCCCAGGAGCTTGCGCGCGTGCTGCGACCAGGTGGCGTCGCCGCTGTGGCCTTGATGCCGCGCTTTGCTTTGCTGCGGCGTACGCTGGCGCTGCCCTCTGAGCGCCAGCACCTGAGCGATCCGCGCTGGCTGGAACGGCTGCTTCAGCATGGCATCTTCGAGAACGACGTTCCTGGACGATTTACGCATGGGTATGGCGCGCAGCCGGGTGAAATCGGCCCGTTCTTTGCGCGGCACGGCCTGCAGATGCTAACACTGGCGGCGAGCGAGGGGATCGCGAGTGGGATTCAGGCCGAGGTTGCTGCCATGCTCGCAGCAGATTCGACTTTTACGGATGTTGCGCTGGACATCCTGGTGCAGACGGCGACTGATCCGAGCATACTGGGCATGGCGAGTCATCTCCTCTATATCGGGCAGCGCGTCGCAGTGCCCCATACCTAGCGCCGACACGGAGCACGCTTGTCCGACGCTTGATAGATGGAGGTGTGATCCATGCAACCACGCATAACGGTCATTACGCTCGGCGCTGACGACCTGGAACGAGCGGTCGCGTTCTATCGTGACGGGCTTGGGCTGAAGACGGACGGCATCGTTGGAACAGAGTTCGAGCATGGCGCGGTCGCCTTCTTTGAGTTGCAGGCAGGACTCAGGTTGGCGCTCTGGCCGCACGCAAGTCTTGCGCATGATGCTGGGCTCCCACTCGGAATGCCAAGTGCGACTGAGCTCTCCCTGGGGCATAATGTGGCCTCCAGAGCCGAGGTTGATGGGGTGATGGAGCAGGCGGCCCGTGCAGGGGCACGCATCGTCAAGCCGGCGCAGGAGACCTTCTGGGGTGGCTATGCAGGCTACTTTCAAGATCCCGATCAGCACCTTTGGGAGGTCGTTTGGAACCCACAGTGGACACCTCCAGCGTGAGCTATGCTGCGGTAACGTCTGTTCGTAGCAGCATCATCCCTGCTCCCAATGAACACACGCAGGGAGCTGACCAGTTTGAAAGAACTCGACAGCCGCCTGGAGAGCCTGCTCGCGTGGAACTGTCTGGTTCGCCAGAAGCTCAAGATCGATCCCACAGGTACACTCGAATAGCTCTACGGCCTGCAGAGCACCCTCGTATCCCATATCGCGAATATATACACCACTATCCGCAGGATGCCGCAGGTACATCAGCCATCCACGTTGGCTGTTCGTGTAAACAGAGAAGGAATCCTCTTCGTAGCGCGTCATACACAGGTGCGAGAACTCACGATGGGGTAGCTCGTTAATCAGTCGCTCGAAGAGTTCAAGATCGCCAGCAGCAATACGATAGCTTTTATGATTGACCTCAACGTGCCAGCCTGGATAGCCGCCAAACGTGAGCCAGATTTCACGCGGGAGCTTTTCGCTCAGCGAGAAGTTGGCAGATAGCACCGTTCCGTTTCTGCCGTAGCTGTCTAGATGAGCAAGGCCGGCATAGAAGAAACGCTCGTCGGACAGCATGCGCAAGAAGATATGATGATTTCGGAGCTTGCGAACCTGGCTTTGACTGCGGTCATAAACCTCCCGCACCTTCTCGGGAAGCCAGGGATACTCATCGGATGGCTCGTAGTCGAGACGCTCTGGTCTCCATACTAATTGGGAGGGGCTGGAGATGTGAGAGCCTTCTGTCGTCTTCCCTAGTGTGACAAGGCAGAGGACTACTTCAGGAAGAATGACGAACTGACCGTCACAACATCGCTCGGATGCAGCATCGCCGCCGAATACGGCGACCGCCTCATCGGCTGTATACCAATGGTGGAGCACTGGTCTCATACGAACCTCCCGCATGGATGGCGAGCAAAATAGAGTCTGACTCTATCGCCTAGCATAACCACTCTTCAGCCACGAGCGATTCTATCTCTGAAGAGTATAGCGTGTTTGCGGTCAAACGTCTGCATAAAGAGAACGCCCCTGCGACTACGCAACTATGTGCTATTATTTCCGCATCGGTTTTGCGAAGGAGCATGTGATGTCTATCTACGAGCATCTAACCACCCTGGCTGGTGAGCCTGTGGTAGACTGGGATCCTAGCAAGCCTGATCCGAACCATACGACTTACCGGATCAGCCTGTCCTACGATGACGAAGGCGCGCAGTGGACAGATCGCTTCGCGAGCTTTCTCGATGCTGTGGCAGCTGAGCAGATTACTGGCCTTGTTATTGGTGCCTGGGAAGAGATGTTCGAAGATGGTGCATCTGCCAGGATCGTTGAGGCGCTGGTTGTTGCTCGCGATCGCCTGCCGAACCTGCGCGCGCTCTTCTTCGGCGATATTATCAGCGAGGAGTGCGAGATCTCCTGGATTCGGCAGACAGACATCTCACCCTTCTCTGATGCCTACCCCAGGCTTGAATACTTCGCTGTACGTGGTGCCGAGGGCTTGCAGATCGGCGCACTGCATCACCAGAATCTGAAGTCGCTGATTATCCAGAGCGGTGGGCTGGGCGCTGCCCTAGCCCGCGCCGCAATTGCGGCAGATCTGCCAGCGCTTGAGCATCTGGAGCTCTGGCTGGGAACACCTGACTACGGTGGTGACACCGCGACTACCGACCTTGAGCCGCTGCTTTCCGGCACGTGCTTTTCCAGGCTCCGCTACCTTGGCCTGCGTGATAGTGCGATCGCCGATCAGATCGCCGTCGCGATTGCACAGGCTCCCATGCTTGAGCGTATCCGCGTTCTCGATCTGTCGCTCGGAACACTCAGCGATGAAGGTGCCGCCGCACTGCTGGCAAGCCCGCTCATCCCAAAGCTGGAAAAGCTCGATCTTCATCACCACTTCTGCTCGGATGAAATCGTGGCGCAATTTCAGCAGCTTGGGATTACGGTCGATACGAGCGAGCAAGAAGAGCCAGATGAATACAATGGCGAGACATGGCGCTATGTCGCGGTCGGTGAGTGATGCCTGCGCCCTTTGTCATCGTCGGCAATGCAGGCAATCGCCGCGTGGAGCTGTTCCAGCAGGCGCTGATTGCTCGTGGGCTGCCTCCCGCCCGGCTGATCACCTACCGCGGTCTGATCGCCGGGCGTGTCACGCTGCCGGAGATTGTCGAGCCTGGAAGCATCCTGCGGATCGAGTCGCCAGGGAAGGATAGTGATGTCGAGCGCGATCTGCTGATCGCCGGGGCGGATGTGCCAGACGCGCCAGCTTTTGCGCATATCAGTCGCGCAGAGGTGCAGCGGCTTCCTATGGAGAAGGGGCTGATCCTCTACCCACGCCAGTGGTATCTCGGCTACTGCCAGGTGCTGTCTGAAATCGAGCGCCAGCGTGCGCTCTGCCCGCCGCATACGCTGATGAACCACCCCGACGACATCGCCATCATGTTCGACAAGCGTATCTGCCATCGCCGCCTGCGTGAGACGCAGGTTGCAGTGCCACGTAGCCTCCAACTGTCCGGCAGCTATGAGGAGCTGAACTCAACAATGCGGCGTGAGCGCTGCGCACGTGTCTTCGTCAAGCTCGCACATAGCTCAAGCGCCTCCGGCACGGTTGCGCTGCAGGTCAGCGAGCGGCAGCAGCTCGCTATCAGCACTGTCGAGATGGTGGAGACGGGTGGCGAGGTGCAACTCTATAACTCACGCCGCCTACGCAGCTACCGCGATACACGCCAGATTGCGACCCTGATCAACGCACTATGTTGTCACTGCGTCCATGTAGAGCAGTGGCTGCCCAAGGCTGGCATCGACAAGCGAACCTTTGACCTGCGCGTGGTTGTGATCGGCAGCCGCGTTCGGCATGTGGTTGCCCGCCTCAGCCGTGGGCCGATGACCAATCTGCATCTTCTGAATGAGCGTGGGAACTTTGATGCAGTGCTGGCACGTATGGGCGCAGAGGCATGGCAGGCAGCCAGCCAGACCTGCCTCCAGGCCATGGCCTGCTTTCCACAGAGCCTGTACGCCGGCATCGACCTGCTGATCAGCCCTGGCTACCAGCGCCATGCCGTGCTTGAGATCAACGCCTTTGGCGACCTGCTGCCAGGTATGGTGCATGAGGGTGAAGATACCTACAGCGCGGAGATCGCGGCCTGTCAGCAGATAAGCTCTCCAGCACAAGACGAGCCCTAGAGGAAGCGCGCATGATCGACGCCCGAACGCTGGTGGGAACGCACAATGTCCTGTTCATCACTCTAGATACGCTGCGCTACGATGTTGCGGTCGAGGCGCTGCGTGCTGGTCGCACGCCCAACCTGGTTGCGTTGCTGCCCACCTCCGGCTGGGAAGCGCGCCACACGCCAGGCAGTTTCACCTATGCCGCCCATCATGCCTTCTTTGCAGGCTTCCTGCCAACGCCTGTCGCGCCTGGGCGGCATCCGCGCCTGTTTGCGGCGCGCTTCGCCGGGAGCGAGACCACCACTGAGCAGACCTTTGTCTTCGATACGCCAGATATTGTCAGCGGCTTTGCCGTCGAGGGCTACCATACGATCTGTATTGGCGGCGTGGGCTTCTTCAACAAGCAGACTCCGCTCAGCCAGGTGCTGCCAGGCCTGTTTGCCGAGAGCCACTGGGCGCCTGAGCTAGGCGTCACCCATCCTGACTCAACCGCGAACCAGGTGCGCTGCGCCCTGGCTGCACTTGAGCGAGTGCCATCTGATCAAAAGATCTTTCTCTTTATCAACGTCTCGGCGTTGCACCAGCCCAACTGCATCTTTCAGCCGGGCGCGACCAGTGATTCACCGGAGACACAGGCGGCTGCGCTGGCTTATGTCGATCGCCAGCTTCCGCCACTGTTCAGAGCGCTTCAGCAGCGTGGCCCAACCCTGGCAATCATCTGCTCCGACCATGGCACAGCCTATGGCGAGCATGGCTATGTCGGGCATCGCGTTGGTGACCCCGTTGTCTGGACAGTTCCCTATGCCGAGTGTATCCTGCCGGAGGCAGCGCTATGACCAACCTGATGCGAATGTTGGAGCAAAGCCCCTACCGCTCCTATGTCTATGCTTACCCACATAAGACAGCCTACCGCCTGCTCGATCAGCCTGTTCCGCTCAGTGCTGCCTGGGCTGAGGAGCGACGCGATGCGCTCTTCCTCTATATGCATATCCCCTTCTGTGAGATGCGCTGCGGCTTCTGTAACCTCTTCACGACGGTCAACCCCAAAGGTGACATGGAGGCGCTCTATCTTGAGACGCTGGAGCGCCAGGCACGGCGGGTGCAGGCGGCGCTTGGCCTGGCCAGCTTTGCACGCCTCGCGATTGGTGGCGGCACACCAACCTCTCCTGCCGCCTGGACTGGGTTGAGCAGTGCGTCAAAGAGCGCATCGGTATCTGGGCGACCTATCATCCATCGCAGGTGGAGCGGACACGCTTCGTGGCGAGATGCCACGAGCTTGACCGGCGCGGAGTCCGGCTCAGCGTGGGCGTGGTGGGGATGAAGGAGCATGCCGACGAGATCGAGGCGATCCGTGCCGAGCTACCTGCGCATGTCTATGTCTGGATCAACGCCTACAAGCGCCTGCCCGACTACTACAGCGAGGATGATCTGCGCCGCTTTACGACGGTTGACCCGCTCTTTCCCATCAACAACCAGCGTCATCCCAGTGAGGGTATGGCCTGCAACGCTGGTGAGACGGTCATCTCGGTCGATGGCGATGGCACCATGCGGCGCTGCCACTTCATTAAGACCGCCATTGGGAATATCTACGAGCCGGGCTTTGAGGCGGCACTGCGTCCGCGCCTGTGCAGCAATGAGACATGTGGCTGCCATATCGGCTATATCCACATGCCTCATCTGCATCTGCACGAGGTATTCGGTGCTGGACTGCTGGAGCGTATTCCAGGCGAGCCGATCTGGCTCCAGAAAGCCTGAGGCAATATCTTACTGAGCTTGCCTGGGAGCGTGCCTGTCAGTAACCTGTGGCTGGGTGAGCACCAGCCAGAGATTGATCTCGTCATAGCCACTCACGGTCGCCATAACGATGTGGCCTGGATACATCCATTCCGGCCTGGCTGACGCACGAGTGGCAGCATAATCAGCAACACCGAAGCTTCCATCGCCAAGATTGACAATCACGCCCTGCGGAAAGAAGATCTCAATCCAGCCCTGTATTGGCGTCCCAATGGGGTAGTGTTGCTTGCTAGTCTGCCACTGTGCCTGATGCTTGACGAGGTGCGTTTGCCAGACGGCTTCGAACGCATCCTGATCTATCACTGTTAATACGTCTTCGATGTCATCATAATTGACCTGTCCTTCCGCCAGGCACAAGCCCCAGGGAGGAAAGGGGCGATTGGAGGCGATAGCGTTATCACCGCTGACGGTAATCTGCCGGATCGCGCAGCCGTCATCCGTCTCGATATAGGTTGTTCCAGCGTCGATAGGACTCTCCTCGTCGGCGTACCTGAAATAGCGCATCGCGCAGAACCATTCTGTTCGTAGGCTGTGAGTAGAAGCGGCTGGCTATGTCTCAACTAGTGGCCGGTAGTCGTCCGCGTTATCGAACCCGGCGACCCAGGCAACTGCCTGACGGCAAGTGCGCATTGAGGGAGGAACACGGATGAGATACTGCCGACCGGTTGAGGGGCAGAGCACCGAGACGCAGACGAGCGGCTCGTCGCCTGCCAGGTCGACCTTGAGCAGGCGTCGCTCGCCACCCTTGTCCCGATCCGTATCCAGGGTCTGGGCGCGCGCCTGGCTCAGGAAGGCATCGTAGCCCATGCGCTCCAGCAGCACCCGCCGTAGCTCGGCGTTCGGCTGGTCGAGCACCTCGCTGGCGGTGATCGTCTCTGGCTGGAAGGCAATGCGCGCGTCGATAGGCACGCCACGCCAGCGAATCTGGGCGCCACGCGCCGAGGCAGGCAACCAGCTAATCTGGGTATTGGCAAGGTCAAGCCAGGATGTGACCGTCAGGGTTGGCGGGAGATTGCTGATGTTGACACAGCCGCTCAAATCAAGCTGCGCGAGCTGTGTCAGCCAGGGCGGAAGCGATTGTAGCCGCACACAGCCGCGTGCATTGAGTCGACCGATATGGACGGCAGCAGTCTGGGGCCAGGACTCGAGCCGGGTACAGCCCGCAATATCGAGAAACGAGACATCAAGGCCTTCTGGTAAGCTGGTGAGTGCAGTGCATTCGCGCAGAATCAGCGAGCCAACCTTCGCTGTCACTGGCTCGCCGGTATATGTCGCTGACGACTGCTTGCCTTGGTAGCGAGAGAAGAGCTTCATGCAGCACCTCAGTCGGCAATACGGCGAATTGCCTGGGGTGTGTACTCGCGCTGCATCCAGACGCGGTAGAGGCCACGCGGTAGCGTGATTGGATGGTGCTCCTCATGGATAATAGTCGCATTGTCGGCAGTAACCTTGAGAAACAGCACGCCGCCATGCTCCCAGGCCTCGGCGCTGTGGGGATTGTCCACACGGTGGCTATGACCAGTGATCTCGCCATAGGCGAGCACAGTTCCAGGTCGCATGCTTGCCGCCACTGGAATGGATGGGGTTGGGGCAATCAGCACATCACCACGTCGCCACATTGTCGTGCTCCTATACAGGTAGAAGAGTGATTGGAAGCAGCTCTTATCCACGAGTATAGCACACTCGTGCGACATCTAATGTCACACTTGAATGGATACTTTGTGGAAGAGATCATGATGATAGAGCCAGCAGATATGCGCAATAAAGCCCATCGGCAGCCGAGACAGCCAGTCAGGCCAATCCCAGAGTCCTACTGGGTTCTTCCTGGTAGGCTTCTGGCTGGTGAGTATCCGGGCGCGCGCGACCAGGGAGTTGCACGGCGGAAGGTACAGCGTCTACTCCAGGCTGGCATCACATGCTTCATTGACTTCACGGAGCCTAATGAGGGGCAGCTTCGTCCCTACTGGCCCCATGTGCTGGAAGCAGCGTCATACAAGCAGACCGAGATAGAGCATCAGCGCTGGCCTATCCGCGATATGGGCGTGCCAGCGCGTGCGCACATGACCAGTATTCTGCAGGCAATCGATCAAGCACTCGCACGCAACCACATTGTCTATCTGCACTGCTGGGGCGGCATTGGGCGAACGGGCACGGTTGTCGCCTGCTATCTGATCCAGCAGGGCTTTGATGGAAAAGCGGCGCTAGAGCGCCTGGCGAGGCGCCGCGTAGCGACTGAGACCAGGATTACGCAGTACGAGCCGACTCGCATGTATGCCTCTGTGACCACGCTTGGCCCGCTCATCGTTGCGGATCGCTGGGAGCTCACCACGAATGATGAGCACACACGCGTGCATCAGGTCACTGACATGCGCGCCTCCGGACTGCTCGCACCTCTGGGCTGGCTGCCAGGCTCCTGGGCACGCGTCTAGCAGATGATCTGCGCCGGACAAAGCGCCCGCTCGAAGCCGCCAGCCCAACCGCACAAAACAGCACTGTTGAAGTATCAAAAGGAGCCAGATACCATGATCACGCTGAACTTCCTGCTCACCTCGCTGATCGTCGTGCTTATTCCTGGCACGGGCGTCGTCTACACCATTTCGACGGGCCTGACCTTGGGCAAACGCGCAAGCATCATTGCGGCACTGGGTTGTACTGCTGGCATCGTTCCGCATCTGGCGGCAACCATTCTCGGCTTATCGGCGCTGATGCACACCAGCGCGCTGGCGTTCCAGGTGCTCAAATACGCGGGCGTCGCCTGATCGCAACTGTTGCCGACTGGGCACGAGCGCGCGGCGCGACAGCCCTGACCCTGACAACCTTTGATGACGTACCCTGGAACGGCCCGTACTACGCGCGCGTGGGCTTTCGCACGCTGGATCTGGCGACGATCAGTCCGGGATTGCAGGCGGTACGGCAAGGCGAGGCGGAGGCTGGATTACCTATGGAACACCGCATCTGTATGCAGCTCGATCTGTGAGTCAGCCCGAAGTTGCCCGCCAGCTAGAACACTTGTACAATACAACCCATCCGATTGGCTGGCAGGCACAAAGGAGTGATCATGGATCTGCTTGATCGGCTGCTGGGTCACGATCACTGGACGACCACGCAACTGCTGGAGCGCTGTCGCGAGCTGCGCGTCGAGCAATGGACGCAGCCCTTTGATCTGGGCCATCAGACGTTGGCGGCGACCTTCCAGCATCTGATCGGCAACGTGCGGGTCTGGACCAATCTGATGGCAGAGCGTCCAGTGCGGCCCTCCTCAGACGAAGCGCTGACCACGGTCGATCTTCTCCTTGCAGACTGGCAGCGTGTCTACACCGACTTTGCGACCCTGGCACGCAGGGTTGCCGACGAGCGCCGCTGG
>WNGA01005863.1_pt1 | contig 17661 bp, 11 predicted proteins | sample 5400061 | NCBI WGS metagenome assembly WNGA01 (sample SAMN13153366, study PRJNA577476) | soil metagenome | isolation source: 100 cm soil or saprolite under grassland replicate 2 | place: USA:California | collected 2016-06-15 | reverse complement strand
ACCAAGGCGGTCGACGAGGTCCGCCGCGCCGAGGCCAAAGCCTGCCCGGAGCTGAAGGGCACCCGCTATGCCTGGCTGAAGCGACCCGCCAACCTGACCGTCAAGCAGGCGGCCACGCTGGCGGGGCTGACCCCGGCGTCGGTGGGGCTTGGCACCGCCGGTGCCTACCGGTGGCGGCTTGGGTTCGACGCGTTCTTCGAGCAGCCTCGCGAGCTGGCCGAGGCCTACCTGGAGCGCTGGTATGACGGCGCGATCCGCAGCCGCCTGGAGCCCATCGTGGCCTTCGCCCGCATGATCGGCGACCACTGGGAGGGGGTGCTGCGCTGGCACTGGACCAGGATCAACAACGGCGTCCTGGAAGGCATCAACTCGCTGGTCCAAGCCAGCAAGCGGCGGGCTCGCGGCTGCCGCAACAAGAAGAACCTGATCGCGATGATCTACCTCATCGCCGGCCGACTTGACTTCTCACCCACCCACACGAACTAGCGAAGAGCCCACCATTGCGGGACGGGAGCGAACCGGCTTTGTCAATCTTCGAATAAACCTCAAGAGGCCCCCCTCTTTGGCGCAATCCCGGCCATAGCTCCGTTTTGAGCCGGCGCTGGTCACTGCCAGCCGTCCGCAACTCTGCCCGTGACCCGCGAGCATCCTCGTCGGGGACCGGCATGTCAACTACCCCCGAGGCTTCTAGCGGCGACTTCCCAAAAGAATTAGCTTCTACGTGTCTTCGTCATTGCTCCATTACTGCGCGGATCGTCCTCGCATGCTTTCCCCACGTCCAGGTGAGGATGAGCAACAGCGGCTACGGCGCCGTGACGCATTGCCCGCCGGTCGGCCCGGTTGGCGGCCGGGCCGTCGCTCAACGGTCAAGCTCCGCAGCCCGGTGCCGGCGCGGGCCCGGTAGGACTCGACCAGCTCGAGCAAGGCGGGCCCACGAGGCCTTCGGCCCGGGCGGATGTCGCAGGTCGCCGCTTTGCTCCAGCCGACCCAGCCGATACCGCTATTGGTTGAGATGGAGCCTTGGTGGGGACCTCAACGATGAGGAACCTTCGATTCGCGCTCCTACACCCGGGAAGTACGATCGCTGCGGCCATCAGGAAAGCTTCGATCTGCCCCGGGCTTCCCAAGAGGGTGATCTATCTGGATCAGTTCGCGCCGCCGCTGGAGCGGATCAGGTCGAGCAACAGGCGGATGGTGGTGGTTTGCCGGCGCCATTGGGGCCGAGGAAGCCGAACACCTCATCCGGTTGGACGGCCAGGTCCAGCCGGTACAGGGCCTGCTGGCGGCCGTACCGCTTGGCGAGGCCCTCGGTGAGGACCACGGCATCGGTCATTGCCTTGTCGCCTCCTTCGTCGGGTACCAGTGGGACCACCTTGCGCCCGGGCGCTGACCACATCCTGACCGGGCGCTGACGGCAGGCCGCGCCGGCGTCTCCATCGCGACCGCCTCCCGCGCGCTCAGCGGCTCACGCCACCGGCAAACGTTTCCGCCCCTTGCTTCGGCCAGTCCGGCGGACGTGGTCTCTGTTCCGAGCCGGTAGGATGTGGCCTCTAGGACCGCTGGAGCCCGGCATGAAGCACCTTGGCATTCTCGCGCACAGCACGGAAGGGGCCGCGCTCTGCTTCCGGGCCTTCTGCCAGGAGGGGTTCGGTGAGCTCGGCCCCCATGAGCACCCGGATGTGACCCTGGACTGCATCGCCCTGGCACGCAGCATGCCCGCGTGGGACGGAGGGGACTACAGCTCGATCCGAGCCACGCTGTCCGTGAGCGTGCGGCGGCTCGCCCGTGCGGGCGCGGACTTCTTCGTCTGCCCGGACAACACCGCCCACATGGCTCTCGAACAACCGGGAGAGGAGCTTGCCCTTCCGGGCCTGCACATCGCCGAGGTGGTCGCCGACCGTGCCGCTCGCGATGGCCGCACGCGCGTCGGCGTGCTCGGCACCAGGTACCTGATGGACGGTCCGGTCTATCCCAAGGCATTCGCCGCCCGTGGGATAGCCACCGAAGTGCCAGAAGCGGACGATCGCCAGATCGTCAATAAGATCATCTTCGAAGAGCTGCTGAACGGCGTGCTCGCGGGAAGCTCGCGTCAGGAATACGTTCGCATCATCGAGCAGCTGGCGGCACGGGGCTGTGACGCAGTCGCCCTCGTGTGCACGGAGATCCCGCTCCTGGTGACGCCCGACGCCTCTCCTCTCCCCACGCTGGACTCGACCCGCCTCCTGGCTCGCGCCGCCTTCGACGTTGCCGTCGGCCATCGAGCCCCGCCGACGTGGCGCGGTGGACCAATCGCGGACTGACAGCGCCGGTCGGGGACGCGAATCAGAGGAACGCACCCTGCGCGGACACCGGAGGAGATCCCTCGGGCGAAAACCTGTAGCGCTCGAGCTACACAGATCTGCCGACTTGCCGAGAGCGCCTCTTGGCGACAAGCTAGCCCAGTCCTCTTAAATTCCCTAAATAGCTCTAACGAGAGAAGGCTCCGATGCTTCGCAAGCTACGAGTGGTGCTGTCGGTACTATCGGCGGCTCTGCAAATTGCACTGGCTGTGTTCGCTCTGGGGCCAAAGCAATGGCTTGCTGCTCTCGGTGATTGGACTGTGCTGATCTTACAACATCGCTACGCGCTGATGGTCGCCCTGATCGTCGTGCTGTTATTACGCTGGTTCTATTTGGAGATCGGCAGAGGGCTCCCGACCACGTCGTTGCGTCACATCGATATGCCAGAGCCGCCGGGCGAGGACGACACACAGGACGAGCTCTCATCATGGTTTCCCGAAAAGGCCGACAGAAAGCTCAGAAAGGGCCTCAAGGAGCTGGCAAATGGCGAGCCAGGGCATGAGCATATCATCAGGGTCTGGTTGGCGACGGGCGATACCATAATCAACAAGCAGAAGTACTTCGAGCGGTTCTTCGACATTCTGCGACCCAAGGCCCATCTCGATGTTCGTATACTGATGATCGACCCTGACTCTCCTATGATCCGTGACTGTGGGCATGAGGACTGGGCAGAGGAGGTAAGGGAGAGCTGCAGGCGGCTCAAGGCCATACGAGACCGCTACATCAATAGGAAGAACTTCACACTCACCTGGCGGGCATACGAGTCTCCTCCAATGATCCGCGCCGTGCTCCTCGATCAGACGTACCTCTTCTTTGGTTTCATGACGTGGTCCGAGGAGCCAGAGGGAATCCAGCTTCACAACCAGAATGGCTCCTATATCTACCTGTCCCGTCGTCGACGAGAGGCAAGGGAGTTCATCGACTTCGTCAGAAACTGGTTCGACCACGAGTGGAGCAAACAGAGGGAGATTCCAGCGCTCCGGTGACGGAGCGTGGGCGATCAGACGGCTCACGAGGTCCCGCTCGATCACAGGGAATCAGCCGGACAATCCCGCGCCGCGGCCTGCCGAGACCGAGCAGTGACCGGAGGCCCGGACGGCAACCCGGTTCCCCGATGCCTCAGCCACGGCGCTGCGTGCCGGCGACTCGACCAGGGCTGCCGAAGCGATGCGCCGCCATATCGAGGGCAGTCAAGCGCTCATGGTGGCCGGCGTGTCCCCCGCCCGCACCGACGACGAGATCAATGCGCCTCGGGGGGCATGGACCTGACCAGCCCGGACCTCGAGCGCTCGACGTTCCGGTTGACTCCGTGCCGGCGACTGGTATATTCAACCGCTAGGTTGATCAACCGTCCAGGTGAACAGCTCCGGACACCAGAACGAGGAGGCTCCCATGAGAAGAGTGGTCCTGGCCGAGTACGTGTCACTGGATGGCGTCATGGGAGAGCCGTCGTGGACCACGCCGTTCTGGAACGACGAGCTGGCGAAGTATCAGCGCGACCAGCTGTTCAGGTCGGACGCTCTGCTGCTCGGGCGGGTGACCTACCAGGAATTTGCCGGTTCCTGGCCTTCCATGGAAGAGGAGGAGGGCGACTTTGCCGTTCGGATGAACACGCTCCCCAAGTACGTCGCCTCGACCACGCTGCAAGAGCTCGAGTGGAACGCCAGCCCGATCGAGGGGGACGTTCCGGAGGCGGTCACCACGCTGAAGCAGCAGCCCGGTCAGGACATCCTGATCTACGGCAGCGGCGAGCTCGTCCGCACGCTGACCGAGCACACGCTCATCGACGAATACCGGCTGATGGTCCATCCGGTGGTCGTGGGGAGCGGGAAGCGTCTCTTCGACGGCGTGAGCGCTGCCCCTGCGCTGAAGCTCACCGACACGGTGACGTTCAGCTCGGGAGTCGTCGCTGTCGTCTACGAGCCGGCACGCTGAGCCTCGATCGGCTGAGCGGCACGTTCGCGGCCCTGGCGGACCCCACCCGCCGTGCGATCCTCGAGCGGCTCGCGGAAGGGGAGGCAACGGTCAACCAGCTGGCCGAGCCGTTCCCGGTGACCCTGCAGGCGGTCTCCAAGCACCTGAAGGTCCTGGAGCGCGCCGGACTCATCACGCGTGATCGTGTGGCGCAGCAGCGGCCGGCGCGGCTGCGGGGGCGCCCGCTCGCCGACGCCGCCGACTGGCTGGCGCGCTACCAGCAGTTCTTCGAAGACAGCTTCGACCGCCTCGGAGAGCACCTGCGGACGATCCAGGACAAGGAGAGCGACGATGGCTGAGACCCCGCCCAGCAAGGGTGGGACCGACCGGGAGTTCACGATCACCCGCGTGTTCGACGCACCGCGCCACCTGGTCTGGCAGGCCTGGACGGAACCGGAGCGGTTCGCAAGCTGGTTTGCTCCGCGCGGCTTCACCACGCCGTTGTCCAAGATCACCATGGATCTCCGACCGGGTGGCACCTGCGAGTTCGTCATGGTCTCCGACGAGGACGGCAGCGAATACCCCAACGGCGGCACCTACCTCGAGGTGGTGGCACCCGAGCGGCTGGTCTTCCGGGATCGCGACGTCGACCTGGTGGTGACCATCACGTTCAGGGACCTCGGCGACAGGACCGAGATGACCTGCCGCGTGGTCGGCGAGACCGGCGGAGACGACGCCCTCGCCGGCTGGTCGAGCTCCTTCGACAAGCTGGCCGAGTCCCTCGCACACGTCTGACCTGGTGGCCGACCTCAGGGACTCGGCCAGCTTCCCGAGTCGACCTCACCGCGCCCTTCGCGTCAGCGCTGGTTGCGGAGAGCGTCGATGAGCTCCTCCTTGGTCATCGAGGAACGACCCTCGATGCCGAGCTCCCTGGCCCGCTCCTGCAGCTCCTCGATGGTGCGCTCCTCGTAGGGGCGGGTGTCGCGGCGTCTGGCCTGACCGGGTGCGGTCTTGGCGGTGGTCGTCGCATCGGTTGCGACCTGCTCGGCCGCCTCCACCGCACCCTCGGCCGCACGGCTGACGCTGGTGCTGGCCGCCTTCACGCGACTGCGGGCGGTGCGGGCGCGGTCGACCACCTCACGCGTGGCCGCATTGCCGCGGATCGTGCCGACCAGGTCACGGCCGCGGCGGGCGAGGTCGTCGAACTCGTGGCCGGCCCGGACAGGCAGGTCCCGAGTGGTCTGCACGCTCTGGTCGACCAGGTGCCGCACGCTGGTGACGCTGCGGTCACGCGTGTCGCGGAGCTGCCTTGGGACCTGGCCGGCGATGGTGCGGGCCTGCCGCGGCGCTTGCACGCGCAGGCGCTCGATCGACCGCACGAGCTCGACCCAGGCGCCGCCGAGGCCGACGGAGGCGTAGGCGGAGTCGACGAGGAGCCCAGGCAGCGAACGCCGGGTGCCGGGCTTGTTCTTGGTTGTGGTGGTTGCCATCTGGACACTCCCTGGAGAGGGGATGCTTACTATTGCACTCCCACGTATAACATTTGCAAGCACGTTCGCGCAAGGAACCCGAGCGTTTGCGCGCCAGGGCGGCGTCGAGACGGACGTCGGAGCTGCCTATATCGTGTCGAGGAGGGTGCGGACCTGGACGGCGTCGGGAGCGCCGATGTCGGCGAGCAGCGCAAGGGCCTCCTGCCAGCACGACCGGGCGGCGGTGGCGTCCCCGGCGCGGTGCAGGCCGTGGCCCAGCGCCACCAGGGCGCGGGCATGGCCGAGCCGGTGACCGGTCTCACGGTGGAGGGCCACAGCCTGCCTGGCGTGCCCGACCGCCTCGTCGTCGTGATCCAGGTCGAGGTGGACGGCGGCCAGGCCGAGCAGCGCCTCGGCCTGTGGCTGGCGGGCGCCGGATCGGCGGGCGAGGTCGAGCGCGGCGTGGTGGTGCGCTGTGGCCTGCCGGTGATGGCCGAGGCACGCCTGGACGCTGCCCAGCGTGTTCAGGGCATCAGCCTCCTTCCGCGGGTCGCCGATCTCGCGTGCCAAGGCCAGGGCGGCCTTGGCCAGCTCCAGCGCGAGCGTGAACTGGCCGGTTTCCCGGTGCACCGTGGCAAGGACGTACAGGTCTGAGGTCTCCTCGTAGCGGTAGCCCGCCGCCCGTGCCAGGGCCAGCGCTTGGGTGAGGCACACGCGGGCGTCATCGAGCCGCCCGAGGTCGCGGTAGGCCTCGCCGAGCGTACCCAGAACGGTGGCTTGGCCGCCCTTGCTAGCGATCTCCCGCGCCAGGGCCAGCGCCTGGGTCAGCTGGTCGACGGCCCGCTGGAGCGTTCCCATCCGCAGGCTGGCGCGACCCAGATTGCCCAGGGCGATGGCCTGGCCCGCCTTCGAGCCGATCTGCCGGTTCAGGGCCAGCGCCCGGGCGTGGTGGTCGGCGGCCTGCTGGAGATGGCCCAGCTCTGTGTGCACCATCGCGAGGTTGCCGAGGGTTGCCGCCTCGCCCTCCACCCAGCCGGCCTGCCGCGCCAACGCCAGCGCGCTGGTGTGGTGCTCAGCCGCGCGCACGTAGTCGCCCAGAAAGTAGTAGGCCAGGCCGAGGTTGCGCCGGGCGGCGGCTCGGGCTTGCGGGTCGCCGTCGGCGTCGGCGGCGCAGAGGGCGGCGTTGGCGACCGCCAGCCAGTCCACCATGTGCCGGCCCCCCCAGAAGTAGCCGCGGAGCACGTCGGCCAGCAGCCACGCCGCCAGTCGTGGCCCGTGCGCTGCGGCGTGCCGGGTGGCGGAGACCAGGTTGGGCCGCTCGGCATCCAGCCACCCGAGCGCGTCGGCACGCCGGTCGAAGCTGGCTGGTGGCAACCCTGGGTCCGCGGTGGGAAGGGGAAGGCGCAGCATCTCTGGGGACACCAGCCGGTCTGCCGCGTCCGCTGTCTGCAGGTACCAGCCCAGCAGCCGGTCAAGGGCCTGTCGCCGCTCCAGCACCCCCTCCTCCTGCTCGCTACGCTGGCGGGCGTACAAGCGCAGCAGATCATGCAAGCCGAACCGACCCGCCCCGCGCGGCTCCACCAGATGCGCGCCCGCCAACCGCTCCAACACCCCCCGCGCCCGCCCAACCAGCACCCCAGCAAGCGCGGCAGCGGCCTCCGACGTGAAATCCGGACCCGGCAACAGACCCAACAGCCCAAACAGCCGCCGCGCGTCAGCGTCCAACACGCCATAGGAGCAGTCGAACGCAGTCCGGACCGCGGCCTGCGGATCACCGTCGACCGCCAATTCGGCCAGCCGGTCACCAGCACCCAGCCGCGCCAGATACCCCGCGATCGGATGGTCAGACGGCTGGCCGGTCAGGTTGGCCGCGGCGACCCGCAACGCCAACGGCAACAACCCACACACCTCCGCAAGCCGCGCGGCCGCCTCAGGCTCAGCCCGGACACGGTCCAGCCCGACAATCTGCGCCAACAGGCCGACCGCCTCCTCCGGCGCCAGCACCTCCAGCGTGAGCCGCCGAGCGCCATGGCTGGCGACCAACCCACCAAGCCGGTCACGGCTGGTCACCACCACCACACAACCCGGACTGCCCGGCACCAACGGGCGGACCTGCTCGGCACTGCGGGCGTTGTCCAACACCACCAGCACCCGCCGCTCAGCGAGCAACGACCGGTACAGCCCAGCAGCCTGCTCCACCTCCACGGGAATCCGGTCGGCCGCCACCCCCAACGCGCCGAGCAACCCCGCCAGCGCCTGCAACGGGCTCAGCGGCGAGCCGGGCGTATACCCGTGCAAGTCAACATACAACTGCCCGTCGAACCGGCCACGGACCCGGTGCGCCCAATGGACCGCCAACGCGGTCTTGCCGACCCCGGCGGCCCCCGCGATCGCCGAGATCACCACCTCGCGGCCCCGCCCGCGCCGCGGCTGGCCATCGCCGGCCTGCCACAGCAACGCGTCCAGCGCCCGCAGCTGCCGGCCACGACCGGTGAAGCCGGCGACGTCGGCGGGCAGTTGCGCGGGCACCACCAGGCCAGCCGCCGACCAGGCCACCGCCGCGGGCTGGACCGGTCCGGCGCCATGGTCGGGGTGGTGGGCGGCGGCGTCGAACCGGGCGCGAGCCGGCCCGTCCAGCCCGAGCGCCTCACCGAGCAGACGGGCGGTCACCGTCCGCGGGCGGGCCTGGCCGTGCTCCAGGGCACGGATCGTGCGCACGCTCAGCCCAGCGCGCCCCGCGAGCCGCTCCTGGGTCAGGCCGGCCTGCTCCCGCAGCGCCTGCAGCTCAAGACCGAACCCGTTGGCCACCCGGCGCTCGCGCCCGTTCGGCTGCACCATCCACGCGCTCCCGCTCCGATCGTCCCTGGGCCGACGCGATACGGCGCGCCCTGCCTGATGGACATTCTCGACCCTGCGCATGACAGAGCGAGACCCAGCACATACGGCCGAGTCGCTGAACCATATGGCCTGTTCACGGTGCGAATCCGGCTTTCCCATCCTCAGAGGCTATTGACCTACTTATCAGAGAGAATTGACAAGTCAGTACACTTGTGATGAAGGTCACTCATGGTCTTGACAACGTTGTCACACCACTCAGGCGATCGCGAAGGTGCCGAGGCGCTCAGAGAGGCCGCGTTCAGCCTGCAGGAAGCTACGGCGTTCACCCACGGCGATGCCCGAGCACGTGTCCGCCATCCGCCATCGTCAGGATCGCGGCACAGGCTGGCCAAGGCGAAAGGAGCAACCCGTGACAGTGAAGCGAAGGCCATCGATCCTTCTTCTTGCGGTGAGCGCAGCCATCCTCGCCGCCACCGGCCTCATGGCCAGCGCACCGGCGCACGCCGCCGCGAGCCCTCCGCTGGTGAGCGATCCGGCGTCGCTGGTGAACACGCTGGTTGCCACGACTGGCGGCGGCAACGTCTTCCCCGGCCCCGATGTGCCGTTCGGCATGATCCAGTGGAGTCCCGACACCCGCAGACGCACGGACGGCGGCGGCTACAGATTCGACCAGACCCAACTGCGGGGCTTCAGCCTGACCCACATCAGCGGGCCGGGTTGCGGCGCCTACCAGGACGTCCCCATCCTGCCACTGACCGGCGGCCTGCCCGCCGGCGACCCCGGCTCGTTCATGGAGTCCTTCACCCACACCGGTGAGGTGGCCACGGCCGGCTACTACTCGGTGAAGGTCGGCTCGCCCGCGATCACCGCGGAACTGACCTCGACGCTGCGCAGCGCCATGGGCCGCTTCACGTACCCGGCCACCACCGACGCCAACGTGCTGCTCAAGCTGCTGGACAGCCAGAACGGAACGGTGGCCAGCGACGCGAAGATCGTCGGCAGCAACGAGGTCCAGGGCATGGCCAGGAGCGGCGGCTTCTGTGGCGCGCCCGACCGGTACAACCTCTTCTTCGACATCACTTTCGACCACCCGTTCACGGCATCGAAGGTGATCCGCGTGGCCGGTCAGCCGGGCCCGAACTCGGTCTTCCTGACCTTCGACACCACCGCCAGCCAAGTCCTCCAGGCGAAGGTCGGCATCTCCTTCGTCAGCGCGGCCAACGCCAAGCTGAACCGGGAGACCGACAATCCCAACTGGGACTTCGACGCGGTGCGGTCAGCGGCGCACGCCACCTGGAACACCCTGCTCTCCAAGATCCAGGTCGGCGGCGGCACGACGGACGAGCAGGCGCTGTTCTACACGATGCTCTATCGCGTGCTCCTCCATCCCAACGTCTGGAGCGACGCCAACGGCGAGTACATCGGCTTCGACCAGAAGATCCACACCGTGAAAGCTCCGCAGAAGGCCCAGTACGCCAACTTCTCCGGCTGGGACACCTATCACAGCCAGGTCCAGCTCAGCTCCCTGCTGGCCCCCGAGGAGTCGAGCGACCAGGCGCAGTCGCTGCTCAACGACGCCGCCGAGTCCCCCGACGGCGTGATTCCCCCATGGGGCTTCGCCAACAGTGCCAACTACGTCATGGTCGGCGACCCCGGCACGGCCCTTCTCACCGGCTACTACGCCTTCGGGGCGCGCAATTTCGACACCGCCACCGCTCTCAAGGTGATGATGAAGGAGGCCACCACAGTCAACAACGTGCGTCCCGGGCAGGCGCTGGAAGACCAGTTTGGCTACCTGCCAGAGGACGGCCACTACGGCTGCTGCAACTTCTACGGCTCAGTGGGCACGCTGCTCGAGGACAATCAGGCTGATTTCGCCTTGGCGCAGTACGCCAGCGCCTTGGGAGATACCGCCGATGCCGCCATGCTGGTCCAGCGGGCGCAGAACTGGCAGAACGTCTTCAACCCGAACACCAACCTGATGCAGCCCAAGCTGCTGGACGGCCAGTTCGTCAGTGGCATCGGCCCGAACAGCTCGCAGGGCATGGTGGAAGGTACCGCCGCGCAGTACCGCTGGGTGGTTCCCTTCAATCACGCGAGCCTGATCGCGGCGCTGGGCGGGAACGAGGTGGTGAACCCGCTGCTGGACAGCTTCTTCACGACCCTCGACGGCTCGAGTCCCACGGGCGCCTTCCTGGCCAACGAGTTCGAGCTCGGCGTGCAGATGATGTACGACTACACCCGCCAGCCCTGGAAGACCCAGGCCGTCGTCAACCGGATGCGGAACGAGAACTACAAGCTCACTCCGACCGGGTTGAGGAACAACGACGACCTCGGCGCGCTGTCGTCCATGTACGTCTGGTCGGCACTGGGCATGTATCCGGAGATCCCGGGAAGCGCCCAGCTGGTGATCAACGGTCCGGCGTTCCCGCTGGCGGTCGTCCACCTGGCCAGCGGCAACGCGATCACCATCAACGCCCCCGGCGCCTCGCCGACCAGCCCCTACATCCAGTCGCTCGAGCTCAACGGGCATCCCTCCAGCCGGCTGTGGCTCGACCCGTCGCTCATCACCAGCGGGGGCACGCTCGACTACGCGATGGGCTCCAGCCCCAATACCTCATGGGGAGTGTCCCCTCTGGACACGCCACCCTCGTACGGAACTCAGCACGTCGCCGCTATCGGCTTCGTCTCCCCGGACAGCCAGGCGATCGTGAGCCCCGGCGCCACGACAGCGACCAACCTCGGGGTCCAGTCCACCTGGGACACTCCACAGACGATCAACTGGACGGCGACACCGTCCGATGGGGTCTCCGTCAGCCCCAGCAGCGGCTCCCTCGTCGTCAACCAGGGCGGGCGGAGAACCGTGCCGGTGACGGTCACCGCGGGCACCACCGAGGGCCGCGGCACCGTGACCTTCCACCTCACCTCGTCGACCGGGGTGAAGACCGGCGACGTGGTCCTCGGTCTGGCGGTGGCCAGGCCCGGTGCGCTCTGGCCCTACTACAACAACAGCGGCATCTCCGATGACACCGACATGGCGGCGGCCAACTACGACGGGGTCGGGTTCTCGTACTCCGCCCAGGCGCTGGCGGCCGCCGGCGTCACGCCGGGCAGCACCGTGAACGCGGACGGCTTCAGCTACACGTGGCCGGACTTCCCGGCTGGCCAGCTCGACAACATCGAGGCCGGCGGTCAGACGATCCAGCTCAATCCCACGTCGGGGAAGACCAGGGTCGGTCTGCTGGGCAGCGCGACCAACGTCGGCAGCGGCGGCTCCCAGGGGACGATGGTCGTCCACTACAGCGACGGGACCAGCCAGCCGGTGACCGTGGGCTTCAGTGACTGGACGCTGGGCGCGGGAGCGTTCGGGCCCGCGTTCGGCAACACCACGGCGGTCACCACGGCATACCGCAACTGCGTGTGCGGCGTGCACGACAACGTGAAGACCTACGTGTTCGCCCTCAACGCCACCCTGACCGCGGGCAAGACCGTGACCAGCATCACCCTGCCCGCCACTGTCAGCGGAGGCCAGTTCCACGTCTTCGACATCCAGTTCCAGTAAGCAGCAACGCCATCCTGGCATGCGGATGGACAGCCCCTCCGGGATCGATCGATCCTGGAGGGGCTTCCTTGCACTGTTCGCGAAACAGTAGACTTCGCCTGTCACGCTCCAACCGGCCCATCGGCGCATCGTCTCAGGGAAGGAGCCTCGCATGGGGGCACGGACCAGGCTCCGCGTCGTCGCGATCGGTACCGCACTGGCCGGTCTGGTGCTCGCGGGCTGCGCGAACGCCGCCGTGCTGCACCGCCCTGCCCCGCCGGAGGATTCCCTCGCGCGCGTCCAAGGCGCCGCCGCCAAGGTCACCGAGGCCAGAAGCGCCAGGTTCTCGATGACCGTCCGCACCATCTTCGCCGGCGAACAGGTCCCGGCCGGCACGGCGACGACCGTGGGCGTGTACGACTACGCCGCTCACAAGGGTCAGATGGACACGACCGTCAAGACGGCGGGCATCCCGTTCCGGTTCGCCCAGCGCATGCTCGTGATCGGCGCGGCCGTCTACATGAAGCTGCCGGAGCCGCCGGAGCCGCCGGACCTTTCGGATGGCGGGCCCGCACCCTCCCCGTTCCCGCAGGAACGCCACAAGCCCTGGAGCAAGCTTGAGCTGCCCAAGGAGCTGGCCGGCTACAACGGGTTCGGGTCGAGCTTCGGCCCAGGGCCTGGTGCGGGTCCCGGCGGCCCGACCGAGGCGCTCCAGTACCTGAAGGCCGCCGCCAGCAAGGTCAACCGCATCGGACAGGAGCAGGTCCGCGGCGTGCCGAGCACCCGCTACGCGGTCACCTTCGATGCGGCCAGGCTGGCCGCCCAGCTCCCAGAGAAGCTCAGCGGTTTCTTCAAGGAGTCGGGCCTGAGGTTTGCCGCGCCGGCCGATGTCTGGATCGATCAGCAGGGCCGCCTGCGAAAGATCCACTATGTGGTGACCATGAACGTGCCGGGTGAAGCGGCCGCCGTCCGGGTGACGGTCGAGACCACGATGGAGCTGTACGACTTCGGCGTCGACGTCCACGTCACCCCACCTCCGGCCAACCAGGTGGAGGTGATCCGGTCGGACCTGCCGCCGCCCGGGTGCGGCAATGAGCGGGGTAGCCCCACGGCCGGGTCCTCGGATGGCGCCAGGGAGGGCACCGTCCGTGCCGAGGCGTGGGCATGCGTGGAAACCTGGCCCCCCGGTCACCACAGCGACGCGACGACCCCGTAGTGAACCGCAGGCCGTAGTCTGCGCTGTTACCGCAGGTTACAGAGGTGTTCGGGGGCCCAGAGGGTGCCGCGCGCCCGCTCATCAGGCCCTCGCTTGGCTGGCCGTCGGTTCCGGTCCGACAGACGGGCGGGTGTGGGTGCTGCGGCCCAGCTGGAACGGCACAATGGTGACGTTGAGGTTGTCGAGCTCGCCGAGCACCCGAACCAGGCCGGCGGAGGTGCGGTCGTGGAGCACGAGCTGGTGCCATTGTCGGGCGAACCGGCGCCGCGGGACCAGCACGGTGAGCTCGGTGTCGTCGCGGATGCGCTCGTGCAGGTCCCGCTCGGTCGTGGCGAGCAGGTTGCGGTCAGGGCAGTCGACGACCTCCAGCGGGATGGGGATGCGCACCTTGGCCCACAGTTGGGCAAGCCGCCTGGCCGCGTCGGGGTCGACCGCCACGTGCACCGCGGTGATCGACAGCGGATGCAGTTCGGTGGCGTACTGCAACGCCCCCAGCGAGGCGCGGTCGAGCCCCTCGACGAGCACCACCACCTCGTGGCGCGGCTTGGGGGACGCAAGCGCCGGGGCGGCCTCGGCAACCAGCTCGTCCAGGGCAGCGGCACTCTGCCCGTCGCCGTTGCCCGCCGCGCGCAGCAGCCGATGGCGTCGCTGGTCGCGGGGCCCGACACGGGGCACGGCCGTCACGTGCACCCCCTGCATGCCGCCGAGCGCCGCCAGCAGGGCGTCGGTGCGCCGGCCGCGCCGCAGCCGGTCGAGCAGGCCGGCGTAGGCGCGCCGTGGCAGCAGCACCGTGACCTCGGTATCGGGCCGCGCCCGCCCGGCGACCACCCGCGCCACCGTCGCCCCCAATTCCCGCCCGTCGGATGGCACCACCTCCAGCGGCAGCGGGATCTGCAGCTTGGCCCACAATGCCTGCAGCCCACACGCCGCCTGCGCATCGACGGCGACGTGGACGGCCACCGCCCGCTGCGAGCGAAGCTGCCGGGCGGACTGCACCGCGGCGAACGCGGCACGGTTCAGCTCCTCCACCAGCACGACCACCTCGTGGCGGGGCTTGGGCGGGGCGAGGGTCTCCGACAGCTCGACCTTCAGCTCGGTCACCTCTCGGGAGTAGGCGCGGTTGGTGCGGTACAGCAGCACGACCAGGATCGGCAGGGCGATCATGATCATCCAGGCGCCATGGGTGAACTTGGTCGAGATCACATCCAGCAGCACCACGAAGGTGACAAGGGCGCCGAGCCCGTTGACCACCAGCCCGTAGCGCCAGCCGGGCTCGCGCAGCCGCAGGTGCCGGCGGGTCATGCCCGCCTGCGACAGGGTGAAGGAGATGAACACCCCGATCGCATACAGCGGGATCAGGCTGTTGATGTTGGCCTTGAACGCGACCAGCAGCGCGGTCGCTGCCCCGGCCAGGGTGAGGATGCCGTTGGAGAACACCAGCTTGTGGCCGCGGCGGGTGAACTGGCGAGGCATGAACGCATCCCCGGCCGCAAACGACGCCAACCGGGGGAAGTCGGCAAAGGAGGTGTTGGCCGCAAGGATCAGGATCACCAGGGTGGCGCCCTGGACGAACTCGAAGGCGGCATTGCCGAGCTTGGAGCTCTTGGCGCCCAGGATGTAGCTGGCGAGCTGCCCGACCAGGGTCGGGTTGCCGCTGGGGTAGGGCAGCATGTGGGTGGTGACCGCCAGGAAGCTGGTCCCAACAAACAGGCAGCCGAGAATGGTGCCCATGGCGATCAGGGTCCGGCGGGCGTTGACGGCCTCGGGCCGCTGGAAGGCCGGCACCCCGTTGGAGATCGCCTCCACCCCGGTCAGCGCCGTACAGCCGGACGCGTAGGCGTGCAGCAGCAGCAGCCCGATCGTGGTCGTCTGCGTGGGTAGGGGGCCGGTCTGGCCCGGGGGGATCGGCGGGAGGTGCCCGGTGAAGTGGCGGAAGACGCCCAGCACCAGGACCCCGCCGAGGGCAGCGACGTAGATGTAGGTTGGGACGGCGAACATGCGGCCCGACTCCCGCACGCCGCGCAGGTTGCCCCAGGTGATCAGCGCGATGCAGGCGACCGACAGCGGCACGACGAACGGGGTGAGCGCCGGTGCGCCGGTCACTACCGCCGCGATCCCGCCCGCCACGCTCACCGCCACGGTGAGCACGTAGTCCAGCAGCAACGCCGCGCCCGCGACCTGGGCCAACCGGAGGCCGAAGTTGTCCTTGGTGACCACGTAGGCGCCGCCCGCCGACGGGTAGGCGGTGATCGTCTGCCGGTAGGAAAGGATCAGGATGGCAAGCAGCGCCACGATGCCGAGCGAGACCGGGAAGGTCAGCGCGACCGCCGTCGACCCGGCCACCAGCAGGGGCAGCATGACCTGCTCGGTGCCGTAGGCGCTGGAGGAGATGTTGTCGGACGCCAGCACCGCCAGCGCGACCAGCTTGCGCAACCGCTCGTGGACCAGCCGCGAGGTCTGCAGCGGCGGGCCCAGCACCAGCCGCTTGAACCGGTACAGCGGCCAGGTCGCACTGGCCGGCTCGTAGCCGTCACCGGCTGGTGGAGGTGACTCGTCCGCCACCGGACGCGGGGCCGCGGGAGCCGTCTCGTGCTGGCTGACGACGGGGCTTCGACTCACGATGTGCCCAACCGCCCCCTTGTCAGACCAAGCCAGCGGCCAAGGTAGGGATGGGGTCTAAGGGATCTGTGAGGAAACCGCCGCTGGGTCTATGGGAGGTGTTTGGATTCGGCCCGGCAGGCTGGGCCAGCCCACCGCCCAGCCGCGGTCCTGGCGGCCCCAGCCGGGCTGGCACACTCTGGGGGAGATGACCACCACGACACCGACCGGGCGCACGCCTTCGCGCGCCCAGCAACCCAGGGTCCGGGTCTGGCCGCTGCTGACCCGGCTTGGCATGCGCCACCCACAGCGCCGCGCCGCCGGCTACGCCGTCGCGACCGTGGGAACCGTCGCGCTGACCCTGGGCTTGCTTGCCTTCCGCGACGCCACCACACCGCTGTCCAAGGGCTTCGGCTTCCTGGTCGTGGTGGTCGCCGCCGCCGCCACCGGCGGGCTCGGGCCCGGCATCCTCGCCTCCCTGCTCGGGTCCTTGACCTTCAACTTCTTCTTCCTGCCCCCTTACGGCACCTTCGTCATCGCCCGCGCCGAGGACGTGGTGGTCCTGTTCGTGTTCCTCGGGCTGTCGATCCTGATCTCCGCGCTGCTGGCCCGCGCCACCGAGCGGGCCGAGGCCGCCGAGACCCGCGAGCAGGAGCTGCGCACCCTGCAGACCCTCAGCGCCGAGCTGGTCGCGCTGATCCCGGGGCCCGGCTCCTATCAGGCCATCCTGTCGCGGCTGCTCGGCCTGTTCGGCTTTGCGGCCGGCGCCCTGTACGTGCACGACCCCGAGCAGGATGGCCTGCGCGAACTGGTCACAGTCGGCGCCGCGCCGGGCGGGCCGCCGCCCGACTCGGACCCGGGCGCCGGGGCGCATCCGCCTGAGCGGCTGCCGCTGTCGGCGGGGGGGCGATCACTCGGCCTGCTGCTGCTGCGCGGCGACCGGTCAGCACTGGACCAGACCGAACGCCGCGTGCTGCGCGCCTTCTGCGACCAGTTCGCGCTGGTGCTGGAACGCGACCGGCTGCTGCAGGCCGCGACCGAGGCGGAAGCCTACCGCCGCACCGAGCACATCCGCCGCTCGCTGCTCGCGGCGGTCTCCCACGACCTGCGCAGCCCGCTGGCCGCGATCAAAGCCTCCGTCACCGACCTGCTCGGCCACGACGCTCAGCACGGCGCCGACGAGGCGCGCGGCGCCCTCGACAGCATCGACAGGGAGACCGACCGGCTCGCCGCGCTGATCGCCAACCTGCTGGACATGTCCCGCATCGAGGGTGGCACGCTCAAGGCACGACCACAGAACCTCGACCTCGCCGAGGTCCTGGCACCCTGCGTGGACCGCCTCCAGCGCCAATGGCCACAGCTTTCCGTGCGCCTCGACCTCCAGGAGGCCGACTGCGTCGTGCGGGCAGACCCGATGTTCCTGGACCGGGTCGTGGCCAACCTGCTGGACAACGCGGCCAAAGCGGCAGCCCAGAGCGGCAACCACCAGATCGACGTGCACGCCGAACGCGGCGACGCCCAGGCGACCGTGCGCATCGTCGACCACGGTCAGGGCGTCCCCCACAGCGTCCGCGAGCAGCTCTTCCACCCCTTCTACCAGCCAAGCGAGCGGCACCCCCGCCTGGGCACCGGGCTGGGCCTGGCGATCAGCAAGGGCTTCCTCACCCTGATGCACGGCCAGATCTGGATCGAGGACACCAAGGGCGGCGGCGCGACCTTCGCGTTCTCGCTCCCCACAGACACCAC
>WNGA01010196.1_pt1 | contig 17662 bp, 16 predicted proteins | sample 5400061 | NCBI WGS metagenome assembly WNGA01 (sample SAMN13153366, study PRJNA577476) | soil metagenome | isolation source: 100 cm soil or saprolite under grassland replicate 2 | place: USA:California | collected 2016-06-15 | reverse complement strand
GGGGAGGGCGCGACAGACACGCCGCGACCGAAGCGCCGGTTGCCGCGCGTCCCGCTCGTGTTCGTGTCGATGCTGGTGCTCGGGCCGATTGTGTTCTTCCTCCACTGGCCGTGGCTGTGGAATGCGCCCGCGCAGCGCACGCGCGCCTATCTCAATCGCCACCTCCAGCACGAGCACTACAACTTCGAGTACGCCGGCCTCAACTGGAACAACCCGCCAGTCACCACGACCCGCAAGCTCATCCGGGCGACCTCGCCCTTCGTCGAGACCGGACTCACGGTTCCGGTCACCACGCTCATGCTCGCGATCGCGGGCGCGGTCGTGCTGGCGCGCCGCCGGCGGGACGCGGCGGTCGTCGCGGGCGAGCCGAGCGAAGCGCCGGCGGCGGACGCGCCCAGCTGGTTGCGGCCGGGCGTCGACGTCGATCGCGCTCCGGGCGCATTCCTGCTCGTGCAGACGCTGGGCCCAATCGCCGTGCTGGCCGTCCCGTCGACGCCCATCTTCGGCGGCGTGAAACACTTCCTGACCGCGATGCCCTACCTCGCCGTGGTGGCCGGCATCGGGCTCGCGGCGCTGGCGGCGAAGCTGACCGCCGGCTTGGCCGCCGGCCGGTTCGCGGACGGCGCGCGGCTTCGCGCCGCTCTGCCCGCCGCGTTTGCGGTCCTGGTGTGCCTGCCGGCGGTCACAGAGACCCAGCGCTCGCACCCCGACGGGCTTTCGCACTACAACCTGCTCGCGGGTGGGTTTGCCGGCGGTGCGTCGCTGGGGATGAACCGTCAGTTCTGGGGTTATTCGGTCGCCCCGATGCTCGACCGCATCGACGCCGATCCCGCGAGCAAGGGGACGATGTACTGGCACGACGTCATCCACGACGCGCTTTCGATGTACAAACGGGAGGGCCGGCTATCGATGACCGTGGGCGACACCGGCTTCGGTGAGGAGGGTATCCGGCGTTCGCAGCTCGGAATTCTGTTTCATGAAAAGCACTGGGCGCTCTACGAAGGGTGGTTCTGGGAGATTTACGGGACGACGCGTCCGGTGTTCGTGCGCGCGCGCGAGGGTGTCCCGCTGGTGACGATGTACCGCAGGGGCGGGCCGTGACCGGCGCGGATCCGCAGCCGCAGCCGTCGCCGTCGCCGATCGCGCCCGGGCAGCCGTCGCCATCGCGCCCGCCATCCTCGCCGTCATCGCCGGCTTGGGCCGCGCACTGGCTGCGCGGCTGGCGGGGCGGGATCGTCCTCTACCTCGCATTCACGGGCGCGTACTTGGGCGCGTCCGGCGGACGGCTCCGCACCCACTCGCCCTACAACCACTATGTCTACCTCGCGGAAGGCTGGCTCCACGGCCGGCTCGCGCTCGCGGGCCAGCCGCCGAACGAGAACGACTGGGCCAAGGTCGACGTCCTCAAGCTACGCGACGGCCGCGAGCTCCAGGGGATCTACGGGAGCAAGACCGGCGGGCCCGCGGATCGCTTCTACCCGTTGCGGGGCGCCCCCGAGACCATCCCCGCCTCGGAGATCGCGGTTCGCAGCTCGGTGCGATTCGTGTCGTTTCCACCGTTCCCGGCGGTCGCGATGCTGCCGTTTGTCGCGATCTGGGGCCTGCGCTTCAACGACGTGGTGTTCACGGCGTTGTGGGCCGGGCTGAACCCCGTGCTCCTGTTCTTCCTGCTGCGCGCCCTGGCGCGCCGCGGGCTGTCGCGGCGGAGCGAGATCGACGACCTGTGGCTGACCGCGCTGTTCGGCGTGGGCTCGGTGTATTTCTTCTCGTCGGTCGTCGGCCAGGTGTGGTTCACGGCCCACGTCGCTGCGGTGACGCTGTCGATCGGGTATGCGTGGGCGTCGCTCGGCGCTTGCCGCCCAGTCCTGGCCGGGCTCTGCGTCGGGCTCGGGTTCGCGACCCGGCCGCCGCTCGGGGGCGTGTTGCCACTGTTCGTGTTCGAGGCCGTGCGCGCTGCCGGCGGGCTCGCGGCGCTGCGCGCGCCGGAGCCGCGGCGCGCGTTCGTTCGCACGATGCTGAGGTTCGCGGCGCCGATCGCCGTCGTCGGCGCGGCGCTGATCTGGCATAACTACGCCCGGTTCAAGGACCCGTTCGAGTTCGGGCACCGGTTTCTCGCGGTGCAATGGCAGGACCGCATCTTTCGCTTCGGGCTTTTCAACTACCACTTCCTGTCGCGGAACCTGGCCGCCGCGCTCATCCTCCTGCCGCGCATCATGGCCAAATGGCCCTACGTCAAGATCAGCCAGCACGGGATGAGCGTGCTCGTGACCTCACCGAACCTGGTCTACACCGTGCTGCCGCAGGAACGATCGCCGCTGCGCAACGCGCTGTGGTTGACAATCCTAACGACCGCGTTGCCCTCGCTCTTGTACCAGAACTCGGGCTACGTGCAGATGGGCTTCCGGTTCAGCCTGGACTACATGGTCTACTTCGTGATGCTGCTGGCGATCGGCAACCGCCCGTTCACGCGTCTGTTCAAGGGGCTGGTCGTGTTCTCGTTCGCGGTGAACCTCTTCCTCGCCATCACCTTCGGCCGCTTCAACGAGTTCGTTTACGAAGACTCGTTCTTCCCTCACGGGAACAATTGAGTCGGGGGACGTCGCGCGCTTCGCGCGCTTTGGTCCCCCGCGCCCCCGGCTCGCTCCGCGTGGCGCGGGGTCCCCAAGCACGTCTGCGTGCTTGGGGTGCGGCAATGCCACGCTGCGCTCGCGGAAGAAGGGGGGCGTTTTGGCGGGCGGCGGTTCCCAACCGGTCAGTTTAGCGGCGGCCGCCGCGGAAGCCGCCGCCCGGCGAGCCGCGGAAACCGCCGCCGCCGCCGGGGACGCTGCGAAAGCCGCCGGACCCACCGCCGTGCCAGCCTCCGGAGGGAGCCGACGGACGCCAGGTGCCGCCCGAGGGAGGAGAGGAATGCCAGCCGCCGCCGGGGGCCGAACCGCGCCACGCCCCGCCGCCGGCCGGGCCGGGGCTTCCCTGCCAGGCGCCTCCGGTGGAACCGGGGCTGCCATGCCATGTGCCTCCCGGATTGCTGCGCCAGCCGCCGTTCGGCGCGCCATACCCCGGTGCGCCCCGGAGCGCGCCACCCTGCGCGGTGTTCGGGGCGCCTCGCCAGCCGTTGCCTGCCGCGGCAGCTGTGGTTCCGCTCGGCGTTCCGCGCCAGCCGCCGCGTCCGCCCATCGCCGCCGCCGGGTTCGGTGTTCCTCGCCATCCTGTCGCAGGGACATGCGTGATCGCCGGCGCCACGCGATACCCGTTTCGGAAGTAGCGCCCACCCGCGTAGAAGCCCGGGTAGTAGGAGCGGTAATAGAACGAGTAGTACGGCCAATACGCCCAGAAGAATGGGTCGTACGGTCCGTACCAGTAGTTCCAGGGTCCGACGACGGTGAAGTACGGTGACCACGGCCGCCACCAGTGGTGGTGTCCGCCGATCATGAAGCACCACCCGCCGCCGTAGCCGTCGGCGACCGGGTGCGCGCCGTAGTAGTCGTAGACCTGACCGGTGTAGCCGAAGTCGCGCGGGTCGCCGATGAAGTAGTAGCAACCCTCTCGATTCGAGAACAGCCGCAGATCGAATGGCGCGTAGTCATGCATGTGCGGGGTCTGCACCCCTTCCCAGCCGCCACCCGGCGCCGGGTGTGGGCCGCCGAAACAGTAGCCGCCGCCCGTCGCCGCCGCGGCGCGACCTTCGACGCCGGGCGGGATCGGATTCTCCTGCGTAGGCTGGACCGGCGGGGTCGGGGCCGCCGCGACGTCAGCCTGGGCGGAGACCACATTTGGCGCCGGGGCCGGCCCTCCAACCGCGAATGCGTCGGAACCGAGCGCGACCACGCCCACACCCGAAAGGACGACCAGTGATACCGCGGAGGGTGACATGGATGGATGGCTCCCGAGGTTGAAGGAAGCAAGCCGCGCGCCTGCCGAGCGGCTGGGGAAACCACCGAAAAACATAGCACTGCGCGTGTGATCGGGCTCGCCATCGTGCCGTCCGTTCACAGCACCGTGGTGGTTGCGAGGCTGGGACTTTCGGCCTAGCCTCAGCACCCCATGTCGATCGAGGCCCAGCTGACCGAGCTCCTGAAGGCCGCGATGCGCGCCAAGGACGCTCGCACCGCGGACTGCATCCGGATGATCAAGACCAAACACATGGAGCGACGCACCGCGGCCGGATTCAAAGGCCCGCTCGACGACAGCCTGTGGCTAGACGTGGTGTCCGCGTACCAGAAGCAGCTTCGGAAATCGCGGGAGGAATACGTCGCGATCGGCGAACGCGGCGCCGAAGCGATCCCGCAGATCGATTTCGAAATCGGGTTCTGCGCGCGGTTTCTGCCCAAGGCCGCCAGTGACGACGAGGTACGCGCGACCGTGCGCGAGACGCTCGTCCGGCTGGGTGTATCGGACGCCAAGCAGGCGGGCCGCGTGGTCGGCGACATCATGAAGGCGAACAAGGGCAAGCTCGAAGCCTCGGTCGTCAAACGCATCGTCGACGAAGAGCTGGCGCCGAAGTCCTAGCCGCTCTCGCGCGGAGCGCGAGTGTGCGGCTACTTACTGCAACAATCTCCGAGCGGCCGCGGACCAGCCAGCCGGCTACGGGTCCGAGCCGAGCGGCTCCGGGCGCCACGGTTTCGCGCGCCGAATCGTGTGGCTCTCGAGCCAACGCTCCACGGTCTCGAGGCGCCCTGACAGATCGGGGACGGCGGCGTAGCCTTCGCGCGCTTCGTTGGCCAGCTCGAGCGCGTGCGCGCGGTCGCCGGGGGCCGAGTCCGCCGCTCCAGCAACGCGGCCTCGCCCAGCGCGGTCAGCGGGTCGGCGAGCAGCGCGTGGTCGCTCCCCAGCAGCCGTTCGAGCTCGGTGCGCACGATCTCGAGCTCGCGACGTCCGTCGGCGGCACGACCGAGCGCCACCAATGCCTGGCCACGCGGGAGCCGCGCCGCCTCGACCGGATACGACCCGGGCGGATGGATCGCCCCCGCGATGGCCAGCGCGCGGTCGGCCGCCTCGAGCGCACGCTCGGGATGACCGAGGGTGAGGCTGGCGCGCGCGTGGTGCACGAGCGAGACCGCGAGGTCCGGGTGGAGGGAGCCGAGCGCCTGCTCGCGGATGCCTAACGCGCCGATGAAATCCTGATCCGCGAGTTGCCATCTTCCGCGCGCCGCCTGGAACACGCCGCGCCCGTCGAGGAACCAGCCTCTGAGGCGCGAGCGCGGGCCGCTGCCCTCGAGCGCGGACTGCGCCGCTCGCAGCCACTGCTCGGCGACGTCGAAGCGATGCTGAAACCCACCCGTGATGGTGAGCAGCTGGATCGCCGCTTCGGCGGCGGCCGCCGTGTTGCGCAGCGCGATGCTGCGACGGTAGGCGTCCTCGAACACCGGGACCGCGCCGTCGGGATCGAACGGCGACTTGATGCGCGCTTGCGTGAGCAGCGCCTCGACCAGCAGCGGCTCGAAGCCCGCCGCGCGGACCTCGTCGGTGAGCGCCGCCACCGGTTGCATCATTTGCCAGTCGTTACCCGCCTCCGCTTGCACCCGGAGGGTGGCCAACCGATTGCGGAGCGCGCCGATGCGCTGGCGCAGCGCGGCGTCCGGGGGGGGCTCGGGCGCATTTTTGGCAAGCGCGGGGTCGCTGCAGGCCTCGATGGCCGGCAGCGCGAGCACTGCGGCGCGCGCTTTGCGTACAACCCGGGCGTCGGCGTGCGCGAGCACCTCGGTCAGGGCCGATAGCTCGACCAGGCGATCTTCGAGGCACGCGGTCCGAAGCAGCGCCGTCTGTCGTGGCTCGGACCGCGCCTCGCCCGCCTGGCAGACGCGCGTCGACAGCGCCGACCACGCGTTCGCGTAGCCATCGAGCGCCTCGGAAGCGCGGTCGAAGCGCTCGCTCGCGTCGGGTTCGCCGGAAGCGAGAAAGGCGGTTCGCATCAGTTGGCGACGTGGGCCGTCGGGCAAAGCTGGCCACGCGCTGGCCAGCTTCGCCGGGGCGGTGCAGCCCACCGGAACCCGCGGCCCCACGCCACGGCGCTGCCACAGAAACCCGCCCGCGAACACGACGGCCACGGCGACTCCGAGGGTGAGCGCCGCGACGCCGATGCGGCCACGGCCGCCCGCCGCGCGCACGATGACGTCGAGCAGCTCGTTCATGTCGGAGAAGCGCTGTTCGCGGTTGACCGACAGGCCCCGGGTGAGCGCCGCGCGCAGCGCTGCGGGCACGCCGGCGCGGATGGGCGGTGGCCGCATCCGGCCCGCCAGCACCGCCTCCTTGAGTGACGTGAAGTTGCCACCGTCGAACGGACGCTGGCCGTAGAGCGCTTCGTAGAGCGCGACGCAGAAACTGAATTGATCGGCGCGTGGGTCGACGGGGCGGCCCAGCAGTTGCTCGGGCGCCATATAGAGCGGCGTCCCGAGGATCGACCCGACCACGGTCAGGCGGGGCGCGTTCGAGGCGGCGACCGCCGCCAGCCCGAAGTCCATCACGCGTGCGCTGCCGTCGGGCGCGACCATCACGTTCTGGGGCTTGAAGTCGCGGTGAATGATCCCGGCGCGATGTGCGGCCGCCAGTCCCACACCCGCCATCACGAACAGATCGATGATGTCGCGCGGAGCGCGGGGCTTCCGGTCGAGCCACGCGGCCAGCGTCTCGCCCTCCACCAGCTCCATGGTCAGGAACACGCGCCCGCCGGCGGTGCCGACGTCGTAGATCGCGACCACGTTGGGGTGAGACAGCTTCGCGACGGCTTGAGCCTCGCGCTGCAGCCGGGCCGCGCGGACGTCGTCGGGGTTGGCGTCCGCGCGTAGGATCTTGACCGCGACCTTGCGGTCGAGCTCGGGATCGTGGGCGGCGTAGACCTCGCCGATTCCGCCGCGGCCAACCAGGTGCAACAGTCGATAGCGGCCTACCAGACTCCCGGAGCGAATCGCTGGCGCCGGGGGGCTACCGAGCGGGCGGGTGGTGGTCGGGACGGCGACCGCGACCAGTGCGGCGCAGCTCGGGCATCCGACGAGGTGACGCTCGACCGCCGCGAGCGTCGCGCCCGTGAGCGCGCCGCCGACGAACGCCACCACAGTTTGTTCGTCGAGACAGCCCATCGCGCTCTCCGATGATAGCCTACCGACGGTGGCCAGCACGATCCGGCTAGACAGCGACAACTCTTGGTCCGCCGTGTTTCGGCGGGAGCGGCCAGGCGTGGTGCTGCCGCCCGATCTCGAGGCGCGGCTGCAGGACTTGATCGCGCGCGCGACCCGGGCGTGGCCCGAGCTTCGGGTCGATGGTCCGCGGCTGGTGGCCAGGCTCGCGTACGCGGTGGGCGACGACGTCGCGGCCGGGCTGACGGAGTTGTGCGGCGAGGACTTCGCTCTCGCGGTGGCGTGCGCCGACCGGGCCCCGGGCGCGCTCGCGCTCGTCGATCGGCTGTGCGCCAACGCGGTCGCCACCGCGGTTGCCCGCATCGATCGCAGCACCGAGCTGCGCGACGAGGTTCGCCAGATCTTGTGGCAGCGACTGTTCATCGGCACCGCCGCGCAGCCGCCCCGCATCCTGTCGTACGCCGGCCGCGGTCCGCTGATCGCGTTCGTGGCGGTCGCCGCGCAGCGGATCGCGCTCGACCTGCGGCGCGAAGCGGCGCGTAGCACGGGGAGCGACCCTGGCGTCGACGAGCTGCTCCCCGCGGCCGACCACCCCGAGGCCGACTATCTGCGCGCGCGCTACCGCGCCGAGTTCGAGGCGGCGGTGCGCGAAGCGATCGTGAGCCTGCCCGATCGGGATCGGCTGCTGCTTCGGTTGACCACGGTGAGCGGGCTGTCGCATGAGCAGGTCGCGAACATCTACAAGGTCAACCAATCTACGGTGACACGCTGGATCGGCAGCGCGCGCGAGCAGGTCCTGCAGTCGACCGAGCGGGTGATGTGCGGCAAGCTGGGCGTGCCGCGCAGCGAGCTGCAGTCGCTCGCCGGGTTGCTGCTGTCTCGGATCGATCTCAGCCTGTCGCGCGTTCTTGGCGGAGAGGAATCGAGTCCTGAATCGCTCGTCGCGGGAGGTTCGGAACCCTTTGAGGGTTCAGACTAGATCGCGAGTTCCTCTATCACCGCTTGAAGGTCGGCGGGCAGGGGGCTCTCGACGGTGATCCGGGCGCCGGTGACTGGGTGTGGGAACGTCAAGCGGTGGGCGTGCAGCGCGTGGCGCGCGAGGCCGTCGAAGCTGGCGAGCAGCTCGGGCGTGAGCGGACCCTCGCAGGCGCGCATGAAAAGCGATTCGCCGGCTCCGTAGAGCTTGTCACCTAGGATGGGATGCCCGAGGTGCGCGAAGTGGACCCGGATCTGGTGCTGGCGTCCGGTCTCCGGCGAGGCCTCGCACAGCGCGTGCGCCGCGAACCGGCGGCGGACTCGAAACCGCGTCACCGCCGGCAAGCCGGTGATACCGGCCGGCGCCGGTCCCATCATGACGTGCGACGGCGTGTCGAGCAGCGTGAGCGGCACATCGATGCGGCCCTCGTCGGGTGGGTGGCCTTTGACCAGCGCGAGGTAAGTCTTGTCGACGTCGCGGCGGGCGAACGCCTGGGTCAGCTTGCTGGCGGCGGTGCGGTTGCGCGCCACCAGCAACGCGCCCGAGGTCTCACGGTCGATCCGATGCGCGATCTCCATCTGTACGCCCGGGTAGCGCTCGCGCAGCAGCGCCGTCAGGGTGTTGCGCCAGAACTTCGCAGTCGTGTGCATGGGCAGTCCGGCAGGCTTGTCGATGCACAGCACACTTTCGTCCTGGTAGAGGATCTCGAAGTGGCGCGGCACCGGCGGCTCGACCGGTGGTGGGCGGCGCAGCTGAATGGTCTCGCCGGCACGCACGGTCGACGACGGTCGAGCACGGCGGCCGTCCGGGAGGAAGATCTGCTCGTCGATGATCGACTGGATGCGCGTGCGCGAGAGCCGCCCGATTCGGCGCTTGAGAAAGTGGTCGAGGCGCCAGCCCCCGCACTCGGTGGGCACGACGATGTCGCGGATGATCACAGCTTGCGGTGCTCGACCGGGCGGTTGTCGTCGGCGGCCTTGGCCTGTTTCACCTCGTCAGCTCGCCGCGCCCCCTCGAGCAGCAGGAACGTGGTGGTGGTTTGGATGTCGTCGCGTCCGCCCGCATCCACGGCAAGTAAGTCGAACCCACCCGTCGTCCAGCCCAACACGTCATACACCGCGTTCGCCCCCGCGATCCTACCCTCGTCCACGGTCGCGTGGATGATGCGACCCTTGCGCAGCTCCAACCTCGCGCGGTGTTCCCGGTTCTCGATCAACAGCACACCGGTCTTGCGCTCCATCTCCAGAATCGTGAGAACGCTTGAAATCGCGACGTGCTCGATCTCGCCGCGAAGCGCCGACAGCGGCTTGAACCCCGACGACGGCTTCGTCGGATCCACCGACCGCTGCGGTTTCGGCGGCAACTCCGGCCGCGGAGTGGGGGCGTCGTCCGCCGGCACCGCAGGAACCGAGCGCGCCGCCAGCGGCACCGGCGGCGGCGTAGGGCGGCCCACCGGTCGTGACGACGGGGGGACTCGATCCGCCGGGCGCGGCGTCTGGGTGGTCTGACTCGTCTCCCTCTCCTTGCGGGCTTCCAAGGATAGTAACGGCGTCGGCGTAGGCATCTTCCCCACCTGCTCCCCGCGAGGATTCTACGAGAAAAACTGATCGAGGCGGGCATAGCCGCACCCCACGCGCGAAGACGCGCATGCGGACCCCGCGCCCACCGGAGACACCGCCCGGAAAAACAGATCCGGGTTCGGCTTTAGTCGCGTGGGGTGGGCCCGCGGCAGGGGCCTGCCCCTCCCGCGCTCATTCGTCGTCCGGATTGCGGTCCCAGCGCCAGTTGCCCCGCTCCTGTTCCTCGGGTTTGGGGCGAGTCGAGCGCTTCTTTTCGGGGCGTTCGCGGCGGGGCGGTCCGTCGCTGCGGCCGCCGACGGGGCCGCGCGCGTCGGGACGGGAACCGCCTGGACCGCGCGGCGGACCAAATTCGCGGGGCGGTCCGCCCGGGCCCTGACGCGGAGGACCACCGTAGCCGCCGCCGGGGGAGCCGCCACCGAAGCCACCGGGCCCGCGCGGCGGACCACCAGGACCACGGGGTGGTCCGCCGGGACCGCGGGGTGGGCCGCCGGGGCCGGCGCCCGGGCCACCAGGGCGAGGCCCACGCGGCTTCTCCTGCGCCTCCTCGACGATGATCGGGCGGCCTTGCAGCAGCCGTCCGCCCAGCCGTTCGATGGCGGCCTTGGAGCCGTCGTCGTTCGCGGTCTCCACGAAAGCGAAGCCGCGCGGGCGGCCTGTTTCGCGGTCGAGAGCGAGGCGCACGTTGCGCAGCTCGATTCCTTCTCCCGTGAACGCCTCGCGAAGCTCCTGCTCAGTGACGTTGTACGAGAGATTGCCGATGAAGAGTCGAGTACCCATCGTCTTTCCGGGATGCGGGGCTGGCCGAATGCCGTCGCGGGCCGCGCTATGAACCGGTGCTGTTGACCTTGTCTCTCAGCTCCTTGCCGGCTTTGAAGGTGGGCACGCGTCGCGCGGCGATCTGGATCGGCGCGCCGGTTTGGGGATTGCGGCCGGTACGGGCCGCCGAGTCGCGGACGGCAAACGCGCCGAAGCCACGCAGGTCGATACGCTCGCCGCGCGCGAGCCCATCGGCCACCGCGTCGATCAACGCGTCGATGGTCACTTCAACCTGCGGTCGGGGCAGGTTCTTCTGCTGCGCAACGGCGTCGACCAGATCAGCCTTCTTCATGAGCGGTGTGTTCTCCCTTGGTTTGCCAACAATTCATTACCCGATGGAATAGAAACAGAACAGGACGTGCGATGCGACGCTGGGCCTGCGCAGCCGGCCCAGGGCGCACGAACGGGACAAAGATAGTGCCGGATCTTCGGCGAGGTCAAGGAACCTCGGCGCGCTCCCGGACGCGAACGTTGCGTCCAAATGCAGTAATGTGGCTTTAGTTTCGAATGAAGGGTTTCCTGGTGGGTCTCGTCGTGGCTGCGCTCGGATTTGGCGGCTACGTATTTTGGAAGGACCGCAGGCATGCGGCAACCACCGCCGGCGCGCGGTCGGATGCGGGCGCGCCGGTGCGGGAAGCTCGCGAGAAGAAAAAGAAACGGCGCCGGGGCGCGCTGCGGTTGGCGAGAGAGGAAGCTGCGGTCAGCGGCGCGAGCCAGGGGCGGGGGAGGTCGGTGCAACCCGCGTTGCCGCCCACAGAGGCCGAGCCGGAGCCGATTAAGCTGTCGCAGGCGGACCTGAAGCTGGTCAGCCAGGGCGACGATCTGTCACGCCCCGACGTCATTCACTTGGGCGATGCCACCCATGACAGCGGCTCGCATGAGCTCTCGCAGGACGAGATCGACGCTCGGTTTCGGGCCCGGGAAGAGGCGATCCTCGGCTGCATTTCACGCGCGCGTCCGGACGAGGAGACCTATGTCCCAGGGCGGGTCACGGTGAAGTTCCGAATCCAGCGAGCGGGTAACGTGCGCGGCGTGCGCGTGGAGGGCCCCGCTATTCTCCAGAAGGGCGGACTCTACGCGTGCGTGAAGGGCGTCGTGGGCGGCATCCGGTTCCCGCCCTCGAACGGCAGTCAGATCGTTTCCTACCCGTTCTCTCTCACCTGAAGCCTCGCGTACGCGACGATCGCGCGGGCGGCGTCGAGCGCGCCCGGGTCGACTTTGCCGAGCGTGACGAGCTCCGGGGACCTAGCCGGCGTATCGCGGAGCACCCGAGCGGCGGCGGCGACGTGGTCGGGAATCGACGGTTGGTCGTGGGACAGCGCCACCACGTGCTCCATGTAGCTGCGACCAAAGCTGTCCGCGAACCCATTCGCGGGCGCCGCGACCAGCACACCGTTCCACGCCATGCCCGCGGCGCGGCGGGCGTGCGTGATAGCGGGACGGATCGCTCGGCGCGCTAGCGCTGCCTCCGCGTGGGTTAGCTCCGTGTCCGCGGCGGCCAGCCACTCGGCCGCGGTCAGTCGATGAAGCCAGTGCGCCGGATCCGGGCCGGGCATGTCACCAGCCCCACCCGCCGACCATGGTGTGCGCGCGCGCCAGATCCTGCTCGGTGTCGATCTCGCGCCAGCGGCCGTCGATCATGACTGGCGCCAATGTCGTTCCGCGCGCGATCAGCTCGTTGAGCCCGTCGGTGAGGTAGGCCTGCGCCAGCGACGCCGCGGCCCCGAACGGCGCGGCGAGCCCGCGCGCGCGCGCGTCTTTCCACACGGCGCGCATCGCTGCGGCGCCGTCGGCGGAGAAGCGCGCAAGACCGATGAACTCTCCTGATGTGTCCGCGGCGTCGACCAGCCGCTTTCCGACGCGGGTCACGCGATCGGCTTCGATGCGCGCGAGCTCGGCCTCGCTGATCGGGTGCTGAGTCCGTCCGTGGTACGCATCCTGCCAGCGGCGGTCGATCACGAGCGAGACCGGAGCACCGGCGCGCGCGGTCCGCGCGGCGTGCTCGGGCGCGAACACGATGTCCGAGTAGGAGAACAGGAAGCCATCGGACATCTCGGCCTCGGCGTAGAACAACGAGACCAGGATGTTGTTGGAGGCCCAGTCGGGGTTTTCGACGAACCTCAGCTTGACGCCGGGGGGCGTGGCGGGCGCGATGCGGTCGCCGAGGTAGCCACGCACGATGACGACGTCGTCGATCCCCGCGGCCGCCAGCGCTTGCAACTGCCACTCGAGGATGGCCCGACCGCCGACCTTGACCATGCATTTCGGGATGTCGTCGGTCTCGGTCCCGAGCCGGCGGCCGCGGCCGGCGGCGACGATGATCGCCTTCATCTTCCGCGTCCGATCGCCCTCGTGATGGCGAGCAGGGCGCGCGCGGCGTATGCCGCGTTCATCGCCAGGTAGACGTGGAGGAAGAGGTCGATTCGGTTCGCGAGCGCGACGAACAGGATGTAGCTCGGGTAGTGGACGATGAAGCGGCCCACCGCTTCGATCAGCGCCAACGGCGAGCGCTTGCTCGCGACCGGCTTGGCCGCGAACCCTTCGCCGTAGTCGCCGGTGCCATGACCGACCGCGGCGCCGGTGGCGGCGGTGTACTCTGGCCGTCGCATGAACGTGGTCAGGCTGATGGCCGACGCCAGCACGCCCAGTCCCAGCAAGCCCTCGACGAGGTAGCGATCGTCGTGGGCGGGCAGCCAGAGCCGGATCGCGACCGCCGCGATCAGCGTGAACGCCTTGATCTCGTCCATCAGGAAGTCGAGGTGCGCACCTACGGGAGACGAGGTTCCCTTGAGTCGCGCGAGTTGGCCGTCAGCGCAGTCGAGCACGTAGGAGAGCTCGATGATCGCCGCCCCGCCGACCAAGCCGCCCCACGTGGGCGAGAGCGCGACCATCGCCGCACCGGCGAGGAAAACCGGCAGCGTCACCAACGTGACCTGGTTGGGTGTGATCCGCGTGCGCGCGAGCGGCACGATGATCGCCGCCGCCAACGGCCGCGCGACAAACCGGTTCCAGACGATGTCGTTCGGTTTGCTGGTGCGCCGGTAGGCGTCGACGACGGCGGTCAGCATCGCGCCCGGAGGAATCCTAGTGTCCGAGCAGGCCGACGAGCTGGTAGATGCCGAGCAACGCGAGGCCGAACGCGAATCCGACGCCGACGTAGGTCCAGATCGGCGCCTCCTTCTTCGCAGGCCGCTGCTTTTCCTCGGGCGCGCGGCGCACGGGATCTGTGGTCTCGGCGCGGGCGCCGGTCGGCTGCACCGGGGCGGAGGGGCGGCGAGGGGCGACAGTCTCCGTGTGTACGGGACGTCCGGCGGGCGTCGGCGAGGCGGGCGCAGCGACGGGCGTGGCGCTGGCACTGTGCACGACCTCCGGCGCGGGGATCGAGACCTTGCGCGCGCCGGTCTTGTGCTCGGACTCGGGGGGCGCCTTCGCGGTCGTGGCGGCCGCGGCCTCCGGCGCCTGCGTGAGCGGGGCAAAGCCGCCCGGAAGCTCGGGCGTCGGCACGCCGAACATCGTCTTCGTCGCGCTCTGGCTGGCCGTGCTGCGCTGGGCGACCGGCGGCGGAACCGCCAACGGGGCCACACCGGGAGGGGTCATCGCGGCCATCGGCATCGTGGGGCGGCCGACGGCGCTCGGGGGCGCCGCCGCAGGCGAGGGTTGCGCGAGGGTGGGCGCCGGGGTCGCGGGCTTGGCCGGCTCGGACCGGGCTTCTGTCTTCAAACCTTCGGGCTTCAAACCTTCGGGCTTCGAAGCTTCGGGCTTCGACGCTTCGAGCGCCGCGGCCCGGGCCTTCGCGACTTCCTCCATCGGCATGCCGAAGATGGTCTTCGTCGCGCTGCCCTGGCGCGCGGCCTGCGCCGACGGCGCGGGCGCAGGAACCGGCGCCGGGGTACGCGCGGCGCTCGCCGGTTTCTTGGGCGCGGTGGCGGGCAGGTTCAGCGCGGGCACGACGAGTCGGTAGTTGCCCGACGCCCACTGCATGACTTCGGCGAGGCGCTCGGGTGCGTCGATGCCGCCCACGGTCACGCCGCTGATCTCGCCGCGTTTGTACTCGACGCGCGCGTTCTCGTTGCCGCGCCAAACGTCGATCGAACAGCTAATGACGTAGTCCTCGCAGTAGCGCATGAGGTGCGCGAGCGGGCGTCCTTCGAGCGTGCCGGACTCCGGGCCGGGGTTGCCGAGATCGCCGTCGGCCGGGTTGGGAAGGCGGGGCTCGACGCGGAAGCGGGCACCCTTGACCGCGCGTAGCTTGTCGAGCGCGTCGTTCACCGATTTGCCGGCGAACAGCGCGTCCGAAACCCCGCCCGCGAGGAGGTGGACCTCGCCGAGGACGCCGTCACCCGTGTGGGGCAGCACCTCGACGCGCGCCGAGTTCGCGGGGCCGCTGAGGATCGCGATGAGGTCGTCGAGATCGCCGCCGCTCCAATCGACCGAGGTCTTGGGGGCGCTGCCGTCGGCGGACTGCGCGCGAAGTGGACCCCGACAGATCGGACACACCAGCCCGGTCGCACCTTCGGGTGCATCGAAGCTGAGCTGGCAATTACCGCAGACGACCTGCATCCGATTCCTCTTTCTCCGCCCGTGTCTTAGCGCCGTTTTGAACTAGAACCCGCCCATTGTCCAGACTGTGGGCGGGTTGTCCAGAGTGTTGGCTTCATGAGTTGCCGGCGTTGCCTCCGGCGCCTGCCGCCGACGAGCCGCCGCCGCCGGTGACGTCACCGCCCGCACCGGTGGTTCCAGCGGCGCCGGTGCCGGCGCTGCCCGTGGTGCCGGCGGTGCTGTCACCGCCCGTGCCGCCGGTTCCAGCGGCGCCAGTGGCGGTGTCTTCACCCGCCTCGCGGACGGGCACTTCCCAGCCCGCGCCTGCGTCCGGATCCTTGGCGATCCACATGTCGATCGGACGGTCCGAGCTGCAGCCGAGGACCATGCCCGCGAGCGTCGCGCCCCACACCAACCAGATCGGGCTGCGCGAACGAATCATTCGAAAACGACCGTATCAAGCCCACGGGTGACCCGCAACCTTACCCAGCGACGGGAAAGCGCCGGTCGGAATTAGTTCGTTCCGACGCGACGAGGCGAGATATGGTCTCGCCATGATGGTCCGTCGTGCCGTGGCTGGTCGACTGTTGTGGACGTCGTGGTTTGCGCTGACCGCTGCCACCTGCGCCGACAAACAGCCGCCGCCCGCACAAACCGCGGCGACTGCCGCCACCACCTCCGCCGCTCCCGGCGTTCCCTCCGGGCCGCCGGTCGAGCTGGTCGCGGCCGCCGTCGCCCGCCCGCATCTACTGGGGACGATCTCGATCGCGTCGGTGGATCGCGTGCTCGAAAACGGCGCCAAGCTGGCGAGCCAGGCGGTGCCGCTGCCGATGGACGCCAAAGGGCTGCGCGACATGTTGCTGTCGCAGGCGGGCCTGCAGCCCGACGTGGCCGCCAACATCGACTTCACCGGCCCGTGCAGCGTCGCGTTCGTGGCGATCGGCGACAAGGGCGAGGCCGGCACGGTGATCGCGGTTCCCGCGCGCGGGTCGGTCGAGGCACAGCGCCTGATCGACGCGCTCGGAAAGCCGGTGATGGTCCGGGGACAGGTGACGCTGGTGCGCAGCCCGGGGAGCGGTAGCGGGTGGTTCTATCGTACCGGCAACGTGGTCGTGCTGTCCGACGAGCTGGAGGCGCTGTCGCGCGGCGCGATGCTGGCGCTCGAGGCGCGGCGGGCGGGCTCGGACGACATCACCGGTGTCGTCTACCCGGACGCGATCGCGCGCGCGCGCGGTACCGACGTCAAGGCCGCGATCGCGCGGATCATCACCGAGATGCGCAACCAGAAAGCCACGACCGGCGCGCCGGCCGCGTCGGCGCCAACGACCGACGACCGCGCGTTCGAGGTGGTCGCCGATCTGCTTGCCCTCGTCGGTGACGCCGGCAGCGCGGAGCTCGGGCTCAGCCCCGATCCGGCGCGCGGTCTCGTGCTGCACGGGCGGCTGCTCGCGCGCGCCGGGACGAGGCTCGAGACGGTGGCCAAAGAGGTGCGGCCGTTCACGCTCGACCCCACCGTGCTCGGCGACAAGCGCGGCCGGTTCGTGATGGGCGCGAGCAGCCTGGGGCCCTTCTGGCGCGGCGTGTTCGCGACCTACCGCGATCGGCTGGCCGCCGACAAACAAAAGGGCGCGCAAGCGGCGCTCGCCTATCTGGACGCGACGCTGGCGGCGATGGCGGGCGATACCTCGGGTGGCATGTGGTTGCAGAAGGACACGCCCCACCTCGGCGGCGTGTTCGCGAGCCCGCTGAAGGACGACGCGGCTGCGGCGAAGGTCGGAGCGACGATGGCGAGCATGGACCAAGCTGCGTTCGACGCGTTCATGCGGTCGCAGGTCGGCAACCAGAAGCTGTTCGACTGGTCGGCCAAGAAGGAGTCGGTCGGCAAGCTCAAGACCATCCACTACCGGGTCAAGATCAAGCAGGCGAGTGGCAAAGCCGGCGACAAGGACGCCGAGCCGCTGCGGCGGTTTCTCGGCCCGGCGTTCGACGTCTACTGGGCGGTCGCGGGCAAGCGGCTGCTGATCACGATGGGCCGCGATGCCAAGCAGAAGCTCACCGCCCTCGCCGCCGGGACGGCGGCGGCGCCGGCCGAGACGACGGGGCCGTTCGCGGACGCGCTCGCAGCCGCCAAGGGGCGCGACACGTTCTACTACCTCGATCTCGCGCGATGGTCATCACCGCCGGGGGAGACGGGGCGGGCAAGGCGTGGTCGGCGGATGTCACGCTGCCGGTCGCCGCGTTCACCTCGGTGGGCGCGCTGATCGCCGCCGGCATGGGCGGGGCACGTTAGACTCGGACCTCGACCCGGGTCACAGCCCTTGAAGTAGGGCGCGGACTTCGGTCTCGGCCGGTTTGCCGCGCGGCGAGTAGCCGATCGTGCCGCTGCCGCCGTAGCCATACCAGTTCCAGATGTAGAGGCCATCGAGGTTGGGCGCGCCGGCCCACACCTTGCGGAACGCCGCGAACGCGCGCCGCTGCTCGCCGGGGTCGGGGCGCCCGCCCGGGGTTTCGTCCCACGGCGACGCAGACGCGCCGGTGCGCGAGCGGTAGCCGAGCTCGGTGAAGATGAACGGGCGGCGGCGCCCGCCGCGCCAGGCTTCGATCTCGTGGCGCGCGTGCCGCCAACCCGCCTCCAGCGCGGCGTCGTCGGCGGGACCCTTCGGGTCGCGGAGATTGAAGTA
>WNGA01007690.1_pt1 | contig 17664 bp, 16 predicted proteins | sample 5400061 | NCBI WGS metagenome assembly WNGA01 (sample SAMN13153366, study PRJNA577476) | soil metagenome | isolation source: 100 cm soil or saprolite under grassland replicate 2 | place: USA:California | collected 2016-06-15 | reverse complement strand
AGCAGCGTCGCCACCGCGAACAGGATGAAGCCGGTCCAGTACCGCAACAGGCCGAAGACGAGCGCGCCGGCGGCCGAGCCGAGGACGATCAGGCTCCACAGCCACGTGCCCTCGATGTGCAGCCGCTTTATGCGTCCACCATCGCGTCAATCGCGTCGGCGACCTCGCGTGCGCGGAACGGGATGCCACGCACCAGGTTGAAGCCGGTGGCGTCGACGAGGAACTCTGCGCGGACGAGCTTCTGGAGCTGGCCGAGGTTGATCTCCGGGACGAGAATCTTCTCGTAGCCGCGCAGGACCTCGCCGGTGTTGCGCGGGAACGGGTTCAGGTAGCGAAGGTGCGCATGCGCGACCTTCTTGCCGGCGGCGCGCACACGACGAACACCCGCGGCGACCGAACCGTACGTGCCGCCCCAGCTCAGGACGAGCGTGTCCGCGCCGTCGGGATCGTCGACCTCCAGCTCCGGGATGTCCTGTGCGATCCCGGCGACCTTCTGCGCACGCAGCCGCACCATCAGATCGTGATTGTCGGGGTCGTAGCTGACGTTGCCGGTCACGTCCTGCTTCTCGAGACCGCCGATGCGATGCTCGAGACCGGGGGTGCCGGGGACCGCCCAGGGCCGCGCGAGCGTCTCCTCGTCGCGGCGGTAGGGCTGGAAGTCATCGCCGTCCGGCTTCGCGAAGCCGGGATCGATCGGCGCGATCGCGTCGACGTCGGGAAGCAGCCAGGGCTCGGACCCGTTCGCGAGGTAGGCGTCGGAGAGCAGGAAGACGGGCGTGCGGTACTTGATCGCGATCCGCGCCGCCTCGAGCGCGGCGTCGAAGCAGTCCGACGGCGTCGCGGCGGCGATCACCGGCACGGGCGACTCCGAGTTGCGGCCGAACATGACGCTCAGCAGATCGGCCTGCTCCGGCTTCGTCGGCATCCCCGTGGACGGGCCGGCACGCTGGATGTCCACGATGATCAGCGGCAGCTCGAGCGTGATCCCGAGCCCGATCGTCTCCTGCTTCAGCACGATTCCCGGACCGCTCGACGTGGAGACGCCCAGCGAGCCGCCGAAGCTTGCCCCCAGAGCGGCGCCGACGGCGGCGATCTCGTCCTCCGCCTGGAACGTGCGGACGCCGAAGTTCTTGTGGCGCGCGAGCTCCTCCAGGACGGACGACGCGGGCGTGATCGGGTACGCGCCGAGGAAAAGCGGCAGCCCCGACTTCACCGACGCAGCCACCAGGCCGTAGGCGAGCGCCTGGTTCCCGGTGATGTTCCGGTAGAGGCCGGGACGCAGGGCCGCGGGCTTCACCTCGTACTGCACGGCGAACGATTCGGTCGTCTCGCCGAAGGCGTAGCCGGTCTGGAATGCCTTCACGTTCGCCTCCGCGATCTCCGGTCGCTTGGCGAACTTGCGGCGGAGGAACTCGATCGTGGCCTCGGTCGGCCGCCCGTAGAGCCAGGACATCAGCCCGAGCGCGAACATGTTCTTGGAGCGCTCGGCCTCGCGCTTCGTGATCCCCTCGATCTCCTTCAGCGCCTCGATCGTCATCGAGGTGAGCGGGATCGCGTGGACGTCGTACGCCTCCAGCGAGCCGTCCTCGAGCGGGTTGCCTTCGTAGCCCGCCTTCTGGAGGTTGCGGTCGGTGAACGCGTCCTTGTCGACGACCAGGATGCCGCTCGGCGGCAGGTCCTTGAGGTTCGTCTTCAGCGCGGCGGGGTTCATCGCCACGAGCACATTCGGCGCGTCGCCCGGGGTCAGGATGTCGTGGTCGGCGAAGTGGAGCTGGAAGCCGGAGACGCCCGGGAGGGAGCCCGCAGGTGCCCGAATTTCGGCCGGAAAGTCCGGGAAAGTGGCCAGATCGTTGCCGATCAGCGCCGTCTCGGAGGTGAAGCGCCCACCGGTCAGCTGCATGCCGTCGCCGGAGTCGCCGGCGAACCGGATCACGACCGATTCGAGCTGCTCGACGGGCTTGGAGGCCATGGTGGAAGTTGTAGCGCAGCCGCCGGGCCGTTGTGCTGCTGACTAAAGAAATCGGCCCGCGAGAGATCGATAGGGAGATGGCCGACGCCGTGCTCGCACAGCTCGAGGAGCTCTACCGCGGCGAGTACCGGCGCTTCGTCCGCGTCGCGGCGGGGGTCCTCCGGGACGAGGAACGCGCCGTGGACGCGGTGCAGGAGGCATTCGCGGCCGCCGTCCAGAAGCGCGGGAAGTTCCGCGGTGAGGGGCCGCTCGAAGCCTGGGTCTGGCGGCTGGTGGTCAACGCGGCGCTGAAGGAGCGCGCGAGGGCCAGGCCGATCGCGCTCGCCGAGCCACCGGTCCCCGCGCCGGCCGAGAACCCGACGCCGATCGGAGAGGCGATCGCCCGGCTCCCCGAACGGGGCTACGACGCGCACGGCCTGGTCGTTCAACGCGCCGCTGTGCTATTCAAGCTGCCCAGCTCATAGGCTCGACCGCTCACCGCTCGCCCTCGTCCAGCTCCAGCCCGACGGCGGCGAAGCTGTACAGCAGCAGATACGCGAAGCTGAGCGCGGCCGTGAAGAGGACGGTGACCGCGATGGCTTCCCGGTACGCGAACGGATCGCGTGCGACCGCGTGGGCGATTCGCGGGAGGACGCTCGGATGCTCGAGAGCGTCCCAGCTGTTCAGACGCAGGAAACGCCCGAGATAGATTCCGAGCGAGGCGAGCGCAATCGCGACGGCCGCGAAGCTCCAGCCGACTGCCGCGCCGAACCACTGCTTCACCACCGTCTGCATCAGATACAGCGAGGCGAAGCCGAGCAGCAGTCCCATCCACGCGAACGCGGCAATCGTGATGGCGTCGTACCAGTACGGCACGAGCGAACCACGCTCGAGGTGCACGAAGTCCGTTGCGATGTAAGGCGCGTTGGGGAAGAAGAGAAGCCAGAGCGCGCCAAGCGCCAGCAGACTGATACCCGCTCCCACACGACGCCAGCGGTCGTAGACGAAGACGGCCAGAGCGAACGGAATCCACGCGAGGAAGAGGTTCCAGATGAGATAGCGGAAGTTGGCGTTGCCGGTGTGCACGTTCCGCACCGCCACGAGTGCCACGCAGAAGAGCGATCCGGCGAAGAGGCCGAGGATGGTCACGAGACGGCGACGGCTTCGGCTTCCGTCCACGTCAGGCCTCCGCCAGCAGCGCCTGCACGTCGAGCGGCCTCGTGACCATCGCGATGCCCTTGCCGTCTTCCGCGCGCGGCCATTCCTCTTCCGAACGGTCGCGGTACAACTCGATCCCGTTCTGATCGGGATCACGGAGGTAGATCGCCTCGCTGACGCCGTGGTCGCTCGCGCCGCTAATCGGAATACCCGCATCGACGAGGGCTTTCAGCGCCTGCGCCAGCGCCTTGCGGTCCGGATATCGGATCGCGACGTGGTAGAGACCGGTCGTGCCGGGCGGCGGCGGCGAGCCGCCCTTCGACTCCCAGGTGTTCAGTCCAATGTGATGGTGGTAGCCGCCGGCCGAGATGAACGCAGCCTCCTCGCCGTACCGCTGCATGACGTCGAAGCCGAGGACGTCACGGTAGAACGCGAGCGCGCGCTCGATGTCGCTCACCTTCAGGTGAACGTGCCCGATGTCCACCCGCGGGTCGATCGCCATCCGTGCGCAACGCTACCGGGGCGACTCCGATCCCTGCCAGTGCCCAGAGGACGTAGCCCATCCACGGGTCGCCGATCACGTCCGTCTGAACCGCGAGCACGAGCGCGGCTCCGAACGCGCCGGCGATGCCGACTGCCGCCCACCACCGAGTCCGGCGTGCGGCCAGCGACAGCGCGACGAGGATCGACAGTCCCCACGCCGTCCAGAGCAGCGAGCCGAGCAGACCGGTCTCTGCGCCGATCTCGGTGTAGTTCGACTCGCCGGCCTTGATCGGCGTCTCGGTGCGCGAGGCCGTCTGGCCCGCGTTGCCGAGCCCGTAGCCCTGCGGATGGTGGACGACGGTGCGCACGCCCTCGCGCAGGCTGATCCAGTGGCTGTGGATCGACGGCTCGTCGATGTTGCCGGCGCCGCCGCTCGCGCCCGGCTTCTGGCGCGCGATGTTCCGCTGCTCGACGAGGTCCTGCTTCGTCCACTTCCCTTCGGGCGCGACGTGCGGGAAGACATGGACCCAGGCGACGCTGACCGCGATCGTCGCCGCCGCGACCGCAACCGGCCACCGCCGGCGCGCGACGAATGCGAGCACGACGAGCCCGGCAGCGAGCGCGAGCAGAGAGGATCGCGAGAACGTGAACAGGAGCCCGGCAGCCAGGACGGCGCTCAGCGCAACGAGCAGCCGAACGCGACGCAACAACGCCGCGCCGAGGAGCAATGCGACGACGAACATGTACGCACTCGCGAGCGGCCCGAGGAACACCGAGACGAGCCGCCGCAGGAAGTGATCCTCGGAGCCGGTGTTGTAGATGAAGTTTTCCGGCAGTCCGCCCGTGCCGTTGTAGTCGTAGCCGAGGTGCTTGTGGAAGTAGTCGACGACGGCCGAGTCGCGCCACCACGAGATCGGGATCAGGAAGTCGTCCAGCAGCCCGAGCACCGCGACGGCCGCCGCCGCTCCGACGAGTGTCCAGACGAGCGGGACGAGCTGCTCGCGGCGCAGGATCACCGAGCGCCCGAGGAAGTAGGCGCCGACCGGAATCAGGTCGTGCTTGAGCGCGAGCCCGATCGCGGACCGATCGGCGGAGCCGCCGAGCCAGTCCTGCGGGAGGACGGCGTACACACACACGAGCAACGCAAACGCGAGTGCGAGCACGTCGGCCGGTTGAACGCGGAATGCGAGCCGTCTCGCGCGAAGCACTTCGAAAGCGACCTGTGCGAGCGCCACCCCGAGCAGGATTTCCTTCCAGGCCTGGAGGGCGGTCAGAGCGCCCCCACGAACTCCGGCCCCGTACAGCGCCGCCATGACCGCGTTGTGCGCGGCCAGGCCGACGACCCACGCATACAGCGCGAGGACGGGTCTCCGCCAGACGAGGACCGCGGCCGGGACGAGCAGGAGCCCGTACACGGCGAGCGCGAGCCCTGAAGCCATCAGGCGAGACTAGACGGAGGCGGGGACGCGAGGCGTCCCCGCCCTATTCGGCCCACTTAGCTACCCCACGGATACATGCCGCACCTCCCCTTCCGCGAAGAGATCGGGAGTTTGGGGGTTATGTTGCCACGAGGAAGCGCCGATTGACTAGGTGCCGGCTGAAGAAGGCATTTGACTTATGTCCGAAACCTCTTGATGATCCGAAGCAGCGTGTCCGAGGGCAGTCCCACGGAAGGTGTCGGCGCACGGCTCAAGCGCCTGCGCCTCCAACGCGGTCTTTCACAACGGGACCTCTCGTCGCCTGGAGTTTCCTATGCCTACATCTCGCGGATCGAGGCTGGGGCCCGCACTCCCTCGGTCAAGGCACTCCGCAAGCTCTCGCAGAAGCTCCGTGTCTCGGTGGAGTACCTCGAGACAGGGCGCGACCTCCGCGAAGTCGATGACCGCGAGCTGCGTCTCGCGGACGCCGAGCTCGAGCTGCGACTCGCGGAGACAACCGCCGAGCCGGAGGAGAAGCTCAAGAAGATTCTCGACGAGTCGGTCGCGGCAGGAGACGTCGGCTCCGCGGTTCGTGCTCGCGTTGGCCTAGGTCTGGCCGCAGCGCAGCGTGGAAGTCACCTCGAGGCGGTCGAACGACTTGAAGCGGCTCTCGCGGACAACGGCCACGCGCCCCTTCCCCACATGCGGCCGGATCTGTACACCACGCTTGGCCAGTCGTACGCAGCGCTCGGCGCGCCCGATCGTTCCGTCGCGTTGTTCGAACGCTGCCTCGAACAGATCAAAGAGAGAGTCCCGGACGACTCCACGGCTTACATTCGCTACGCCGTCTTCCTCAGCTTCGCCCTGAGCGATGCAGGCGACTACGAGCGCGCCACCGAGGTCGTCCGCGACGCGCTCTCGCGCGCGGACGAAGAGACGGATCCGTACACGCGCGTTCGCCTCTACTGGTCGCTCGGACGTCTCAGCGCCATGGAAGGTCGTTCGACGGAGGCACTCGACTACATCCGCAACGCCATCGCACTGCTCAAGGCCACGGACGACAACCTGACCCTCGCACGCGCCTACCTGCTCGCCGCGGGCGTCGAACTGCGTGAGCGGGACGCCCAAGACGCCCGTCGGCACCTCGAGCTTGCCGAGCGCCTGCTCGGCACGAAGCCCGAGCTGGTCGACCGCGGGATGCTGAGGATCGGTCAGTCGCGCCTCGCCGAATTGGAAGGCGATGCGAACCGCGCGGTTGAGCTCGCCCGTGACGCCCTCGCCTTGCTCGGTGACTTCCACGGGGATACGCAGGGCGCGGCGGTGCACGCGCTCGCCCGAGGGCTGGCGGCGCAAGGTGACGTCACCGGTGCGATCGACGCGTACCGCCGCGCGGTTGACCTCCTGACGGTTCACGGCCGCCGCTCTGACGCAGGCGAGGCCGCCCTGGAGTGGGCCAATTTCCTACGTGAGCAGGGGCGCGAGGACGAGGCGGAGCCAATCCTCCGCCGCGCGTACGATCTCGGCGTGAACGCCGAGTCCGAAGCAGCGCGTAAGCGTTGACCCTCGAGCGGGTCGTTCGTCCCGCCGGCCCGTTCTCGCTCGCACTCTCCACGAAGCACGCGAGCGACGCGACGCGCTACCTCCGGGACGGCACGTTGACCACCACCATGCGCGTCGGTGAGCGCGTGGAGCTGGGATCGGCAGGCCAGACCGTGGACGGTCGAATCGTGCTGCGGGCGGAGAGCGAGGAGGGACTCGAGCGCCTGCGCTTCATCGTCCCCGTCGAGGCCGACCACACCGAGTTCCTGCGTCGCTTTGCGCGCGATCCGCTGATCGGCGAGGCGACCCGGCGCTTCCAGGGCATGCGGCAGCTGCGGCTGCCCACGGTGGCACAGACATTGCTGCGCGCTTTCTGCGGGCAGCTGATCGACTCGCGACGCGCGCGGGAGCTCGAGGTTCGGATCGTGCGGGCGACGACTCCGCGCGTCGAGGGAACGACTCTGCACGCGCCGCCCACCTGCGCGTCCTTCGGCCGCCATGCACCGGCGCGTTTGCGCCAGCTCGGCCTGCACGCGCGCCGAGCTTCGGCGCTCGTTCGGATCTGCCGTTCGGTCGACCTCGAACGACTGCACGGGCTGCCGACGGTACAGGCGGCGGCGTTCATCGAGCGCGAGCGCGGGCTCGGGCCCTGGTCGGCCGGCGTGGTCTGCCTCGAAGGGCTCGGCCGGTACGAACGCGGGCTCGTCGGCGATCTCACGCTGATCAAGCTCATGTCGCACCTGCGCGGCCGCTGGGTCGAGGGCCACGAGACTGCCGAGCTGCTGGCGCCGTATGGGGAGTGGGCCGGACTGGCCGGGCTGTACCTCGCCACGGCGTTCAAGCACGGGCTGATTCCGCGGGCCGTGGAGCGGCCGGTGCGATTCCCACGCCCTGCGTACGCATGATCGAGCTCGTCGTCGGCGACATCACCGAGCAGGAGGTCGACGCGATCGTCAATGCGGCGAACCCGAGCCTCCTGGGCGGCGGCGGCGTCGACGGAGCGATCCATCGTGCAGGCGGCCCTGCGATCCTGGAGGAATGCCGTGGCTTGGCCGGCTGCGAGCCCGGAGACGCGAAGGCGACCACGGGTGGAAACCTGCCCGCGCGTCATGTCATCCACGCGGTCGGTCCGATCTGGCACGGGGGCGGCGAGGGTGAGGCGGAGCTGCTGGTGTCCTGCCATCGCCGCGCGATCGAGCTCGCCGAGGAGCTCGGCGCGACGTCGGTTGCGTTCCCGGCGATCTCGACCGGCGCGTACGGCTTTCCCGTCGAGCTCGCAGCGCCGGTGGCGATTGCGGCGACGAAAGAGGCCCTCGCGGGGCATCCGTCGGTCGAGGTGGCGCGCTTCGTCTTCCGCGACGAGCGTACGCTCGCCGCGTACGGCGCCGCCCTAGACTGACCCGATGGCCGCCAACCGGAGGATCGCCATTCTCGGCGCCGGGAAGATCGGCGAGTCGCTGCTCGCGGGTCTGCTCAGCTCTGGGTGGCGGAAGCCGGCGGACATCGTCGTCACGGGCCGGCGCGAAGAGCGCCTGCAGGAGGTGACGGAACGCCACGGCGTCGAGGCGACGCTTTCGAACGCGGAAGCCGTCGCGGAGGCGAGCCTGATCGTGATCGCCGTGAAGCCACAGGACTTCGACGTTCTGCTCGGCGAGGTGGGAGGGCTGATCACGCCAGAGCAAACGGTGTTGTCGGTGGCGGCGGCGATTCCGACCGCCCAGATCGAGGCGCGCCTGACGGCCGGCGTCCCGGTGGTGCGCGCGATGCCGAACGCGCCGGCGCTCGTCCACGAAGGCATCGCGGGAATCTGTGCGGGCGCGCACGCCGACGACGCGCACCTCGACCTCGCGGAGGAGGTGCTCACGCATCTCGGCGCGGTCGCGCGCGTGCCGGAGGAATACATGGATGCGGTGACGGCCGTCTCCGGATCGGGCCCGGCCTACTTCGCGTTGCTCGCGGAGGCGATGATCGAAGCGGGAATCCTGCTCGGGCTGGGACGCGAGACGTCGACGCAGCTCGTCGTCCAGACGATGCTCGGCACCGCGAAGCTGCTCCGCGACGAGAAGATGCATCCGGTCGAGCTGCGGGAGGCGGTCACCTCGCCGGGCGGAACGACGATCCGGGCGATCCGCGAGCTCGAGCAGGCCGGGGTGCGCGCGGCGTTCCTCAACGCCATCCAGGCCGCGATGGAAAGGTCGAAGGAGCTCGCAGCGGGCGAGCAGTGACCGACGTCGAGCTCGTCATCCTCGAGGACGACCGGGAAGTTGCGGCGGTCGTCGCCGAACGGCTCGCGCGTGCAGCACGCGAAGGCGGCCACGTCGTCCTGACGGGCGGAAAGACGCCCGAGCAGGCGTACAAGGAAGCGGCGAAGCGCGCACCCGATTGGCAGGCCGTCGAGCTCTGGTGGGGCGACGAGCGCTGCGTGCCGCCCGATCACGAGGACTCGAACTACGGAATGGCGAAACGTGCGCTCCTCGACCGGCTCGAGCGCGAGCCGCGGGCAGTCCACCGGATCAGAGGCGAGCTCGGCAAGGAGGAGGCTGCCGCCGAGTACGAGCGCGAGCTCGGCGACACGCAGTTCGATCTGCTGCTGCTCGGCGTCGGGCCCGACGGCCACGTCGCGTCCCTCTTCCCGAACGCACCGACGCTGCGACAGCGCAGGCGCGTCCTCCCGGCGGAGGCCGGCCTGGAGCCCTTCGTCGACCGGGTCAGCCTCAGCCTGCCCGTGCTTCGAAGCGCGCGGGAGATTCTCTTCGTGCTGTCCGGAGAGGCCAAGGCCGAGGCCGCGCAGCGCGCCTTTGCCGCCGAACCAAGCCCCGATACGCCGGCAAGCCTCGTCCGCGCTCGGGCCGGACGGACGACTGCAATCCTCGATCGCGCCGCTGCAGCCAAGCTTCCCGCTTGACAGGCCCCGCGCTATATGTAGACCCTTCCCAGGGGCAGACAGAAGGGCGGGCCTGGTTTTGCAGGACACGCTGGTACTCGACAAGCCAGAACAACTGAAGGCGCTCGGCCACCCGTTGCGGGTGCGCGTGCTGGAGATGCTCGGCCAGGAGGGGGACTGGCAGCTCACCAACCGCGAGCTCGCGCAACGGCTCGGCGTCGATCCGGGTCACCTCCACTTTCATGTCCGGATGCTCCTGAAGGCGGGCCTGATCGAGCTTGCCGATCCCAAGGGAGGCGGACGCGAGAAGCCGTACAGGTCGGTGGCGAAGGTCTTTCGCGTCGCGCCCGAGCTGCTCGCTGCCGGCGGCGCGAGCGATCTCCAGGCGGCGATGCTCGACCAGGTGCAGCGTGCGCACGGTCTCTACTCGTCCCAGGGCGTCTTCCGCAGCGCGCAGCTCGAGGTCAAGCTGACGATCGAGCGCGCGCTCGAGCTGATGGCGGCCTTTCTCGAGGCTGCGCGCGAGCTCGAGGACGAGAAGGCGGACAAGGTGGTGCTGACGATGTTCGCCCATCCACCGGCGCACCAGGACTAGGGATTAGGCCGGCAGGAGCGGCGAGCTCAGCTCCGCCGCCATGTCGCGGCATGCGGCGAGCGACTGGAGCACCATGACCGTGTCGGCGACCGGCAGATCTTCGAGGTACTCGTCGCGAGTCTCGAACGACTCCAGCACCGACTCGATCGCCAGGACGTAGCCGGCGGTGTCCTGCGCGGCGATGAAGGCCAACGCGTCACCGACAGGTGCGGGAAAGTCCGGGTGCGTCCGCAGTCCGTCTGCAAGTACCCGTGCTTCCGCGTCGCGACCGAGCACGAGCAGGGCGAGGCAGCCGGCATAGCGTCCGATCGGCGTCTCCGCGTCCGCGGCTCCCTGCTCGAGCGTCCAGCGCGACTCGGATTCCGCGCCGGGCCAGTCCCCTGCGAAAACGCGAGCCTTGATCATTCCGATCGGACGTCCCCAGCTACCGGGTGGCGCGATGGCAAAGCTCTCGCGGTAGCGGTCGACGGCGCGGTCGAACCACTCGCGCGCGCGGTCGGCGTCCCCTGCCATCAGATACGCGAGCCCTGCGCCGCCGGCCGCGTTTCCCATGCGCGTCAGCTGGCGCTGGCGCGTGTCCTCATCCGCGGCCTCCGGCAGGCGAGCTTCACCGTCTCGGTAGCGGGCCTCCTCCCGCTTCGCCTGCTCCGGCCAGTCGGTCACGGGCGGAGATTATGCGCGCGTAGACTGAGCCGGGTGGAACGCCGGGAAGTCGTGTTCGTCGACGGCGTGCGCACCGCGTTCGGGCGCGCGGGGCCGAAGGGGATGTTCTGGAAGACGCGCGCCGACGACATGGCGGTCAAGGTCGTGCGGGAGCTCCTGCGCCGCAACCCGGCAATTCCCGCCGAGCGCATCGGCGACGTGATCTTCGCTGCCACCGCGCAGGTCGGAGACCAGGGACTGACTCTCGGGCGCGATGTTGCGTTGCTCGCCGGGATTCCGCAGTCGGTCCCCGGCTTCGCAGTCGACCGGATGTGCGCGGGCGCGCTGACGGCCGTGACGGCCGGCGCAGGGGAGATCGCGCTCGGTGCGTGCGAGATCGTGCTCGCGGGCGGCGTCGAGCACATGGGCCATCACCCGATGGCAGAGGAGGTCGACTTCAACCCTCGGTTCGTCTCCGAGCGGCTCGTGGATCCCTCCGCCGTGACGATGGGCGCGACGGCGGAGAACCTCCACGACCGCTTTCCGCAGATCACGAAGGACGACGCGGATGCCTTCGCCGTCCGTTCCCAGCGGCGCGCGGCGGCTGCCTGGGAGAACGGCGTCATGCGCGAGACCGTCGTCCCGATGACGGTCTTCACCGAGGAGGGATGGAAGGTCGCCCAGCGCGACGAGTTTCTCCGCCCCGACACGTCGCTGGAAGGATTGGCGGCGCTGCGCACGCCGTTTCGGGCAGGCGGGCGCGTAACCGCCGGGAACTCGGCCGGACTCACGGACGGCGCGACGGCATCCTTCCTCGCCGCCGAAGAGACGGCGGCGGAGCTCGGGCTCCAGCCGAAGATGCGCCTCGTCGCCTGCGCCTTCGCCGGAGTCGAGCCGGAGCTGATGGGGATCGGGCCGATCCCGGCCACGAAGCGCGTGCTCGAGCAGGCCGGACTCACGCTGGACGACGTCGGTCTTTTCGAGCTGAACGAGCCCTTCGCGGTGCAGGTGCTGACGTGGTGCGAGGGGCTGGGCGTCGATCCCGACGACGAACGGCTCAATCCCTACGGCGGCGCGATCGCCTGCGGGCATCCGCTCGCGGCGACAGGGGTGCGCCTGATGGCGCAGCTGGCGTACGGCTTCGGCGAGCGGCCCAACGTCCGCTACGGCCTGACCGCGCTGTGCGTCGGGATGGGGATGGGCGCCGCGCTGCTGTGGGAGAACCTTGGCGCCGGTCACTGAGTTCAAGCTCGCGCGCGCCGGCGACGTCGCGCTGGTTACGATCGACAACGGCGAGGACTGGACGAAGCCGACCTTCTTCGGCGAGGCCGCGCTCGAGTCGCTCGACCGCGTGCTCGGCGAGCTCGAGGAAGGCGACTTCCGTGCGGCGGTGATCACCGGGAAGCCGTTCTTCTTCGCCGCCGGCGCCGACATCACCGAGTTTCCCGGCATCACGCGTGAACGCGCGATCGAGGGTGCCCGCGCGGGACACGAGCTGTTCGGGCGTCTGCGTACGCTGCCGTTTCCGACCGTCGCTGCGATCAACGGCGCCTGCCTCGGCGGAGGCGTCGAGCTCGCGCTGCATTGCAGTGCGCGCACGATCGCCGGCACAGTTCGTCACTTCGCGTTCCCGGAGGTCTTCCTCGGTCTCTTCCCCGCCTGGGGCGGGACACAGCTGCTGCCGCGGCTTGCCGGTCCGGAGACCGCGATCAAGGTGATCGTCTCGAATCCGCTGCGCCAGAACCGGATGCTGGCCGCTGCCGAAGTCGCGCAGCTCGGCATCGCCGACCGGCTGCTCGAACCGGCGGAGTTCCTCGACGAGTCACTCGCGTTCGCGCACGAGCTCGGCGACCGAGGACTCGAGCGTGCGGAGCCGGACTGGTCGGAGGCGGAGACGATCTTCCGCCGCGCGCGGACGGCGGTCGACGACGCGGTGCACGGAGCGGCGCCCGCGCCCTACGCGGCGCTCGACCTGATCGAAGGTGCGCGAGAGTGGAGTGTTGAAGAGGGCTACCGCCGCGAGGAGGAGACGATCGGAGAGCTTCTGCCGGGTCCGCAGGCACAGGCATCCATCTATGCCTTCCAGCTCGTCGAGCAGCGCGCCAAGAGACACCCGGCGCGCCCGACGGCGGCGCCGCGGGACGTGCAGAAGATCGGGATCGTCGGCGCCGGCCTGATGGCACGCCAGATCGCGACGCTCTTCCTGCGCCGCCTCGAGCTCCCGCTCGTCATCCGCGACGTGAAGCAGGAGATCGTGGACGAGGCGCTGGCCGACATCCGCGCCGAGATCGATCGCCAGGTCGCGAAGGGGCGGTACGACGAGGGCAAGGGTCGCTTCCTCACCTCGCTCGTCTCCGGCGACACGAGCTACGACGGCTTTGCTAGCTGCGACCTCGTGCTGGAAGCGGTCTTCGAGGAGCTCGAGGTCAAGAAGGAGGTGCTCGCCGACCTGGAACAGGTCGTCGGCGACGCTTGCATCCTGGCGACGAACACCTCGGCGCTCTCGATCACGGACATGGCGGCCGATCTGCGGCGGCCGGAGCGCGTTGCCGGAATGCACTTCTTCAACCCGGTGGCACTGATGCCGCTGCTCGAGGTCGTGCGTGCGGCCGAAACGGACGAGGTTGCGCTCGCCACGGTGTGGACCGTCGGCGAGAAGCTGCGCAAGCGGCCGATCCTCGTGAACGACGCGCCCGGCTTCGTCGTCAATCGCATTTTGACGCGCATGACGCGGGTGATCATGGACGCGATCGAGCACGGCACGCCGGTCGAGGAAGTCGACGAGGCAGTCATGTCGCTCGGGATGCCGATGGCGCCTTCCGTCCTCCTCCAGATGGTCGGACCGCGTGTCGCGAACCACGTGCTCGAGCGCATGCACGACGCCTTCCCGGACCGCTTTCCGCTCTCGCCCGCGCTCGCCGCGATCGCAGACGGCGGCGACCCGGTCGTCGTGGAGGACGCGCCGCGCACGCGTGAGCAGGTCGTCGACGACGTCCTGGAAGCCGTCGCCGACGAGATCCACCGGTTGCTCGAGGAAGGCGTCGTCGCGGAAGCGGCCGACGTCGACACGGGCCTCCTGCTCGGCGCCGGCTGGCCGTTCTTCCTCGGCGGCATCACGAGGCACCTCGACCAGATCGGCATGTCGGAGCGGCTCTTCGGCCACCCCTTTGCCGAGCTGCGGGCCGGGGCGCCCGCGTAGGCTTCCGCCGTGGCGCACGACGACTGGCGGATACGGATCGAGCTCCCCGACGAGGAAGGCGCGCGCGGACTCCTCGAACGACTGGGCCTGGCGCGACGCGACGCGGAGGAGCTCGCCGAGGAGCTGCGCGAGCAGCGCCTCGCGGTGTCCCGGGACGGCGACACCGTCTTCGTCTACGCGGCCAGCGGGATGCAAGCCGAGCAGGCGAGCCGCATCGTCGAGCAGGAGCTGGAGGAGGAGGGACTGACACCGTCGCGGTTCGTCACCGAGCGGTGGCTTCGCGACGAGGAGCGCTGGAATGACGAGCCCGACCAGCTCGACGCCGAGGAGGACCTCCTCGACCGCGGCTATGCGCCCTGGGAGGTGCGCGTCGAGAGCGAGAGCCTGCGCGAGGCGCACGATCTCGCCGAGCGGCTGCGCGGCGAGGGCTACGACGTCTCGAGGACGTTCACGTACGTGATCGCCGGCACCGAGACCCGCGAGCAGGCGGTCGAGCTCGCCCGCCGCATCGAGGGCCGCGTCGAGCCGGGCGGAGAGCTGGTCTACGAGGTCCAGCCCCAGAACCCATTTGCCGTCTTCGGGGGACTCGGCACCTAGCCTTACGACCGATATACTGTTTGTACGACTCCCGCCTAGGGGATTCGCGGAGTCGCCCTTTCTTGACAGTTGCAGCGCCAGTACGCGCTGCGTTCATGCAGGAGATCACAGAGCAGCCGACCACAGCGTCGGAGGCAGCGGACGGTCTAGCGGCCGCCGCCCTCCGAGCCGAAGCCTGGGCGGGCGAGCCCTTCATCCGCGAGGGTGAGGATCCGGCCAGGGTGCTCGCGCCCGGAACCTCGCGGCGCCGCGCCCTCGACGACGCGCTCGCCGAGATCGAAGCCGGGCGGCGGATGCCGAGCCCGGGCGCGTGCTCGCAGAGGAGCGTCCGCATCTCGCCTCCGGGACCGAGCTTCGCCGCCACCAGGTCGACGCGCTCGCCGGCATGCTCACCGAGCTGATCGCCTCGCACGAGAGGGAGGCGCCGCCGAATGGGAACGGCAACGGGAACGGCGCCGTTGCCGAGGCCGTCGAGGAAGAGGACGAGCCGGTGGAGGACTCCACGGAGGATGTCCTCGAGGCACAGCCCGAGGCCGAGGAGGAGGGGTACATCGGCCCGGATCCGGGCGCGGTACGCCGGTACCGGTTCCGCCACCCGACGGCGTCCGGCAAGACGATTGCCGCCGCCGGCTTCGTCGAGGCTGCGCGCACGCTCGGCGTCCTCATCCTCACGCATCGTCGCCTGCTCGTCTCGCAGTTCCAGCGCGACCTCACGACCGAGGGCTACGGCGACCGCTTCTCGCCGCCGATCGAGCCCGGCAAAGAACCGCTCCGCGGCGGCAACCCGCTGACGATCCAGACCTACGCATGGTTCGCACGCCACCAGGACTCGCTCTCACGAGACGCGTACCAGCTCGTGATCTGCGACGAGGCGCATACGGCGCTCGGCGAGAAGACGAGCAAGGCGATCCGCTCCTTCCCCGAGCCCATCTACATCGGGATGACCGCGACCGAGCAGCTGATCGCGAAGCAGGTCTCGGACGTCTTCCCCGCTTCCGTCGACGATCTTCCGCTGCAGGACGCCGCGCGCCGAGGACTCATCGCGCCGCTGCGCTGCCTGCGCGTTCCGCCGGTGGCGGCGATCAACCAGGTGCCGATCATCGGCGGCGATTTCGACCAGGAGATCCTGGCCAAGACCCTCGACCACCAGGCTCTGAACCAGGCCGCCGCCTCGCTCTACCGCGACCGCTTCGAGAACACGCCGGGGATCGTCTACGCCGCCGGCGTCGATCATGCGTACAACCTCGCCAAGGAGTTCCGCGCCGCCGGACTGAAGGCGGAAGCAGTCTCGGGGCGCACGCCCCCGGTGCGGCTCGCGGAGACGCTCGCCGCCTACGAGCGCGGAGAGATCAACGTCCTGATCAACGCCATGCTGCTCGCGGAAGGATGGAACTCCCCGCGCGCGACGGTCTGTTTCCACCTCGCGCCGACCGCATCGCGCCGCGTCTACCAGCAGCGGATCGGCCGGATCATGCGCACACATCCGCGCAAAGAGGCCGGCATCGTCGTCGACTTCGTGCCGAAGGCCGCGACGCACCACGAGCGCGTGGTCTCGCTCCACTCGCTGCTCGACGCGGACTTCTACCGCGAGGGCGCGCGGGTGACACCGGCACCGCGGCGGCGCGTGCAGCGACGCGCGCGACGCAGGCTGACGCCGGCACCGTGGCTCGTCCCGGTCACTCCGGACGTTCGGCGCCGCCTCGCAGTTATCACGCGTGAGTGGCAGCGGATCGACCCGAAGTATCTCGACGAGGACGAGCAGCGCTACTGGGCCACGATCGCAGGACGGCAGATCCGTTTCGACGAGCGCGCGGCATTCGTCGAGAAGCTGACCGCGCGCGGCGCCTCCAGGGCGTGCCTGGAGCAGTTCCTCGCCACGTGCGCCGCGGAGAACCCGAACCGCCGCCTGCGCATCATCGCCCTCTCCGATCGCGTCTCGATGACCGTCGAGCGGGCGGACTTCGACGATCTCGTCACGCTCGTCACGCAGGCGCCGACCTGGGAGAAGGACCGGATGGGCGGCGTCCGCGTCCTGCTCAGGGCGATTGCCGAAGGGAAGGCGAATGCGCCGGAACAGATCCTCGCGCGCTGGACCTGGCGTCTGGCACGCGCATCGCGCAAGCTCCAGGACCGGCGCGCAAGCGCGGAGTTTCCGGAGGCGAAGCGCCTCCTCGGCGCTCTTGCAAACTCTCGCGGACATCGGCACGAGGAGAACGCGGCCAAGCTCGTGAACGCCGCCCTCGAGCTGCCGCTTCCGGTGGGCGCGGCGCTGCTCGCCTCGGCGGAGGGCTACACGCCCAGGGCAACGCAGCTGATCGAGGCAGCACGTGAGCGACTCGGCACGCTGCCGGAGGTCGCCGGCGCACTCGCCGAGAACCTCCCACAGCCGAAGCTGACCTCCGGCCGCTCGCGTCGGCGGAAACGGCGCAAGCGGAAGAAGAGTCAGAGCCAGCGGCCGCAAGGGCAGCAAAAGCAGGAGCAGCAGACCGAGGGGGCGACCGTCGACCCGAGCTCGGACGGCAAACCCGCTCCCACGCCCGAGCCGGCCGCTGCTGAAACGCCGGGCTCCTAGCCGAGACTAGACAGGGTGCTCATCCTCGTCCCGATCGCATTCGCGGCGGGCGTCATCACTGCGTTCACCCCCTGCATCCTTCCGGTGCTGCCGATCGTGCTCGCGGGCGGCGGCACGGGCACTACGCGAAGGCCCTACGCAATCGCGGCCGGCCTTGTGACCACGTTCACCGCCTTCCTGCTCGCGGGCGCCTGGCTCTGGAGCCTCGCCGGGATCGACGCGAAGCACCAGATCCGGATCGGTGCCGTGCTCCTCCTTGCGCTCGCGGTGACGCTCGTCGTCCCGCAGGTCGGCCGGTGGGTCGAGCGGCCGTTTCTCTTCCTGACGCGTCGGCGCGCAGGAGACCTCGGCGGCGGCTTCCTGCTCGGCGCGAGCCTCGGGCTTGTCTTCATTCCGTGTGGCGGACCTGTTCTCGCAACGCTCACGGCCAACGCCGCCACCGACCGCGTCGGCGGCTGGATCGTCGCGATCGCAATCGCGTATGCGATCGGTGCAGCCCTCCCGATGCTGCTGATCGCCCACGGCAGCCGCCGTTTCACGGCGAGCTTCCGACAGCATGCGCAGACGATCCGGATCGCGGGCGGCGTCCTGATGGCCGCGGCCGCGGTCGTGATCTACCAGGGCTGGGC
>WNGA01011753.1_pt1 | contig 17668 bp, 15 predicted proteins | sample 5400061 | NCBI WGS metagenome assembly WNGA01 (sample SAMN13153366, study PRJNA577476) | soil metagenome | isolation source: 100 cm soil or saprolite under grassland replicate 2 | place: USA:California | collected 2016-06-15 | reverse complement strand
ATCATCGCCGTCTACAACGGCGACGCGAACCTGCTGAAGCAGAAGCAGGTCACGGTGAACCCGGGCCAGACCGTGACCGTCGGGTTCCTGACCCAGGTCTACCGCGACCTCCGCGCCCGGATCACCGTCCCCGGGGGGACCTCCCAGTTCTGGCTTGCCGACCTCCAGGTGCGCGGCAGCTCCCAGGGCTCGGTGTCCCTCATCGTGACGCCCCCGTTCCCTGGGCTCATGGCCGCGTCGCCGATCGGGCACGTCACCCCGGAGGGCGCCCTCCGGGCCCACGTGGCCAATCTCGGCACGGTCGACGCCTCGTTCGACGCGTCCGAGTACGACGCGGCGGGGAATCTCGTGGCGCAGATGGCCATCTCGAACGTGGCGCCAGGGGCCATCGGCACGGCGTCGTTCGCCGGTGGAGTGACGGCGGATCGACGGATCGTGGTGACGGGCCCCGGCGGTGGTGCCCTTCCGGTGAGCATCCTCGCCTCGACGGAGTACTTCCTGGTTGCCTCCGCGAAGAGCACGTACCAGCTCTCGGACCTGCTCGTCAGCAGCTAGGACCCACCGAGTCGGACCCGCGTGGGTACTAGGCTAGCTGCTGCCCATCGCCAGGAGGCACGCAGCGTGGCCGACATGCCGTTCGAGCTCCCGGAGGACCTCTGGCAGTTCCGCGCGCTCGTTCGGGAGATCGCGGAGGAGCGCATCGCGCCGCGGGCGGCGGAGGTCGACGAGACCGATGAATGGCCGAAGGACCTGTGGGAGCTCATGGTCGAGAACGAGCTCATGGCCGTGGGGTACCCCGAGGAGTTCGGCGGCTCGGGTGGCGGCTCGCTCACGTTCGCCGTGATGATCGAGGAGCTGTCGCGGGTCTCGGCGGGCGTCGCGCTGACGCCGCTGGTGGCCCGGCTGGGCGCGATCCCGATCATGCTCGCCGGGTCGGACCAGCTGAAGGCGGAGCTGTTCGGGGGGATCTCCCGGGGTGACCACCTGATGTCCTACGCATTGACCGAGCCGGGCTCGGGCTCCGACTCGGTCGCCATGAAGACCCGGTACGAGCGCACCGACGACGGGTTCCGCCTCTCCGGGACCAAGCGGTTCATCACGGGCGCGGGGGTGTCGGACGCGTATACGGTGTTCGCCACTCGCGATCCGGCCCTCCGCGCCGACGGCATCTCCGCGTTCGTCGTGTACCGCGAGGACCCCGGCGTCTCCTTCGGCAAGGAGGAGCGGAAGATGGGCATCCACGGCTCGCCCACCCGCGAGGTGTACCTCGACCGCACGGAGGTCCCCGGGGATCGCCTGATCGGCCAGGAGGGCGAGGGGTTCAAGATCGCCATGCGGACGCTCGATTACTCCCGCCCCTCGATCGGTGCCCAGGCCCTCGGGATCGCCCAGGGCGCGTTCGACATCGCCGCGCGCTACATGAACGAACGGGAGCAGTTCGGGCAGAAGCTGGCGAAGTTCCAGGGGCTCCAGTTCATGCTGGCGGACATGGCCATGCAGGTGGAGGCGGCCCGGCTGCTCGTGTACAAGGCGGCCTCGCTGGTGGACGCCCACGACCCGCGGATGACCTACTTCGCGTCGGTGGCCAAGTGCCACGCGTCCGACACGGCGATGCAGGTCACCACCGACGCCGTGCAGCTCCTCGGCGGGTACGGCTACATGCGCGAGTACCAGGCCGAGCGGTTCATGCGCGACGCCAAGATCACCCAGATCTACGAGGGCACGAACCAGATCCAGCGCCTGGTCATCGCGCGCCAGGTCCTGAAGTCGCTTTGACCGCTCGCGCCGCTCAGGGAACTAGGAGCGCCGGGACCTTCTGCCAGGTGTGCCCGCCGTCCACCGTACGGAGCACGTACCGTGCCCCCTGGACCACGGCGAAGCCGGCCCGGGCGTCCACGAAATCCACGGCGGCGTTCGAGAGGTCGACCCCGGGACGGATGGCCGTCCAGGCTTGCCCGCCGTCGGCCGTGACGTAGAGCCGGCCATTGGCCCAGGCGAACCCGTGGGAGGGGTCGACGAAGTCCGGGAGGCCGAACGGCGCCGGGGGCTGGGGGAGCGGTGTCCACGTGGCGCCGCCGTCGTGGGTGACGTACAGGGAGCCCGCCCCGAGCACGGCTTGCACGAAGCCGACCTCGGATGTCACGAACTCCGGCGCCGACGCCCCGCACCCCTCCGGGCAGGAGAGTCCGGGAAGGGTCTGGCCCAGCCAGGTGACGCCGCCGTCGTGGGTGACGAACAGGACGTCACCGGCGGAGTTGCAGAACACGTTGACGAAGCCAGTGTGGGTGTCGGTGAACACGATGTCGCCCTTGTCGCACCCATTCGATAGGGGTCCGGGGGCGGACGTGGGCGCGGCGTCGCTCGACACGGAGATCCGCTCCCAGTGGCTTCCGCCGTCGGTGGTCCGGAACACCTCAAGGGGCTCGCGTCCCATGGTCCCGTTGTGCCCACCGGCCAGGAACCACCCGTCCTCGGGGCTCACGAACCACAGGGGGCCGCCCGGCTCGGCGGTGCGAAGCGTCGACGTCCCCCAGGTCCGGCCGCCGTCGGCCGTCCGGTAGATCGTGACCACTCGATGCCGGGCCGTGCCGAACCAGGCATGGGAGGGGCCCAGGAAGAACGGGAAGACCTCGTAGTAGTCCCGTCCCCGCACGGGGCCGACGTCGGTCCAGGTCGTTCCACCGTTCGCGGTGTGCAGGATCGAGAGGCCTCGGCCCGGGACGTCCGCCACGGCCCAGCCCAGCGTGGGCGACACCATACGGACCTGGGAGATCGCCCCGGCGGCCCCCCCCGCCGGCGTGGGCGGCGGGGACGGCGCGACCCGGCAGGCGTTCCCCCGGCAGGGGACCAGCTGCACCCGGACGACGACTCCACCCTCGCTGGTGACCCAGGCCGTGGAGCCCGACGCCGCGACGGCGTAGGGAGACGCGCCCACCGGGAAGGGCGAACGGAGCAGGCGGTTGGTGCGGGCGTCGATGACGACGAGGTCAGAGCCGGCCGCGGTCCAGACGTAGTCCGAGCTCGCCGCAATGGCGCCGAGCTCGTGCAGTTTCCCGGGAAGGTGGACCCGCGCCGTGACACGGCCGGTGCCGGGGTCGAACCGGTCGACCTCCCAGGCCATGGACACCCACACGGCCCCCCGACCGAGGGCGACGAACCCCGACACCCCCTGCACTGTTGACCGGACCCGTCCCGAGGAAGGATCCAGCTCGACCAGGCACCCGGCTGCTGGGCAGGTGGTCCCTCCGGCGTTGCTCGTCCACACCGAGCCGAGGCCCGCGGCCAGGCCGAACCATTTCGATAGCGACGTGCTCACCTGGAAGGAGTGCATCTCGTTAGTGGCCGCATCGATGCGAGTCAGCGTGAATGGCGGCCCGAGGTGGGAGATCCACACGGCGCCCTGGCCCACGGCCAGGGACCAGACGGTTCCCACCGGGAACGAGAAAGCCACCCGGTCCGTGGCCGGGTCGACCCGGAGGAGGCGGTCTATACCCGTCACCCAGACGGCGCCCGCCCCGAATGCGATCCGGCGGCTGTCGTCCGGGGGCCCCGGAAGCCGCACCGTTGCCGTGGGCCGGAGGGTCACCGGATCGAGGCGGACCAGGACGGTCCGCTCGGGCACCCACACCGACCCGTCGCCCACCGCGATGCCCCCGGCCACCCCCTGGGCTAGGAAGGTCCTAGCGGTCACCTCGGGGCGGACAGGGCCGTGGGTGGCCGGCCGGGGAGGAGGGCCGGAGAAGAACCCCAGCCACAGGCCACCGGCGGCGCCGGCGAACAACACCGCGGCCAGCAGGCCCACTCCGACCCGGCGGCGAGCTCGGCGTCGTCGGACGCGCCTGAGGACCCGGTCGTAGCTGTCCGGAGCGGGGTCGATGCCGGCCACTCCTCGGTCGAGCACGCGTTCCCGGTCAGCCATCGACCGCTCCCAGGGTTCCTCGGAGCGCGGCCCTGGCCCGGGCCACCCGGACCCTGACCGAGACCGGCTCGATGCCCAGGACCGCACCGGCCTCCTCCGAGGTCATGCCCAGCCACCCCACCAGGACCAGGGCCTCCCGCTGTCCGTGGGGAAGCTCCGACAGGAGGCGGAGGATCTCGGCGCGGGTCTCGGCGAGGTCGATCGGATCATGCGGGAAATCTCCTCCCACCAACCGGCGGGCTCGAAACGCGAGCCGCCTGACCCGGCTTCGATGAAGGTTGAGCGCCGTTCGGTACACGTAGCCGGCCGGTGAGTCCATCGCTCCCACCCGGTCCCATCGCTCGTACGCGCGGGCCATGGCCTCCTGCGCCAGGTCGTCGGCCTCGGCCAAACTCCCCGTGAGCAGGTACAGGGCGCGCAGGAGACGCGGGTGTTCCGCTCGGAAGAACGCCTCGAAGGCCAAGGCGTTCTCGGAGCCGCGCTTGAGGTCCGTCCGTCCATCATCGGTCACCCAGACATGAACCTCCGGACGGCTTCGACCGTTTCAAGAACTTCTCTCACGGACCGCGGTGAACCATTCCGATCAGCAGACACTGAGGGAAACCATCGCGCAGGCCTGACCTCAGCCCCTAGGCACCTGTGCAGCCGCGGGCCGGGAGCTACGCCGCGCTGAACACGCTGGTCAGGTCCGACACAGCAGCATCACGGCTCGACAGCGCCGGCAGGCCGAAGCGGTGCTCGATGGTGGCCAGGATCGAGGTCGTGTCGTGCTCGGCGTGGTCGACCACGAAGCTCTCCTTCAGAAACGGCGAGAGCACGAGCGCGGGGACCCGGGTGCCTGGCCCCCACTGGTCGCTCGGGCCCGCCGGCCCGCCCATGCCCGGGGGCGAGACATGGTCCCACTGCCCCCCGAACTCGTCGTAGGTGACCACCACCATCGTGTCCTTCGCGCACTTGCTCCCCTCGATGGCCTTGAGCAGGGTGACCAGGTGGGAGCTCCCGTTCGGCTCGCTCGCGTAGCCGGGGTGCTCGTTCTCTTGGCCCAGCGGCTTCACGAAGCTGACCGGCTCGAGGTTGCACACGCTCTTCGACGACTTCGCCAGCTGGAGGAACTCCTGCTCGTCGCGGAGGTGGCTCCGGCCCGGCCCGCCCTCCACGTAGGGCGCGTAGTAGACGAAGGGCTGATGGTGGAACTGGAACACCTTGTTCGGGCAGTACGGGAAGGCCGGGTTCGGCGAGGAGTCGGGGTCGGAGCAGCTCGGCCCGGTCCCGTTGGTCCAGCCCGGCGCGCCCACGTCTCCGGCCGCGTTGGACCATCCGCCCGAGTACCACGCCCAGTCCACGCCGGCGGTCGTCAGCCGGTCCCCGATGGTCGGGGCCGTCAGGGTGGGCAGGACCGCGCCGAACGCGCCGCGCGGCTGGGAGGTGGGCTGCATGGTGTTGACGGCGAAGTCCCCGCACGCGAGGCCCAGCGGCGCGGGGCAGGCCGACGTCAGCGCGGCATCGCGCACCGTCGTCGCGGGCGAGGTGTACAGCGCCACGCTGCTCTGCGACGAGGGCGGGGAGCGCAGGACCGGCATGCCGTTGGCGTCGAGGATCGAGTGCAGCGTCTCGGCCGCCCCCGGATAGGTGGGCGTTCCCGCTGCGATCAACCACTGGTGGTTCAGGAACGAGCCCCCGAACGCGGCCTGGAACAAGTCGTCGAGGATCGCGTAGCGGGGGTGGCCCGCCCCGTGGAGGTAGGCGTAGACGGGTAGAGCGTGCGTGTCGTAGTAGCCCATGGAGAGGCCGGCGGCGTCGCTGCCGGTCACGTAGCGGTTCTGGTTCCCTCCGTTCAGCTGGTACTGCTCCTATCTGGAACGGGGCGTTCGCGAAGTGGCTGGTGAACGTCGTCGCGGTCGTGGAGTCCGTGCATGTGGCCGTCAGCGGAGGCGAGGTCAAGTTCACGTCGCCCTGGAGCAGGCACGTGTAAGGAGCCCCGCCCTGCCCGACCTGCGTGGTGTGGGCGGCGTCGGCGTTGCCCAGCCCGTTCACGCCCTCCCAGCCGCCGTACAGGTCGTCGAAGCTGTGGTTCTCCTCGTAGATCACGACGATGTGTTGGATCTTCGACAGGGGCGCGCTCCCCCCGGCGGATCCGGGGACCGGGAACGCCACGAGAGCCGCCAGTGTGATCAGGGAAACGAGCAGGCGCCGCGCCATGGAGACCTCCCTCGCCCGAAGGTGCCGACTGCGATGGCCGGACCCGAGGATATCCCCGCCCTCGCGTCCCCCGTCAAATCCGCATATCAATGGATATTGGGTGGCGGGTGGGAGGCCCGGGGGGGTCACACCAGGCGGCGGTCGGTCACACCAGGCGGCGGTCGGTGGCCCATGTGCGTCTCCACCGTCTTCACCGAGATGTGGAGCTGGCGCGCGATCTGCTTGTACGCGTAGCCGCGAGCGATGTGGCGGAGCACCTCCCGTTCCCGCGTGGTGAGCTGGTCCAGCTCGGGGTCCGCTCGCGGCGGGGCCTCGCCGGCGAACGCGTCCAGCACGAACCCGGCCAGGCGAGGGGAGAACACGGCGTCGCCCTCGTGCACCCGGCGGATGGCGTTGGCCAGGTCGGCCGGCGCAATGGTCTTCGTCACGTAGCCTCGGGCCCCCGCCCGGATCACGTCGATCACGTCCTCCGCCGCGTCCGACACCGACAGCGCCAGGAAGCGGACGTCGGGCAGCTCGGGGGCGACCGCCCGGATCACGGCCCCGCCGCCCCCGCCCGGCATGTGGACGTCGAGCAGCACCACGTCGGGGTTCGTGCTCCTGATGCCCGCGACCGCCGAGAGCGCGTCACCGGCGTCACCGACGATGTCGAACTCCTCCTCCCGTAGCTCCGAGCGGACCCCCGACAGGAACAGCCGGTGGTCGTCGACCAGGAAGACGCGGATCCGCGCCTCGCTCACGGCGCCCGCCGGGGGAGGCGCAGCTTCACCTCGGCCCCCTCGCCGACCCTGCTCTCGACCGCCGCCGTGCCCCCGACCCGTTCCATGCGACCGACGATGGAGTCCGCGATGCCGCGGCGGTCTTGTGGAACGGCTCCCGGGTCGAAGCCCTTGCCCTGGTCCCGCACGAACGCCGACACCTGCTCCGGTTCCACCTCGACGTACACCGAGATGGTGTCGACGCCGGCATGCCTGGCCGCGTTCATCGCCGCCTCGCCCGTGGCCTGCACGAGGGACTGGACCCGCTCGTCGAGCGGGCAGTCGCCCACCACGACCGCCTCGACCGGCACGTGGTGCAAGCGCTCCACGCGGCCGGCCATCTCTTCGATTGCGGTGCTCAGGAGGTCGTGGGCCGCCGGACCGGACCGCCCGTACAGCCAGGCCCGGAGCTCCCGTTCCTGGCCCCGGGCCAGCGTGACCATCTCCTGCGGTGTGGCGGCTCGCTGGATGAGGGCCAGGCTCTGGAGGACGGAGTCGTGCAGGTGCGCGGCCATATCGGCGCGCTCCTCGGACCGGATTCGCTCGCGGCGCTCGTCCGCCAGCTGTCGCGCCAGCCGCCACACCCACGGACCCAGGATGAGCCCGAGCCCCGTGACGGTGACGACGACCGCGAAGACGACGTTGCGAAAGGCGACGAGAGCGTTGTTCGCCGCCAGGAACGCCGCCATGCCGCCGGCGATGAGGATGCCCCCCGGTAGGATCCGGGGCCGGGACAGCCGGCCCGTCAGCGCGCCCTCCACCGGGAACCGGGGGACGCGGGACGCCACCCGGGCGAACCGGGCCCGGCCGGCGTCGTCGGCCCGGGTCCAGATCAGCGCGGACCCGAACGCCCCCAGGGCGACCGGCCACACCACGGCGTCGCCGAACCACACGCCGGCCTCGCGGAGCAGGAGCAGCGCCCCCACCACCACGAGGGCGAATGCCGCGGTCTTCTCCACGTTGTCGCGCCGGCTCGCCGGCCCGGCCGCGATCCCGGCGACGGAGGTCTCGCCCGAGTCGCCGCCGTCGGGGGACTCCGGCGCGAACGCCCACAGCACCAGGTACACGACCACGCCGACGCCTCCGGCGAAGGCCAGGACGACGAAAGCGAGGCGGACCACGACCGGGTCGATGCCCAGGCGGTCCCCGACGGCCGCCGCGACACCCGCGACGATCCGGTCGGCGCGGCTTCGCCGCAGCCCCAGCGCGAGCTGCCGGCGCAGATGCCTGGGCCCGCCCGCGGGGCGAGGAGTGCCGTCCGGGGCGCTCGGGCGCGGGGTCGTCGTGCTGCTGATGCGGTCTCCTTCGAGGCCAGGGGCCGCTCGGCCCGTGGCCCGATGGTGCCACAGCGACCCGCCGCGGGACCACCGGTGATGTCCCCGAGACCGGCGGCCCGCGTCTCGGGGTTCTTTCAGGGGGATCCCCGATGTGGTGGAAGCGGCGGGCGGCGATCATGGGCCACATGAACGACCACTCCGACGTCGGCACCGAAGCTCCCCCGGCCCAGCCCGGCCACGTCAAGCGCCTGTACCGCCGGATGGACACGAAGATGATCGCCGGGGTCGCGGCCGGCGTCGCCGACTACTTCGACGTCGATCCCACCCTCGTGCGGATCGGCTTCGTCATCGCCGCGTTCCTCGGGGGGGTCGGCGTGCTGGCATACGGCGTGGCGTGGATCCTGGTCCCGCCCTCGTTCGAGCAGTCCACGCCGGGGGAGAGCTTCGTCCGGCGCCTGAAGGCGGCTCCGTCGTGGTTCGGGATCGCGCTGCTCGCGGTCGGGGTCGTGCTGCTGACCCAGGCGTACGGGCTGATGAGCCCGCCGGTGGGGTGGGGCATCGCGCTGGTGATCCTCGGCGTCCTGCTGTTCCGCCACGCGTCGACACGCGAGGTGGGGACCGGACCGGTCCCGCCGCCACCGCCGCCGGGACCCGGTGGACTTCCGGCGCCACCTCCTCCGCCCCCTCCGGCCTCGCCGATGGGGTTCGAGCCAGTCGAACGGGGCCTCGCTCCGCCGCCGGCGCCGCCGGGTGGGATGTGGGTTCCCGCCCCGGCCCCCGCCTCCGCCCGGGTCCGCCGTCCCCGGGACCGGTGGCTGTGGTGGGCCACCCTCGGGGCGGCGCTGCTCGCCGTCGGCGTGGCGGCGCTGCTGGCCAACGCGGGCGTGGTGGACGTCGGTGTGCGCGGATACGTGTCGCTGGCCCTGGCGGTCCTCGGCCTGGGGCTGGTGGGGGGGGGGTGGTGGGGACGGTCCCGCGGGCTCATCGTGCTGGCCCTGCTGCTGACCCCGGTGGTGCTGCTGGCGAGCCTGGTGAACGTGCCGTTCCAGGGCGGCGTGGGCGAGCGGTTCTACGGGCCTCGCGTGGTGAGCGACCTCCGTCCCGCGTACCGGCAGGTGGCCGGGCGCATGGTCCTGGACCTCTCCGGTCTCCGCCTGGGAACGGAAACCGCCTCGCCGATCCACCTCGACGCGACGATGGTGGCCGGATCCATCGAGGTGATCCTGCCGCGAGGGGTGCGCGCGTCCGTCCATGCGAAGGCCGGCGCCGGCCAGCTCGTCCTCCTCGGCATCCATTCGGACGGCCTGAACATCGATGAGCAGCGCGCGGCCGGCCCGGTGGCCGGCGGAGACCTCGACATCGATCTCCAGGTCTCGTTCGGCCGGATCGTCGTGTACCGAAGTTAGGGGGGTAGCGATGCGACGCCACGTCTTCGATCCCGTCTCGTTCGTGTTCGGCATGGTCTTCGCCACGATCGGGCTGGCCTTCCTGACCGGCCGGGTCGACCTCGGCGACCTGCACCTGGGGTGGATCTGGCCCGTCCCGCTCATCGCGCTGGGGCTCGCGTTGCTGCTGACGGCGCACCGGCGCGACGCCCGGCCGGACGCACCTGCCGTGGCCTCGCCGCCGCCGGCCGAGCCGGAAGACACTCCGGCGGACGAGGAGCCCACCGATTCAGTGCCGGCCTCCGACCGCGAACCGGCCTCCGACTGACCGAATTCGGACCTCCGGATGGTTGTCGTTCGGCCCACCGTCGTGTATCAACGACGGTCCGAACCCTTCTCCTGTGAGGTCGTCATGTCATCGAATCGCTTCCCACCCCGGCTCCGTGCCGCGGTGCTGCTCGCGTCCGCCACGCTCGTCGCCGCCGTCGGCACGATCCAGCCTGCCGTGGCCCGGCCCGAGGGCAAGCCCGCGTCCGGGCCGGAGAACGGACGGATCGCGTTCGTGAGCGGCCGGGACGGCCAGGCCGAGATCTACGCCATGAACCCCGACGGATCGGGGCCGGTCAACCTCACGAACAGCCTGGCCGACGACATCAACCCCGCGTGGTCCCCCGACGGCACGGAGATCGTGTTCGTCTCGAACCGCGACGGCGGGAACAGCGACCTCTGGGAGATGAACGCCGACGGCTCGGACCCCCATCAGCTCACCGCCGACGAATGGGTCGACTCGTGGCCGTCGTTCTCCCCCGACGGGAAGCACGTCGTCTTCGGCAGCAACCGGGACTTCGAGCACGACACCGACCAGCAGCTGTACGTGATGGACGCCGACGGCTCGAACGTGAAGCGGCTGACCAACGACGGGTCCCTCGACGACGAGGCCTCCTACTCGCCGGACGGCTCGAGGATCGTGTTCATGTCCTTCCGCGACGGCCAGCCCGAGATCTACACGATGAACGCCGACGGCAGCCACCAGACGAACATCACCGACAACGACGCCTACGACCAGCACCCCGTGTGGTCCCCGGACGGGAAGACGATCGCCTTCGAGACCAACCGTGACGAGGACCAGGAGATCTACACGGTGAACCCGGACGGCACCGACCCCGTCAACTTCACCAGGAGCCACTCGACGCGCGAGGACTACCCCGAGTTCTCCCCGGACGGGACGAAGATCCTGTTCACCAGCACGGCCGGTGCGCTTCCGGGGTCGCGGCCGGCGGACCTCCCGTTCCCGGACGACCGGGTCTGGGTGGCCAACTTCCCCCTGGGAGGAAACGCCGCGCCGCTGGAGGCCGATCGGGCCAACCAGCCGGCGTGGGGAACCGCGCCGCACACGATCGACGTGGGCCTGGCCGATCCGCCCGACCTGGGACCGCTGCCCATGGAATCGGGGAAGCGCCTGGCCTACCGGGTGACCAACCTGGGGACTGAGGACGCCCTCGACGTGAAGGTCGTGGCCACGCTGCCGCACCTGCTCCAGTTCCGCCACAGCCGCATCTGCACGGCGGCCGGCACGGCGGTGACCTGCGAGCTCGGCTCGCTGTCACCCGGCCAGACCGTGAGCGTGGGCTTCCGCGTGCACATCCGCCGTCTGGCCAAACGCCTGGACGGGAAGGTGGTGCACGTCGACGTCGCCGTGACCACGTCCGGGCACGACAACGTCCCGGGGAACGATCACCAGACGCAGCAGGTGACAGTGTTCCGGCCGCTGCATCAGCGGTCGGCGAGACGGTAGATCAGCTTCAGCGCGGAGTAGGTCGGCGAGAAGCTGACGACCTTCACGTCGACCAGCCCCGCCTCGAGCGCGGCGTCCCGGACGTCGTTCTCGTTGATGGCCTTGCTGCCCTTCGGCCACACGACCCAGATCGCGCCGTCCTTCGCGATGAAGTCCCGGTGGGTGTGCAGCCGGGGCAGGTCCTCCCGCCGGTCCATGCCCACGAACATGAGGTCCGCCCGCGCCCGGCGATGCCCCAGGCGGACGTCGGCGTCGCGCTCGAGCAGCTGCCGCGCGAAGTCCGGTTCGTCGATCCCGAGGACCGACACGCGATGGCCGGCCTTCACGCCGAGCTTGTCCAGGAGGGGTTTGGTCGACGGCGCGTCGTCTCGGGCCACGGCTGCGGCACGGTACCACCGGAGTTGACAGCCCCGGGTGCGAACGGAGGATGGGATCCGCCGTGACGACCATGCGCGCCGCGTTCGTGCGGGAGCACGGGGGGCCGGAGGCTCTCGAGTACGGGGAGATCGAGCGCCCGGAGCCGGAGCCCGGGGAGATCCTGGTCCGGGTGGCCGCGTGCGCGCTGAACCACCTCGACATCTTCGTGCGCCGGGGCATGCCCGGGGTCCGCCTGGCGCTGCCGCACGTCCCGGGGGGCGACATCGTGGGGTGGGTCGAGGAGGCCGGGGACGAGCAGGGGAGCCGGCTCGTGGGAGCGCTCGTGCTGCTCGACCCCAGCGTGGGGCGAGGCACGCTGGGCGAGCACGAGTGGGGCGGCCTGGCGGAGTACGTGGTCGCCCTGGTCGACAACGCCATCCCCCTGCCGCATCCCACCGGTGGCCTCGCGCGGTACGCCGCGCTTCCCGTGGCGTACGGAACGGCGCGGCGGATGCTCTTCCGCCGAGCCAGGCTGAAGAGCGACGAGACCGTCGTCGTCCTGGGAGCGGCGGGCGGGGTCGGTGTGGCGTGTGTGCAACTGGCCCGGCGGGCCGGGGCGACGGTCATCGCCTGCTCGTCCTCCCCGCAGAAGCTGGCCCGCCTGCGCGCCCTCGGCGCCTCCGAGACGGTGAACACGTCGACCGAGGACTTCAGCGAGCGCGTGTGGGAGCTGACCGACCGCCGGGGGGCCGACGTGGTGGTGGACTACCTGGGGCGCGACACGTGGCCGGGGTCGATCCGGTGCACGCGTCCGCAGGGGCGGGTGGTGACCTGCGGGGCGACCACCGGCCACGAGGTCGCCACCGACCTGCGATACGTGTGGACGAGAGAGCTCGAGATCGTTGGATCCGACGGATGGACCCGCGAGGACCTCGAGCGGCTGGTGGACGACGTGGCCCGGGGCGAGCTCGATCCGGTGGTCCACGACGTGGTGTCGCTGTCGAGGGTGCGGGACGCGGTCGCGGAGCTCGAGGAGCGTCGCGCGTTCGGCAAGGTCGTGGTCGTCCCGGACGGGGTGGACCTGGACGGGCACTGAGCCGGTACGCTGGGGCCATGGCCCCTTCCCCGGACCTGGCCTGGCAGCCCTCGCTCCTCGCGGTCGGTGAGACCGTCGCCATCGATCCGTCCCTCGGCTGCCTGGAGCGGATCCACCTGGACGAGCAGGCGTGGGTCGATCACGCGCCGGCGTGGGTGTCGGCCGCCGACCGGCTGTTCGAGGAGGTACTGTCCGGCCGCGATTGGGGGCAGCGGTCGCGGCGGATGTACGACAAGACCGTCGTGGAGCCCCGCCTCACCTCCTCCTGGAACCTCTACGGCGGCGAGCCGCTCGAGCCGCCGGTCCTGGAGGAGATCCGTCTCGCCCTCGGCGGCCGTTACGGCCGCGTGTTCGACTCGGCGGGGTTCAACCTGTACCGGGACGGCCGGGACAGCGTGGCGTGGCACGCCGACCGGCTCACGAAGGAGATCGAGGACCCCATCGTGGCGCTGGTGTCCCTCGGCGAGCCCCGGAGGTTCCTCCTCCGGCCGAAGGGGGGCGGGAAGTCGCGGGCGTTCTGGCTGGGGCAGGGCGACCTCCTGGTCACCGGCGGCCTGACCCAGCGGACGTGGGAGCACAGCGTCCCCAAGGTCGCGGTGGCCGGCCCCCGTATCAGCCTGGCCTACCGCCACAACCTCGACGTGAAGGCGTACGCGGGGAAACGGGCGGTCCAGGCCGCCGATCGCTGAACTTCCCGTCCAGCCTCCCCGGTCGTGTCACCGCCCCGGGCTATCCTGTCCTTCGATGCAGGCTGCCCCGAGGACGCCCGTGGGAGGGGACGGGCTCCCCCCGAACGGCGCCGGCTCCGTCGTGGAGCTCCTGTCGGCGCCCGACCTCGCCGACTCCCGAGGGCTCGACGAGGCCGCGTCCTTCGTCGTCGAGCTGCTCGAGCGCCCGGCGTCCGACATCCGGGTCACCGAAGGCCAGCTGGGGCTGGGCGAGGAGCTCGTGGTTCCGGGCCACCCCGACGCATTCGAGCTCCGAGCGCTGGCGCCCGTGGATGCGGGCACGGTGTGGGCGGTCGACGGCGGCTCGTGCCTGCTGGCCGACGGCCGGTCGTTCCAGGTCGGCGCGTACCGGGCCGGTCGGGTCCGGTTCCGGGACGGCCGGACCGACCTCGTCGAGTCGCCCCCGCTCGCCGTGCGGGCCCTCAGCTCGGACGAGATCGCGGCCGTCGCGCGGTCGGTGTTGACGGAACTGTGCGGGGAGGCGCCGGAGCAACTGCCCGAGCTCCCCCGGCCCCTCGACGCCCTCCGGGAGTGGGCGGAATGGGCGGAGGTGGCGCGAACGGTGCGGGAGGCCTCCGCCGGCGACCTCGTGCTGGTCGACGGGTCGCTCCACGGCGGGCCGCTCGTGCCGCCGCAGGTGGTCCGCATGGTCCACCGCGAGGCGCTCGAGCGCGAGGTGTCGCTGGCCGGCGTGGTCAAGGCGTCGACGCTGTTCTGGGGCCGGAACGCGCCCCTGGTGACGCTGCTGAAGCGCCGGGGGGACCGCGAGCTCGGCGCCGTGCCGTGGGCCGCTCGGATCTCAACCGACCCCAAGTTCGGCCGGCTCTACGTCGGCGAGATCTTCGTCGCCCACTTGGCGCCGACGGCTTCCTATGCCTTCCGGGTCGACGTGGCCCGGGGGCCGGTCGACGCGCACGACGTCCTGGGCCGGATGGTCGGCGGGTCCGACGACTCCGCCTTCGTCGGCTACCCGTATCCCCTGGCCCGGGCGCACCAGGCGGCGCGCGTCAGCGGCTACGCGGTGGCGGACCTCCGGCGGTCGTTCCGCCAGGCGCTGACCCGCCACGGGATGTCCGACGACGACGTCGAGGTGCTGTTCCAGGACTTCCACGAGGTGCTGAACCGGAGCTGAGCCATGGACCGACACGACGAACCCCCCGCCCACCCTTCGCCGCCCCCGCCGGACCACGACTACAGGGGCCGCGTCTTCGGCCGGAGCGTGCTCGAGGCCGCGTTCCGCTCGTTCTACGGGACCGACCTGTTCCTGGGCGAGCTGCTGGTGGGGGAGGACCCCGAGCGGGCCCGGCGGTTCCTGTTCCGGATCATCGACGTGACGTACGGGTCGGACTCCTCCGATCCGAACTGGGCCGAGCGCACGGCCGGAGCCCACATGGCCGGCGACGTGGCGGGGACGCCGTACCGGCTCCACGACCCCGAGCAGCGCCTGTACAAGGTGGCCACGTGCGCGCCGCTCGGCTACATCGACCCGGCCGGCGAGTTCCGCAAGCCGAAGTCGCTCCCGGCGCAGTTCGCCCGGGTGACGGCGCCGTCGGCGCAGGACTTCGCGTTCCTCCGCGAGCGCATGGGCGACCTCCGGATCGGGCTCCTCCGCTCCGGCGAGGACGCCATCGACCTCGAGGTGGGGATCCGCGGCGACACGCTGACCTCCCACGTCGGCGTGTTCGCCACCACCGGCATGGGGAAGTCCAACCTGATGAAGGTCCTGGCCGGACAGGTCCTCGCCTCCCGCGGCCGGTACACCTTCCTGCTGTTCGACCCCCACGGCGAGTACCTGGAAGGGGGAAGCGGCTCGCGGCGCGGCCTCCGCCACCACCCATGGGCGGCGGACCGGTTGAAGGTGTATGCGACGCGGGCGGCCGGGGCAGCGGCCACGTCGCTGCGGCTGTCGCTGGCCGAGCTGACCCTGGGCGACCTCCAGACGGCCTACGAGTGGACGAACGCGCAGGAGGACGCCATCTACCGCCTGGTCCGGTTCTTCCGCGAGGAGTGGATCGTGCGGGTGGGGGAGGAGCCGGACGTCCAGACGCTGGCCGAGCAGCTCGGCGTGGCCACCAGCACGCTCCAGGTGGTGCAGCGCCGGGCCCAGCGCATCCTGGACCTGCCCTGCGTGAGCCGCGACCCGACCCAGCCGTCCCTGTCGGGCCGGATCGTCGACGAGCTGGCGAACGGGTACTCCGTGCTGGTCGACTCCTCCGGGCTGTCGTCGATGGAGGAGATCCTGGTGGCCTCGGTGATCACCCGGCGGCTGCTGGACGAGTACTCCACCGCGAACCTGGAGGACCGCGATCGCTTCGAGGCACTGCCGCCGACCCTCGTCGCGCTGGAGGAGGCCCAGCGGGTCCTGTCCCGGGTCAAGCGCTCGGACGAGAACGTCTTCCCCCGTGTGGCCCGGGAGGGCCGGAAGTTCAAGGTCGGGCTGTGCGCGGTGTCGCAGCAGCCCAAGCTCATCGACGACGAGCTGCTGTCGCAGTTCAACACGTTCTTCGTCCTGGGCCTGGCGGACGAGCGCGACCGGAACATCCTGCGGGGCTCGTCGAAGCAGGACATCTCCGACCTGGGCCCGGAGATCCAGACCCTCATGCCCGGCGAGGCCATCGTCACGAACGTGGAGGCGCCCTTCGCCATCCCGGCCCAGGTGTTCCTGTACGAGGACTACCTGAAGTCGGTCGCCGGCCCCTCGCCGCTCCCCGAACGCCCCGCCGGAGCGTCGAAGGGGTTCGCGGACTGATGGTGCGGACGGCCTGATGCCTCGGCTCGTCGCGCTGGGGGACGCCCACCTGGGGCGCAGCCACCTCGTGCACCTCCGCGACGACGAAGGACGGAACGAGCGGGAGGAGGACTTCCTCCGCTCGTTCGAGTGGGCTGTCGAGAAGACCATCGAGCTCGAGCCGGACGGCTTCCTGTGGCTGGGTGACGTCTTCGACCACGCCCGGCCCACCTACCGGACGTTCGCCCACGTGTTGGCCGCCCTCCAGCGGCTCGCGGACGCCGGGCTCCGCGGCGTCGCCATCTCCGGGAACCACGACACGCCGCGCGTGCGCGGCACCGGCTCGCCGTACGACGCGCTGGAGCGCGTCTTCCCGAACGTCGCGTTCGCCTGGCGCATGGAGGCCGTGGCCGCGGATGTGGCCGGCGTCCGCGTCCATGCCGCCCCCCAGACCCTCTCGGTCGCGGACTTCAAACAGCAACTCGACGCCGCCGCGGGCGCCGTGGACGCCGCCGCCGCCAACCTCCTCGTCGCCCACGTCGCCCTGACGTCGCTGCCACTCCGCGCCTACCGCGACATCAACGAGCTGGAGGTCGAGGAGGGCGCGTTCGACCGGCGCTTCGACCTGGTGGTGCTGGGCCACTACCACGCCCAGCAGAAGGTCTCGAAGCGGACGTGGTACGCAGGCTCCACCGACACGTTCTCGTTCGCCGACTCCCCGGACTCGCCGAAGGGCCTCGTCGTCGTGGACACGGACTCGGGGCGCGTCGAGCACGTGGTGAACCCGAACACCCGCCCCCTGGTCACGTGGAGCGTCCGGGCCGCCGGGCTGTCGGCCGGCGAGCTCGTCGACGCCGTCGAGGCCGCGGCGACAGGCACGCCGGAGGGCGCCATCGCCCGCGTGTTCCTGAACGAGGTCGACCCGGCCGCCTACCGGCAGGTGGCGAACGAGCAGTTCCAGGAAGCCGTCCCCGCGGCGCGGTTCGTCCAGGTGGAGCCCGACTACGGGGCGGAGGCGCTGGCGGTGCAGGGCGGGCCGAGGATCGGCTCGATCGAGCAGGAGTGGTCCGCCTACGTCGAGATGCAGGACCTGGCCGGCCTGGAGCGCGAGCGAGTGGTGGCGCTCGGCGCCCGGTTCCTGACCGAGGCCCGGGGCGAGACCGTATGAGGGTCCTCGAGCTCTCGCTCCGGAACTATCGGGTGTTCGAGCAGGTCGACCTGGAGCTCCCCTCCCGCGTCATCGGCATCTTCGGCGCCAACGGATCCGGGAAGAGCTCCCTCGTCGAGGCCATCGGCTTCGCCTGCTACGGCGTCGACGCGGCTCGGACGAAGAAGCACGAGATCCGCACGCAGGGGCTGCTCACGGACTGCGAGGTCCGGATGGCCTTCGAGCACGGCGGGCAGCAGTACGAGGTCCGCCGGGCCA
>WNGA01005857.1_pt1 | contig 17671 bp, 15 predicted proteins | sample 5400061 | NCBI WGS metagenome assembly WNGA01 (sample SAMN13153366, study PRJNA577476) | soil metagenome | isolation source: 100 cm soil or saprolite under grassland replicate 2 | place: USA:California | collected 2016-06-15 | reverse complement strand
ACGCGGTCGTCGTCGATCTCACGGCGCGCAACTACGACCCGATCGCAGCGATCGAGCAGGCCGCCGCGGCCGGGCGCCGCGTCCTGGCGGTCGGCCAGCACGACGACGCCCAGCAGCGCAAGCGGGCATTGGCGGCCGGGGCCGAACGGGTCTACGCCTACCGCAAGCTATTCGAGGACGGCCCGGCAACGCTGGCGGCGTGGCTCGGTCCCGATGCGCTCGGCATCCAGGAGGGTTACGGATGACGGATATCGCCGCCCATCCGGCCATAGCCGCGTCGCGCTATGCCGAACGCCTGGAAGCCGCCACACGTCTGATCGAGGACCAAGGCCTCGGCGCGCTGCTCGTTGGCGTCGGGCCGGACCTGCGCTACCTGACCGGATACGTGGCCATGCCGCTCGAGCGCCTGACGATGCTCGTGGTTCGGGCCGGCGCCCCGGTCGTCCTGGTCGTCCCCAGGCTCGAAGCCGATCCGGCCCGCCGATCCCCGGCCGTCGATTCGGGTGCCGTGGAGGTCGTCACCTGGGAGGAGACGGCGGATCCATACGAGCTCGTGGCGGCGGCCGCCCGGCTCGACGGCGCAGGTCAGCGGGTCCACCGATCGACGACCGTCGCCGTCAACGACACGCTCTGGTCGAGTCATCTGCTCCAATTGCAGTCGGCTCTGCCGGCCACCCAGTTCGAACGCGCATCGGCCGTCACCCGCGAGCTGCGCATGATCAAGGACGCCGACGAGATCGCGCTGCTCCGGCTTGCGGCGCATGCCGCCGACAGGGTTGAGGACCAGATCGCGGCAGGGCGCCTGGTGGGCCGGACCGAGGCCGACGTCGCTCGCGAGACACGCGAGCGGCTCATCGCGGAGGGTCACGAGCGCGCGGACTTCGCGATCGTGGCCTCGGGACCCAACGCAGCGTCGCCCCACCACGAAGCCTCCGATCGCGTCATCCAGGCGGGCGAGCCGATCGTGCTCGACATCGGCGGCTTCCGGGACGGCTATGCCAGCGATACGACTCGAACGCTGTGGCCCACCGGGGGCGATCCGTCCCGAATGCCGGAGCCGGAGTTCCTGGCGGCCTTCGATGTCCTCCACCGGGCCCAGGCGGCGGCGACCGCGACCGTGCGGCCGGGCGTGGCGGTCGAACGGATCGACGCCATGGCTCGCGCGATCATCACCGAGGCTGGCTACGGCCCGAACTTCATCCATCGAACGGGCCACGGTATCGGGCTGGAGGTCCACGAGGAGCCCTATCTGGTCTCAGGAAATGCCGAGCCCCTCCAAGCCGGCATGGCCTTCAGCATTGAGCCGGGCATCTACGTCGAGGGCCGCTGGGGCATGCGGCTGGAGGACATCGTGGTGTGCGGCTCCACCGGGCCCGAATCGCTCAATCGATCTGCGCTCGACCTGCGAGTCGTCGACGGCCGCTGAGGCTGCGCCCAGGAGGAGCAGCCCACTTCGCCGTGCGCGTCTGGGGACCACCCCTTCTGCGCGATGCGCGTCAGGGCATGTTCCCGACCTCTTCGGACGAACTGACATCGAGTTGCCCCGAAGATATGCCCTGGGCGCATGCGGACGAATCGGCTCGCACCCGCCCGGAGCCGCGGCACGGCCATGCACTCGCACCGCAGCAGGGGCGGGCGGTCGGCGCGGGAGGTAGAATGCCGCCACCGGTGCGACCGAGCACTGACGCACCCCGAACCGACCTGGATCCGCATGTCTGCCACAACCCGCGGCGAGCCCTCGCCGCGATCCCTCGCCCAAGGGCGGTCCGCGTCTCCGGCCGCGACCGTACGTACGAGATGAGCCGTCGCCATCGCGAACGCGGTCACGGCCGATCGCATCGATCGGATGCCACCCATGGTGGCCTGTCTCGTCACGTCCCGGCGCCTCCGCTCCAGGGCCCGGCGCCTTCGGTCCAGGGACCGGCGCCTTCGCTTCAGAGACCGGCGCCTCCGCTCCAGGGCCCGGCGTCGCCGCCTCCTGGCCCCGTGTCGCCGCCTCCTGGCCCCGTGTCGCCGCCTCTTGGCCTGGCGGCCTCACCACCGCCCCTGGCTGTTCCGCTTCAGGCGCCCGTGGTCGTGCCTTCGTCTGGGCCTGTTGTTGCGGGCGAGCGCTTCGCGAGCGACGCGGCGCCGGTAGAGGGGACTCCCGACCCAGCATCGGGTGGCGAGCAGGCCGGGCCCAACGCCCGGCTCAATGGCGGCTCATGCACGCCGGCCCAGCTTCGCCGCTTCATCAAGAGCCGTGCGTGGGTCCCGATGCATGAGCTTCGTCGCCGGTTTGCCATCAACGGCTCCGAGGACGAGATGACCCTGGTGGAAGTTGACGGCAGCGGCCTTTTCATCGGCTTGCCCGACCGCGAGGGTCGCATCCTCGGCGACCTCCTCCGGGGCGGCGAGGTGGGCTTCGAGCTGTCACAGGATCCTGCCTCACCGGTCGTCGTTGGTGTCTATCCGATGCGACCGGTGCCGCGGCCCTAGGTCGGCAACAGAACCCCCTCGCGGGCCAGCAATTCCCGCTTGATCGCCAGGCGCTGCTCGCGGCTGCCCCACCTGTCACCGCCGTACCCGCCGAGCGTGCCGTCCCCGGCGATCACGCGATGGCATGGGATCACGAGCCCGATCGGGTTGCGACCGACCGCCCCGCCGACGGCACGTGCCGCCCCTGGGGCGCCGATGCGCCGAGCCAGCCGGCCGTAGCTCGTCGTCTCGCCGAACGGAACCTGGCGAACGGCCTCGAGCACCCGGCGATCCCAGGCCGTCCCGGTTCGCAGGTCGATCGGCACCTCGTCGAAGGCCGCCCGCTCTCCCGAAAGGAACGCCGCGAGCGCGGCAGCGGCACGATCGAGGACGTCGCGCGCGGGGGATCGCACCTGGGATCGAGCCTGGGAGGCCATCGCCTCGACCGGCGATCCCATCGCCGCCTCGACCGGCGATCCCACCCGGCGACGGAGCGAGGCAACGAACGCCTCGGTCGGCGTCATGAGCTCGAGTCCGACGAGGCCGATCTCACTGGCGGCGAGATGGATCGGCCCCCACGGACCGGGCACCACGAGCCACAGGATCGGCGGCTCGAACGACGCGTCGATCACGCGCTCAGCCCTCGAGGCTCGACCAGCGCGACCGCGCTCGGCGCGCCGCGGCCAGGTTCCCCTTCCGCTCGTACGCGGCCACTGCCGCCGACGCGTGGCGAAGGGCGTCCGACGGCCGGCTGGCGCCGGCAAGCGCCTCGGCAGCCATCTCCTGGCTCCAGCCGATCATGTCGAGCTGGTCAGAGCCGGACAGGAGCGCGATTGCGTCTCGGGCCGAGGCCTCGGCTTCCGCGTGACGACCTTGTCGCGCGTGGAGCTTCGCCTCGACGCCACGCCACAGGCACTGCGACGCGATGTCGTCGGCGGCCGAGGTCTCGCGGCATTCGGCGACCAGCGCGATCGCCTCGGCATCCCGGCCCTGCCGTGCGCACAGGTCAGCGTACCGGCCCAGGAGCGTCGACGTCCCGGATCGCTCGCCGAGGGCGCGGTACTGGCCGATACCGAGGCGTAGCTCGCGCTCGGCGGCCTCGTCGTCGCCGGCCAGCCGCTCGACGTCCGAGGAAAACAGGCTGACGCCGGCCAGCAAGAGGACCAGACCCCGCTCCTGCCGCTCGACCCGGGCCGACCGATACATCACCCGGGCTTCCTCGTAGCGTCCGATCCTGGCCAGGAGACCGGCGATCCGCGGATCCCCTCCCGCGACAGGGTGCGCCCGGCCGGCGGTCGCCCTGATCTCCAGGATCCGGCCGACCGCCTCCCGAACCGGCGTCGGCCCGAAATAGAGCGCGCTCGGAATCCACGTGCGAAGATCGTCGACCTCGCGGCCGGCCTCGGCGGCGAGGGCGTGGTCGAGTGCCTGCAGCCACGCCGCCTCTGCCGCTGCCCATTGGCACCGATTGCGAGACACGTCTCCCCGGAGCCGCCAGGCTCGCGACAGCCCCAGCTCGTCGCCGGCCGAGGCGAACGCCGCCCGCGCCTCATCGGCAGCGGTCAGCGTCTCCTCCGCACGGATCGACGGATCCACCTTGTCCCGGACGGCGATAGCGGCCAGGCGCGCGTGCCACGTTCCGGGAACGTCGCCGCGTGCCTCGGCGGCAGCGAGGGCGGCCGCGGCGGACGCCGCGGCCGCATCCAGCTCGCCGACCGCGAACTGGGCCGCCGACATCTCCACCAGGCGCATCGGTCGGGCTCGCCTGTCGGGCGCCGTCAGGTCCGTCGATCGAGACAACAGGTGCGCGGCGGCCTGGGCGTCGCCTCGGTCACGCGCCTTCAGGGCGACGGCCCAGAGCAGGTCGCTCGCCCGGCGGGCCATCGCCGCCGCCGCGTCGCTGTTGGGCATCAGCTCGGCTCGATAGCGGGCCGCTTGCTCCAGGTGATAGGCGATGATTTCCTCGAACTCCGGGCGGTCCCCGGCGGTCCGCTCGAGCCAAGCCGCGAAACGCTCGTGGAGGTCCGCCCGCTCGTCCTTGGGCATCCCCCCGTAAGCGGCGTCGCGGATCAGAAGGTGCCGGAATCGATAGGCCTCGTCCGAGGAGCCTGGCTGAAGGTCGGGCCTGATGAGCTCCTTGCGGACCAGGTTGAGCAGGCTGCCGGGCACGGCCGGCCGCTCGTCGTCCGGTGTCAGCTCGGCCACTGCGCCGCGCGAGAACTGCTTGCCGACGACCGACGCGCGCTCGATCGCGCTCCGTTCGCGCCGGGCCAGACGATCCAGCCGTGCTGCGATGAGGGCGGCGATGGTCGGTGGGACGACGAGATCGGCCAGATCGCCGACCGGTACCCAGCCGTCGCTGGTGGGCCGCAGCCGGCCGTCGTCGACCAGCATCGCCACCAGCTCTTCCACGAACAGCGGGTTCCCTTCACCCGCTTCCACGATCCGCCGGGCGGCGACATCCGGCATCTGCCAGCCGCCCAGCAGGTTCGCCGCAAGCCTGCCGCTGTCCTCGGCCGAGAGCGGCTCGAGCAGCGTCGTCGTAGCGTTGCGCCTGCCGCCACTCCAGTTCGGACGAGCCTCGAGCAGCTCGGGTCGGGCCATGCAACAGAGCAGGATCGGAGCTCGGCGACTCCAGTCCGCGACGTGCTCGATGAGGTCCAGGAGGCTCGATTCTGCCCAGTGGAGGTCGTCGAACACGACGATCAGCGGGCGCCGGGCCGCCAACGTCTCGTAGAGGCGCCGGGTGGCCCAGGCGATCTCCTCCGCCCGGGCCGGTGCCTCGCCTGCCATGCCCAGCGCCCCGAGCAGCCCGTCCGCGATCGCCGCGGCGCGATCCTGACCGGTCAGCATTCCGGTCAGCCGATCTCGGGCGGCCGCGGCGCCGGTCGTGTCGGCGATCCTGGCCGCCGCCCGGATCGTCTGGGTCACCGGCCAGTAGGTGATGCCGTCGCCATATGGCAGGCACCGCCCGCGCAGGATCGTCGCCTCCTCGCGGGCCGATTGCAGGAACTCCCGGACGAGCCGGCTCTTGCCCACCCCGGCGGCGCCCAGGACCGTCATGAGCTGGCAGCTGGGGCCGGAGCGAGATCGCTCGAAGGCCTCGCGCAGGAGCCTGATCTCACGCTTGCGGCCGACGAGTGGCGAGTTGAGCCGGCCGGCAATCGGTTGGGCTCGTTGTGCCACCGCCAGCAGGCGATGGGCAAGGATCGGCTCGGCCTTGCCCTTCACGGTCAGTGGCGGGAGAGCCTCGGTCGTCACGGCGCCGCGAACGAGCCGCACGGTCGTCGCTCCCAGCAGGATGTCGCCGGCTCGCGCGACCTGCTCGAGCCGGGCGCCGACGTTGACGGCGTCGCCGGTCACGAACGTGCCGCCGGCCGACGGATTGCCGGTGACCACCTCGCCGGTGTTGACGCCGATCCGCACCGAAAGCCGGAGGCGCCACAGGCGCTCGAGCTCGACGTTCAGCCCTTCGAGCGCGGCCCGCATGTCGGCCGCCGCGCGCACGGCCCGGAGCGCGTCGTCCTCATGTGCCACCGGCAGGCCGAAGACGGCCATGATCGCGTCGCCGACGAACTTCTCGACCGTTCCGCCGTGGCGCTCGATGACCACTCGCATCGCGCCGAAGTAGCGGTCCAGGACCCGCCGGACGGTCTCCGGGTCGAGCCGCTCGCCGAGCCCGGTCGAGTCGGCCAGGTCGCTGAACAGGATCGTGACGGTTCGGCGAGTCTCCCGGACCGCAACCCCCGGACCGGTCGATTCGGTCGGCAGGCTCGCCCCGTTGCCGGCGGGAGCCGCCGCGCGGCCATCCGAGCGAACCGTGGCTCCCGCCGGCGCAAGCAGCGCGACGCCACACGCCATGCAGAACCGGGCGGCATCCGGGTTGGAGGCGGCACACGACGGGCAGCTGGCCATCGCCCTGGAGTGTACGAGGCGCGCGTCGCGCGACGGTCGGCTTCGAGGAGAGCCACGGAGCGAGAGTTACGGAGCGAGAGTTACTGAGCGGAGTTACGGAGCGAACCGCCGGAAGATCGCGACGGCATTCTGGCCACCGAAGCCGAAGCCGTTGATCATCGCCGTGCCTACCTTGGCCTGCCGCTTGACGAGCGGCACGTAGTCCAGGTCGCACTCGGGCAGGTCGGGGTTCTCCAGGTTCGCCGTCGGCGGAATCCAGCCGTCCCGGATAGCACCCAGGGCGGTGAGCGCGGAGACCGCTCCGGCGGCGCCCAGCAGGTGGCCGACCATCGACTTCGGGGAGCTGATCGGGACACGCTTCGCCCGGTCGCCGAACGCCAGCTTGATCGCGCGCGTCTCCGTCACATCGTTGAGCGGCGTGGACGTGCCGTGCGCGACGACGTAATCGATGTCCGTCGGCCCGACGTCCGCATCGCGCATCGCTCGGGTCATCGCCATCGCCGCGCCGCGGCCGGTCGGTTCCGGCGCGCTGATGTGGTACGCGTCCGCTGTGAGGGCAGCGCCGATCACCTCGGCCTGGATGAGGTCGCCTGCTCCCCGGGCGAGTGCGTGCTCGGCGGATTCGATGACGGCGCAGGCCGCCCCCTCGCCGAACAGGAAGCCGTCACGGTCCCGGTCGAACGGCCGCGACGCGTGCGTCGGGTCGTCGTTGCGCTTCGACAGGGCGCCCATGTTGCCCAGTGCGGCGAAGGCGATCGGCAGGAGGGCCGCCTCGGATCCGCCGGCGATGACGACGTCGCATTCGCCGGACCGGATCAGGCGCAGGGCGTCCTGGAACGCGATCACGCTGCTGGCGCAGGCCGCCACCTGGGTGATCACGGGGCCGGTCAGGCCGTACTTCATGCTGACCTGCGCGGCGCCCATCGAGCCCGACAAGGCCGGGATCGCGAACGGGCTCACCTGGCCGGGGCCCTTCGCGGCGAGCGTGGCAGTCCCCTCGATGACCTGCTCCATACCGCCACCGCCGGTATTGAGGACCACGGCCGTCCGGTCGCGGCGCTCCGGGCTCCAGTCGGAAAAGTCGAGACCGGATTGATGGACCGCTTCGGTTGCGGCCGCCATCGCGAAATGGATGAACCGGCTCATCCGGCGGGCCATCTTGCGGTCCATCGCGGTCGTCGGGTCGAAGTCCTTGACTTCGGCCGCAATGCGAACGTCGAATCCGGTCGTGTCGAACGACGTGATGGGGCCGCCGCCCGACATCCCCTCGAGGAGGTTGGCCCAGAAGGTGCCCGCATCGTTGCCGATCGGCGTCACGGCACCGACGCCCGTTACCACGGCGCGCCGAGCAGGATCTAGGCCGGGTGGCACGCTGGCGTCACTTCGTGCGGTTCATGGGCAGTGGGATTGTAGCGGGCGTTCGTCGTCGGCCGGCCCGCCCATCACGCCGGAGGAGCCTCGCCCACGGGCCGGCCGCCGAGCACTCGCACCTGCCCCGACCCATCACGCCGGAGGAGCCTCGCCCACGAGCCGGCCACGAATGAGGGCTCAATCCCCCTCGTAGCGGCGGAAGATGACCGCGCCGTTGTGCCCGCCGAGGCCGATGTTGTTCGACAGCGCATAGCGGACCTTCATCGGGGTGGCCTCGCTGACGACCCACAGGTCGCACTCGGGGTCGGGCTCGCGGTAGTTGATGGTGGGCGGCACGCACTGCTCGGCGACCGTCATGACGGTGGCGAAAGCCTCGAATGCACCGGCGGCTCCCATCATGTGGCCCGTCATCGACTTCGTCCCGCTGATGGCGACCTGGGGGGTGTGGTCACCGAAGACGGTCCAGATCGCCTCGGCCTCCCGCTGGTCGCCCAATGGGGTGGAGGTGCCGTGAGGGTTGATGACGTCCACCTCGTCGGCCGGGACGCCGCGGCGGTCGAGTGCCATCTTCATCGCTCGCGCCGAGCCGGCGCCGCCCGCCACCGGCTGGATCATGTCCCAGCCGTCGGCGGCCGAGCCGTAGCCGACGACCTCCGCGTAGATGTGCGCCCCGCGCGCCTTGGCCAGCTCGAGGTCCTCGAGGAAGAGCGAGCCTGCTCCCTCGCCAAGGACGAAGCCGTCCCGCGTCTTGTCGAATGGCCGCGAGACCGTTTCCAGGCCCTCGCCCGGTCGCGGCATTCCCAGGCCCCGCATGTTGCCGAAGCCCGCGTGGGCGACCTCCAGCAGCGGCATCTCCGCGGATCCGCTGATGACCGCGATGCAGTCGCCCCGGCGAATGGCCTCGGCGCCCTCGGCGACGTTGTGTGTCCCCGTGGCACAGGCGGACACGATGCAGATGTTGTGGCCGATGGCGCCCGTCTCGATCGCGATCATTCCCGACGTCGAGTCGACCAGGCCGTTGGCGATGAACGTCGGTGGAACGGCCCGCGGCCCCTTCTCCTGGAGCGTCCGCCAGCTGTCGATCATGAGCTGCTGGCCGCCCGCGCCGGAGCCGAAAACGACACCGACCTCGGTCCGGTTCTCATCGTCGATCTCGAAGCCCGAGTCGGCGACGGCCTGCTTGGCGGCGGCCACGCCGTACTGGAGGCTGACTTCCGTCCGGCGGATGGCCTTGGCATCGAGCCACTCAGTGGGGACGAAGCCTTTCACTTCGCCGGCCACCTTGGCCTCGTAGCGGCTGATGTCGAACCGGGTGATCTCGCCGAGGCCGCTCTTGCCCCGGATCAGGTTGTCCCAGGCGGTCTGCTTGTCGTTGCCGACGGGGCTGATGACGCCGAGTCCGGTGACGACGACGCGACGTGAATAGTCGGGCTTGCGCACGGTGGTTGTGGCTCTCCAGGCTCTTTGGGGTGACGGTCAGGCCGTGGCGGCCGTCGCGAACGCGACGGCCAACCGATCCGGCGCAGCGGGGTCGTCGGTCGGGATCGCCTCGACGTCCGGCGCGATCCGCTTGATGAGGCCGCACAGCACACGGCCCGGGCCGATCTCGAGGAACGTGTCCACACCTTCGCCGGTCATGCGCTCGATCGCGGCGACCCAGTCCACGCCGGTCGTGAGGTGATCGACCAGCTCGGCTCGGCACGAGTCGGCGGTCGCGAGCGTTTGGGCGTCGGCGTTGGCCAACAGCGGCGGACTTGGATCCTGGAAGGGGACGCCCGTGAGGACGGTTTGCATCCCCGCGGCTGCTTCGGCCATCAGTGGGGAGTGAGCCGCCACGCTGACCGGCAGCTCGATGGCCCGGCGGGCGCCCAGCTCGCGGGCGATCGCGAGCGACGCCTCCACGGCCGGGCGCTCGCCGCTGACGACGATCTGGCCCGGCGAGTTGCGGTTGGCAATGCCAAACGTCCCGTGGACGCGGGCCGCCACGAGCAGTTCCGGCAGGCGCGAGTCGTCGAGCCCGATGATGGCCGCCATCCGGCCCTCACGCCCGGCTCCCGATTCCTGCATGAGCCGGCCGCGCTCACGTACCAGCTGGATCGCGTCGGCGAAGGAGACCGCCCCGGCCGCTACCAGCGCGGAGTACTGACCCATCGAGTGGCCGGCGGCGAATGCCGGCTCTGGTGGAGCGATCCCGGCTGCTGCCCACCGTTCACGCAGCGCGGCCAGGTACGCGATCGACGTCGCCAGGAGCGCCGGCTGGGCGTTGACCGTGAGGTCGAGCGTCTCCGCGGGACCTTCCCAGGCGAGGCGGGTGATCGGCTCGCCGAGCACCTCGTCAGCCTCCCGGAAGACGGCCGACGCAGCGGGAGATGCGGCGGCGAGGGCCCGGCCCATGCTCACGGACTGGGATCCCTGGCCGGGGAAGACAAAGGCGGTTTGGCTCATGCGCTCCTGCGAGGATGGTGCTCTGGACACTCAGAGGATATGCGTGGAGACCGAACCCACGCGGCAGAGCACGTGCAACATTGCATCCAATCCTGGCCCGTCGTACGCTCAAGGCGCCATGATTCACGAACCATGACCGAAGAACGATCCCTCTCCGCCCGACGACCGACGCCTCCGCTCCGCACGAACCGTCCGATGGCCCCCCGGCGTGCCATCGCCCGGATGTTCGAGGCCGACCTGTCGGCCCCGGTGGTCAACGCGGGCCTACGCACATCCAATCCGCGCGAGCTCTCGGAGCGGGTGGCGATGGGCCGAGCGCTGTGGCGCGAGCTCGTGGTGGGCTTTGCCTCGCAGCTCGGGCGTCTTCGCCTCGGCTTCACCCAGCTCGCCGCACTGTACGTCCTTGCGGATGGTGGCGTCACCACCGTCTCCGACCTTGCCGACACCCTGGGCCGATCGCCCTCCGCGACGTCCCGCCTGGTCGACGGGCTCGTCCGGCGACGGCTGGTGGAGCGTCGGCCGGAGACCGAGGACCGCCGCCAGAAGACGCTCTGGCTCACGCAGCGAGGGAAAGCCCTGTTGCGGATGGTCGATCGAGCGCGCGCGGACCAGTTCCTCTCTGCCGTCCGGCCGATGCCGCGCGCGGAGCGGGCCCTCATCGCGATGGGGGTCGCTGCCCTGGCGACCCATGCGATCTCCCGGCGAGGCCGGCTGATCAAGGCGCCGACTGACTGAGGAGCCACGGCCGCGCCGGCCGCCGCTACCCGCAGAAGCGACGGACCACGTCGTAGAGCACCGGCAGTCCGAACCGCAGCGCCTCGAGCGAGACGCGCTCGTCCACCCCGTGGAACCGGTCGAGGAACCGTTCCTCGGGCGCCATCCGTAGCGGCGAGAAGCCGTAGGTCGGGACGCCGAGCCGCAGACCGGTCGACTTGGCGTCCGTCGAGAACGGCGCCATGGCCGGGACCGGGATCGCCTCCGGATCGTGGTCCCGGAGCGTGTCGGCCATGATCCGGTACAGCGGCGTGTCGATCGGCGCTTCCACCGGCTCGCCGGACACCACGACCTCCACGTCCGTGGCGGGCCACAGCTCGTCACCCATCCGACGCCGCAGCTCCTCGCGCATCGCCGGCTCGGCCGTCCCTGGCAGCTGGCGCACGTCGAGCTCGATGACCGCCTCGCCCGGGATGACGTTGTACTTCACGCCTGCCTGGACGACGTTCGGGCTTACCGTGTCGCGCAGGAGCGCGCTCGTCGCGCGGGCCACCATCGGGTCGCACATGCCGGCGAGGCCCGCTGCGCTCCGGCGCGGATCCGGATCGGACGCCGCCGAGATCGCCCGGGTCAGGCCAAGGCCCAGCTCCGGCGCCGCCACATCGATCGCCGCGAAGAGGCGCTCCATGACCGGCGTCATGCGAACCTCTCCGGGCCGAGCCAAACGCTCCACGATGCGGGCAGCGAGAACGGCCGCGTTGTCCTCGCGCGGCATCGAGCCATGGCCGGCGGTCCCCCTGACCCGCAGCCGGTAGACGATGAACCCCTTCTCGGCCACCTGGATCGGATAGAACCGGCGGCCGCCGAGCTCGATCGACACGCCGCCGGCCTCGTTGAGCGCGCCGTCGGCCTGGAGCCACTCCGGTCGGTTGTCGACGAGCCAGCGTGCTCCGGCCAGCCCACCAGCCTCCTCGTCGGCGGTCGCCGTGAACAGCACGTCCCGCCGCAGGCCGGGAATGGGATCGCGGGCCGGGTCTCGGCCGGCGGCCCTCGCCTCGGATGCGAGCAGGCGCAGGACGCCGAGCTCCATTGCGACCATGGCCTTCATGTCCACCGCGCCCCGGCCGAACACGTATCCGTCGGCGACGTCCGCTCCGAATGGGTCGTGCGTCCAGCCCTCGTCCGGGGCGGGCACGACGTCGAGGTGGCTGAGCAGGAGGAGCGGGCCGCCGGCGCTGCCGTCGCCGCGGAGTCGGGCGGCGATCGAGCCGCGACCCGGGAAGGGCTCCACGACCTCGGACGGGATGCCCTCGTCCGCCAGTACGGCCGCCAGGTGTCGGGCGGCCAGGATCTCGTCACCCGGCGGATTGACCGTCCGCAGCCGGATCAGGTCGCGCAGGTCGGCCACGAGGCGCTCATGCGCCCGTCGCCAGGCCGTGGCATCCAGACGATTGGAGGGGCGGGCGTCGATCACCGCGACGGAGGCACCTCGGGTCAGCTGGTCATTGCCCGGTGCCGTAGCCCAGGGCCAGGCCGACGAGCGACACGATCAATCCGGAGCCGACGATGAGCACGACCATCGCGATGAGCAACCGGACGTATCGCGCCTCCCTGCGCCGCGTCCGCTCGAGGTCCGGATCGTTGCCGCCCGGGATGTACGCCGACGAGAGGCCACGGGCCCGCGCCGCAAGGTCGCGCTCGGTCACCGGTGGTAGGTCGGGGCGGGGCTGCTGTGGGTCATCCATGTCCCGATCATGATGCCCCGGCTCGGTCGGCATCGCCGTACCTCCAGCGATCATTCAGCCGACCGCCTCGCGAAGTGGCTCGGCAAGCCGGCGCGCCGCCATGACGAGACCGTCGGGTCCGTCTGCGGCCCGGACGGCGAGAACCATATCCGTCGCACCGGCGGTCACGAACTCCCGGGCTGTCTGCAGGGCCGCCGTCCAGTCGGGATCCTGCGTGATGTTGATCTGGCCGATGAACCGGAATCCGGTCGGCTCGCGATCGACTCGCTCCATCGCGGCGAGAAGCTCGCCTCGCTTCGCACGAAAGTACGACACGTCTCCGGCATTCACGCCCGGGAGGACCCAGCCGTCGGCGGCTCGGGCCGCCAGCGCGATGCCGCGCGGCTTCTGGCCGCCGAGGATGATGAGCGGGCCGCCCTGACGGATCGGGGGCGGCAGGTTCGTCGCTCCGGCGAGCGGATAGAACGGATCGGGTCGGGTCACACCGGTCGGCCGGTAGGCGGCGTCGCTGAACAAGGCCCGGATGGTGTCCACGGCCGAGATCAGGCGGTCGATCCGTTCACCGATGGGCGGCATCTCGATCCCGAATGGGCCATGCTCGCCTTCGTACCAGCCCGCGCCGAGGCCGAGCATGAATCGTCCCCCGGTCGCCAGGTCCAGGACGGTGGCCGCCTTCGCCAGGACCGCCGGGTGGCGAAAGGTGTTCGAGAGCACGCTATGGCCGACGAATTTGCCCGGCACCCGGTGGACGAGCGTTCCGAGGAGGGTCAGCGCCTCGAGGGATGGCCCCGGCGAGTCAGGGTTCATGTTGGTGAGGTGGTCGTTCAACCAGGCGGACTCGAAGACGTCGAGATCGCCCGCCTGAGCCCACATCGCGTCGAGCGTCGACCAGTCGACGTCCTGCGGGGAGGTCTTGAAGCCGATGGAGATCCCGCGCTCGCTCACCTCGCGGCGAGGCCGGCTGTCATGCGGGCGCCGGTCGTGATCGCGCCCTCGGAGGCGGACGAGACGAGGGCCGCGTACTTGGCCATCACGCCCCCGACGTAGCGGGGAGGCCGCGTGGTCAGGCTCGATCGGCGTCGGTCGAGCTCGGCCGCCGGGACGTCCAGGTCCAGCGCCTTGCGGTCGACGTCGATGACGATCGTGTCGCCCTCGTCGACCAGTGCGATCGGGCCGCCCAGAGCGGCCTCGGGAGCGACGTGGCCGATCATCAGCCCGTGGGTTCCGCCCGAGAACCGGCCGTCGGTCAGGAGCGCCACCGAATCGCCCAGCCCCTCGCCCACGAGCGCCGCCGTGACGCTGAGCATCTCTTGCATGCCCGGCCCTCCGACCGGCCCCTCGTAGCGGATGACGACGACGTCGCCGGGCCTGATCCGCTGGGCGCGGACCGCCTCGTAGCACTCCGCTTCCGAATCGAAGACCCGAGCCGGCCCTCTATGCAGGCGCCGCTCGTGACCGGCCAGCTTGACCACGCAGCCGTCCGGCGCCAGCGAGCCGCGGAGGATCGTCAGGCCGCCGACCGGCTTGATCGGCTTCTCGATCGGGACGACCACCGACTGCCCGGGCGTCTCGACGGCGGCTTCCGCAATCTCCGTGATGGTCCGTCCGTCGACCGTGGGGGCGTCGCCGTGGAGCAGGTTCCGCTTCAGCAGCTCGCGCATGACGAGGCCGATCCCGCCCGCGTCGTACATCTCCGAGGCCGAGTAGCGGCCGCCCGGCTTCATGTCGGCGACGATCGGCGTTCGGTCGGCGATCGTCCCGAAATCGTCCACTGCAAGCTCGATGCCGAACTCGTGGGCGATGGCGAGCAGATGGAGCACGCCGTTTGTCGAGCCGCCGGTCGCGGCGACCGACGCGATCCCGTTCTCGAGCGCCGCTCGAGTGACGATGGCGGACGGCCGGACGTCGCGCCGCACCAGGTCCATCACCAGCTCGCCGGAGCGCCGCGCGGCCTCGTCCTTCTTCGGGTCCTCCGCGGGAATCCCGTTGAGCCCGGCCGGAGAGAGGCCGATGAACTCGAGGACCATGCTCATCGTGTTGGCCGTGTACTGGCCGCCGCACGCGCCGGCGCCCGGGCAGGCGACGTTCTCGATCTCGTACAGCTCGTCGAGTCCGATCTTGCCGGCCCGGTAGGCGCCGATGGCCTCGTAGACGCTGACGATGTCGACGTTGCGACCCTTGTAGACGCCCGGATAGATCGTCCCGTTGTAGAGGGCGAGACCGGGCACGTCGAGGCGGGCGAGCGCCATCGCGGCGCCCGGCATGGTCTTGTCGCAGCCGACGAGGCAGACGAGGCCGTCCAGGAGGTGACCGCGGACGACGAGCTCGATCGAGTCGGCGATGACCTCGCGGCTGATCAGGCTCGTCTTCATGCCCTCCGTGCCCATGGTGACGCCGTCGCTCACCGACACCGTGTTGAACTCCATGGGCGTGCCGCCGGCGGCCCGGATGCCGTCCTTGACCGACTGGGCCAGCCGTCGCTGGTTGTAGTTGCACGGCATGGTCTCGATCCAGGTCGTCGCCACCCCGACGAGGGGCTTGGCCAGATCGTCGTCCGTGAAGCCGATCGCCTTGAGCATGGATCGGGCGCCGGCCCGGTCGGGACCGTCGGTGAGGGCGGCCGAATGTCGCTTGGCCGGATCGCTCGGCCGATCGTACGGGAGTCCGGAGGGGTGGCCGGAGACGGCGGGATCGGGCATCGTTGCTCCTCGATCGATGCTTCGGGGCGGAGTCCAGTCTACGCGTCGAGGCCCATGGCGGCCGCTCGGCTAAGCCTCCGTGGCCGGGCCCGGCCTCCGAGCAAGGTGGCCAGATGACCTCCCCGGGACCGCAGGCCAGCTCCGGCTCAAGGACCGCCTGGTGGGAAGGTGGCCATCTGTCCGGGCGGAAATCGGCTGGCCCGTTGCTCGTCGGTACGGCTTACACAACGCGAACACGACCGGCCGGCCCCGCGTACATCGCCGCCGCAGCCTGCCCGCATCGACGCCCGCTCACCGGGGGTTCCACGGGGAGTCCGGGTCCCACGACGGAGGTCCAGCTCATGAAGCTCCGACTCTGGCTCGCATCGGGCGCCCTCACCCTGAGCAGCCTGCTCGCCGCCATCGCTGTCCCGGCCAGCACGCTGGCGACGACCGCGGCTACCGGATCGACGACTGCCGCCACCACAGCGGCCGCCTGCACGGACGGCCATTGGCCGCGGAGCGTGCAGGGCCGGCCGACGCTGTGGCATGCCGGCGCCCGCGCGGGCGACTACATCTGGCACGACTCGAACGGCTGGCGCGTGCGCGTCACCCACGCGACGTCAAGCCACTACGTGTTCAGCGGGAAGATCGTGTCGAGCGCGCCGCTCGACGCGGCGCCGGTCAAGCTCGAGGGCCGCGACTTCGTCGCCCTCAGCGCCGATCGCAAGACGATCACCTACCGGCTCGTCAACTACGGCGGGATCGACGGCTTCAACTTCCGAACCTCATGCGCGCAGAGCCTGTCATTCCTGGGCTACATGAACGGCGCCAAGCTGCCGGTGACCCGGATCTGGCTCGGCTACTACAACGTCCATCCGCTGCAGAACCCGTTTACCGTCACCCGCGTGATCTGAGAAGCCTCGAACGATCGGGATCGGCGGCCACCCGATGGGCGGCCGCCGTCTTTCATGCACCGAGAGTGCTCAGCGGGCGCAGGCCCCGGTGGAGACCGGTTTCGTTCGGGTCAGGGCAGGCGAGACCCGCTGCGAGACCTCGACCGGCGTCAGGGCATAGCCCACCTGAACGTCGCTCTTCGCCTCGGCGAAGATGACGCCGCCGACGGTGCCGTCGGTGAGGATCAACGGACCACCGCTGTCTCCACGGTCGATACGAGCACTGAGCTCGAGGATCATCCGGGTGACCTTCTTCTCGCTGTAGATGTCCCGGCCCTCGGCTGCATACCTTCCCGCGACACCGGCCGGGATGACCGTGAGCGGCTTACCGAGCGGATGGCCGAGCGCAGCGCCCTTGGCCTGCGTCGGCGGGTCCTGGCTCGCGAACCGGAGAGACGGCGCAGGCATGTCGGGGGCCCACAGGAGTGCGATGTCGAGGGCCGGATCGAACAGCACGACCGTGGCCGTCGCGTGGACCCCGCTGTCCTGCGAGACCTGCTGGCGCTTGCCACCGGCAACGACGTGGGCGTTCGTCACGAAATACCCGCGGCTGATGGCAAACCCCGTGCCCGACAGCTCGTAGTCGCACGCGTCGGCCGTGACCTTGACCGTGCTGGCAAAGGCGCCAGCGGCGATGCGTGTCGCCTCCTGAGTTGACGGCGTATTGACCGGCGTCGCCGGGAATGGCTCGAGCCCGACGAAGACCTCCGGCAGGCCGGAGGCGTCCAGCAGGCGGCCGAGACTGCCCGCGATATCCGTCGGCGGCGGCAAAACTGAGTTGAGCTGCCGGATGGTCCACGAGGTCTGGGCCAGGCTGGACATGTTTGGAATGGCGCCGGCTGCCAGGATGCCACCGGCGAGCCAGACGACGAGGAGACCCTGAGCCGCTCCCAGCACCGCCCCCGCCAGTCGATTCGCGTCGCCCAGCACGCCGCCGCGGACGCGGTAATGGACAGCCCGGCCGGACGCCGAACCGAGTGCCTCGCCGATGCCGACCGCGAAGATGAGGCCACTGAGGACGATGAGCGCGCGCAGCGGCGGTTCCATCTCCTGGATGGACGGCTTGACGACCGGCAGCGCCAGGAGGGCGATGCCTCCACCTGCGACCGCGCCCAGCAGGCCGCCAAGCTGCGGAAAGAACCCCGACCGGGCGCCGAGCAGTGAGGCGATGACGACGATGGCCAGCGCGACGACATCGAGTGCGTTCGGTCCTGGGGTCGCGCCCACGCTCGGGTCCACCCGCGCAGTATCCGTTACCGGATGTCGCGATGTTCGGCTCGTTCGGCGCCGCGACGGCCCCGACGCACGCGGCCCCGACGCACGGCCCCCCTGACGCACGGCCCCCTTGACGCCCCGCGGCCCTGACGCCCCGCGGCCCCATGCCGTTGCG
>WNGA01018008.1_pt1 | contig 17673 bp, 19 predicted proteins | sample 5400061 | NCBI WGS metagenome assembly WNGA01 (sample SAMN13153366, study PRJNA577476) | soil metagenome | isolation source: 100 cm soil or saprolite under grassland replicate 2 | place: USA:California | collected 2016-06-15 | reverse complement strand
GATGTTGTGGATGCGAGGTCTCTGAAAGAAGGCGGCGTACCCTTCACGCGTCCTGAACGCAGATCGCCGGTAGGAGCCGGCGGGAAGGAGTACGCCTGATGCTGAAGATAGCGCATGACCCCGCGGTGGGGAAGCCGCCGGAGCTCGATGATCCGGTGATCGACCTCGACGAGCTGTGCCGGATCGCCGCCACCCAGATGCTCGCCGTGGCCCTCGAGGCCGAGCGCCGGGCCTACCTGGAGGCTCACGCCGACGCGCTGGACGAGGCCGGCCGGCGCCTGGTGGTGGGCAACGGCTACGCCCGGCCCCGGGACGTCATGACCGGTGCCGGCATGGTGGAGGCGGCCGCGCCCCGCGTCGACGATCGACGGGCCGGCGAACGGTTCTCCTCCGCCATCCTGCCGCCGTACATGCGGCGCTCCCCGAAGGTCACCGAGGTCCTGCCGATCCTGTACCTGCGGGGCCTGTCGACCGGAGACTTCGTCCCGGCCCTGTCGGGGTTCTTCGGCTCGGGCGCCGGGCTGTCCCCCTCCACGGTGCAGCGCCTCACCGAGGCGTGGCAGGCCGAGCACGAGCAGTGGTCCACGCGCACGCTCCGCGACGTCGACTACGTGTACTTCTGGGTCGACGGCATCCACTTCAACATCCGCCTGGAGGCCGATCGCCTGTGTTGCCTGGTCATCGTGGGCGTCCGCCCCGACGGGACCAAGGAGCTGGTGGCCATCGCCGACGGGTACCGGGAGTCCACCGATAGCTGGGCGGAGGTGCTCCGGGGGCTGAAGCGCCGCGGTCTCGCCGCCCCGGCGGCGGCCGTCGGCGACGGCGCCCTGGGGTTCTGGGCGGCGCTTCGGGACGTGTTCCCGACCACCACCGAGCAGCGGTGCTGGGTCCACAAGACGGCCAACGTCCTCGACGCCCTTCCGAAGCGCCGGCACCCGGAAGCCAAGACCGCCCTTCAGGCGATCTACACGGCGGAGTCCCGGTCCGGCGCCCTCGACGCCGTGCGAGCCTTCGCCGAGGGGTTCTCCTCCCACCCCAAGGCCACCAAGAAGGTGACCGAGGAGCTCGACACGCTCCTCGCGTTCTACGACTTCCCGGCCGAGCACTGGATCCACCTTCGGACCACGAACCCGATCGAGTCCACGTTCGCCACGGTCAGGCTCCGGCAGCGGGTGACGAAGGGTGCGGGCTCGAGGGAGGCGGGGCTGGCCATGGCCTTCAAGCTCGTCCAAGCGGCCCAGGACCGGTGGCGCAGGGTGAACGCGCCGCACCTGGTCGCGCTGGTGCGAGCGGGCGCCACCTTCATCGACGGTCAGCTACGAGAAAGGAGCGACGAGGGAACCGAGGAAGGCGCCGCCGCGTGAGACCTTGTCCACAACATTTGACAATTGCTCCCCCAGGAAATCTGCGAGCGCCGAAGACTAGACTCCCCCTCGCCCCGGAGCGCTGGGCGGTTGTCTGGCCGACATCCTTCTTGGTGCTTCGGGGCTTCACTTCGACCACTTGTCGGTCAACTCCTCAATGATCTGGTGGAGGCGCTGCAGGCGCATCTCGTGGGCCTGCCAAGCCTTCGCGTAGTAACCGTCGGTGAGACCCGGAGGCAACGGGGCAGGCGTGAGCCCCGCGTCGCTATCGAAGCGGGCGACGAAGGAGTAATTCAGATTCTTGCTGAGTGCCTCGTTCACCGACTGGCGCCATTGATGCGCCTCGTCTATGGAGTTGCCAGGGAAGTACTCCTCAAGCCAAGCCTCGACGGTCGGCTTGTCAGGGTTGGTCCCGGCAAATTCAGCCATCTTCCGCTGGAACCCCTCGCCGGCCCAGCGTATGGGATCCAGGTGCATCTGTCCGAGCTCTAACTGCCGTCCGAGATATTCCAGAATGCTCGCGTTGGTGGTACCGAACTCCGGGCGCTCTAGAAGCCGTCGCTCGTCCCGGCTTAGGCGCTGGCCTCTAGCTCTCTTCTCCTCAGCCGCTCTGTGGGCTCGGTGCTCTTCCTTGGTTGCGTACTTAGGCCTCATCAGGATGCTAGGAGCTTCGCGTTGGACGCTTTTCGCGTCGCGAGTCCTCCGCACCAGCCAGAGAGATGAATCGACCACAGCCCCAGCAATACAGAGAATGCCCAACACCAGGAGGGGAGTCACCCACCAGTTGTGAGGATCGGTCGCGCCTATGGCACCTGCGATTGACGCGGCCCCCACACCGATCAACGCAAGCACCCTCGGCCAAGGGAAACGGTCGTTGCCCATCGCCCCGCATCGTACACCCCGAACACGCGACTACCGTGCATCAAGTGGATAGTCCCCTAAACTCAGACACCCCTGCTGACCGGGGGCTTTTCGGCGGCTTCGGCCATCCAAGCCTCCTCGCCTGAGAACACTGCCTTCTGAACGTTCTCTGGAGAGAACGACAGGGATGTAACTACACCGCTGGAAGTAGTGGCAGGTTCGGCGCTGCGTGGGACCAGACCCTCCGCAGATTGGTGCGGCTACGGCAGCGGCTGCGACTGCGCCTGAAGCGTTCAGCGTGACGCAAACGGGCCGACGGTTTCTATGGGCAGTGTCGCTGGTTCGGTGTGCGCGTCCCGGGGGGACGCCGGTTCCGGCATGCTGCCGATGACGATGCCGAGCGCAGAACACCCGATACCCCTGCCGCGAAATCTCGTGGCGGCGGCGAAGCAAGAGGAGCGGGAGGCGTGGTTAGCCACGCTGCCGTTTACCGTTGCCAAGCTCGCGGAGCAGTGGTCGCTCACCGTGGGAGCGCCCTTCCAGCCGGGTGGTCAGACGGCCTGGGTGGCCCCCGCGCGTGATTCCGCCGGCAACGCGATGGTGCTGAAGGTGGGGTGGCGGCATCCCGAGGCGCTCCACGAAGCGGAGGGGCTCCGGACGTGGGCGGGACGCGGTGCGGTCCGGCTGAACGCCGCCGAGGAGCTCGGCGACACCGTGGGGTTGCTCATCGAGGAGTGTCGGCCCGGAACTCCGTTGGCTTCCCGACCCGAGGAGGAGCAGGACCTGGTCGTGTCCGACCTCCTTCGGCGGCTCTGGATCGTCCCGCCACCGGGGCATCCGTTCCGGTCCCTCCAGGTGATGTGCGACCAGTGGGCAGACGAGTTCGAGATGAAGGTCGGAGCCGGGAGGAGCAGCCTGGACCGCGGGGTGGCACGCGAGGGCATCGGTCTCTTCCGCTCTCTCCCTAGAACCGCGGACCGCGAGGTGTTGCTGTGCACCGATCTTCACGCTGAGAACGTGCTCGCCGCGGAACGGGAGCCGTGGCTCCTCATTGACCCGATGCCATACGTGGGAGACCCCACCTACGACCCGCTGCAGCATCTCCTCAACTGTGGGCAGCGTCTCCGAGCGGATCCCCACGGTCTCGCCACGCGCCTCGCGCACCTGCTCGAGGGGAGAACGACACCGATGTGATTTGGCCTGAAGGGCACACAAACTCCTGATCGTCGCCTCGACCAGCGTTCGTACCATCGGGCCTCCGTCTCGTGGGAGGTTCTGTTCGTGCTCTTCGCTCTCGTCTATCTGTTGCTGCGCCATCTAGTCCGGTTGATCGCTGGCTCTTCAAGCGACCAGATGAACACCGAGGTCGAGTTGCTGGCCGTTCGTCACCAGCTGATGGTCCTCAAGCGCCAATTCGGCAGGCCCCAGCTTCGCCGTCGCGACCGGGTGTTCATGGCCGCGATCAGCAGGGTCCTGCCTCGGACACGGTGGTCGTGGTTCCTGGTCAGCCCGCAGACGCTCCTTCGGTGGCACCGAGAGCTCGTGAGGCGGAAGTGGACCTTCCTGCGGAGGTCGGCCGGCGGCAGGCCACCGATCCCAGACGAGGTTCAAGACCTCATCTTGAGGATGGGGAGGGAGAACCCCAGGTGGGGCTGCATCAGGATTCGGGGCGAGCTCGCCAAGCTCGGCATCAGGGCCTCGGCGACCACGATCCGGACGCTCCTGCGGGCGAGCGGGCTGGGGCCGGCTCCCCGGCGAAACGGTCCGACCTGGAGCGAGTTCCTGAGGTCGCAGGCCCAGGGCATCTTGGCCTTCGACTTGTTCACCGTGGAGACGATCATGCTTCGGACGATGTACGTGCTGTTCGCGGTCCACCTGGGCTCCCGGCGCGTGCACGTTCTCGGCGTCACCGGGACCCCCGACTCGGCGTGGGTCACGCAGCAGGCCCGCAACCTCGCGGTGGGGGAGCGGCTTGAAGGGATCCGGTTCGTGATCCGGGACCGGGACTCGAAGTTCTCCGGTCCCTTCGACGAGGTCTTCCGCTCCGAAGGCGTGAGGATCATCAAGATCCGTGCTCCTCGAGCGAACGCCTTCGCCGAGCGTTGGGTGAGAACGGTGCGGAACGAATGCCTGGACTGGGTCCTGGTACGCGGGATCCGGCATCTCGAACGGGTCCTGCGCGCCTACGCCCGCCACTACAACGACCGGAGGCCGCATCGCGGGCTCGATCTTGCAGCGCCGGGTGACCGGGAGTCGCCTCCGTCTCTGTCGATCCGCAGCCTGTGAGGTGCATTTATTCAGATCACGGCGCTGACCTGCGCGTCTTCGCGATCTGCGGTCCTGGTTTCCCCAGGCTTGAGGCGGCTGGTCGGGCCGCGCGACCGCGTAAGGGTGCTGCCGGAACGCCCGCATCTATGCCTGGATCACATTGAGCCGAGACTTGAGTCTGAGAGACTCAGGTCTTCGCCCCAGGAACGCCGGGCGCGAGGGCATCGGGCATCCCTGAAAGGGTTCGTCAGGCCCTCCCGGCACCAGACCCGCGATGGGCCAAATGGGCAGGTGAACCGCGTGATCCGAATAAATGCACCCCACAGGTTGTCTCCCGAGCCCTGGCCATCCGTGACGATCTCGAGGTTGAGGTGGTCGAGGGGCTGCTCGGCATCGACGTCGTGACCCGTTCTCTGCCGGAATGCGAGCTCCTGGTCGATGCGACAGTCAACCGGTCGGTGGCCGAGCTCACCGAGCTCGTGTGGCCCACGTCGAGCCCGAGCATCACCGTCGCACGAGTGTTCGTAGACCGACCGAGCAGTTCGCTCGGCATGGCGACGATCGCGCGGCCGACCGGACCATCGCTCACCGCGATCGAGCAGCGAGCCGAGCGGGAGGTGAGATCGACCGGCGCCCTGGAGCCGTTCCGAGTGTTCTGGGACCCGCCTGCGTCTTCAGACGAGATCTTGGCCGAGCCCGGCTGCTCGGTACCGACGTTCCATGGGTCGGCGGCGGACCTCGCCGCCATAGGCGGTGTCTTCGTGACCCTGATCGCCTCCCATCTTGAGACCGAGCTCGCAGGCTGCCACCTCGTCTCGCTCCCGCATGCTCCGGCGGACGCGCCGAAGCACCACTGGATCGCCGGCTGATGCGTGATGTGGTCGTCCCGCCGATGACAGCCGATCTGACAGCCGAGCCGGTGGTCGGAGGCGGACCATGGTGGACGATCGCTGACACCGCTGACTTCGAGGAGTCACGCGGCGGACATTGGTGGACGAGCCTGGACGAGATGCAACGTACTGTTAATCCGTAGGTTGTGGGTTCGAGTCCCACCCCCGGAGCTGTAAAGCCGCAGGTAGGAGCCGGTTTCTGGCGGACGGGTTCACGCCCGGACCAAATGTGTCCCGCGGTGGTCCCGCGGCGGTATGAGAACGGTTCTCACCACGTCTCGTCGCGGCGACTTTCGCGCCTCTCGAGTTGTTAGTTCCGGTGACAACTCGAGTTGTCAGTCCCGTGCCAAATCCCCAGTGGTGAGAGGGAGTGGAGAGGCTGGTCTCGGCTCTCGACCACAGACCTTCGTCTGACCGCGCACCTTCAGATGAGCTTCCTCGCTTGGCCGGCTCCGAAGGGGTAACGATCGCTCTCGCGCTTGGGCGCATCGAGGAGGCGGTGGAGCTCGCGCGACGAGCTACTGGTCCGGACGCTCTCTTGATCTTTCGGGAGACCGTAGCTGTGGCGGTGGAGGGTCTCGTGGCAGGCGGGTATCTGGATGAGGCACAAGATGTCCTTAGCCGGGCGGAGCGAAGGGCTTCTGAGTTGGGCGGCCCCGGCCTCGAGATTTCCCAAGGGCGCATTCTCCTCGCCTCGGGGAAGCCCGCCGAGGCCCGGGCCCACCTTGAGCGTGCCATGCGCCGATTCGAGGGCGCGGGGTTGCGACTCTGGGCGTGGAGGGCCGGAACGCTCGCCGCCGAGGCGGCTGCTCAAAGTGGCGATCGCGATACCGCGACCTCGCTCTTTGCATCGTGCATCCATGACGCTCACATGGCTGGTGCGCTCCGACCTCGGGAGGATGCTCAAGGTAGGGCTGCGCGCCACGCTCTCGATGTCCCATCCTTGCCCGAGGCGCCGGGTGACCGACCCCCCGAGCCCGACATCCTCGGCGCCGGTGAGCGGTTCGTGACGTCGATGTTCGCGGACGTTCGTGTATACGCCCCTCGCGGCGGCGAGCTCGCCGGAAGAGCTCGTGGACCGAATCGTGACGCTCTACCGGTGGGCCGCAACAGAGATCGGACGGCGGCACGGGATCGTGGACAAATTCGCGGGCGACGGAGTGATGGCGACCTTCAACGCGACGGGTGCACGCATCGATCATGCGACTCTTGCTCTCGAGGCGGCCCTGGCGTTGCGAGACAAGCCGGCGCTCATGGATCTCCCGATCGGTATCGGCATCGCCGTCGGCCCGGCCGTGGTCACGCGCGCAGCAGTGGCCGAGGCGAATGTGAGTGTCCTTGGAGCTACAACGAATCTAGCCGCTCGGCTGCAAACCGCCGCCGAGAGTCGTGAGATCCTCCTCAGCGACGAGGCCTTTCGGCGGGTCGCTGCGTGGCTGAGCGAGCGCGGACTGACCGTCGAGCTGGAGGAGCTCGAGCTGAAGGGTTTCGACGAGATGCAGCCGGCTTATCGCTTGCGGAGATCCGCGCAGATGTCCGAAGGCTGACGGGAGGTTGGACCTCACGCCGGGATGTCGCCAGGTCGTGTCTCGTCAAATGGGTGGACTTTGACGCCTGCGACCACGCAGGCGAGAGCTGTATTCGCCCGAGCTTGTTGACCGGCTCGAGCGCTACCGTATCGAACAACGATGAACTGGACGATCCACCGTGCAGAGCGGCGATAGTTTGAGCAGGGTCGAGGTCCGCGACCCGCGAGCCAAACGTAGACCATCTTCGAGCGCTTACATCTCCGGCGCCGTCGGCGCAGGCCCGAGGAACGGCCGCGGGTCGAAGTAGGAGTAGCCCTTCCAGGCTTTGCCTTCCCGAAGGGCGTACCGATCGACGCCGCGAACCTCGATCGGGGAGCCGTGCAACGTGCCGGTGTTGACCCACTCGATTAGGACGCTGCCGTCGTCCGTCTCGGCCCAATGGGTTGGGACGACACGAATGTCCGGCACCAGGGCGAGGACCGACTCAAAGAACTGCGGCAGGTCCTCACGCGTGGTCGGGTTGAGCGGATTGATCGGGGACAGCCGTCGTGCCGGAGCTCCATGTAGAGGTTGGGATCACTATCCGGTCCCCGCCACACCGTGGCCCACCTCGTCACGAAGGACTCAGCATTAGTCATGCGATCGCTCCTTTCCGTGCAACCGGGTCGAATTCGGATGGCTCCATGCGCATGCGCCGGCGAGCGCCTCCAGATCGAGTCGGGCGAGCTCGGCGTGAGGTGACGCAGAGCTTCGGGACCGCGTTGAAACAGATGACGACGCTGCCATCGATCGCCCGCTCAGCCTTTCCCAGTCGGCAGCCGTCGGTGTCATGGCGTCACTGACTCCGATCCCTCAAGAGTGACCGAGGATCGGGTGTGGCCGGTACGGCGCTTCGAGTCGCTCAATCTCTGTCTTGCTCAACCTCACGTCGACCGCGGCGATTGCGTCCTCGAGGTGCTCTGGTTTGGTCACTCCAACGATCGGCGCGCTCACGGCAGGCTTCCCGAGCAGCCACGCCAACGCGATCTGTGCGGGGGCCAGGCCGCGCTCCTCGGCAACCGCAGCCACGACATCGACGACGTCGAAGTCGGCGGCACCGTAGAGCTCCTCCGCATACGGGTCGCTGGTTGCTCGGACGGTCGCTGGCGTCCCACCACGCCCGCGGGAGCCAGCGAGCAGACCGCGCGCCAGCGGGCTCCACGGGATCACGCCGACTCCCTGGTCGAGGCAGAGCGGGATCATCTCCCGCTCCTCCTCCCGATACGCCAAGTTGTAGTGGTTCTGCATCGAGACGAACCTGGTCCACCCCGCGGCCTGAGCCACATATTGTGCCTTGGCGAACTGCCAGGCATACATGCTGGAGGCCCCGATGTAGCGCGCCTTTCCGGCCCGCACCACGTCGTGCAACGCCGCCATGGTCTCCTCGATCGGGGTCTCGTCGTCCCAGCGGTGGATCTGATACAGGTCAACGTAATCTGCACCCAGCCGCCTCAGCGAGGCGTCGATGGCGGACATGACGTGCTTGCGTGAGAGCCCCCCGTCGTTCGGCCCCGGTCCCATCGGGAAGTACAGCTTCGTTGCGAGCACATAGTCGTCACGATGCGGGAACAGCTTGCCGAGCAGCCGTCCGGTGATCTCCTCCGTCAGGCCATTCGAGTACATGTCCGCGGTGTCGAAGAACGTGATCCCGGCCTCGACCGCCCGCCGAACGATCGGCTCGGCAGCGTCTTCGTCCAGATGCCAGTTCCGATCCTTGAGGCTGCCGAAGCTCATCATGCCCAGGCAGATCCGCGAGATCTTCAGCCCCGAAGATCCCAGCCGCGTGTATTCCAACTTCGTCTCCTTCCGTGTCGACGGGGGGGCTATCCGGAGCCCGAGTCCCGATGGACTGCGACGGCTCCGATGACGAGGATCACGCCGACGATCTCGATCAAAGCCGGGATCTGGGTGAGGACCACGATGCCGACGACCGTCGCGGTAGCGGGCAGGAGGGAGACGAGCAGCGCGTACGTCGCTCGCGCGATCCTGGCCATCGCCAGCTGATCAGTGACGTAGGGGACCACGGACGATGAGATCCCGACCCCGATCCCGGCCAGGAGTGCCACGGGATCCCCAAGGGCGGGGACCGCTGCCCATCCGATGAACGGCGTCGTTGCCACCAGAGCGATCAGCATCGCTGCAGCCAGTCCGTCGATCCCCGCGGTCGCGCCATTGCGAGCGACCCGATGCCCAAGCACGATGTAGCAGGCGAACAGCCCGGCGTTCGCGAACGCGAAGACGAAGCCGATAGGCTCGCCAGCCAACCGCACGTCCGTGAGCAGATAGACGCCAGTCACCGCCAGAGCCAGCGCGACGATGTTCCGAGCCGTCCGAGTTCCGACGGCTGCGAGAGCGATCACCGGGAGAAACTCGATTGCGGCGACGGTGCTCAGCGGGAGTCGATCGATCGCGAGGTAGAAGGTGGAGTTCATGGCTGCCAGCACAAGCCCCCACCTGAGCAGCAAGCGCCGATTTCCCGGCTCGAGTTCGGCGACGGAGTGCCACGGGCGGCGCCACACCGCGAAGACAACAGCCGCGGACGCGATCCGGAGCCACGTTACTCCCAGGGGGGCGACGCGAGAGAATAGGAGCACCGCGAAGGCGGGTCCCAGGTAGTGGAAGACGGCGCTGACCAGGAAGAAACTCTCGGGAGGAGCCTTCTCGGCGAATCGGGCGGCGGCTCGTTGGTGTCTTTGCCCCTCTGGGACCGGCGCCGAGGTGCCGCCGCCGGTAATCGCGATCGAATGATCCTGGTCCATGGAAGACCACGGTAGGTATGCTGCGTCCATAAGTCGAGAGGCGGTTCCTTATGCCCAAGATCACGAGCGCTAATGGGGCTCGGCTTCGAGGACTCGAGCTGCGGCATCTGGTCGCCTTCGAGGCCGTTGCCCGCCTTCGGTCGTTCAGCGGGGCCGCCGAGGAGCTCGGCTACACGCAGTCCGCCATCAGCCAGCAGGTGGCGGACTTGGAGCGGATCGCGCGTGCCCGGATGTTCGAGCGCTTCGCCGGTCCGCGACGGGTCGAGCTAACGGAGGCGGGCCGGGTGCTCCTGACACACGCGCATTCCCTGCTCGCACGCATGGAGGCCGTAGGCGTCGATCTGGACGCCCTGGCGCAGGGTGCCGTTGGGGACCTTCGAGTGGGGACCTTCCAGAGCGCTGCGACCAAGCTGCTTCCGTCGCTGCTCGCCATGTTCCGAACCGCCTGGCCACGGATTGAGGTGACCTTGTTCGAGTCGGGCTCGCACGATGAGATCGACGATCAGGTGGAACGGGGCGCCCTCGACCTCGCCTTCACGCATCCCCCCATTCCGGATGGCATGCCCCTCGAATACGTCGATCTCCTCTCCGACCCTTACTTCCTCGTGGTCGCCCAGGATCACGCGCTCGCGGTCGGCCGGGTCCTTCCCCGCCTGGAGACCTTAGGGGAGATCGATCTGGTCGCTTATCGGTTCTGCCGGGCCAACGCGGAGGTCGAGCGGTATCTGCGCGCTCGCGGGCTCCAGCCGCGCGTCGTGCTGCGCGCCGAGGACAATCATCTGCTTCAGGGATTCGCGGCCGAGGGGATCGGGGCGGCGATCATGCCCTTCCTCGCCATCGACTGGGTTCGGGAAGATGTCGCCACCGTCGATTTGGCGGAATGGATACCCAACCGGCGGATCGGCCTGGTCTGGCATCGCGATCGGTTCCAGAGCCCCGCGGCCGCGGCCTTCATCCAGTTGGCCGAGGAGATGGCCTCCCAACTGGACGCGCAAATCGGACTCCAGGTCCGCACGACTTGAATGGAAGGGGAACGAGGCCGGTCGTCTCCTCGAGCGGGCCGGCCTGCTGCGGCGCGCTCGGAAACGCAAATGCGGTCACTATGCTATGCAGCGTGGGAGGGTACTCGAAGGGGGGCCTCGCCCTGCGGGCGGGCGTCGGGTCTGTGTATGTCGACCGGTTGGTCGAACGCAGGATCGTGTCGCAGCGGAGGAGGCGCCGATCCCCACGCCAAGCGCCACTCGCGGATACCTGCAGCTCGTGCTAGCCGAGATCCTGCTGGAGCGGCCGGCCGTCACGAGCGGGACGGCCACGGACGAGCTCGCGCGCCGGGCGGCCGCCTTCATGGTCGATCATCTGACGGACCCCGACCTGAGATCGCCGACGCGCTCGCCTTCAACGCCGACTACCTCGGGCCCGCCTACCGCGTGGCTTTCGGCGAGACCCTCACCGAGCACATCCATCGGCTGCGGGTCGAGCGGGCGCGCATACTCTTCCGATCCACCGGCTGGCCGATCGAGCGCGTGGCGTCCGAGGTCGGGTTCCGCGACAAGCGCTACTTCCGCCGCGTCTTCAAGCGAAGGGGTCGGACTAACCCCCGGCGAGTTCCAGCGCTTGCGCCCCACCTCGACTCGCGCAAACTCGCTGGAACGACCCTGTCGATCGGGGGAGAAGGTAGACAAGGTCTTTCGCGGCGGATGGCTTCCGCTGTTTCCCTCACCGAGCTGGCCGAGTCGAGCGTTCCGGCCTTCGCGCCTCCGCACAGCTCCACCGCCCCGCCGCGGGCGCTTCATCAGCGAGTACGCGATCGGGGATCACGGACTGGCTCATGGTCCTCGCATTCCTTGCGCTGGCATCTAGCTGCGCCACGTTGTTCGTCGCGATCCGGTCCGAGATCCGAACCAGGAGCGGCAAGGTCGACCTGGCGTTCCTCCTTGCGAGTGCGGCGGGCGTGGCGATCGAGGCCGTCTTCACGGCGGATCCGATGTGCGCTTGATGTGCTCCTTGCCGAGGCTTGAGATGGCGCAGGCCGACCGATGAGAAGGATGCCGCTAGGCATGAGGTTCCGGCGCTTCTGGCTGGCGCCGCGATCTCGCCACTCGGAGACGACATCCGAGCGATCGCAGCTGCCTCTGCTCGCCGCGGGCCGGACGAGAGAGCCACCGTTCGTGGACATCTGCCGGTCCCGTCCGTCTCCCATGGATGCGACCGAGGACTTGGCGTCTTTCATCGCCCTGATCGCTGGCCTACCGTGGCCGGGCATCTGACCGGTCGTAGAGTGATGACGATGGGAGTGGTCGAACACATCCATGTATCGGCTGAAGCCGGGGGCCCCATGCAGTCGCTGGAGGAGGCCTCGGCCGTGCGGGGCTCAGGCCTGGCCGGGGATCGATACGCCAATGGCAAAGGGTATTGGAGCGACGCGCGCGTGAGTCGCGACCTCACGCTGATCGAATCGGAAGTGGTCGAGGAGCTCTCGCGGGAGCACGGCGTCACGTTGGCTCCGGGCGGGACGAGGCGGAACGTAACGACTAAGGGAGTTCGCTTGAACGACCTCGTCGGTCGCCACTTCTGGATCGGGGATGTGCTGTGCGCGGGGACAGGACTCTGCGAGCCATGTCGACACCTCGAGCAGCTGACAGGACAACGGTTGCTCCGGCCGATGATCCATCGCGGTGGGCTTCGAGCCGATGTGCTCACGCGCGGCGTGATCCGGACCGGTGATTCGATGGATCCCGTCGACGAGGCTCCCGGGGTGGGCGTCGTGGTCGTTCGCGATGAGCGAGTGCTCCTGGGACGGAGGCTGGCCGCCCACGGCCGGGGTACCTGGTCGACCCCGGGTGGCAAGCCGGTCGAAGGCGAGACGGTCGTGGCATGTGCGATCCGGGAGCTCTGCGAGGAGACGAGCCTCGAGGCTGGTTCACTCCGGATTGTCGCCGAGACCCTCGACGGCTTCCCGGATTCGCGCCTGGTCTATCGCACGCGCTTCGTCGAGGTGGACCGACTGGAGGGGGAACCCCGCGTTCGCGAGCCAGATAAGACGGAGAGTTGGAGTTGGCACGGATGGGACGACCTGCCCCAACCACTTTTTGCTCCTGTCGCATCTCTGGTTGCGACTGGCTACCGACCGACCGTAACCGGCCATCACCAGGCGCCCATTCGGCCGGCAAGAAAGAGCCGATGTCGATGAGTTCAGAAGCCTGCCGGCGGTGGAGAATGGGCAAGTCTTCGTCGCGGATTCTTCGTCGTACTTCTCTCGGTCGGGTCCTCGTCTGGTCGATGGCGTCGAAATCCTTGCCGGCCTACTCCACTCGTCGCGACTCTCACGCCGCCTGCCACCCGCGCGTTGCGTCTGACACTGCGTGATGGCGTGATCGAAACATCAGCACCGTGAGCGCGGTCAACGAGGTACGGGTCGAGCTCTACCGATCCTTTATGGAGGAAGAGCGCGCCCCCGAGCCACGCGAGATCGCTGATCGCCTCCAGCTGCCCGTCGGCGTAGTCGCTTCTGCGCTTCGCACGCTAGCGGACGAAGATGTCATCGCCTTCCTGCCTGATACGGAGGACATCTGGCTGGTGCACCCCTTCTGCGCGACACCGGCCCCATTCCAGGTCACCGTGGAGAAACGCAGATGGGACGCGATCTGTATCTGGGATGCACTCGGGATCCTTGCACTCCTTGATTCCGATGGATCGTTGTCCACGACTTGTCCTGACTGTGGCGAGGGCATCGTTCTTGAAATCCTTAGTGGTGAGGTCATGGCGCCACCCGGTGCTATCGTGCATTTTGGCGTTCCCGTGTCGCGCTGGTATGAGGATGTCGGGTTCACCTGAGCGCACATGCTTCTCTTCCGGTCGGAAGAACATCTAGAAGCGTGGATCAAGATCGGCAGTCCGGCCGGCGAGGCGCTGTCGGTGCAACAGCAATGGGACCTTGCGCGGGCATGGTTCCGTGGTCGCCATCTCCCGTCGTGGAAGAAGAGGACAGCAGCGGAATCTCGATCGCTGTTTGCGAGTGTCGGGTTGGTTTCGGACTTCTGGTCGTTCGAGTGATGTCTTGGTGCTGTTCTTGCGACTTGAGAGGCTCCGAGAACTCGATCACTGGGATTCGCCAGGATCGGACGTGGTCACGGTCGATAGCTCGTGGTCGCCTGCCAGCTCCGGGAGAACCCGCGTCCGACGTGTGGGCGACCCTTGCTGAGCAATGAGCGAGTCCCGTTTGGGCGCCCGTCGCATGTACGGAGCCGGAAAGCCGTGCATCCGAACATTCGAGCTCTTCGTGCCTAGACGACAGGGCGCATTCGCGAAGCTCCGGAAGCTCCATCACAAGGTGATGGTCATCGACGAGCTCATCGTGGTCGCCGGCAGCTTCAACTACACCGAGCCAGCGAACGAGTACAACGACGAGAACATCTTCGTGCTCGGGTCGACACATGCCGAGGTTGCCGGCGTCGACGTGGGGGCAAACCCTTGTCGGCAACTGGCGATCTACATGAAACAGGAGATTGAGCGGATCATCTCCTTGAGCGATCCCTACGACCCCTAGGGCTCCTTGGGTCCGACAGTCTTGAGGATTGAGGCAAGTTTCATGCGGCAGGTCTGATTCGTGCGTGGTCGACGTACTGATCGATCGAGCGATCGACCTGGCGAAGAGCCCGGCGAAGCTCGAGTGGGGCCGGAGGATGGTCGGCCGCGAGCAGCGGTCCCAGCAGACGATCATGGAGCTTGGTGTAGAAGAGCGCGACCCGGACGCCCTCGGGGGTGAGGACGTACGTGTTGGTGTGCTCCAGGCGGCGGACGAGCCCCTTCAGCCGGAGCCGACGGAGGTCGTACGTCATCTGCGCGCTGGTGTAGAGGCTGCCGAGCAGCGAGCTCACCCGGGCGCAGAGGCTCCGATTGGTGAAGCCGACGGCGGCGTGCACCAGCGCGCAGAGGGCGCCGGCCAGAGCCATGACGCGGGGGTCCCCGAACCGGAGCGCGGGGGCCCGTTGGCCCTCCTCAACCGAGGGCAGTCCGACCCGCTCCAATAGCGTGGTCGAGATGGCACAGTCCTGGCCGACCCGTTGGACCTCGAGCAGCCTGCGGTTGGCCGCCCGAGCCTTGCGTTGGAGCTCGGGGAGGTTTCGGAGGCGCCGCTGGCACCCGAGGTCGGTGGGCGAGTTCACCACCGTCTCGATGCGAAGCGCCCGGCCCTCCTTCAGGTACTCCTTGATCCGGGAGTGGCGGTAGAACACGTTTACGGTGACGTCGGTGCCCCGGGTGACCACCTTGGTGGAGAAGGTCCCCGTGGTGTTCCGTCGGACCTGGCGGGCGAAGACGAGCTGGACCTCGTCGGGGCGGCCGAGATCGAGGTTGTCGGCCACGGTGGCCTCGAAGAAGGCCCGGGCCCGCCGGGGGGCGTCGAACACCACGGTCCGGGACACCTCCACCTGGCGCATGGACAGCTCCCACCAGTACCCTGCCGCGCGATCGGCGTCGGAGAGGGGGGTGGGGATGCGCCCGATCCACCGGTCGAAGAAGGCCTGGATGTCCGCCGGGCCGAGCCGGTCGCAGATGGCCTGGAGCACCGCGGGCCTCGAGCAGGAAGCGAACCCGTTGGCGAGGGGGGTGTAGGGGATGCGTGCCCGGTCGGCCTGGCGCTTGGCCCACTCGTGGCCGTTCACCCACACCTTCCCCGGGTAGGGGAAGTAGCTGCAGATCTTGATGAACCCCGGGCCGAACTCCCGGTCGAGCACATAGAGGTAGTACACCGTGACCCGGCGGTCCGCCTTGGAGAACCCGAACCACACCGCCCCGGGCTTCTGCGCTCGGTCGTAGCCCGTGAACACCGACTGGAACTCCTGGGCCACCCCGATGGCCACCACCCCGGGCTCCTGCGCCCGCTCGAGATAGGGACGCATGACCTCGATGTGGCGATCCCCCTTCTTGAAGTGGACGAGGGGGATCCCTTCCGCCTCGGCGAATCGGCGGACGGCCGCGCGGAAGGCATTGCCGATCCTCGCGAACAGGGCCGGTGAGGGGATGGGGTTGCCGAGGTGCTCGGTGAGGAACGTGACCACCTGGCCCCCGACCTGCAGGGTGGGGACGTAGGCGTTCAGGTACACGCGATCGAGGCACTCGATGTCGAGGGCGGCGTGGCCATCGAGGAGGTCGTTGACGTTCACTGGCTCAGTCACGCTCGCACCCCCGATGTGAGGACAGCCTCGGACACACGCTGCGGCGTGCGGAGCGTAGGCGGAACCTACAGAGTCGGTTCACCTCGGCGGTCCGAGGCTGGCCTCACTGGGAGACTGCTGAACAACTGACTTCGGGGAGGTCGGCGTGTCCCACCTCCCCGTTTTGGTTGGGTCCACCGATCGATCGAACTTGCGGAGCGTCGTGCTGGCACCCGCGTAGGTGTGAGCGGGACCGCTCAGGTCCCGAGCATCCATCCTCCCTCGTGGTCGAGCCCGAGGTTGATGAGCCTGCGGAGGTTGATGGCCGCCACCCGCATCGACAACCCGAGCTGGTTGCGAGCCACCCCCCGGTAACGAACCCTTCGATGGCCGTCGGCGACGAGCCAGGCGATGGATCGCTCCACCATCGGTCGGTGCCGGCGGTACGGAACCTTGAACTCCTCGGTCTCCGCGGCGCGTCTCGCTGCAAGCATCAGGTCGTGGTGGGGATGCACGTTGATCTTGCGACCTCGCGGCGAGCGAGTACAGCGATCTCGGAGGGGACAGCCCCGGCACCGGGGGCCGAAGCTCGCGTAGCCGGTCCGGTTGATGTGGACGGTCTGGCCCTGCGGACAGGTCACGGTCCCCGCGGTGGTGTCGATGGCGAAGTCGTCGATGGTGAACCCCTCAGGGACCGCAGAGCGAAGCGGGATCGGCTTGATCGTGCTCCGGTGCTCGGCCTCCTGAAGCGCTGCCCGAGTCTCCCCCGAGCCATAGGCGGAGTCGGCCAGGATCTCGAGGCCGGGCGCCTCCCCTTCGAGGAGGGCCACCCCGGTGGGGCCGTCGGCGGCGTTGGCCGGGGTGAGTGCCGCCGCGGTGATGATCCCGGTGTCGGGCTCCACAGCGATGTGGGCCTTGTAGCCGTCGCGGTAGTGAGAGGACGACTTGTGCATGTGGCGAGCCTCGGGGTCCACGGTGGAGACCACCCGGTCGGGGGCTACCTTCTGCGCGATCCGCCACGTCCCGGGATCCTCGCCCGGCTCGACGTCCTGACCGGCCACGAGGGCGAGCAGACCGACAGAGTCTGTCTGCTCGGGAGTGAGTTCCTCCTTGGTGAGGGCGTCCAAGAGGGCGAGGGCGTCGGTGACGAGCGCGCTCACCAGGGCATGCTTGGCGACGGGGTCGTCCCAGGCGATCATCGGCTTGGCGCCCGCGTCGTAGTCGTAGGCGGCGAGGGTGATCCCGGTGGCCTGCGGCACCTCCCTTCTCACCCGGCGGATGGCCGAGATGATCTGGGTGACGGTGTCCTGGGTGGCCACGGCGTCGTCGAGCAGGGTGGAGTCGAGGGCCCGGCGGGTCTTGTGCTTCAGCACCCCCGTCGCCTCCACCACCCGACGCACCGCGTCGAAGACGCGCTCGGGGCGCTCGGAGGCCCGCAGTCGGTTCCGCCAGTAGGTGAGGACCGTGGGATGGAACCCCTCCTCATCGAGGGCCAACCCGCAGGCCACCTTCCAGCTGATGCGGTCGGTGAGGGCCCGGGCGGCGTCGCGGTCGGACAGTCCCTCCAGGGACTGGAGCACCATGACCGAGGCCATGACTTCGGCCGGGACCGAGGGGCGTCCCCGGCCCGAGGGAAACAGGTCTTCGAACATGGAGTCGGGGAACAGCTCCTGGCGGTGGTCCGCGAGGAACGCCTCGACCGATCCTTCGGGCACAAGCTGTCGACACAGGGCGGCCGCGTCGAGCAGTTCACGGTTGGGTTCGCTTCGTCCTTGCATGCCCGGAGTCTCGCGCTGTACGCACGCGAC